>Ga0272447_1000306_pt1 | contig 38185 bp, 33 predicted proteins | sample YNPCB0133_FD_194589 | JGI IMG/M metagenome (GOLD analysis project Ga0272447, IMG submission 194589) | Hot spring microbial mat communities from Yellowstone National Park, WY, United States - YNP-CB-013-3 | ecosystem: Environmental > Aquatic > Thermal springs > Hot (42-90C) > Sediment | place... | reverse complement strand
AGATGCAGGGAGATGCAGAGAGATGCTGGCGCGTCAAGCGAAGCGGGGAAACCGACCGCATTCTGTACGGCAATTTTCAGACAATCGCGCGAAAAACGCTTTACACTTTCGACCGGAAATTGCGCCCGAAACCGGCGTGATCCGGCAAAAACTCTTTACACTTCCGGTATCGAGTATTTTTTACACTTCAGAAAGACGGAGAGCATCAGGAAGGCAAAAAGAGCACCGAGAAGAAAGTGTATAAATAATGACGAAGATCACGCCGTTTGGCGACGGGGTGACGACGAGAGGCGCGATGGCAGCCCATTGCTCACCGGTCAGATCGGTCGCATAATTTGGTTGGATAGGATCGAAGTGCACGTTGTGGCATCCCAGACTGCTCCTCATCAGAACGGCATGGTCGCCATTGTGATACCACGAATCCGGTTTTCTGATCGCCCTCTAACTATCACATCCCCGTAGAAGCGGCGTAACAAGCGCGTGATCATAGTACACTGCGTGTGACTGTGCCGAACAACTTGTACCTGCCGTTGGGTGAAGTCCGAGACCGGGCACGTTGTGCTAACGGGCAGATGCCATCATAGCCGGAAAGCAGATCTCCAGACATACTCCCTTGACATCCCTCTATAGTAGTTTATAATCTAACTACTAGCAAGGAACCGAACGACTATGGATGTGATCGAACAATTGACGGCGCTTGGTTTCACCGAGTACGAGGCGAAGGTCTACCTGGCGCTGCTCCACGAACATCCGGCTACCGGGTATCAGGTCGGGAAACTGGCCGGCGTGCCGCGTTCGATGGTCTACGAGGCGCTGGGACGCCTCGAAGCGCGCGGCGCGGTGCTGAAGAGTTTCGATGAGAAAGCCACACTCTATCGTCCGGTGTCGCCCGATATTCTGCTCGACCGGTATGAGCAGGGGCTGCGTCAGCGCGTCGCCGAACTGCGCGCCAGCCTGGCGCCGCTCTACCGCCCGCGCGACGAAGGCAGGCTGTGGAATTTTAGCGGTCGCCGTGAGGCGTTGCACTACGCTCGCGAAATGATCGAACGCGCGCAGGTGGAGCTGATGCTGGTGCTGACCGACGACGACGTTACTGAACTGCGTGCGGCGCTGACCGACGCGCACGCACGCGGGGTGCGACTTGGCGTGATCCTGACCGGAAACGCTGCTTTCGATCTCGGACAGGTGGTGCGGCATCCGCACCTCGAAACCACGCTGCATCAGATGGAAGAAACGCTGATCATTGTGGCGGATGACCATGAGTGCCTGATTGCCAGCGGTCATGCCACGACGTCGGCAACGGTCACGACCAACCCGAATATGGTCTCGCTTGCCCATCAGTTCGTCTGGATGGAACTGTTCGCTCAACGGATCTTTGCGCGCCTGGGCGATGATCTGCTGGCGCGCCTGGACCCTGAAGATCGTCGTGTCCTTCAACAGGAGGGGGATGCATAGATGTCAACCCAAGAACTCATTACCCAACTTCGTACCCGTCCCGGAGTGCTTGCCGTTCATTACGACGAGCAGGAACGTGTGTTGACCTTGCGGTATGACGGCGGTCGCGTCAATGTGGCGGACATTGAAGCGCTTGCCCGCAGCGCCGGTGCGACGCTGCGCATGTTGCCTGCCGAAACCCGCCCGTTGACGCCGGAAGAGGCGGAACTGGCAGCGTTACCCTGGATGATCCGCCTGACCACGCTGACCCTGGTGATGGTCATTGTCGGCTGGGTCGTTGAGGATTTCACGACGCTGCCACGATGGGTCGCCTGGCTGTCGTATGCCGTTGCGTATGCCAGCGGCGGGTTCTACAGCATCCAGGAGGCCTGGGAAACGCTGCGCAAGCGTCAGTTCGATGTCAACTTTTTGATGATTGTTGCAGCGGTTGGCGCCGCGATTGTCGGGCAACCCCGCGAGGGCGCTATTCTAATGTTCCTGTTTTCGCTCTCCGGCACGCTCGAAACGTATGCGATGGGGCGCACTCACGCTTCCATCCGCGCATTGCTCGATATGACGCCGAAAGAAGCTGAGGTGTACTGCAATGGAACACTCGTCCGCGTTCCGGTCGAGGCAGTGCAGGTCGGCGAGATTGTGCTGGTGCGCCCCGGCGCACAGGTCCCCGCCGATGGCGTGGTTGTGCGCGGCGAGTCGGCGCTGAACGAAGCGTCGATTACCGGCGAGTCGATGCCGGTCGAGAAACGACCTGGCGCAAAAGTGTTTGCCGGAACAATCAACGGGCAGGGTGCGCTTGAGGTGCGCGTGACGACCACCGTCGAAAACTCGACGCTGGCGCGGATTGTGCAGGTGGTGCGCGAGGCGCGCGAACAGAAGGCGAAGAGTCAGGATTTCACCGACCGGGTAATCGGTCAGTACTATGCCTATGCAGTGGTCGGGCTGACGCTGCTGGCGATCATTGTTCCGCTGCTGTTCCTGGGGTGGGACCTGAGCACAACCCTCTACCGCGCAATGACGCTGATGGTCGTGGCGTCGCCATGCGCACTGGTCATTTCGATCCCGGCGGCGCTCCTCTCGGCGCTTGCTTCCGCAGCTCGCGGCGGCGTCCTATTCAAAGGCGGGCGGCACCTGGAAGCGGCAGCGCAGGTGCGGGTCGTGGCGTTCGACAAAACGGGCACTCTCACCACCGGACGCCCCGGCGTCGTGGCGGTCATTCCGGTCGATGGCGCCCCTGCCAGCCTGAAAGAGACGTTTATCGACACCGATGCGCCAAAACATCCGGCGCAACCGATCCCCGATGACCAGATCGGACCGTTATCACCCGAACAACGATGGTTGCTGGCACTGGCAGCCGCCATCGAACGCCCATCGGAGCACCCGCTGGCGCGCGCTATCGTGCGCAGCGCCGATGAACGCGGTCTTCCGGTGATCGAGGCGTCCGGCTTTGAGGCGTTGACCGGCACTGGCGCGACGGCAACGATCCAGGGGCAGCGCTTGACGATTGGACGCCCGATTCTGTTCGACCTGTCGCCAGAACTGATGGAGCAGATCGCTGCACAGCAGGAACTGGGGCGAACGGTTGTGGCGTTGGGGTGCGGGCGCACGGTGTGGGGCATCATTGCCATTGCCGACACGGTGCGCCCCGAAGCAGCGGCGGCGGTTGCCCGGTTGAAGCGCACCGGCATCGAGCGGGTGGTGCTGCTAACTGGCGACAATCATCAGGTGGCGCAGGCAATCGGGCAAGCGCTCGGTGTGGACGAGGTGTACGCCGAGTTGCTTCCAGATCAGAAAGTTGCAGTGCTGCGCGAACTTGAGCAACGCTACGGACCGGTCGCCATGATCGGCGATGGCGTCAACGATGCGCCTGCGCTGGCAAGCGCGACGCTCGGCGTGGCTATGGGCGCTGCCGGGACCGATGTGGCGCTGGAGAGCGCCGATATGCTGTTGATGAGCGACGATCTGAGTCGTCTGCCGGGCGCGTTGCGGCTGGCGCGACGTGCACGAGCTATCGTGCGACAGAACCTGGCATTCGCTTTTACTGTCATGGCAGTGCTGATGGTCTTCGCTATGTTCGGCGCCATACCCCTGCCGCTTGGCGTTCTCGGACATGAGGGGAGCACATTGATCGTCGTGGCGAATGGTCTGCGGTTGCTGACAGAACGAATGTAATTCAACTACTGATGAAATAGAACACGGATTGGCACGGATGCGACGGATCAGCACGGATTTTTTCTGCCGATATCCGTGGCAATCCGTTCCATTCCATCCGTCCTGATCCGTGATTGCTTCCCACGAATTGCCGCGGATGTTGGAGTATTCAATGTGCTACAATCTCCAACCAGGATAGACGATTATCGCCCTGGCTTCTTTGTGGTGAGAAGATGAACCCTGCCGACTGGCTTCCAGAAATCGTGCAGCGGATTGTTCAGGCGAGCGATCCCGACAAAATCGTGCTGTTCGGTTCGTATGCGCAGGACGCTGCCGGTCCGGACAGCGATCTGGATTTGCTCGTTGTGCTATCGCATTCTGATCGCCTGCGACAGGATAGCTGGAGGATACGACGCGCTCTGCGCGGTTTGCTGATCCCTGTCGATATTGTGGTCGCCACCTCCGAGCAGGTGAAACGACTCGGTCAGACGCCGGGATTGATCTACCGGACGGCGCTCCAGGAAGGAAGGGTGCTGTATGAGCGTGCCGGGTGACGTGGTGCAGGCATGGCTGCGTCGCGCGCGCTCCGACCTGGAACTGGCCAGGCTTGCTCTCCAGGCAAGCGGCGTGTTACCCGAAGATGCCTGTTTCCACGCGCAGCAGTGCGCAGAGAAGGCCTTAAAAGCGTTGCTGCTACAGGCAGGCGATGATCCACCGAGAACGCATGCGATCGATGTGTTGCTTGATCGGCTGAAAGTACGCGGCATGCACATTCCTGACAGTGTGGACAGCGCCTTTACCCTGACTGAATATGCAGTGCAAACCCGTTATCCTGGCGAGTGGGAGCCGGTGACCTCCGAAGAGGCGCATCAGGCTATAGACCAGGCAGCCCGTGTTCTCGAGTGGGTAGAAGGCCGGGTTGTTTCCGGATAGCCGACATATTTTCGCGTCCATTCGTTCGATCCGTGGTTTCTTTTTGAAGAGCTCACGGATCGGCACGGATTTTTTCTGTCGATATCCGTGGCAATCCGTTCCATCCGTCTCCATCCGTGGTTTATTATGAACGCGCACGGTGCGGCACGACGGCGCAGGGCGCTTGACGTTCTCTTATTGCTAGCCGTACCATGGGCACAGAATCATTCACGGGAGAGAACAATGGCTGATACTGTAGCTCTTCCAACGATAACGCTCCGATCACTGGACGCAGGTTGGAACTATGAGCGTTGGGAGCGCGAACTTCCCGATGACGGCAATCGCTACGAGGTGATCGAGGGCATTCTGTACATGACCACGGCACCAAGTTATTTCCACCAGTGGATCGTGCGGCGTCTGGACCAATACATCGGCGTGCCGCTGGAACAACAAGGACTGGCATATGCCGCCACTGCGCCGATTGGCGTGCTGATGCCCGGTTGTGACCCGGTACAGCCGGATTTTGTGCTGGTACGCCGTGATCGCGCGGGCATCATTAGCGAACGCCGCATTCGCGGCGCACCTGATCTGATCGCGGAAGTGCTGTCACCGTCAAACCCTGAGCAGGACACGATCATCAAACGGCGCGTCTACGCCCGCGCAGGCGTGCCCGAATACTGGATCATTCGCCCGGAGACGCGCGATGTGCTGGTGTGTCGCAACCCCGACGCCGCGCTCGGCGATTATACATTCACGCTGCTGGTCGGCGCTGCCGAAACCCTGTCGGCGCACACGTTCCCGATCACCGTGCCGGTCGCCGAACTCTTCGCAGGCGCGCCGGATACAACGGCGTGATCATCGACCGGTGAGCATGGTTCGGCTGTTTGACGGGCTGCATCAATCAGAATGTCAGTATCAACGATGATCAGCCCGCTCATGCTCCATGATCCCATTCGCGCTGACGCAGACTGCGTAGCCACGCAGTGCTATCCTGCATGTCATCACGATCTCGCCACATCCCGATGAACGGCTCATCGGACAGCCTGGTTCGCCGCGTTTTCCTGACAGGCTGTGCGACAGGATAACGAGTTTTCAAAAAAGCTATAAAGTCGATAACCTGCTTCTTGCGCACCTTCGCCCGCTTGACAAATTTCGCTCTCTGTCACTATCCTGATAGTGATACTGTTTTGATTGCTCTCACGTGGCTACCGGACATCTCTCCGTATGTCGAACACCCTCTACGACGACGCCAGACGCATCGTCGCTGCGGCGGAAGGCGCTGGTCTCAGCCTGCGTTTGCTTGGCGGCATCGCAGTGTTCCATCTCTGCCCGACGGCGCGTCATCCCGATCTCAGTCGTTCGTATAAAGACATCGACATGATCGGGCGCACGGGAGAACGCACTGCGCTCCAGCGCCTGTTCAGCGAACAGGGGTACGAGCCAGACCGCGAATTCAACCTGCTGCACGGTGCGCAACGCCTGATCTTCCGTCACCCGACTGACGAACGTCACATCGATGTGTTTCTCGACCGGTTTCAGATGTGCCACACGTTCGACCTGCGTGAACGATTGATCCTGCATCCCGTTACACTGACGCCGTCCGATCTGTTGCTGACCAAGTTGCAGGTGGTCGAGGCGACGGAGAATGATCTGCGCGACCTGTTCGCCGTTCTCTCCGACCTTCCGCTCGGTGATGCGCCCAACGCCATCGATGCTTCCTATATCGCACAACTGGCATCGCGCGATTGGGGCGTCTACCGGACGCTGATGCTCAGTCTGGAGCGACTCGAACAGTGGTCTGCCGGACGACCGACATATGGCGTCTACCGGGTTTCGGCGCAGATCGCTGCGTTGCGTGCAGCAATCGAGGCGCATCCGAAGACCGTGGCGTGGAAGATGCGCGCACGGATCGGCGACCGTGTGCGCTGGTACGACATTCCCGACGAAGGCGGCTAGCAATGTGGATCTTTGGACGCAAGCAACGATCAACCGACAGCGCGCAGGTGCGCCTGTTCTACAGCAGTGACATTCACGGCTCGGAACGCTGCTGGCTCAAGTTTTTGAACGCAGCGCAGTTCTACAACGCACAGGCGATTATCATGGGCGGCGATCTGACAGGTAAAATGCTCGTGCCGCTGGTGGAGGAGCCGGAAGGCTATCGAGCAACATTTCTGGGGCAGGAGACGCTTGCCCGCGATGACGCCGAGCTGGCGGCGCTGGAAAAGAATATCCGCTTCAACGGGTTTTATCCGTACCGCTGCGCGCCGTCCGAGTATCGGCGGCTCGAAGAGGAACCTGCCTACCTGGATCAGGTGTTCCGCCGCGTTATGATCGACGCAGTACGGCGCTGGGTTGCGCTTGCCGAAGAACGCCTGGCGGGAAGCGGCATCGCCTGCTTTGTGATGGCTGGCAACGACGATGAACCGGCGCTGGATGAGGTGCTACGCAATAGCGCTATTGTGCGCAACCCGGATGGGTGCATGCTGGAATGGGGACAGTACCAGATCATCGGCGAGTCATGGGTGCCGCCAACACCCTGGCATAGCCCCCGTGAGATGAGTGAAGAAGAACTGGAGCGCAAAATCCGCACCGTCGCCGACTGCCTTACGCATGATCGTCCGGCAATCTTCGTGCTGCACAGTCCGCCGTACCGCAGCACACTCGACGATGCGCCGCAGGTGCGCGATGACCTGACGGTTGTCACCGAGGGTGGTCAGGTCGTGATAACGCCGGTGGGAAGTATCGCCGTGCGACGGGTGATTGAAGCGTTCCAACCGGTGCTTGCGTTGCACGGACATATTCACGAGTCGCGCGGCGCCGTGCGTATCGGGCGCACCCTCTGCATCAACCCCGGCAGTGCATATGGCGAAGGAGTGCTGCATGGCGCACTGATCACTCTAGAAGGAGATCGCATTCGGGCGCATCAACTGGTGAGCGGATAGCGCACATTGCGCACTCTGGCAAGGGTTGGAAGCACATTGGATAAGGCGAGGACGTTGTGATCTACGATCTGACACGAACGCTCGCAGAAGGAATGACAGTCTATCCGGGAGATCCGCAGGTGCGCATCAATGTGATTGCCACCCCACCATGGCAGGTCAGCGCCCTGCATCTGGGGAGTCACAGCGGCACCCACATCGATGCCCCGTCACACTACATCGCTGGCGGGCGCAGCATCGATACATTTCCGCCTGATCGCTTCATCGCACCGGGAATGGTCGTCGATGCCCGCGGATATGCGGCAGACGCGCCGATTGGCGCCGCCATTCTCGACGGCTACGATCTTCAGCCAGGAATGATCGTCGTTATCCGAACCGGTTGGGAGGCATTCTGGCAGGATGCACGCTACTTCCAGCACCCCTATCTGAGCGTCGATCTGGCGCACGCTCTGGTCGAACGGCGTGTGTCGCTGGTGGCAATCGATGCACTGAATGTCGATTCAACCCCCGGCGGCGGCGAATCGGCGCATGCCGTGCTGCTCGGCGCCGATCTGCTCATCGCTGAGAATCTCTGCAATCTCGATACGCTGATATGCGGGCAGGCGTACATGTTCGCCATCACGCCGCTGTTGCTCCACGCTGCCGATGGCGCACCCGCACGCGCCCTGGCATGGGATATCGATCATCGCTTTGGAACCTTCCTTCGTCATTGACAGGAGGCGCAACGTGGCAGGACGTTCACAATCAATCACCGCGCCGCGCACCTTCACCCGCAAAGCGACCGGTCTGGTGCGTCAGGCAGGCATCTTCGACGTGCTGGTGTACAACGTCAACTTTATCAGCGTCGGGTTGATGGTCGCACTGATGTTGCTGATCATCCCATCGTATGCTGGCGGCAACATCTACCTTTCGCTCCTCTTCTGCGCACTGCTGGCGCTGCCAACCGCCTGCGTCTATGCCTTTCTCTCAGCAGCAATGCCGCGCAGCGGCGGCGACTATGTCTATGTGAGCCGTGTGCTCGGTCCGGCGGCGGGCATGATGGGCAGCTGGAACATGACGATCTGGTGGATCCTGTACGGCGGCGTGCCGTCGGCGTTCCTGGCGACATACGGTGTTGCGCCGTTCTGCCGCGTGCTCGCAGCAATGACGGGCAATACCGCTCTGATCGCTGTCGCGGATTGGACGGTCACCCCGACCGGGCAATTCGTCATCGGAACGATCCTCATTCTGCTGCTGACCACCCTGTTCACCATCGGGCTGAAATCGTTCTTTCGCGTCCAGAACGTGCTCTTCCTGCTGGCAACGCTGAGCGCCGCCATTGCGTTACTCGTCGGATTAACGTCCGACGCTGCAACATTCCCCGCCATCTTTAACCAGTATGTCGGTGCGCTCAATGGTCAAACCAACACCTACCAGCAGATCGTCAGCGCCAGCGGGTACGCACCCGCTCCCTTCGACTGGATGAACACGCTGCTGCCCATGACGTGGATCTACCTGACCATGGGGTTCAGTTTTTCGTCAGCGTATATCGGTGGTGAAGTCAAACAGGCGGCGCGACTGCAAACTTGGGCGATCCCCGGCACAGTGATCTATGCCGCAGTCTGGGGACTCCTGCTCGTCTGGGCGACGACGCGGACGGTTGGCGCCGATTTTCTTGGCGCAGTCAGCACCCTCAGCGATCTTGGAGCGGAAACCGTCGGGTTGAGTGCCATGCCGCGCTTCCACGAATTGATCGCCTACGCGAGCCAGAATGCGCTGATCGCCTTTCTGATCTGCTTCGGCTTCATCTTCTGGTCCTACGCCTGGCTGCCGGGACAGATCCTGAACGCATCGCGCAATCTGCTGGCATATGCCGTGGATGGCTTGATGCCAGCGCAACTGGCAACGGTCAGTGAACGTTTCCACACACCAGTTGTCAGCCTGTGGATCATAGGAATCCTGTCAATCGCATCACTGGCGATCTATGTCTTCACGCCATATTTTGCGACCCTCTCCGGAATCTTCGGGTTCATCCTGACCTTCATGCTGGTCTCACTGGCAGCAATCCTGCTCCCCTACCGGCGTCCTGATGTCTTCGAAGGTTCGCCGGTCAAGTGGCGGGTGGGAGGCATTCCGGTGATCAGCATCGTCGGCGTGCTGTCACTCGTCGCATGCGCGGTCATGGAATGGGCGTATCTGAACGACCCCTTCTCCGGTATCAGCCTCGATCCATCGACCCTGAGCGAAGGAGTGCTGGGCTTCGGCATGTTCCTGATCAATATCGGCATTTTCCTGTCGGGTCTGATCGTCTATTTCATTGCACAGGCCATCCGGCGACGCGCAGGGATCGATGTGTCGCTCAACTATAAGGAGATACCGGTCGAGTGAGGGAAGGCGATTTGAGATGTTCTCCCGGCGATGAACCGTCGGGTTGGTAGATTCCAGGGCAGGTTTTCTGCCGCATCCCTGGAATTCGTTTATCCACCGACACCGGAGACGAGGCTTCTCATGAGTATTGAATCGACTGCTGGCGATGCTGCGCTGACACGGCGCATCGCCGAACTCGAAGCGGAACTGGAAGCAGCGCATCGCCGCATCAGCGAACTTGAGCGGATCGTCGAGCGTGGGTATGGCATGGTCGATGCCATCCCCGCGATGGTCTATTTCAAGGATCGGCAGCATCGCTATCTGTACGGCAACCGCGCATTCGTTGAACGCATCAACGTGCGCCCCGAAGAGATGGTGGGCAAAACCGATCACGAGCTTTTCCCTCCCGAAGTGGCGGAAGCGTACATTGCCGACGACGAGCGCGTGATGGCAACCGGCGAACCGAGCATGGGCGTCGAGTTGCCAGTCACCCGTCCAGACGGCACGATTGGCTGGGTGTCGAACTCATCCGTGCCATACCGCGACAAGACCGGATCAATCACCGGGATGGTCGGCATTGCCATTGATATTACCAGGCGGAAGCGCGCCGAAGAAGAACTGCGGCGCAGCCAGGAAGTGCAACGTGCATTACTCGACACGATCCCTGCAATGATTTACTTCAAAGATCGCCAGCATCGATACATTCTGGGCAATCGCATTTTCGCCGCTGCCGCTGGCATTTCGGTCGATGAAGTCGCAGGAAAGACCGATCACGACCTGTTTCTTCCTGAAGATGCGGAAGCCTACATTGCCGACGATGAACAGGTGATGGCGACGGGAGAGCCGCATCTCGGCATCGAAGAGAAGATCACCGAAGCCAACGGTCGCGTGACATGGCTGATGGTCTACAAGGCGCCCTTCCGCGACAACCAGGGCGCAGTAACCGGTATGGTCGGCATTGCATTCGACGTTACAGCGCGCAAAGCAATGGAAGAGGAGCTCCATCGTACTCAGGCGGAACAGCGGGCGCTGATCGACCATCAGGCGCACCTGCTGGCAATGATCCGTCAACTTTCGACCCCGGTGCTGCCCGTGACCGATGATACCCTGGTGATGCCGCTGATCGGCGACATCGATACTGCCCGCTGTCAACAGATCACCGAAGCGTTGCTAAAGAGCGTGCAGCGCTACCGGGCAAGATGGGTGATAATTGACATTACCGGTGTGCCGTTGATCGACACCGCAGTCGCCAACCATCTGATCCTGGCGACACAGGGGATCGCACTCCTGGGGGCGCGCACGATCCTGGTTGGCGTGTCTCCTGAACTGGCTCAGACGATTGTTGGGTTGGGGATCGACCTGAAGAAATTGATAACCCATAGCGATCTGCGCTCGGCGATTGCATTCGTGATGAAGCGGCAGCAAACATCTTCGCCCACGCGATGAGAGACCTTCCGCATATCACATGCCGGACATCAGTGCAGGCACAGCAATCGCGCACGCTCAACGGTACGAGTACGTCGATGATTGACGTTCCTTCGCGCGCCGGGTATACTGGCGCGCGCCGAAGAACCGTTCGGCGGAATCGTTGCAATGAAGCAGAAGGACACAGGTGTGAGCACAATTCGAGTCACTGTCTGGAATGAGTTCCGCCACGAGCAGGACAGTCGCCATCCGGCGAGCAGCATATATGGCGCGCAGGGTATTCACGGCGCAATCGCCGAAGGACTCCGCGAACATGGCGGATTCGCGGTGCGCACTGCCACGCTCGACGAACCGGAACACGGATTGACCGACGAGGTGCTGGCGGCAACCGACGTGTTGATCTGGTGGGGGCACATGGCGCACCATCTGGTGCAGGACGCAATTGTCGAGAAAGTGCACGCCCGCGTGCTTGACGGCATGGGGCTGATTGTGCTGCACTCCGGGCATTTCTCGAAGATTTTCCGCAAACTGATGGGCACGACCTGCGATCTGAAATGGCGCGAGGCGGACGACATCGAGCGGATCTGGGTCGTCGAGCCGGGGCACCCGATCGCTGCCGGTCTGGATGAGTGCTTTGAGTTGCCGGAGGAGATGTACGGCGAGCGGTTCGATATTCCGGCGCCGGAGCAACTGGTGTTCATCAGCTGGTTCACCGGCGGCGAGGTGTTCCGCAGTGGTTGCTGCTACACCCGCGGGCGGGGCAAGATCTTCTACTTCCGCCCCGGTCACGAGTCCTACCCGACCTACCGCGATCCGAATGTGCGCCGGGTGATTGCTAACGCCGCACGCTGGGCAGCGCCGTCGGGTGGTCCAAAACCGGTGTTCGGCAATGCAAAGCCGAGGAATCAGGCGTGAGGCGAGAGGGGTTGAAGGTTGAACGTTGCACGTTGAACGTGGGACGACCACGTGTAGGGGGCAGCGCGGCTGCGCCCGGACCGGCAGCGGGGGCAATGGCGCGGCAGCGGCGGAACGGTCTCCGCCTGTGTCGGGGATGCCGCCCGACCCCAAAAGGTCTTGGGGAAATAGAACGCGCTTTCTAACGCCTATGCGAGGACGAGGGAGACGGTGTCTACACTTGTGGATATTCTGCAAATTGGTGAACCTAATGCGCTCGCGCTCCTGGCGCCGGACACCCAACCGCTCACGTTTGGGCGCTTGCGTGAGCATGTGGTGGAACTGGCGGAACGTCTGGCGGCATATGGTGTCGGGCGCGGTGAACGAGTGGCGATTGTGCTCGGCAATGGTCCGGCAATGGCGTTGAGTTTCCTGGCTGCGGCGACGTGTGCCACTGCAGCGCCGCTCAACCCGAAGTACCGCCAGGACGAATTTGCCTTCTATTTCGAGGATACGCGTGCAACGACGCTGATTGTGCCGCTAGACGGCATGGAAGCGGCGCGCGCCGCCGCCTTCCCCGGCATGACTGTTGTGGTTGCGGCGCTGCGTGCCGACGGGACGCTCGACCTGTCGCTCGAACGCGGCGCGCGCCCGCCCCAACCATTCATCCCGCCCCAACCGGACGATGTGGCGCTGATCCTGCATACCAGCGGGACGACCAGTCGCCCCAAGCGGGTACCGCTGCGTCAGCGCAACCTGACCGCCTCGGCGCGCAATATCATCGACGCATATCGGCTGAGTCCCGATGATCGGGCATTGTGCGTGATGCCGCTCTTCCACATTCATGGCATTGTTGCCACGCTGCTGGCGCCGCTCGCTTCCGGCGGTTCGGTCGTTCTTCCTCCAGGTTTCGATGCCATGCGCTTCTGGGGATGGTTGATCGCCTTCCGACCGACCTGGTTCTCGGCGGTGCCAACCATGCACCAGATGCTGCTGGCGCGCGCCGAACGCCAGATTGCAGCGATTCGCGCCGCGCCGCTGCGCTTCATCCGCTCCAGCAGCGCACCGCTACCGCCGGTCGTGCTCGAACGACTGGAAGCGATATTCCAGGCGCCGGTGCTTGAGTCGTATGGCATGACCGAAGCGAGCCATCAGATGACGACCAATCCGCTGCCGCCGTTGCCGCACTACGCCGGTTCCGTCGGGTACGGTTTCGGCGTCGAGGTGACCATCCTTGATGAGCAGGGAGCGGAAAAATCCCGTGGGGAGCATGGCGAAGTCGCCGTGCGCGGTCCGAATGTGTTCGACGGCTACGAAAATAATTCAGAAGCCACCGCCGCTGCCTTCACAAACGGCTGGTTTCGCACTGGCGACCAGGGGCGGATCGACGGCAATGGCTATCTATGGCTTACTGGGCGCCTCAAGGAACTGATCAATCGGGGCGGTGAAAAGATCTCGCCGTTGGAAATCGATGATGTGTTACTCCGGCATCCGGCGGTCGCGGAAGCGGTAGCGTTCGCTGTACCGCACCGGACGCTCGGTGAAGAAGTGCACGCCGCCGTCGTGCTGCGAGCCGCAGCGACTGAGCGCGAATTGCGCGACCATTGTGCGGCATTCCTGGCAGATTTCAAGGTTCCGCGCGTCATCCACATTCTCCCGGAAATTCCGCGCGGCGCGACCGGCAAGGTGCAGCGGATCGGGATGGCGAAATTGCTGGGGCTGATTAACGAATCTTCGGGGGACGCACCATGAAGATCTGCATTGTTGGCGCCGGTTCAATCGGCGGTTACCTGGGTGCGCGGTTGATCCATGCTGGCGAACAGGTGACGCTGATTGCGCGCGGCGCCAATCTGGCTGCTATTCGCGAACGCGGCGTGACTCTGATCGAGACCGATGGCGCAGTGATAACGGCGCGACCGGCGCTTGCAACCGACGACCCATCAGTCGCCGGACCGCACGATGTCGTCATCATTGCCGTGAAGGCGCATCAGTTGCCCGCGGTCGCACCACTGCTGCGCCCACTGTTTCACGACACCACGATCGTCGTGCCAGCGCAGAACGGCATCCCCTGGTGGTACTTCCAGCGGCACGGTGGTCCCTTCGAGGGACGTCGCATCGAATCGGTCGATCCCGACGGAATCATTGCAGCCAATATCGAAACCGAACGGATCATTGGCTGTGTCGTCTACCCGGCAACCGAACTGGAAGCACCGGGGATTGTGCGCCACATCGAGGGGGATCGGTTGACGCTTGGCGAACTTGACGGTTCGCGCAGCGAGCGCGTGCATCTTCTCTCTCAGACACTGACGCGTGCCGGAATCAAAGCGCCGGTGCGCTCCCGCATCCGCACCGACATCTGGATCAAACTGTGGGGAAACCTGGCATTCAACCCGGTCAGCGCACTGACCCGCGCCACGCTGATCGACATCTGCCGTCATCCACAAGCGCGCGCCCTGATCGTGGCAATGATGGCGGAAGGGCAAGCAGTCGCCACGCGCCTGGGTATCACGTTCGACATGACTATCGATCAGCGCATTGCTGGCGCCGAACGAGTTGGCGCGCATAAAACCTCAATGCTCCAGGATATCGAAGCGCGCAGAGCAACAGAAGTGGACGCACTAGTGGGAGCAGTCGCCGAACTTGGCAGGCTAACAGACGTGCCGACGCCGCACATCAACGCGATATACGCCGCCGTCAAACTGCTGGAGCAGACCGTAACGCGCGTCACACCGGCTCATTCCGCTTGATCCGCTCACAGAGTTCGGTCGTCTCCGGCAGCGGCTCCATCCCCAGTTCGTCCTGCATTGCCTGGACACAGCGCGCATAGGCGCGCAACGCCTGGGAGCGACTGCCAGAGCGCGCATAGGCGCGCATCAGCATCTGGTACGCTTCCTCATAGCCACGGTCGCGGCGGATGATGTGCTCGCACAGATCAATCGCTTCATCGAACTCTCCGCGATCAATCAACAACCGGGCAAGTGTCGCCGTCGATGCCAGATGACGCGCCAGGAGACGCTCACGCTCTTCGAGCGTCCAGGGATCGTACAGGGCTTCGGCGAGATAATCGCCGCGGTACAGCTGGAAAGCCGTGCGGCGATTGCGGATTTCCACTTCGGGATCACGTCCTGGTGCACCAGCAGTACGCAGTTCAAACTCATCCACATCGATCCAGCAGCCATACGAAGGTGCAAAACTGTACGCCAGCCCCTGCCGTCGAATAAAGAACGGCGCCACTCGTGGCGGACGACGCGGCTCCAGCACATTATTGAGCGCATTGAGCGTCACCTTAAACTGGCGCTCGGCAGCCGACGGCTCACTGTCGGGCCAGAGCCAGGCGCAGATCTGCTCACGCTGCAACCACGTGCCGCGATACGTCAGCAACAACTGGAGCAGCTGGCGCGCCTTCTCACGCTGCCACTCACGTGCCTGTATCTCGTGCGAGCCGCGGAAGATGCGGAAACGACCCAGCATGTAGACCCGCAGCGTATAGCCGGGATGATAGGTGTCAACCGCATCATCGGCGGCAATCGAGGGGAAACCCTGGCGCAGCAGACGCTGCGCCACTGCTGCCTGCGCCGATGCAGCGCCGCGCAGCGCCCGACCGCGGAGCAGAAGCGGAACCAGAACTGCAAGATCGTGCGGACCGAAGAGCGTGCGCGTTGTCAGGACGCCATCAAAGCCGCATGCATCGGTCAATTTAAGAAGGCGCGCCAGAGCGCGATCAGCTTCTGCTTCCTTCCCAGATTGCAGCAGGATGTACGCTTCCCAGATCAGCGCAACCGTCTGCCCATACTGATCATCACCCCGCACAAAGCGTTGCTGCGCTTCGTGGAGCCATTGCGCTGCGCGCGGATCGCCAGCAGTGGCAGCAACGCTTCCGAGCGCAAGCCAGATCAACGCCGCCATCCAGTCGTCACCCGCTTCCAGCGAGCGGTCAAGACCCTCACGGGCATACGCTTCAGCAGCGGCGAGGTTGCCCGCGTGCCCTTCGAGCAACGTCAGACCCATCATCACCTCGGCGCGCAAGCGGGGAATACCGCTCGACTCAATCATATCGAGCGCGATGCGGTAGTGACGATACGCCACCTCGTCGCTCGATGCTGTCACGAGATAGGCATGGCCAAGGCGCATATGAGCAATAGCCTCGGTCAGTGGCGAGTCGCCGCGTTGCGCCTCAAGCAAGCCGCGCTGCGCAAGCGCCAGCGCGCGCACCCCGTTGCCCAGCATGCACTCGATCAACGCCAGGAGCAGAAGCGGATCGCGGTGCAACATATGCTCACCGCGCACCCTGCCCGTATCGAGACCGAGTTCCTCTTCGAGCAAACGTCGCGCTTCGACAAGCCGGCCGCTCCGCAGTAGCAGGCGGGGCGATAGAACGGCAGAGCGACGGAGAGCGCCACTGCCCGGATCGCCGCGCGACGTTCTCCCATACGCTTCGCGATGGGCGGCAGCAATGATGAAGATCGCCACATCAGCGCGACCCCGGTTGATCCAGTTCTCAGCTTGCAGACTCAGAATAGTCGCCCGTTCAGTGCGACGATGGCGCGGCAGGAGTTTCATCGCGCGCTTCAACAGCACTGCTGCTGGTGCTGGCTGCACCGTATCGATGTACACCTCTGCCTGACCGCGCAATGCCCGCACCTGACCATCTATATCTCCCTGCGCCCGGTAGCGATCCTCCGCCAGGCGGTACGACTCCAGCGCCTGTGCATAGCGACCGAGGCGACGTTCAGCAATTGCCCGCGTCTCGAGCAGTGCGGCATTGTTCCGGTGGTCGTCAGGCGGGATCTGTTCGATCCACGACAGAAGCTCAGCCGCCTGCGCGCCAGAAACGCCAGCGAGCGCCATACGACTCAATGCCGCCGACGCTTCCTCCCAGTTCGCCGCGGCAAGAAAATGGTGCGCCGCACCGTGATCATCGCCCTTCGTTGCATAGTACTGACCCAACTGTGCGTGGATGCGCCGCCAGTTCGGCAATTCACGTTCCGCAAGACGCGCAAAGCTGGCAGCTGGCAACGGCTGGTAGACCGATCGACCATCGGGTAGGGTCTCGATGAACAACTCATATCGGTCGATCATCTTGAGATCGATATGGAGATCGGACAGTTCAGCAACGGCAGCACATGCCGATTCATCGATCCAGCGCATCAACGCTGTACCCAGCAACCAGGTGCGCAGATTAATTGGCAAGTCACCCAGGACTTCGTGCGCCAGGTACGCATCGAGTTGAGGCGCAATGCGCTCCAGCAACCGCTCCGGAGGGATTGGTTCGTGTTGCGCGGCACCAGAGTCAATACGAGCGGTTGCGAAGAAACGAAGCGCCAGTGGCCAACCGCGCGCCAGCGCATTGAGTTCATCATCGTGAGGACTCGGCGGCAACCCGCAGGCAGCGAAGAATTCACGCGCCTCTTCATTAGTGAACGCCAGTTGCGCCCGGTTCAGGCGATAGAGTTCACCACGCGCTGCAACCGTCAGCAGTGGCGCCAGTGAAGGCATCTCGCGACTCGCCAGCACCAGATGGAGACGCGGCGGCAGACGATCAATCAGATGCTCAATCAGGACGCGCAGTTCGGGACGTCTGTCGGCGCAGTGGACGTCATCAAGCACCAGGAGCATCTCATCACCCAGCGCAGTCAACGCATTGATCAGCCGGTCCAGCACATCGACCGGGTGCAGGGTGACAAAGCGAGAGGGATCAAAACCAGTGATCGGACGAAAGGCCGTCGCCAGATGGAGCGCCAGCGAAATCGGCGTATCCGCAGCATCAAGACGACACCAGGCAACCGGCCAGCCGCCGTGACGCGCAAAGCTGGTGAGCGCGACTGTCTTACCGCCACCAGCTGGCGCAGTCACCAGCGTCACCGGATAATCGGCGACCGCAGCAAGCAACCCATCGATCCGTGGACGTTCGATGAGCCGGGCTGGCTGCGGCGGCGGTTCCAGACGCGGAAGCAGTACCGTAGATGCGAGAGACACAGTAGCGCCGAACTCGCTCGTAACTCGTGAACTTAGCATGTCTCGGCAAGATACGATTGTATTATACTTAATACTACCATCTTTTGACGAAAAGCGCTGTCTCGGAAAGGAGCACCCTGTGGCCATCAGAAACATTGAAGAGACTGCATACAAAACCTACAGCAGCGCTCAGGAAATGGTAGGAAAAGCGGTCAAAGCCTGGACTGAACTTATTGCCGTCAGTACCGATATGGCATACGAGATGGTGCTAAAGAACTGGAACTACAGTCGTAGTATTCGGAGTTCTGCCGAGCAAGCCATCGAAGACGCGCTCAACACCCAGGCGCGTTTTGCCCGCGAAATGATGGGGGTCTGGAAAGACTACGCTGAGAGCGTCTCCGACATCATTGGTCGGACCGCCCGGAAAGAATGATGCCGGAGACGCACCATGGTAGAGACGTTGCGCCATCAACGTCTCTACTTATCACATATATGCCCCGCCATTAATGTTGATCTGCTGCCCGGTAATGTAATCTCCGTCCGCTGCAAGGAAGACGACTGCCTTAGCCATCTCCTCCGGCAAGCCAAACCGCCCCAGCGGGATACGCGCTTTGATCTGGTTCTGAACCTCCTCCGGCACCTTCGCAAGCATATCAGTCAGGGTAAATCCTGGCGCTACAACGTTCACTGTAATGCCATGCTTCGCCAGTTCGAGCGCAGCAGTCTTGGTGAAGGCAATGATCCCACCCTTGCTTGCGCCATAGTTCGCCTGACCAAATGCCGCAGTCTGCCCATTCATCGAACTGATGTTAATGATTCGGCCGTACTTTTGCTCAATCATCGGCTGCATGGCTGCAGTGGTGCAGAAGAAGACAGCATTCAGATTCGTCTGGATGACCTGGAGCCAATCCTCGTCGGTCATCTTACGGAGCGACCGGTCACGGGTAATTCCCGCATTGTTGACCATGATATCGAGTCGTCCATAAGCATCCAGGAATCGGCGCACCATGGCGCGTGCCTCGGTCGGATCGGCAACATTTGCCTGGAGCAGCATACATTCGCGTCCCATAGACTTGATTTCGGCAGCCACCTCTTCCGCCAATGCCTGATTATGCTGGTAATTGACGCCGACCGTGCACCCCTCGCGCGCCAGTTCCAGCGCAATTGCACGACCGATCCCACGCGAAGCTCCTGTCACGATCGCATACTTTCCTTCGAGACGACCCATCCCTTTACCTCCTTACGTGTGTCTATGAACCGAGAACTGAGAACCCAACACCAGAGAGAACGAAGCGCGGTATGAGACAAACGACAGACCTGACACCCTGTTGGGACAGATAGCTGCGTTCCCGTATCCTGCGCCTCCCCTCGTTCCGTAACTCTTCACACCAGGGGTAGTACTCTCATGCCTGGAAGCAAGGGCGTCCCGCCCTCGTCGCGTCTATGAGAGCAAGTGCCCTCACTCCCAGGAAGGATGTGAACATTTACCCTATCCCGTCTATCCTCGTCTTACAACCGTTCAAAGATCGCAGCAATACCCTGACCACCGCCGATGCACATTGTGACGCAGGCGTAGCGACCGCCAGTGCGTTGCAGTTCGTAGAGCGCCTTCACCGTCAATATCGCGCCAGTTGCACCAATTGGGTGACCGAGCGAAATGCCGCTACCGTTCGGATTGACCTTCTCCATGGGCAGATCAAGATCGCGGATGACGGCGAGCGCCTGTGCCGCGAACGCTTCGTTCAGTTCGAACAGATCGATGTCATTGATGCTCAGTCCGGTGCGCTCCAGCACCTTGCGCACCGCCGGAACCGGACCAATGCCCATATATTTCGGATCAACGCCGACAACGCTATACCCCACCAGACGACCCATCGGTTTGTAGCCGCGCTGTTCGGCAACTCTGCGCTCCATCAACACCACCGCAGCCGCAGCATCATTGATACTCGATGCATTGCCAGCGGTCACGGTTCCCTCCTTGTCGAATACCGGACGCAGTTTGGCGAGCTTCTCAAGGCTTGTGTCAGGACGCACGCTTTCATCAGTATCAAACATCTGAACTCCGCCCTTGACCTTGATCTCAATGGGCAGAATTTGATCCTTGAAACGCCCTTCCGCGATGGCAGCGGCAGCGCGTTTATGACTTTCAACAGCCAGCGCATCCTGATCTTCGCGAGAGATCTCCCACTTCCGGGCGATATTCTCAGCCGTTATGCCCATATGCACATTATCGAACGGATCACTGAGCGCTGCCACCATCACATCAACCATCGTAACATCGTTCATCCGTGCGCCCCAGCGCATCGCGTGCGCCCAATACGGGCTGCGACTCATCGACTCAGCGCCTCCAGCAACGGCAGCATCGGCATCGCCGAGCATGATTGTCTGGGCTGCCGAAATGATCGCCTGCAATCCGCTGCCGCACAGACGATTCAATGTCAGCGCCGGAACGTCCACTGGTAAGCCGCCCTTTACCCCCGCAACCCGCGCTAAATAGTGGTCGTGCCCATCAGTGTGGATGATATTGCCAAACACAACCTGCCCGATTTCTGTCGGCTCGACACCCGCACGCCTGACAGCTTCACGCACGACCTGCGCCGCCAGTTCGCTCGGTGGATGATCCTTGAGGCTGCCGCCAAAACTGCCGATCGCGGTGCGGACACCACTCAGCACCACTACCTCGCGTCCATTCGCCGTCATTGCTGCCTCCTTTGACTGATTGCATGCGTCCGCAAGAGCGAAAATGCATGCCTTCGTTATTGAGATCGTCTGGCTATGGGATACTGCATGTGCATACCTGACCGCCTGCGCCCGACCGTTCGAAGTTGCGGAGCAACGGTCGCACCCAGGTCAGCCCTCGCCTCATTCGTTGCAGCAGATACGCAGGGTGAGTTACGATTTCTATTGTACCATTGTAATGGAAAGGCTACCAGTCTGGCGTTAGCATGTTTTTGTAAGGAGTAACCGTTTCTTCACCAGATGTAGCGAAGATGCTCATGCGCAACCGGATATGATATGGTAAAGTCATGCTACTCCAAGTTTCTGGCGCAGACTGTCGGCAGGCAACGACGAAACTGGAAGATGCCGAAAGGCGATCATAAGCCCTAGCATCGTGAGAGGAGGTATGTATTATGATTGAGCGCGCCGAAGCGCCAGTTGCGGCAACGTTGCGCGACGGCCGAACTGTGATGATTCGACCGCTTGCCGAGCAGGATCGCGAAGCGCTACTCCGTTTTGGTCGTTCGCTGCCGGACGATGACTGGCTCTACCTGGAAACCGATCTTCACAACCCTGAGATCATCGACCGCCTCGTTAATGCGTATGCTGCTGAAAACTGGCGCCAGATTGTTGCAGTGACGGAGGACGGCGAGATTGTTGGCTACAGCGCGGTGCGGCGGTTGCCGGGATGGTCGAACCACGTGGGGGATATTCTTCTGATCGTGGGTAAAGACTATCGCCGCTGTGGTCTGGGAACCACGCTGGCGCGGGCGATTGTCGATGCGGCGCGCGATTTAGGGGTAGAGAAGGTGATTGTCGAAGTATTGCAGGAACAGACGGGCGGCATTGCAATCTTCGAGCGCCTGGGCTTCCAGATTGAGGGAACCTTCAGCGATCACGCCCGCGACCATATCGGTCGTCGTCATACGCTTCACGTGCTGGCGTACCACATGAATGGTGCAAATACGAACATTTGAACGTCGGCGAGCTGCGACACTGCCCGATCCGCCTGAGAAGGTAGCCTTTCTGTGCAGCCCCGCGTATTGCGGGGTTGTTTGTTGCCAGTCCAGCATAGATTTCTGATTGTTGCGATGGATTGTGATTGACGTCCCGGTGCCTGACCATGCGGATTCTGGTACAATGCAGCCGATATGGAGATAATTCTCGCCGATCTGCGAACGTATCGCGGTGCTGCGCCCGATGATGCAGTCGTTGTGATTGATGTATTACGCTCATTCACGACCGCAGCGTACGTGTTGCACGCTGGCGCACGCGAAATCATGCTTGTAGCGACCCCTGAAGAGGCTCGCACTCTGGTTCATCGTTCCCCTGCGGCACTGACAATTGGCGCCGTTCCGGGTGGCTTTCCTATCGAAGGATTCGACTTCGGCAACTCACCGGCTGCGCTCTGCAATGTCGATCTGACGGGGTATGACGTGGCGCTCTGCACTGCTGGCGGTGTGCGCGGTGTCATCGCTGCACATCAGGCTGCCGTGCTACTCGGCGGATCGCTGGTGTGCGCCGCAGCCACGGCGCATGTTCTGCGTCGCATTGCCCCGCCGCGCGTGACGCTCCTTATCACCGGCGTTTATGCCGATCGCGACGGTGATGAGGATATTGCCTGCGCCGAATATCTTGCAGCCCGACTGCGCGGTGAAACGCCCAACCCGGCGCCCTTTGAGCGTCGGGTGCGTGAATCGAGCTTCGGCAGACGCTTCGGCAACCCGGCGCATCCCCATCTCTCAGAAGCAGACCTGGACCTCTGCGCACGCGCCGATGTGTTCGATTTTGCGATGCCGATTGCACGACGCGCAGGGAGGACTTTTATCGAAAGGCTCACGCTGTGAAACTTCTCTTGCCAATCGTTCTCATCGTCGCCATGCTGATTATTCCTGCCACACCGGTGGCTGCGGCGCCGATGATCCCCGATGGATTTGCGGATCCAGCGTTTGCAACTCTATGGATGCGCGCCGATTGGGCGGTTGCCACGGGAAGTGCGCGTCGCTCCTGGACGTATGGCGCATCCCCCAGCGAGATGCGCTATGAGCGCTTCACTGGCGCGCTGGGCGATGCGCGCCTGGTGCAGTACTTCGACAAGGCGCGGATGGAGGTGAACAATCCGGGTGGCGACCGACAATCTCTCTGGTTTGTCACCGGTGGACGGTTGGTGGTTGAGTTGATCACTGGCAGAATGCAAACTGGCTTCAACGATGTCAAACAACGCGCGCCCGCCGCCATTCCGGTCGCTGGCGATCTGATCAACAATCCACAGGCGCCAACCTATGCGCAACTAGCAGCGTACGTGTCACTCGACGGCGGCGGGCGCGCGCCCGACCGCATCGGGGCGCGAGTGAGCGCGTTGCTCGGTCCCGACGGACTGCGTGAGCGACCCGACCTGGCGCTGCCAGCGCCAGTGATTGTGCATTACGAATCAGTGACCGGGCATAACGTGCCGCGCGCATTCTGCGACTTTATGGCAGCATCGCCGGTCGATGCGCTGTTCGTCTTCGGGTATCCGATCAGCGAACCATACTGGGCCCTCGTTCGCGTTGGCGGAAAAGAACTTCCCATTCTTTTTCAGGCATTCGAGCGTCGCCTGCTGACGTTCAACCCCGCCAACCCGCCGCGCTGGCAGGTCGAAATGGGAAACGTCGGACAGCACTACTTCCTCTGGCGCTACGGGCGACCGCTGCGCTACGCGGTTCCCCCTTTCTCTAGAGTGACTGCTCGCGAAACGACCCTAACCCTTCCAACATACGATTACAGCGGTGCGCTTGTGCCGACCACCCCCGGCGACCCGATCTATCCCTACCCGCGGCTCGATCTGGCGCGCGTCGGTTCGCTGCAACTTGCGACGTCATGCGACGTATTTCGCCGTTCCAAACGACCTATCCCTACCCGCGGCTCGATCTGGCGCGCGTCGGTTCGCTGCAACCACGCACCTATTGCGCCCTCGTGGTCGAAAATCGTTTCCTGGAACTGACCTTCCTGCCCGAACTTGGCGGGCGACTGCACCGTGCGGTCATCAAATCCACTGGTCAAAACATCTTCTACCAAAACCCGGTGATCAAGCCTGCTCCGTTTGGACAACGCGACTGGTGGTTGAGAGTCGGCGGGCTGGAATGGGTGGCGCCAACTGAAGAACATGGCTACCTGGAAGCATTCCCTTGGAATCTCGCGCTCGAAACGCAGCGCGATGGGCTGGTTGTGCGCATGACCACTGTTGAACAACAACGCGGGTTCGATGTGACCGCCACTGTCTGGCTGCGCGCCGACGAAGGACGCATTGCGACGATGCTGGTCACACAGAACCGCACAGGTAGCGCTCAACCGTTGCAAATGTGGATGAACGCTGCGCTTGCTCCCGCTGCCAATCGTGTGGGATCTGCCACACATTTTGTTGTGCCCGTCGATCAGATGATCGTTCACGCGACCGAAGATCGGGCGTTACCGCCACCACGCGCCAGGGTGGGATGGACGCTTCATCAGAATCGTGATCTCTCGCACCCGTCAGCCTGGAACGGGTATGTGGGGTTGTTCGCCGCACGTCCGACGCCCTTCATCGGATTGTACGACCTGCAGGCGGACGCGGGAGTTGCTGCTGTGTCCAGTACAGGTCTCGCTGGAGCGAAAGTATTCGCATTCAGTTCAAATTTCGACCGCCGCCTGTTCACCAACGATGGGAGCGACTATGCCGAACTCTGGTGCGGCGCACAACCGACGTTCTGGGACGATCCGCCGCTGGACGCTGGCGAGCAGCGCGTCATCGCCGCCGACTGGATTCCGCTCCAGGGGCTGGGCGATCTGGCAACCGCAAGCGATCATGGGGCACTGGCGTGTAACGTCGGGCAGACGGGGGCTTAACTATCGGTATCGTTTCCGTACGCATCCTCCCGGCAACGCCGGTGCGCTTGATCCATAACGGGCGTGAAATCTTTCGCAGCACAGCTGTGGTCCTGCGCCCCAATCTGCCGCTGGCAATCGAGTTGCCGCCGGGCATCGCTAGTGGTACACTGCGTGTCGAAACCGGTGGGTTCACCCTGGAAACAACACTTTCATAATCTCTGTGTTCATTGGATAGGCTCACGCGGAGATGCGAAGGCGCAGAGATATGTCATCCGCTCTCGTCTCACTCGCGCAGGTGGGCTTCGCTCTGGATAGCCGAGAGCTTCAGCCTCACGGCTAGTTCGGTATAGCGGATTTATAGCGGTTCTCATAAAGATCGGTCTTGTTGGGCAGGGTTACACCCGCCAGCGAAAGCAGACGCCTTATGCGCTACCCCTCTGCGTGCTCCGCGTCTCCGCGTGCATCGAACCGGCTCACGCGGAGGCGCGGAGGCGCGGAGATGGGGAGCGCAGCGGAAGCAGGCACCTTGTGCGACACGACAGACCTGGACGAGAGTCAACGTATCTGAGAACTGCTATATATTCTCAATCTTCATCATTTCGGTCTCTGAGAGAAGTCAGAAAGACGACCATGCGCATTCGTACAATAACAGTCGGAGCTTGTGAAGCGGATGTACCGCACGCAGCGCGTGCAGCGCGTGCAGCGCGGCACTGCCTTGAAGATGCCGGATACACGGTACAAACGCTGCGCCTGGCGCTCGACACAACCGGCATAGACCAGCACGCCAATTTCACTGCCGTGCTGCGCGGCATTGAGGCGCTCGCGCTCGATGCTGGCTTCGACTATGTCTCCATTGGGCGAGTTGCGAATGACCGCCTGCCGCTGCTGGCGGAAGCACTCGCCGCAACTGATACAGTCTTCGCATCCGCGCGCATTGCTGGGCGTGATGGAAAGATGGATCCGGCAGCGGTCATCGCAGCGGCGCGAGTGATGACAACCCTGGCATCAGCGACGCCGGGTGGGTTTGGCAATCTGCGTTTCGCGGCGCTAGCGTGTGTTGCGCCCGGTTCGCCATTCTTCCCGGCAAGTTATCACAGCGGCGGCGAACCGTGGCTGGCGATTGGTCCCGAAGCAGCGGCGCTCGCAGTGGAAGCGGCGCAGGAAGCCGCTGGAGAGTATGCCTCTCAATCTGTTGCTGCCAGGACTAGACGTTTTGTACAGCATCTGACAGCGCGTATTGAAGCACACGATATGCGCATTCGCGCTGCTCTCAAAGAGATCGCCGACGACATCTATGTTGCGGGATGCGACTGGTCGCTTGCGCCGCATCCGGACACAACATGCAGCATCGGCGCTGCCATTGAGCGCGTTAGTGGAGTGCCGTTCGGCGAACCCGGCACGCTGGCAACCATTCGTTCCTGCACCGATGCGATCCGCGCAGCGCAGGTCATCCTGATCGGGTTCAGCGGCGTAATGCTGCCGGTACTGGAAGATGCAATCCTGGCGCAGCGCAACACGGAGGGACGTTACACATGGCGCGACCTGCTGGCATTCAGTGCAGTGTGCGGAATGGGACTCGACACCATTCCGCTGCCAGGTGATACGTTCACCGAGCAGATCGAAGGCATGCTGGCGGAAGTCGCAGCGCTTGCGGGCGCACTGCGCAAACCGCTCACTGCGCGCTTGATGCCCATTCCCGGCTTGCGCGCGGGCGATATGACGGCATTTGATTTCCCATACTTCGTCAATACGCGCGTAATGGCGGCTTGTGGAGTATCCCTTCAGGCTTGAACTCTCCATCCCGAATCTTTGGGAGGGATTACAGCAGGTTATTCAATCAAGGAGTATCACACCTATGGATGTTCTCGTTTACGACGCTCACTCATATGACCGCACATTTCTTGATGCCGCCAACCAGGGACGACATCGGCTCACCTACACCACTGCGCAGCTCGACCTGCAAACTGCCGCGCTTGCGCAGGGCTTCCCGGCGATCTGCTGTTTTGTAAACGATCAGGCAACAGCAGAAGTCATCGAACGGCTGGCAGCCAACGGCGTTCGTCTGATCGCTCAGCGCTCCACCGGGTACAACAACATCGATCTGGCAGCAGCCGAACGGCATGGCATCACTGCGATGCGCGTCAGTTACTACTCTCCCTATTCAGTGGCGGAGTTTGCCGTCGGTTTGCTGCAAACACTTAATCGGCGCATCCATCGCGCCTACAACCGCACCCGCGAGTTCAACTTCCGCCTTGCTGGCCTCCTTGGACGCGACATCCATGGCTCGGTAGTTGGCGTCGTCGGCACTGGCAAGATCGGTGCAGTCTTCGCGCGCATTATGCACGGCTTTGGGTGTTCGCTGCTCGGCTACGATGTTATCCAAAATCCAGAGTGCCTGGCGCTGGGAATGCGCTACGTGACGCTCGAAGAACTGCTGCGTTCATCGGATATTGTCAGTCTGCATGTGCCACTGCTGCCGGAAACGTACCATCTCATCAATCGTGAGACGCTGGCGTTGATGAAGCCAGACGCATTCCTGATCAACACCAGTCGCGGCGGTCTTGTCGATACCGATGCGCTGATTGAAGTACTGCGCGCCGGGCGGATCGCCGGTGTCGGTCTCGATGTGTACGAGGAGGAAGAAGGGGTTTTCTTCCACGACCTTTCGGACAAAGTGATTACTGATGACACCCTAGCACGGCTAATGACATTCCCCAATGTGCTGGTTACTGGTCACCAGGCATTTTTCACCCGCGAGGCAATGACGACAATTGCAGAGACGACCATTCGCAACATTACCGACTTTGAGGAAGGGCGCGAGAATGAGAATATCCTGCGACCGAGGAGGTAGTGCATGACGGTTCTGACGCACCGTCCTGAATGGCACGCGCTTGAGACGCACTATCACGCGATACGTAACGTGCACCTGCGCCAGCTGTTTGCCGAGGACCCTGGCCGTGGCGAACGCCTGAATGCCGAAGCAGCCGGTCTCTACTTCGACTTTTCCAAGAACCGGATTACCGACGAGACGCTGCGTCTGCTGATCGCACTGGCGGAGGCGTGCAATCTGCGTGCCAGAATCGATGCAATGTTCCGCGGCGAACGGATCAACGCTACTGAGAACCGCGCTGTTCTTCACGTGGCGCTCCGCGCGCCGCGCGGCGCTGTTATTCTGGTGGATGGCACAAATGTAGTCTCCGAAGTGCATGCGGTACTTGATCGCATGGCAGCGTTCGCCGAACAGGTGCGCAGTGGCAGGTGGACTGGATTTACTAGCAAACCGATCCGTAACATTATCAATATCGGCATCGGCGGATCCGATCTGGGACCGGTGATGGCATATGAGGCGTTACGGTACTACAGTGACCGCAATCTGACTGTTCGCTTTGTGTCGAACGTCGATGGGAGCGATTTTGCCGAGGCAACCCGCGATCTCGATCCGGCAGAAACGCTGTTCATTGTAGCGTCGAAAACGTTTACCACACTGGAGACGATGACCAACGCGCGCACCGCGCGCGCCTGGGTGCTGGCGACGCTTGGCGACGAGGCTGCAATTGCACGTCATTTTGTCGCCGTTTCAACCAATGCCGCCGAGGTGGCGAAGTTTGGCATTGACACGACGAATATGTTCGGCTTCTGGGACTGGGTTGGCGGGCGGTACTCAATGACATCGGCAATTGGGCTGTCAACCATGATTGCGCTCGGTCCTGAACGGTTCCACGAACTGCTCGCTGGTTTCCGCGCAATGGACGAACACTTCCGCACGGCGCCGTTCGACTGCAACGTGCCAGTGATCCATGGACTGTTGACCGTCTGGTATGCCAATTTCTTCGGCATCGAGACAGTGGCGATTCTTCCCTACGACAATTATCTCAAACGCTTTCCGGCCTATCTTCAGCAACTGACAATGGAAAGCAACGGCAAATCGGTAACATTGTCCGGTGCACCGGTCTCATATCAGACGGGAATGATCTATTGGGGCGAGCCGGGAACGAATGGTCAGCACTCGTTCTATCAGTTGCTCCACCAAGGCACACGCCTGGCGCTGTGCGATTTCATCGGTTTTGCCGAACCGCTCAATCCGCTCGGCAATCATCATGATCTGCTGATGGCGAATATGTTTGCGCAGGCTCAGGCGCTGGCGTTTGGTAAAACAATGGAGGAGACGCTGGCGGAAGGAACGCCAGAGTGGCTGGCACCACACCGTACCTTCTCCGGCAATCGCCCATCGAACACGCTCCTGGCAGAACGGTTGACGCCAGCAACACTCGGCGCACTGGTTGCCCTGTACGAACATAGCGTGTTCACCCAGGGCGTAATCTGGGACATCAATCCATTCGATCAGTGGGGCGTCGAGCTGGGGAAGGTGCTGGCAGGGCGCATTGTCCCTGAGTTGATGAGTGAGTCCGCCCCACACCTGGCACACGATAGTTCAACAAATGCACTCATTCGGCGCTACCGCACCCTGCGCGGGCGAATCCCATAGTCCGCTTAGGAGGCAGTGCGACAGGCTCAGGTTCGACAGACGCTACGCACTAGGCGGGCGAAGGTGCTACTTTTGCTTCCCCGGTGCCGGGCACGTATTACACGTGGGGTCACACATGCGCCTGGGAGCGAGCGCGTCCTGCCTCTGTCGCGTCTACGAGGGCAAGATACCCTTGCTCCCAGGAGAAATGTGAACACACCATGCGCCTCAGTATATCGGTTCCGCAGGCATGTGCTACAATGGGCGATATGAGTATACGAAACGTCCACACCGTTCGTTCGCCGCACATTCTGGATTTTGTGTCACACAGCGTTGCACAGACCATCCGTGTCGGGCAGCGCCTGGGGGAACTGTTGCAGCGCGGCGATGTCGTGGCGTTGCGCGGCGACCTGGGAACGGGAAAGACGCATCTGATTAAGGGGATCGTTCTTGGACTGGGATCGACCGATACGGTCAACAGCCCAAGTTTTGTCCTGATCAATCAGTATCGTGCCAGTGCCCAACGCAGCGGTTTGCCGATTTATCACGCCGATCTGTACCGTATTGAGCGACCGATAGAGTTGCAGGGCATCGGACTGGAGGAACTGCTCGATGGCGATGGCGTGTGTCTGATCGAGTGGGCAGACCACGCGGAGCAGTTGCTTCCCGATGAGCGCCTCGACGTTCATCTCAGTCACCTGAGTGAAACAAAGCGAGTGGTGCGCTTCGCGCCACGGGGTCGGCGCTACGAAGAACTGGTCGATACGCTAAAGAAAACGGCGTTCAACTGAGGCCTATGTTGCTTGCGATCGACACCTCAACTGCCGACGCCGGTATCGCCTGCTATGACGGGGAGCGCGGCGTGATTGGCGAGTGCGTCTGGCACGCGGGACGCGATCACACGGCGCAACTCTTGCCGCAGATTGATCTACTGCTGCGTCACATCCGCTGTGCACGCAGCGATATTCGGGCAGTCGCCGTCGCGCTGGGACCGGGAAGCTGGAGTGGATTGCGGGTTGGAATGAGCGTCGCCAAAGGATTCGCGCTGGCACGCGACCTGCCGCTCCTTGGCATTAGCACATTACAGGCGCTGGCATATCAGCATCGCACATCACCTCTGCGTGTCGCACCTATCATTAACCTGGGACGCGGCAGAGTGGCCACGCTTGCCGACGACATGCTGACGCCGCAGAATGTGACACTGGCTGAACTCGCCGCGTCTGTCAGTGAACCGACGCTCTTCTGCGGCGATATCGATGCTGAAACACAGGCAACCCTGCGCCGCCTGCTGCACGATCGCGCCCGATTTCCATCACTGGCTGCGAATACGCGCCGCCCGGCGTATCTGGCAGAACTTGCGTGGCATCGTCTCTCCGCTGGCGAGCGCGATGCCATTGCCACGCTTGAACCGCTCTACCTGGGACAACCGACCAAAACCGCTGGTTGAGCCAGCACACCAGGTCATAGAACGCGGATGTTCGATCCTGAATGCGCGGATGGAGGGAGATGTCATGCCGCTGCAAGCACTCCAGATTGTATTGACCGATCAGCGTGTGATGACAGAACAGTTGCCTGCCGATGTTGAGCACCACTTCCTGGGCGGGCGCGGCGCCGCTGCCTGGCTCCTTGCCCGGCGCGTCCCCGCAAAGATCGGTCCCCTGGCAGCTGCCAACCTGCTTATCTTCAGCGCCGGACCACTTGCTGGCGTGACCTTCAGCGGCATCACAGTGACAACACGCTCACCGATCACCAATTCCATTTCGCATGGCTGGGCGTCCGGGCGATGGGGCGCAAACCTCCGGCGCGCTGGTTACGACCTGCTGATCCTGGAAGGGCAAAGCCCTGACTGGTGCTGGATCCGAATCGACGGCTCGCAGGTGGAGATTCGTCCGGCGACGCATCTGATTGGGCTTGATACGCAGGTGACCAATCAGATGCTGCGCAGAGAACTTGGTGACGAGTATGCTGTTGTGTGCGTCGGTCCAGCCGCTGAAGCGGGCGTGTCGTACAGTACCATCATTGCTGAGGGCGCTTTTGCGGTTGAACCGGCGGGCGCAGGGGCAGTGATGGCACGCAAGCGCGTGAAAGCTATCGCGGTACGTGGCACGAACGCCTGCCCGGTTGCCGACCAGCAACGACTCGACACAGCCCTGGCAGGTATTGCCAGACGTATTGCTGCCAGTGATATTGCTGCTAGCTTCCGTCAGTATGGCAGTCTGTACTACGCTCAGCGCGCCGAAGAGCTGGGCGCATTCAGTGCGCGCAACGGTCAGGTACACACCGTGCCGCATGCGAGCGCGATCAGTCGCACTGCTCTGGCGCAGCGCGGTCGGCGGGAGCCGCGCGGGTGCGATGGATGCCCGCTCGCCTGTCATAGCGCCTATATTCGTAAGAACGGCGAACCAATTGCCTACCCCGATCTCGAAGCGCTCGCCGGTTTTGGCTGGAGTTGCGGTCTGACCACACCCGACGCCATTATCCTGGTCAACGATCTCTGCCTGCGCCTGGGTCTCGATGTGACCGAAACCAGCGCGGCACTGGCATTCATGATGGAATGCCGCGAACGGGGCTTGAGCAATGCGAGCAATCTGACCTGGGGCGATCTCGATGCAGTGGTCGGCGCTATTCGCCGATTGGGGCAGCGTCAGGAGAAGCGCGATATTCTGTCGCTGGGTGTCGGCGAAATGCAGGAAGTCTACTACGGTAGCAGCGTCTTTGCCCCCCAGGCGCGGCAACTGGCGCTTCCAGCAATCGATCCGCGCGCTGTGCCAGAAATCGCTCTCGCTGATGCAACAGCGCCAATCGGTGGCGACTATCGCTACGCAATGTTCTATGAGCCGCTCCTCACCGAACCACCCGTGTGGCTCCCCAACGACCCTAACAATCCGAATACTATTCATGGCAGGGTGCCGCGACTGATCTGGCACGAACGCTTTGCAGCGGCGGTCGATGCCGCCGGGTTGTGCCGGCGCCTGGCATTGCTGGCGTATCAGATCGCGCCAGCTGACCTTAACGAACTCCTCTCGGCAACTCTGGGAAGAACGTTCACCAGCGTCGACGTGGCAAAGATCGGCGAACGGATCGTGACCCTCGAACGCGCACTGGCGATCCGATATGGCGTCGGACGCGACACTCTGCCACATCGCTGGACAGAAGAACCTCTCGAAGAGGGACCAGCAGCAGGGAAATTGCCCATGCTGGAAGAGATGCTGCCGGAGTACTATCGCCGCCACGGTTGGGATGAGCACGGGCAGCCCTCACCGGTGCGCCTGGCAGAATTGGGCATCACCCTGCCCGACTGATATAGGTCTAAGTCTAATGCACCTGAGAACTGCTATAATTCTTCATCATTCTGTCGGAGTGCCACATGGTCGTTCTGGAATATTCCTGGCGCGACGGACTGCCTGGGTGCGCGGGCGTCTCGCCCGCACGTAGCGATGCGACTTCAAGGCTTCGGCGTCAGCCATACGAGCAAGGCGCTGCCTGGGAGTGCGGGCGTCTCGCCCGCAGGCAGCGATGCGACTTCAAGGCTTCGGCATTAGCCATACGAGCAAGGCGCTGCCTGGGTGCGCGGGCATCACGCCCGCATATAGCGATGCGACCTCAAGGCTTCAACGTTAGCCACACGAACAAGGCGCTGACCAGGTGCGCAGGGGTCTCGCCCGCACGCAGTGATGCAACCCAACAGGAGCAACGGTATCACGCGCTCAACCGCTTTGCGAGAGCGGCGCGCCTTCGTGCCATGACAATCGGCGCAGATTGTTCTACCAGATTTGATATCTGCAGCGGAAGATTATGCTGCACGCCGGAGCACATTTCCATGACGCTGCATGCTGATGACGTATTCGCGCCGCTCGACGATGACCATGTACTACAACGTCTGGCAGGCGGCAATGAGACAGAAGTATACAAAACTGATGATCAGCGCTATGTCGTAAAAGTCAAATACGACCTGGGAGGTGCCCGTGATCAGGCGCTCAACCTAGCGCGGTGGATGCGCGATACTGCCGAACGCTACACCGCATGCCTGGGAGAACGCTATACCATTCCCACGTACTTCGTTGTGGCGCGCGGCAGCGATGGGCGGGCGCATCCGCTGGCGATCCAGCCATTCCTGTCTAAGGCATGCCCCCTCGATGCCGTTGATTATCGTGCACTGCTCCCGGCGCAACGCGCAATGATTGCCGCACAACTCAGCGAGATCCTTCGCAGAGCGCACACTTTCTACCGGGCAACCGGCAGTATGCCCGATCTGTACGGACAATCCGCCAGAAACAGCGACGAACGCAGATCCAGGAAGTCGATCACTCGCCTGCCGCAACGCCTCTGGAGTTTCTTGGTCAAACGTACACTGCTACGATCACACAACCTGGTGCTTATCCGCGATCCAGAATATCGAATTGTCCTGATCGACTACGATCCGGTGCGCAGAGGTCGCCTGTACCGACTAACGTATTTTGCCGTGCGTCGCCTCTTAATGTTGCGCGATCTCGCCGTTCTGGCATGGCTCCGTCTGGGATGGTTGAACTGACAGCGTCCTGCACCTCGTTGCCAGCGACAATACATCCACGCAGCGTCCTCATTCGTCATGCCTTGAAGTAGTGGTCGTCACATGGCGATGCATCCCGGTCAACTGGCCACTGGATGATCGGCTGCAGTGCCAGACCGCACACAGATCGAAAAATTGTGATCTTGTTACATTGTCGTGCGTGAAGGCGTCTGGTATAATACCAGCAATGAAGGTCGAAAGAGGCCGCCAGGGTATGATTGTGTTCGCTTTCTTGCTGCGCAAGATCAATCAGGAGCAGCGCTCCTAGAACGTGAACGATTATGGGTGACAATCGCTGGCTGAAAAATAGTTTCGTCTACCTCATCATTCTTGTTGCTGCATTGGCGCTGTTCATCAATTACTTCAACAACGCACAGGGTCAGCAGGAAGAACGCGGTATCTATCAGGTGCTCGCCGATGCAAAAGCTGGCAGAATAGAGAAGATCGAAGCGCAATCGGGCAACTCCGAAATCCTGGTGACGTACCGCGATACCAGGACCAAGGTGCGGTCACGCATCGAGTCGAATGATAGTATCACGATGCTGCTTGTACAGGCAGGTGTACCGCTCGATGCAGTGAATGTCGAGGTACGCGCAGCGCCAGCATGGGGCGGTCTGCTGAATGTCTTCACGTTCCTGCTGCCAGTGCTGCTGATGATAGGCTTCTTCATCTTCTTTATGCGCCAGGCGCAGGGATCGAACAATCAGGCGCTCTCATTTGGCAAGAGCCGGGCACGGATGTTTTCCGGCGATAAGCCGACAGTGACATTTGCCGATGTTGCTGGTCAGGAAGAAGCCAAGCAGGATTTGACAGAAGTCGTTGAGTTTCTTAAGTTTCCCGATAAGTTTGCTGCACTCGGAGCGCGCATTCCGCGCGGTGTGTTGATGGTGGGTCCGCCAGGAACCGGGAAGACCCTCCTGTCGCGCGCGGTCGCGGGTGAAGCTGGAGTTCCGTTCTTCTCGATCTCTGGTTCAGAGTTTGTCGAGATGTTTGTCGGCGTCGGCGCTAGTCGCGTGCGCGACCTGTTCGATCAGGCGAAGCGTAATGCTCCCTGTATCGTCTTTATCGACGAGATCGATGCTGTTGGTCGTCAGCGCGGTGCCGGGCTTGGCGGCTCCCATGATGAACGCGAGCAGACTCTTAACCAGATCCTGGTCGAAATGGACGGCTTTGATACCAATACGAATGTCATTGTCATTGCAGCAACGAACCGCCCGGATGTGCTCGATCCGGCGCTGGTGCGCCCCGGTCGCTTTGACCGCCAGGTAGTGCTTGATGCGCCAGATGTGAAAGGGCGTATCGAGGTGCTCAAGGTGCATACCAAGGGCAAGCCGCTTGCCGATGATGTGCAACTCGATGTGATCGCGCGTCAGACTCCTGGCTTCTCCGGTGCGGACCTGGCAAATGCAGTGAATGAGGCAGCAATCCTGGCGGCGCGCCGCTCGAAAAAGAAGATCGGCATGGCAGAGTTGCAGGACGCGATTGAGCGTGTGGCGCTTGGCGGTCCGGAGCGCCGCAGCCGGGTACTGACCGAACGCGAAAAACTGCTGACCGCATACCACGAATCGGGTCACGCTATCGCTTCCGCTGGCATGCCCAAAGCTTTCCCGGTGCAGAAAGTGACGATCGTGCCACGTGGACGCGCTGGCGGGTATACGCTCTATCTGCCGGAAGAAGATAGCATTCGCTACACTACTGCATCGCAGTTCGCCGCGCAACTCGTGTCAGCGCTCGGCGGGCGCGTGGCAGAGGAGATCGTTTTCGGGCCTGACGAGGTTTCGACCGGCGCCGCTGGTGACATTCAGCAAGTGACGCGCATTGCTCGCGCGATGGTGACCCGCTATGGCATGAGTCCGAAGCTTGGTCCAATTGCGTTCGGTGAGCGTGAGGAGTTGATCTTCCTGGGGCGCGAAATCACCGAGCAACGCAACTATAGTGACGCTATCGCGCGCGAAATTGATAATGAAGTGCACCGCATTATTTCGGAAGCGTATGAGCGTGCACGCCTGATCCTGACATATAACCGCGAGGTGCTGAACGACATGGCAAGCGCGCTGATCGAGTACGAAACACTCGACGGCGAACGCCTAAGAGAATTGCTCAGTCGTGTGGTGAAGATCGATGAGATTGAGAAGAATCGGGTGAATGGTGGCAATGGTGTGCTGACCACACCATCAGGTGTGAACGTCCCATCTGCACAGGTATAACCACTGCGCCAGGCAGCGACAGGGGAGGCAATGCCTCCCCTGTACGACTCTATAAGCCATGTTACCGTCGGTGTTTGCCTGAAGAACAATTCACGCCCCGGCAGGAAACGTCTCGGTAGATTGGCAGGCGGAACGCAGCTACTATTCGCTCACAGTTGATCGCTTCGCTTGCCCAGCGTGCGGTTATGAATGGTCAAACGCGCGTTTGACGAGAAGTATTGGCATGACGGTAACAGCACGTTTCTTTGCGATCATTATCAAGATGATCTTCAGTCAGCGTGAACATGGTACCCTTCACTTTCATCTACGGCGAGTACAACGCAGTTTTCGATATTCAGACCATCGAAACGCTGGAAGGCGATCTGCCTGTGCAAGCCCAGCGACTAGTCACGGAGTGGGCTGCCCAATATCAACAAGAACTGTTACGGATGCCTGGATTGGAGTAGCAAGATGAGCACTCTCAGAATCAAAGCGGTGACTCCTCTGGCAGGAAAACGCCTGCTTGTTACATTTGTCAATGGGGTTCAAAAGGTGTACGATTGTCAGCAAATCCTGCAACTGGATCGATTTCAGTTGTTGAGAAACGAAGCCTTTTTCAAGGCGGTTACCGTTGATCCTGGCGGGTATGGGGTGTCCTGGAACGATCAAATGGACTTAAGCGAATACGAGTTATGGCACAACGGTGTTGAAGTTGAGCATGGGGTAGTAGAAGAGACAGAGATGCGACTGGTGGGGCACAGCTAACCTGTGCGTTCATCCGACGGGCTTCGTCTCGCTCCTCCTGAATGCCAGGTTGACACATCTTGATGGTCATCCGGCAGAAGGCAGCAAAAAGCACCCAGCCTTGCAGGCGGATGGCAGTCCGCTTTTTTGTTTCTGTATGCTATAATGCCAAAATGATGAAATGGCTGTTTCTGACACGCGGCAGTTCTGGAGAGTCTGGTTATGTCTGGTCACTCGAAATGGCACTCAATACGTCGCATGAAGAGCGTGCTCGACCAGCGGCGCGGGCAACTCTTCACCAAACTGGCGCGCGATATTACGATTGCAACGCGCGAGGGAGGCAGCGGCGACCCTGATGCGAATTTTCGTCTGCGCCTGGCAGTTGATAAGGCTCGCGCTGCCAATATGCCGATGGAAAACATCCAGCGTGCCATTGATCGCGGCCTGGGCAAAGGCGGCAGTGATGCCGCTGCACTTGAAGAAATCTACTATGAGGGGTACGCTCCCGGCGGTGTGGCGCTCTTAATCGAAGCTGCCACCGATAATCGCAACCGCACTGCTTCTGACGTACGCGCAACGATGACCAAAAATGGCGGTAGCCCCGGCGAACCGGGTTCAGTAAGCTGGATGTTCGAAACCAAAGGGCTGATTACCCTCGATCTGTCGGTCAAACGCTTCGATCCAGACGAAGTGATGCTGATTGCCATCGATGCTGGCGCAGAAGACGTGCAGATCGAGGACAATATCGTTGAGGTGTACACCGATTTCAAACAACTTGCCGCAGTGCGTCAGCACTTGATTGCCGCCGGGCTGCCGGTAACCGGCGCTGAAAAGACCATGATTGCTAAAACGACAGTGCAACCCGATATCGCTGATGCGCTCAAAGCGATGAAACTGATCGAGAAACTGGAAGACCTCGACGATGTGCAGAAGGTCTACAGCAATCTGGATATCACCAGCGAACTGGCCGAACAGTTTGTACAGGGTTAATGTGTGACTGCCACGCGGACAATTGGGATCGATCCCGGAACAGCCCGGATGGGATGGGGCGTCGTCGAAGAAATGGATGGAGTGCTGCGTCTGGTCGATTGCGGCGTGTTGACCACCCCGGCGGAATTATCACAGGCGGAACGGTTGCTCCTGCTGTACAACGAACTTCACCTTTTGATTGAACAATACCGCCCTGCCGCCGCTGCTATCGAAGAACTCTTCTTCGGCAAGAATGTCAACACTGCGCTGACCGTTGGGCAGGCGCGCGGTGTTGTGCTCCTGACTCTCGCGCAGGCTGGCATTCCTGTGTACGAATACAAGCCGCTGCAAGTCAAACAGGCGCTGGCAGGGTACGGCGGCGCCGATAAGCGTCAGATGCAGGAGATGGTTCGGCTGACCCTCCGCCTTCCCGCCATCCCGCGCCCCGACGACGCCGCCGATGCCGTGGCGGTTGCGATCTGTCACACCTACGCTGCACCGATGATCCGACGCATCGAGGAGGGTCGGTAGATTGCTGCCGGGTGCCGATATGGCTCTTCTTTACCCGGCCTGGCGCGACCCCTGTGCTCACCTTCTACCCCACCACTCTTTCCCAATCCCTACTGGCATCACAGTA
>Ga0272447_1000302_pt1 | contig 38630 bp, 40 predicted proteins | sample YNPCB0133_FD_194589 | JGI IMG/M metagenome (GOLD analysis project Ga0272447, IMG submission 194589) | Hot spring microbial mat communities from Yellowstone National Park, WY, United States - YNP-CB-013-3 | ecosystem: Environmental > Aquatic > Thermal springs > Hot (42-90C) > Sediment | place... | reverse complement strand
ACCAGCTATAGGCTCGTCCATTATAATAAGTTTAGGTTTACTGGGCATTAAAGCTCTGGAAATCTCCAAAAGCTTCATCTGACCACCACTAAGCTCTCTAGGCCTCCTCTCACCTATATCCACTAGTTGCTCCTTCAACCTTAGATAGTCTAGGTGGCCTAGAGCATCCTCATGGGAAGTCCTCTCAAAACCATACCATAAACTCCTAAGAAGACCCCTAACCACACCCTCTCCAGGATTACCATACCGACCTACAACTGTATTCTCTAGAACGGAGAGATTCTGAAAGAGCCTTGGAATCTGGAATGTCCTAACAATCCCAAGCCTAAACCTCTCATGAGCCTCAAGATCAGTTATATCAACCCCCTCGAACACGACCCGGCCGCTATCAGGTCTAAGGACGCCTGTAATCACGTTAATAAGCGTTGTCTTACCACTACCATTAGGGCCTATGAGTAATGTAACCTTACCACGTGGTATGCTAAGATCAACTCCATCTAGAGCCTTAAGGTTTCCAAAGTACTTTGAAACACCCCTAACCTCAAGTATGGGTTCTGGGATGTCAATCGACATAGACCACCTCAGAGAGGAATGTATATGGGGACACCTAAAAATGTTATGGGGGGTTTAGGAGTGGGAGGTTCTACCTCCTCAATATGTAGTATGCTATAGCGGCAACAGCCACTATTACTATCACTATGACAGCTATGAGTGCAGGGCTGACTCCGGGAGCTGGTGTTGGTGTTGGTGTTGGAGTTGGTTTAGGTGGTGGGGAGAATTTCGGTAGGGTTGTTGGTAGCGTGGCGGGTTTCTCAGCGAACGGATCCTTCTCAACCTTAACTATAGTATTCTTACCGAAATCATATAACTCTACCATCCTCCACTCAACCTTACCAGCGATAGCTACAGGAGCGAATATCGCGTAATCGCTTCCAGCTCTATCACCGTATTTGTTTAAAGTTATCTTACCCGAAGCTCCCTCATACGTCTCTAGAACCTTCCAAACGGCTTCAGCCACCTTATCAACGTTCTCTGGGCCCCCAGCATAGGCTATTGCCAAGGCTAGAACCCATAGACAGTCGTAGCTTATGAATGAATAGGGATCTGGAGAGTAGCCCACCCTATCTTTTACAGTCCAGTAGACTCTAACAGCTATATCGGTGGCGGCGAAGGTTATAGTGTTCTTCCACACAACCTTAGCTGCGAATGTTGATGCAACAGGATCTTTCAGGAGCTCAGCGCTAAGAGCTGTTCCATCACTACCATACCATTTAACTTTACCTAGCTCCTCAATTTTAGAAGCCTCTGTTAGAAATCCCACACCCTCCTCGAATGCTATAAGATTTATTGCTACCTTTGATAAGTCAACACCTAAGCCTCTAATCTTCGCCCTAACTGTTTCAACTATAGGTCCGAATGTCGGGGCTTTAGGATCGTAGGGTATCTTATCAACGATAGTTATTTTGAAGTCTTTAGAGTATAACTCAACGAAATCAGCTAAACCCTTACCCCAATCATCATTCCTATAAACTATGATGACATGTGTAACCCCATCCTTCTGAAATAGCATGTTTAAAACCTTACCTTGGAAGTCGTCTGGCGGTGGGAACCTGAATATCGTATCTTCAAGTGCTAGAGCTGGCGATGTTGAAGAGGGGCTTATGACAACAGCTTTAGCTCCTGCTTTAACCTCAGCTATAACCTCCTTTAGCTCACCACTAGACATAGGACCTAAAAAGTACCTAATACCAGCTGTATGTAGTGTTCTAAAGAGGCTTTTAGCTGTCTCCGGCTTAGTCTCACTATCTCTAATCTCTAGCTTAAACCTCCACGGGTAGCCGTTCTGCTCAAACCACTTATTCACATCCTCTAAGGCTATCTTCAAAGCTTCAACGTTAGCCTTACCAAATGACGCTAAATCACCTGAAAGAGGGTATAGAGCACCAATAGTTATCTCTTTAACCTGAGCAGATGATGGTATAGCTAGAGGTAAGACTAGGCTTAAAACTAGCAACGCTAATAGGGCTGTGGAAACAACTCTAACAGGTTTAAAGTTCATACCACCACCCCACTCTAGGTTCTACAGTAGTAGGCTATGAACCCCCCTTTTAAGCTTTACTATTAAAGCTATTAACCTTCAAACGTAACCTAGGTTGTGGCGATGAGAGGCGCCGGGTTAGCGGATAGCCCTGGATGAAGATATCACGGACCATTCGAGCCGCATTGCATTGGGTTAGCGTTTCAACGTCTTAGTAGTGTGAGCTAGCTAGTCTGCATTAACATATATACTAGAATTTTAAAATTTAAAATGTAAAAGTATCTAGGGATGGTGGGCGGGGATGGGTGTAGGCTCGTACCTAGGCTACATTGGAGGAGCTCTAGCTGTAGTCTCCGGAGCTGTTAGCGTTATAACTCAAAAGCCCCTTATTACCCATCTCACTGGCATATCGCTCATCGAGGGTAGTATTCTGCTGGTGACAGGAGTTATAGCTATCATAGGGGGTTTGATAGCGTTATACTTCTCGTATAGAGGCAATGGTCTGTACGTGATCGTGGGCGGTATCCTAGGTCTTATAGCTCCATGTGCGCTCTCAGCACTAGCTATTATAGGAGGTTACCTTATGCTAAGGGAGGGGGCTAGGGGAGGATAGCTAAGGCTATACGGGGTATTAGTGCTGGGTTTTTCACGAGTGTTTTAACACCTATCTTCACTGTTTTCCAGAACGCTCTTTTTACAGCTAGTGATGGTATTTCCTCGTGGTGGTCGTAGTCCACGGACCCTACCGCTTCTCCCACCTCCTCTCCTGCCAGGAGGTCTAGTATCCTCTCGATTACACCACCTTCTAGGACTGCCTTAGCTAGCTTATACTGTTTCCTTAACATGCTGGAGACTGTGTTTAACGATTTTGATAATGCTGTGTTAACATCTACACCTTCTAAGATCATCTTCTTAGCTAGGCTCGCTGCTAGAGAGTTTGGGTAGAGGCCTCCACCCGTTAACGGCTTGTTAAGGCCCCCGGCGTCTCCCACCACATGTACTCTACCAATGCTTAGGGTCTCTGCAGGTGGCCCAGTTATCACCGGGCCTCCGTAGGCTGACCTCCTATCCCTCAAGCCGAACTTCTCCTCTAGAGCCCTCAAACTCCTAGCTAGGAGCTTGGGGTTTCTAGCACCCAGGCCTGCTAGCACACCATGATCCATTTCGACTAGCCAGGAGAAGAAGCCCCTGGAGATGCTACTATCGAAGACTACAGTCACCCTCCGAGAGCCTGTTACCATACCGTACTCGACGTTAACCCCGTAAACTGGGGGGTTGAAGTAGCCGATACCCAGACTCCTGTGGATCGATCCATGGTAGCCGTCAGCCACTATTATGGAGTCGAAAACACTGCTATCACCATAATCCACAACACCACGAGGGCTTACACGCCTAACAATAACACCCATAACGGCCTTCAAGCCCTTAGATAAAGCCTCTTCAAGCATTAAACGTTCAAGCTTAACACGTTCAAGCTTAAACAAGCCACCTCTAACCCTAAAGGTTACATGTGAGCTAGCATTAGACAAAGTTATACCATCAAACCTGGAGACTGTTGATTTAAAAGCAGGAGCCCCTATAAAGCCTAGAACTCTGCTTGAAACAAGCCCTGTACAGTGAGGAGGGTAACCTACAATGCTATGTTCCTCGAATAAGGTTACATCAACCCCGGCTTCCAAGAGCTTTAATGAGAATATAAGCCCTGAGAACCCCCCACCTATAACTGCTACCCTCAATCCTCCCTCCGCTCCCACTATGTTCAACTATCTGGGTTCTAATGTTTAAATGTAATCTTCTATTTCACCTCCCACTCTGGAAGCTTCTGTTTATAAGTTTAGGTATAGATTTACAATTATTTATAAACCCTAGACGCCCTGAGATCATGGGTGGTGTGAGAATTGAGTAACATAGTTGTTTTGGTTAAGGCTTCCTTGAACCCTGAGGTTGTTAGACAGAATCCTGATGGAACTTTTGATATAGATTACACTCCACTCAAAATATCTGATGTTGATAGGAACGCTCTTGAGGAGGCTATAAGGCTTAAACAAGTGTTTGGTGGTAAGGTTTACTCTGTAACAGTGCTCACATGGGGTCCTTTGAAGGCTAGGGAGAAGGATTTAAGGCTTGTTGTCCAGGAGGCTCTGGCTAAGGTTGCTGATGAGGCTTTCGTTGTAGCCGATGAATCCATTATACCAGGTGATTATAGTGTAACAGCTAATGTTATAGCATCTGTTATCAAGAAGATGGGTTTGAACCCGATTCTAGTGCTTGCAGGCGAGGCTAGCATCGATGAGTCTACATACCAGATCCCGGGTAGGGTTGCAGCTAAGCTAGGCTTACCCTACGTGGGCTATGTTAGGAGGATTAGGGAGGTTAGAGATGGTAGGGTTGTTGTTGAAAGGGATTTAGAGGATTACATTGAGGTTTTAGAGGTGCCGCTCCCAGCAGTCCTAAGTGTTACCCAGGAGTTGAACGAGCCTAGACCTCCAACACTTATACAGATTAGAATGGCCTCACGTAAACCAGTACACATGCTTACATTAAAGGATTTAGGCTTAGATGTTAAAAGGCAGAGGAGCATAGTTGAGATGAGGGTTGTAACGGTATCGAGAAAACAGGTTTTAATAGAGGAGGCTGACGTGGAGAAGGCTGCTTTGAAGCTTGTAGAGTATCTTGAGAAGGAGGGGGTTTTAAGGCTGTAGAGGTGAGCCGAGGTGAGTGATGTAATAGTTGTATCCCAGAAACCCTCGGATGCCGGAGAGCTTATAGGACTAGCTAGGACTATGGGCAACCCAGTAATAGTAGCTTTCCAGGATTCAGCTGAGAGGGTGGAGGAGCTCCTAGGCTACGGTCATAGGGTTTACAGGGTTAAGAGTAGTAGACCTGAGGTCTTAGCGAAAGCTGTTAACATCCTCTACGAGGAGTTTAAACCAAAGCTCATACTAGGCCCTAACACTAGGAACGTTAAAGACGCTATGTCAGTTGTAGCTGGACTCCACGATATTCACATGGCCCCGGATGTTGTGGAGGTTAGAGGTGAGGTTGATGGTGTAATCTATAAGAGAGGGTTTATGAGTGAAAGGGTTACCATAACTGTTAAAGTGCCTTACCCAACAATAATCCTCGCTAACCCTAGGATAGCGGAGCCCGCCCCTAAAGGGGGGGTTGGGGAGTTGAAGGAGCTTAGCTTCGACTTTATAGGGGTTAAAGTTGTAGAGGTTAAACCTAAGGAGCTTAGCGGTATTAACCTGGAGGCAGCGGAAGTTGTTGTGGGGGTAGGCCGGGGGTTTAAGGCTAAGGATGATCTAAGAATGGCTTTCGAGCTAGCTAAACTCCTAGGAGGCCAGGTTGGCGGAACCAGGCCTATAGCAGCTGACTTAAAGTGGCTTCCAGAGGATGCGTGGATAGGCATTAGTGGTAAGAGGATAGCACCCAAACTGTACATAGCCATAGGAGTTAGCGGTGCACCACAACACATGTCTGGAGTGGCGGGGTCAAAGATCATAGTAGCTGTTAACAAGGATAAAGCAGCACCTATAATTAAGCAATCAGATTATGGGGTAGTAGCAGACCTCTACAAGTTCATCCCAACCCTAATAGAGGTTTTGAAGAGAAAGCGTGGAGCACCGCATTCAACCTAAACACTCTTAAAGCTACGATTTAGCAACCCCCCACTATACCTCCTAGTAACGCTAACCCACTTTTAAACTCTGAGCCGTATGATTGATTGCATGGTGGTAGCGAGTGTTTAGAGTTGTTTATGGAAGGGCTAGTAGTTTCAAGTATATAACTCAGGCTCTGTCAAAGGTTAACGATGAGGGTTACATGGAGCTCCTTGAGGACGGGTTAAGGTTGTGGCTTATGAGCCCCGATAAGACCTCTATGGCTGTAGTACTTCTATCTTCGCACTCTCTAGACGAGTACACTGTAGATGAGCCGGGTACTAGGATGACTATTAGGGTTGACGAGTTACATAGGATAGCTAGGAGGGCTGGTAGGAATGATATCCTAACACTTGAACTCGACCCCGAAGCTCAATCGATTCTAGTAACTTTAACTGATAGGAAGATCGGTATTAGCAGGACATTCACACTCCCCCCAATAAATATGAGTGGAGAAGAGTTTAGAGAGCTTAAACTACAGCCTACAGTAAGGTTCACCATGGAATCCTCAGACTTCAAAGTCCTAGTTCAGGATGCTAAAGTTGTAGGAGATACTATAACCCTGGAAGCCGAGGATGAAGTTGTTAGGGTTAAGGTCTCAGAAGAGGATAGAGAGTATGTGTGGGAGCTAAGACCAGGAGATCCACTATTAGAGCTCAGCGTAGACGAACCGTCAACATCATCCTATTCTAGGAGCTCACTTGAAATAGCAGTAAACCCTGCTACCATAGCTGATACAGTTAAACTAGAGTTTTCAACAAACTACCCTCTACAACTAAGCTTCAACCTACCAGGAGGAGAGAAAATGATTATGTACATAGCACCAGTCCTCGAATAACAGTTCCCAGTAGATGATAGTTCCTCGCCCTCAAAAGAGCCCCACCACCCAGTCTCCCACCAACTCATATAGACCTAAGCCGTCCTGAGGGGCATTATCCCCAGCCACCTAGGAAGCACATCGCCCCCCTTCAGGCAATCAGGGCTTAGAGGAGCTCTCAGATCTCAAGATCCATCAATCTTAATAACTAAAGGACTCTTAGAAATCTAACTCACACAGCTTATGATGAGATGTGGGGGTTAACACTTCTTGTGACTTCTAAGGATTAATAAAAATTAAAAACAAAAGGAGATGAGAAAAGCTATGAAAAGGTTTTAGCGAGCGAAAATCCACCATAGGATTACCAGCACAACTACTATGATTATTATTACGATAGCTAGGTTCCTAGGCTTTCTAAGCCATTCAGCCATATCTCCCACCTCCACTCTATTCTATAATAGCTGATCCTTATAAATCTTATCACTATTCTACCATTATAGAATTCCATTGTTCAACCCTGTAATACAGATATATTTATACGGCTTAGTAGCTATATGCTAGAGCATGGTATTAAACCCCTCAGGTTACAGGTATGAGTGATCCCGGTAATCCAAGTGAGAAGAGGGTTACAGTAATACTGCGTGGCGACCTAGCTGAGAATATCCTAGCTGAAAGCTTCAAATACGGTGTTAGACCAGACGATTATATTAAAACTCTGCTAAGATGGTGTTATGAGGAGAGGAACGCCATATCAGATCTAAGGCTAGCACTCCAAGCTCTAACAAAAACAGTGCTTGCACTAGATGAGAGGCTTAGAAGTGTAGAGGACACATTAAAGCATCTAAGCTCTACTAGAGAGGAGGATAGAGCAATCCTAGAAAATCTAAGGATCTTAAAGGAGGAGCTCAAAGCTCTTAGAGATGAGGTTACAACATTAAAGAGCATTCTTGAAACACAACGTAGTAAAGGGTTACTATCATCCATAAAGAAACTCCTAACAGGCATTTAAACGGATACAGCTAAGGTATAGAAAACAGTATTATAGTCTCGGTTGTGTAAGCTAAGGCTATACCACTAAATATCGAGATCCAGAAGAGAGGCCCTGAGACTCCTCCAAGCTTTGCTAAGGCGGAGAGGTTTATGTGTAGCATAGCATATATTATGGAAGCTGTGGCAATAGTGAGTAGCATTGCTGCGAACAGCTCGCTTGAAACACCAAGGTAATATACTAGAGCTCCGGGTACTACGGGGAGCCCTGCGAGAAGAGATAGGCCTGCAACTAGGGAGACCAGACTTTTATCAACAACTTTAACAGGGCTTCTCGTAAAGAACGGCCCTGCTATGGCGAAGCCCTCTGTTAGATTGTGTACTGCAAAGCCTACAGTGAAGAGAAGAGCTGAGGCTATCCTCCCAGCTAGGAGTGATGCAGCTATGGCAAAACCCTCTCCCACATTGTGAAGTCCAAGTGCTATGGATACAATAGTAGCTGTTAACACACTACTCGACATGCCACCTGATGATATCAAACGCCTCTCCACCCCCGCTAAGGTCAACCACGTACCTATCAACGCTACACTAGTTACAATGAAAGCAACTAGGAAGTCAGCTAGTGTATCCAATTTAGCTAAGCCCTCAACATACTCCGAGACCTCACTCCCAGCTTCAAGGGCTAGGTATGCTAGGACACCTCCAGCAAGCCCGTTAAGAAACCCTAAGCTCGTACCACTAGCCTTTCTACCAGAGTAGAGTATGAGTAGAGCTCCTAGAAGAACCGTAATCCCAGCTATAAACCCTAGCACGATGGGCGCTAGCTCTAAAACCATTCATTTAACACTAATAACTTCTAACCTGAAATACCCTAATATCCCCCAGTATATACACACCCTAAACTATTAAAATTCACATTTAACATTAATTATTTTCCTAAGATTTCCTTTCTGAAATATGCTCTATGTGAGACGAGCCTCTCCTCAAATATTAAACCTGTGCTCACATAGGTTACTCTGGTGTTTCGTATATGTTGAGGGTGGCGATCTCAAAGGTTGTTGATGTTGTTGAGGCTTTAATTGGGGTTAGGGATGGGTCTGTTGTGGCGATATCGGGCTTTAATGTTGCAACTCTCCCTGAGTATCTTTTACTAAAGCTCTATGATATGTATAAGAGGACGGGGCATCCTAGGGATTTATTCCTCGTATGCGATGCGTTTCCAGGAGCTCCGGGTAGGGGTATTGATGTTATAGCGAGGGATATGTTGGAGAGGGGGGATTACGGGTTTATCAGGGGTTTACTGTTTCCATACTATGGTTTTAGTGAGGCTTTGCAGAAGCTCATAGCCGGTAATTTTGTTGAAGCGTACTCATGGGGTATTGGTATTATGGCTTACTGGTTTAGGGAGGTTGGTAGTGGTAGGCCTGGTGTTCTAACACGTGTTGGCCTAGGTACTGTTTTTGATCCAAGGCTTGAGGGTGGTGCTTTGAACGATCTTGCTAGGGAGAGGAGGACTGCTAGGGTTGATATTGTAAATGTTGGTGGTGAAGAGTACCTCCTCTATAGAGCCCCTAAACCTGAGGTGGCTCTCGTTAGAGGTTCTACGGCCGATGAGGTGGGTAACCTTACAATGGAGGATGAGGCTGTTTACGGTACTGTCCTAGCTATAGTACAGGCTACCAAGGCCATGCCTAGGAAAGGTCTTGTTATAGCCCAGGTTTTAAGGTTAGCGAGGTTTGGAAGCCTTCAACCACAGCAAGTTGTGGTACCAGGGCCTCTCGTAGACTACGTTGTTCTAGCTCCTAGAGAGTATCATATGCAAACTGCCAGCATAGACTACGATCCAACAATATCAGGTCGTATAATACCACCGTTAGAGTTCATACAAAGGCAACCTAGAGTTCTTGATGTGAGGAAGGTTGTAGCTAGGAGGGTGCTTGTAGAGCTAGCTAGGACTGTTATAGAGGAGGGTAGACCTATAGTCATAAACCTGGGTATAGGCATACCAGCTGAGGTATCACAGCTAATAGCTGAGGAGAGGCTAGGAGACTACATACACACAACGATAGAGTCAGGCCCCTGGGGTGGCGTGGCACTCCTAGGCCCCGACTTCGGAGCAGCCAAGGGGCCCTTCGCCATACTATCAATGCCAGATCAATTCTCGCTATACGAAGGTGGAATAATAGATGCTGCATCCCTAGGATTCCTACAGGTAGATGAGCTGGGCAACGTTAACCCATCATACCTTCCAGGTAGACTCCCAGGGCCTGGAGGCTTCCCAGTCATAGCTGATGGAGCTCCAAGACTCTACTTCGCCGGAGAGTTTACAGCGGGAAAGAGGGATATAAAGGTTGGAGATGGTAAGCTACTAATAGTATCTGATGGAACCATACTCAAGTTCATTAAAAGAGTCTACAAGGTCTTCTGGAATAGTAGAGAGGGGCTTAAAAGAGGTCAAAAAGTCCTCTATATAACAGAAAGAGCTGTATTCAAACTAGCGGAGGACGGAGTAAGACTAGTGGAGGTAGCGCCTGGAGTGGATCTAGAGAAGCATGTTCTAGGAAAGATGGAGTTTAAACCTATAATCGATAAATATGAGGAAATGGATAGAGAGCTGTTCAGAGAAGAACCCCTAAACATAATATCATGGATTAAAAGCGAGATCAGAAGATAACATACACAATACCAGCCTAGAGAGTCTAACACCTATATACAATCACAACTCGAAGCCTCGCCTTGGAAAGGCGAGGAGATATTAAAAGTTAAAGTTTATAAGTATAGTATTCTACTTTACACTCGTTCTCGATGTTGGGCGCGAGCGAGCCTAGCAGGCGAGAAGCCCACACCCCCTAAAGGTTGACAGGCAGACCTCAACATAAGGCTATGATGTCGCACCCGTGAGGGCCCCGGAGATATAACAGGAAGCCCCAGGTAGGTGTAGAAGGAACCCTCACCATTCATGGTAGGGAGCCGTCAGCTATACCAGCCTTTGAACACCATGAAGTCGCAAGCCCCATCTAAAGGTAAATGAGACCCTCTACAATTGAAAGCTCGTCTTTCACAGTGGGGAGAGGTTAGTCTCCTTTTCACCATACACTATCAGACTAGACCACCTTACTGTATAGGCACTTAGCACCATGTAGTTCCTCTTAGCAACCTGAGGTTCCAAGCACTTAGTTTCATACATCCCACCCTTCCTATCCACCACCACAATCTTCTTCCACCCAGGCGGTTCAACGCAATCCTCTAATGTAACCTCGTCTATTAAACCTGCTATAGCCATACCCTCAATCTCTATTAGAGACTTTAACATCCTACCCTCCAAGCTAAACCACCACATGGGATGAGTCTCAGATTACAGTTTTAAACTAGCCCTTTCAAGAAGATTACTAGAGATTACCGTAGAGCGATAGCTCCACAACGCCCGAGGCCCGTAGGCTCCAAGCCGGCCCCCTTAGCGAAATAGCCTAGAGCTCCTACTGGGTTGAAGCTTAACCTCAGCTACTGCTCGTTAGCATCCTAGCTCCTAACCCCTTGCCGTTCTAATTATAAAAACAGTAGAGGCTTACGAGCATACCAACGGTGTACCATTGGGTATACCATCAAGGGGCATACTAGCTGGAGGGGTTCCACGACATCCTCTTTATAAATCTTCGTCGAGGTGACATCCAAACAGGGCTCCAGGTATACTCTAGGTGGAGGACGTTACTTGGCTTAAGAAGTGTATATAATAAAACATTTATCTTTTGAATTAAAGAGTTTTAAAATGCTGGTGACATTAGTAATACTGGGGGCTGGGAGTCTTGTCGAGTAGGGCTGTTCAGGTGCAAGCCCCCAGAGTGACCTTAAATGTTAGTAGGATGTTTTATAGGGATGGTAGTGCGTGGATTGAGATAGCTGGTAGGATTATACCTGTTGGTGGTAGGATCCCAGAGGTTAGGGATGGCGAGAGGCTTGTAAGGTATACATCGAGTATATGCCCTGATTGTCTTAGGCTCCTACCAGCTGTGATAGTTGAGTATAAGGGTAAACTTTATATAAGGAAGGAGTGCCCTGATCACGGTCTTATAGAGGATCTCTATTTTGGAGATTACAGTATGTACGTTAGGCTTATGAGATGGGAGGAGACCGGTAAGGGTATTGGTGGGGCTGGAGCTTATACGAGTATAGGGGCTCCATGCCCGTTTAGCTGCGGTCTCTGCACGATGCATGAGAATCACACTGCATTAGCAAACCTGGTTGTTACTAACAGATGTGATCTCTCATGCTACTACTGCTTCTTCTACTCTGAGAGAGCGGGTTATGTCTACGAGCCTAGTCTTGAGCAGATCAGGTTTATGGCTAGGCAGCTTAGGAGGCAGGTTAATGGAACCAGCATCCACTCTTGTGTACAGATTACTGGCGGTGAGCCTACTGTCCGCGGGGATCTAGTTGATGTGGTTAGAGTGTTAAAGGAGGAGGGTATTGATTACATACAGCTTAACACCAACGGTATAACAATAGCTAGGAGGTTTATAAACAACCCGGACGATGGCGTAGGCTATGTAAGAGCTTTAAGGGAAGCTGGTGTTAGCGTTATCTACATGAGCTTTGATGGTATCACACCTAGGGTTAACTGGAAGAATCACTACGAGACCCCATTCTCTCTCGAAGCTTTTAGGAGGGCGGGGTTACCTAATGTAGTTCTCGTCCCAACAGTTCTTAGGACTGTTAACGATCACGAGCTAGGAGGTATTATAAGGTTTGCTGGGAAGCATATTGATGTTGTTAGAGGTGTAAACTTCCAGCCTGTAAGCCTTACGGGTAGGGTTAGTAAGGCTGAGAGGGAGAGGTTTAGGATAACAATTGCAGATCTAGTTGCTAGAATTGAAGAGCAGACTGGAGGTCAGATACCAAAGGAGGCCTGGTACCCTGTGCCTGTTATAGCTAAGTTCGTTAAATTCATAGACTCCATAACGGGCAAGTACTATGATACGTTAAGTAACCACCCGATGTGCGGTGTTGCAACTTATGTGTTCGTAGATAATGTGGATGAGTACGGTGTGCCGAGGAGGTTTGTGCCTATAACAGAGTTCTTCGACGTAGAAGGCTTCATAGAGTTCCTTGACGAGTCTAGGGTTAAGCTTGAAGCCGGGAAGCTGGGTAGGAGGATGGCTTTAGCCAAGCTACTATGGAATATGAGGAGGTTCGTTGACCTAGCTAGGATGCCTAGGAACATTAACATGTTCAAGGTGGTGTTCGAGGTCTTCGTTAGAAGTAACTATGATGCTATAAAGGAGTTCCACTACAAATCACTATTCCTAGGCACGATGCACTTCATGGATAGATATAACTATGACACAACGAGGGTTAGGAGGTGTAACATACACTATCTAATGCCTGATGGTAGGATAGTGCCTTTCTGCGCCTTCAACGTACTAGAGGAGCTATACAGAGACTACGTGCAGAAGGCCTATAAGAAGTTCGAGCTCAAACCACTAGACCTGAAGGGGTTCAACCCAGGTGAGAAGTATAGGAGGAAGAACTACATTGAGAAAAGATACTATCAAACCCCATATACTGGAACGCGTACAAGGGAATAATATACTTTAAGGATGAGATGCCAAAAGAGCTAGTCGATGAGAGCGGAGAAGAGCTTAGAATAACACTAAGAACTACAAGGCTAGGACAACTAGCTTAAAAGAAGTTTTAAACCCTTCCCTCTCTCTTACACGCTTGGAGTAAGGTCATGGCCATATGTAGCCTATGTGGCTTCACAAAGCTTGTTAGTGGGAGTATTGGAGTATGCTATTCATGTCTAAAGAGTAGACCGTCAGATGCTACACCTTTCTCTAGGTCTAGGAGGTCCAGGTGGAGGCTTACCATAGGGTTCCCTGAGGAGCCTCCTAGAGGTGGTAGGCTTAAATGTAACCTCTGTGTTAACGAGTGCTGGATCCCTGAGGGTGGTTCTGGTTTCTGCGGTGTATGGGTTAATAGGGGTATGGGGCTTGAACCTGTAGCTGGTAAGGGTAGGATGGCTGTACACACCTACCTAGATCCTCACCCCACCAACTGTGTTGCAACTCCAGTCTGCCCAGCTACAACAGATAGGGGGTTCCCCGAGTTTACCTTCACTAAGGGTGTTGAGAGGGGTTTCTATAACCTAGCAGTATTCCTAGGGGGATGCCCTCTTGACTGTGTTTTCTGCCAGAACTGGGAGCATAAGACCATGATTGCACACAGTAGGCTAGCCTCATGGGCTAGGAGCTATACTGTGGACGACCTGGTTGAAGAGGCCCTAGACCCCCTAGTTACATGCATATGCTACTTCGGTGGCGACCCTACACCCCACACTCCACTACTAATACAAGCCTCTAAGACTATCATAGCTAGGAGTAGGGAGAGGGGGCAGAGGTATAAGAGGATATGCTGGGAGACCGATGGGCTTCTAAACCCAAATGTTATGAGAGAGTCTGCAAGACTTAGCCTTGAATCCGGGGGTATTGTTAAGATAGACTGGAAGGCTTGGACCCCTAGTGTGTATGAGGCCCTAACGGGGGTTAATGGTGAGAAGGCTGTTAGAAGGCTTATGGAGAATACCAGGCTCCTAGCTGGTATGTCAAGGTCTAGGGGTGAGCCACCGTTACTGGTTGTAAGCATACTACTAGTACCAGGCTATGTTACTGTAGAGGAGGTTGAAGGGATAGCTGGGTATATCGCAAACCTCGACGCTAACATCCCTGTAGTATTGCTAGCATTCCACCCAGACCATCTAATGAGGGATCTACCACCAACAAGTAGAAGACATGCGATGGAGGCTGAGGAAGCCGTTAGAAAAGCTGGTGTAAAAGAGGTTTACATTGGTAACGAGTGGCTCCTAGGAGACTACTATTAGTCCTACAAACACCACATTATTAGGGCTGGAACCCTACAAACACCACGGGGTTAGGGTATGCTAGAGGTGGCTAGGTGGACTCTGGGGCCGTTGAGATCCAACTGCTACCTAGTCTCCAGTGGTGGAGAGGCTATTATAATAGACCCCGGGTGGCATGAGGATGTAGGTGTAGTCTTGGATGAGGTTAAACGTAGGGGGTTAAAGGTTAAGATTATCATAGCAACCCACGGCCACTTCGACCACGTAGTAGGAGTTCCCATCGTGAAAAGGGAGCTCTCAGCCCCCTTCGCAATACACGGAGCTGACGTGGATATAGCTAGGAGAGCTCATAGATCAGCCTACAGGTACCTAGGTGTAGAGCCACCGGAAGTCCCAGAACCAGATATGTTGTTGAAGGAGGGCGACACTGTAGAGGTTGGAGGTGCAAAGCTTAGAGTATTAGAGACGCCAGGACACACACCGGGAAGCATAACAATAGTGGGGGAAGTGGAGGCGTTCACAGGAGACCTGTTAATGGAAGCCTACAGAGCTCTATCAAAGACGTACACAGAGCCCATAGCATTCACAGGAGACACACTATTCAAAGGGACTATTGGAAGAGTAGACCTACCAGGATCCTCACCAAAACAAATGATAGAAAGCCTAAGGAAGATAGCGAGGTTAAACCCCAGAACAACCATATACCCAGGCCACGGCCCACCCACAACACTAGACGAGGAGCTAGAAAACAACCAATACCTCAAAGTAGCACTGGAAGGGGGCGAGATCTAATCTTCAACCAGAAACTCTACAGGCGGCCTTCCAATTAAACCTATTCTATTCCCCATCTCCTTCTCGATCCTTAGAAAGAGAGCTATAGAATTTAAACTTTCAGCTGTAGCTATGACATAACAGTCGGTTAAAGCTATCATCAATAGCTTCTTAAACTCTCCAACCCTAAACGCTATATCGTGCGTTAGCTCGACAATATCCACCAAGCCTTCAATCCATAGCAGGAAGTCTAATGCTTTCACATTAGGTTCCTCAAGCCCAGCCATCTCGTAAACCCTCGTAGATACATAGAGTAACTCGCTTAACACAGGATATATTGTGTAGAGTTGAACTTTACCTCTCCTAGCCTCCTCAATTATGCTTAGAACCCTCTCCCTACCAGTAGCATTCTCCGTTATATACGTTATGAGAACGCTAGTGTCAAGAACGTGTGTTATCAATGATCTCACGTAACTTCTCCTCCTCCAACCTTCCCTCCTCTGAGAGAATTCCTTCAATAACTGCTGGATCCACTCTTACAGTTATAGGCTTGAGAGCTCTCAGTAGTACACCTTTCTCTGTAATCTCAGCTAAGACTATGGAGTTCTCCTCAATGCCAGCTCTGAGTCTTAGCTCCTTAGGTAGTATGATTACCCCCTTCCTTCTAACCTTCAAGATGAACCTCTTTATTAAAGTTCACCATGAATAAAATGTTAAACAAAACTTATAAGGTTAGAAACTAGGGAACTAGGAACCCCTTATGGTACCTCCCTAAGCATAAGTCGCTATCTAGGCCCACAGTAACCAGGTTGTTTGTAACACTGAAAGACTCACCTTTCAAGGCTAGGATGGAGAGATCTAAGGCTTATAGTTAGGTAGCTCAGGCGGGAGAAGGTCCGATGATCCCACCGGGGCCGTGGCCCCCGGTCCTAGAATGTGATGCCCCTAGGATGGGGAATCCGATAGAGGGATGAGGAGTGTACGTCCGGCGGAGATCCGACAAATCAGTCGGCAGAGGCGTAAATAGCCTCCCGAGGGTGCGGAGGGGTCATTTCATCTCCCCTACTTTTAATAGTAGTGTCGCTGTGTACAATGTTATCTTTGGTATTGTGTCTACTGTTATGTACTCGTTTGGTGCGTGAGCTCTACCCCCGTGGCCTGGTGCTGTTGCTATGAATGGTACTCCTAGTTTCCTTGTGAATAGGTATGATGGGGCTGAGCCTGGTAGCATTGGTATGATGTAGGGTTTTAGGTTGAGCTCCTCATAGGCCTCCACGGCCCTCCTGACCATTGGGTGTTTAGGGTTTGTCTTACTCCACGTGTAGGCGTCGTGGACCTCTAGTTCTACGTGCTTTGATAGACCTAACCTTTCTATGAGTTCTTTCAACCCTCTAACAACATCCTCGGGCTCCACGTTGGGTACTAGTCTGAAGTCAAGCCTCATTGTAGCCTCAGCTGGTGTTATCGTTTTAGTCCCGGGGCCTGTGTAGCCTGATGTGAACCCGTCTATGTTAACTGTTGGTTTGAAGTATACCGCTATGTACCAGTCTACATCCTTAAGCCTCGCCTCCCTTACCCCGTAGAGGTTTAGGAGCTCCTCCCTAGGGCTAGCCTCCATTATATCATTCAGGTACTCTAGATCCTCACTTGTAGGCGTTATAGTCTTATCCTCAAGCCATTGGACCCTAGGGCCCCCCAGGGGGTCTATGAGTTCGCTCGCAATCCTAGCTAGGATTGCTGCTGGGTTGTAGAGGCCCCTGCTAAAGCTACTATGGACATCGTACTTACTCGTTCTAGCCTTGAGTTCAACAAAGACTATACCCTTATTACCGAGGACTATTGTAGGCTTACCCCTAACCCTCTCGCTTGGGATAGCGAAGTAGGCTAGATCAGCACCTCTAAGCTCACCCTCCTTATCCTCTACAAACTTCGGCATCGAGGGGCTCCCTAGCTCCTCCTCACCCTCAAGGACGAAGACCAGGTTTACCGGGGGCTCCCTTCCAACCTTGAGGAAAGCCTCTATGCCTAGGAGGCAGCTCATGAGGGCTCCCTTCGTGTTATAAGCCCCCCTGGCTATAATCCTGTCACCCACGATTCTAGCCTCGAAGGGGGGAGACTCCCACTCGTCGAGAGGCTCAACGGGCTGGACATCGTACATGTTGTAGACTATAACAGTCCTAGGGGCCCCGACATCAAGCCTACCATAGACTATAGGGTGGCCACCATAGCTTAGAAGCTGTACACGAGCCCCCAAACGATCCCTAAGCCAATCCCTGAGGTATCCCGCAGTCTCAACTATACCCTCACCGGTGCCAGACACACTAGGCATCCTAAGGAGCCTCCTAACCTCCTCTACTAGGAGTTCCTGGTTCAACTCAACATACCTTCTAATAGAGTCGAGAACCTCCATCTCCCACCACCGAGCCTACCCTAGGCTATGCAGAGAGCCCTAATAAACGTTCAAGTAATTTAACTTGTTGAACGTCATACTCTAAACATGGGTTTGCTACTTGAGGGTTGCTAGGCTCTGGGAGAAGTCTGGGGATACAGTTACATGCCTTGTGTGTGAGAGGAGGTGTAGGATCCCAGAGGGTGGCCGGGGGGTTTGTGGTAACTATGTTAACATTGGTGGAACCCTATACCACTACGGCTATGGGAGGCTTAGTGGTGTTGAGAGTAGACCTATCGAGATTAAACCCCTCTTCCACTACTGGCCTAATAGTACTGCTTTAACGTTCTCGAACTGGGGTTGTAACCTTTACTGCCCTTGGTGCCAGAACCACCATATTAGTTTCAGGAGGCCGCGCGACGACGATATCGTTTACGAGCCGTCGGAGCTCCTAAAGCTGGCCTCAACTCTCGGGGATGAGGGTTTCTCAGCTAGCTTCAACGAGCCCACTGTTAACCTAGACTTCATACTGGATCTTGCACCTGAAGCTGTTAGAAGGGGGTTCTACTTCATGATGGTAACCAACGGCTACCTTACGGAGGGGGCTTTAAAAGCACTGCTAGAGGTTGGTGTTGACGGCTGGAGTATCGATATAAAAGGATGCCCTAGGATGAGGAGAGCTCTAGCAAGCGTGAACCACGAGGTTGTGTATAGGAACGCTAGGATTGTACTGGATAACGGTGGCCACGTTGAGATGGTGTACCTAGTGGTAACGAACACTAACGACTTCGAGGAGTGCGTGGACTGGATAATCAGAATGCACCTAGACAAGCTAGGACCCGAAGTCCCCCTACACGTAAACAGATACTACCCGGCAAACTACTGGAGAGAACCACCAACAGATGTGGGGAAACTCTTAGAAATATACGAGAAGGCTAGAAGAGAGGGCATAGAGTACATCTACGTAGGCAACATAAACAGGTGGGAGTACGAGTCAACAAGATGCCCCAAATGCGGTAAGATTCTAGTAGCCAGAAAACACTATAGGGTCGAAGAGTTCCTCCTGGAGAGAGCGAACTCGAAATGGAGATGCCCTAGGTGCGGCCACGAGATACCAGTAAAGGGCATGTACATACCGGGAAAGAGGTGAAGAATAACCTTCTAGGGTAATCCAGGTAACCCGGCTAACCCGTCCAAGAACTTAACCACAAGGGCATTCAGCGACAACAGTCTCGTAATTAGAGAACCATCTACGAGCCTCGACCCCACATCCCAACACATCTCAGCGTAGAAATTATGACGGTCTTCCACAACCACCTAACCCATAGGTAGAACTACAGTTACACCATAGGGGTCCCAACATGTTATTCTAGGTAACCCTCCACCATGAACGAGGTTACTTAAATAAGCTAAAACATAGCACGGCAATGGGGTTAGCGCTAAACAGATTATAAACCATAAGCCTGTAAGTGTGGGAGAACTTCACTAGCTTACCCAACCTAGCATAGCATCTATTGTTGGGAGAGGGAAGTAGTTAAAAACACTTTTAGGTATAAACTGTGGGCTTAACTAAGCGTAAAATTTTTATCTTTTTACCTTTTTACGGCGTGCGATGTTGAGGTGGGCTACTGTTACCGGCTTAACTTTTATGCTGATTGTTACCACTATATTAGCCATTATAACTCCGTTGAGTGAAGCTAGTGATGTCTTTAGCATTGAGACATTGGATGTTGATGGTAAGACTTACACCATTATATGGGTTGGTCTTGGTAGACCGGATCTCACCATAAGATACAGTGGTTTAAACTACATCTACTACAGGCCTGTGATCGAGTATACATTTAAAGTGGTTAATGGGGAGCTCTGGACTCCATACGAGGAGGTTGTAAGCAGGGTTAGCAGATACATTGGGCTCCCGGAGTGGTATAAGAAAAACGAAGCTGGTATGATTGGTCTGTTGAACTACGAGAGGTTCCTAATAGCTGATAAGACTAAGGAGGCTTTCGAGAAGGCGGGGGCCCGTAGGCATGGGTGGGCTGGACAGCTTAACTTTGTATACTACCACGAGTGGGATCCGAAGGTTCTAGGAGTGTACGTGTACCTGGGAGGGGTTGAGGCTAGCAAGGATGTTAAGGTTAATAGGGTTAAGGGGTTGATTAGGAGTGTATCGAAGGTCTTAGAGGAGTGGAATGTAACTCATATAATGGTGTGGGAGGCATACTCTAACGTGCCAGCAGATAAGGTTATAGAGGCCTCTGTAAGGCTCGGGGATGCCCTGGCTGAGAGAGCGTATAGTGGTGGAGCTCCAGAGGCTATTAGGAGGATCCTATCGGAGGGTTGGATTGCTGGAGCTAGCTTAGCTCTCTCCATTGATATAAGCCTTACCTCCAAGCCTCCAAGTGTGGAGGAGATAGTGCTCTTTGTCAAATGGCTTAGAGATAAGGTTGGCTACTGTGAGGTACCATTAGTAGTGGAGTTTAGCTATCCCCGCATGGAAATAAAAAGATTGGTTGAAGTAGGTGAGCCCACAGAGTTTAGCTGGAGAGCTCCAGGTTATGATTATAATGTGTTAGTTCACGATTTAGATCAAGGTGTTCAGCGTCATCAAATCATACCACCATTGGCCCTAGCAGTAGCAGTCCTACTAGTTGTGGTTATGACTATAGTGTTGCTTAGCTTTAAGGTTGTAAGGTGGAATCGTTAAAGCCTCGAAGGATACGTTTTAGAATCCTCGTTCTCCATCTAATCGTTTATTGTGGATGTAATCCATGGCCTCTTGTATCCCCTAGCATTTGGTTCTAGCATTAGTACTTGCTAGTATCTCTACTGTGGTGAGAGTGAAGGGTATTCCACTACTTCCTGACGGCATTATGTCTTTGGGTAGCCCTCTAGGTTACCCTGATTGTATGCGGGATCCACGGGTGGACTTCATGATGGCTTTAAAACCCCCTGCATGTGATCCCCTTTTTAGGTGTTTGTGTTGTCTAGCTATAGAGTGGTTGTTCTCCTAACGTTGGCTATTACGCCTAGTGGTGCTCTTAGCCCTGGGCCTCTTTCTGCTTCAGCTGTGGCTCTTGGGGCTTTGATGGGGCCTCTTGGTGGTTTCCTCGCAGCTCTAGGTCATATGGTTGTCGAGCTTCCATACGTGCTCCTCCTCTACAGGTTTACGTCTACTCTTAGGAGCTTCATTGGTAGGTTTAAGTATGCTCTCAACACCGTCGTAGTCCTATTCCTACTCTACTTCTCCTACATGCTTCTAAGAGACGCAATTAGCATTGCCATGGGCCTTGGGGGCTCCCAGGGTTCAGCTTCAATAGCTGGAGGCGGCCTCCCCGGGGCTGTTGTTACTGGAGCTCTCCTAACAGGTTTCAACGCGTACTTCCTCCTATGGTGGCTTACCGTAGGCTACCCCTTGATAGAGGAGTCCTCCAAGCTAGGGCTGAGGGGCTTCACCGTCATGTACGTAAGCCATGTTTGGATGGACTTCGCCTGGCTTACACTACTAGCTGGGGGTGGGGATGCAGTAAGACTCCTAGGCTCAACACCATACGCCATACTACTAGGGGTCCTAGCAGCAATCCTAGTAGTGTTCTCCGTAAGAATTGCCGTGACCACATTCAAAGACATGAGAGCCGTGCTCAAAACAGGTTGAAAGATGGGAGCAGGGGAGGGGGCCTTAGACCCTCTGAGATCCAGCGTATACGGCTATGGATATATGTAGGAGGGCTACAAGCTTAACGGTATTCCCAAGGAGGCTTACGAGGATCAACAGCTCATCAATGTTAACGAGGAGTAATCCTAAGGTGAACAATGTAACCCCAACGAGGAAAACATCAGCTGACAACCGGGAGTAAGCCCTGAAGTCAAGCCTCAACCTGTAAGCCACAATAGTCTCGATAACATATGCTAAGAACAAAACCCTCAAGGGAGTGAGAGGGCACGAGTACCCCAACACCACCATCAAGAGAGCTATAAAACCTGCCAGCACACCCAGGGGGGCTATGAAGCTAACACTCCACCTAGCATGAGAAGACCCCCTTGAGTACGAGTAGAAGGCAGCAAAAGCTAAGAGCAACAACACAAAACCCCCTAGGACGCCTAGAGGAGAGCATATAACAGCCAGGCCTTGAAAGAGAGCAGCGAAAACAAACAACTCTATAACAACAGCCGCCACAACACTAACAAGAGTACCAACGAAGAATAACGAGCTCAAAGCAAACACCTAGAGAGTAGCGTATACCGAGGAAACCTTAAGTACATGTAACAGGATAGGCGTTAGATTTCAGGAGACTAACGCTTTTAAAAGCCTACCTAAAGATCTCCCACTCTCAAAATCAAAAACTGAAGCCTTACTCCAGTCAATTTTGAGGTAAGCGGTGTCTCCAGGGCTTAGCAGGAGCTCTCTCGAAGTTCTAACTTTAACAATCTCACCTCCCAACACCACGTTGACGATGTACTCGGAGCCGAGAGGCTCCACGACGTAGACTCTGGCTTCCACAACATCCTCTCTATTAATCTCACTTATACTAACTATTTCAATGTGTTCAGGCCCGATCCCTACGTAGAGTTTACCTTGTAAACCTCTAGCACTAGGTGGTAGGGCCTGGAGAAGCCTGGACACTCAAGGATCTCCCCCATAGCCTTACATTCCAGGATGTTCATTGGAGGTGCTCCTATGAACGTTGCCACATGCTCTGGGTTCTCGTAAACATCTTTAGGCGAACCACCTGTAGTACACGACCTTTAATCATAACAGCGATTCTATCAGCTAAAGTTAAAGCCTCTATTTGATCATGTGCCACGTAGACCGTTGTTATACCTAGATCCTTCCGCAACCTCTTAAGCTCAGCTCTAACCTGCATTCGAACTAGAGCATCAAGGCTACTTAGGGGCTCGTCCATAAGCCATACTTTGGGCTCCCTAACAAGGGCTTTAGCCAGTACCAATTACCACATCACCGGGAAAACCTCTGGAGCTCGCACCCATAGCTAGGATTCTAACGTCAACTTTACACAGTCTGATATAGAACCTCTCCTCAACTCTACTGCCTATGTAGAGGTGGGTTTGATAGTTGAGAGATCCTGGCTTATACTAGGTGGCGTTATAGTAGTACTATTTATCCTAGTTGGTATTCGGCTACTACACTACGAGACCTCCAGGGGTTACACCTACAACACCAACAGGAACCCCACACAGACACCAAGTGAGGTTAGAACACCAACGGAGACCATAGCGCCACCCGTGGCAGTTCCAGATAGGATAGTAATTGGGTTTACTTTACCGTCATCTGGCGCTTTCTCTAAAGAGGGTCAGCTAGCTCTTAAAGGTGCGTTAGCAGCCGTTAAGTGGGTTAACGAGGTTTATGGTGGTGTTAAGGTTGGTGGTAAACGTGTTCCCATAGAGGTTAAATACTATGACGATGAGAGTAAGAGGGATCTCGTTATAAGCCTCTATGAGAGGTTGATAACAGTTGACAAGGTACACTTCCTACTAGGAACCTACACATCAACACTGGTAATGGCTGTAGCTCCCGTGGCCGAAAAGTATGGTATGGTTTTTGTGAACTGGGGTGGAGCATCAGATCTAATAAACAAGCAGGGTTACAAGTACGTCGTGACAACGTGGACTCAGGCTTCTAGATACATGGCACCCGTTCTAGACTTGATATCCAGCCTCGATCCTACAGCTAAAAGAGTAGCATTGATATAGAAGTCTGATGAGTTTAATAGGATTGTTATGGAGGGGGTTAGATCTAGAGCTCAAACGCTAGGATTTACTATAGTTTATGATAAGAGCTTCCCCATAGGAACCCTCGACTTCACCCCATTACTCGTCGAGCTAGCCGTAGTCAAACCCGATATAATAGTAACCGGAACTCATTTCGCTGATGGCTTAGCTATTACTAAGCAGTTGGCCGATATGGGGGTAAATGCTAAGCTTATAGCTGTTAACGTTGCACCAAGCGTTCCGGACTACTATAAATCTCTTGGAGCTCTAGCTGAAGGCATCGTATTCTCGCCGGAGTGGGAACCGGGAGTATGGTGGGGATCTGATTGTGCTAAAAAGCTTGAAGTTGAGTTCTTCAGCCCTACTCCACAGGAGTTTCACGTCATGTTCCTAGCAATGCATGGTGAGGAGCCAACAGAGTACTCTGCATCTCTAGCTAATGCTATAATACTACTCGTTAAAGCTATAGAGGTTGCTCAGAGCCTCGACCAGAAGGTTGTTAGGGAGGCTTTTAGCAAGCTCGATGTAGTAACTTTCTTCGGTAGGTTTAAGATCGATCCGGAGACGGGCTTCCAGATAGGTCATCAAAGTGTTATAGGGCAATGGCAGGGTGGAAGGAAGGTTATCATATGGCCTCCAGACATTGCTACAGGGAAACCCTATTACCCGGTGCCAACATGGGAGGAGAAGAGAGCTGGTAAGAAGGCTGTTCCATAGTAGAAGGAGGGTAATAAATAAATGCTAAACTTAAAACAGAGAACTTGGTGATAGGTGTGAGTGCTAGGGAGGTTCCTGAGGCTTACAAGGGTAGGCCTATTTACAAGCTTATCGAGAAGGGCTACTATAGGCCTTGGGAGAGGTTTAGGGTTAGCCATATTGCTGGTTGGGATTTGAATGTGAAGAGTGGCAGTTGGCAGGTTGAAGGTATCCTAAGGATGCTCTTCCACGTTCTGGACCCCGAGGTTGCCAAGGATCCCGCTAACCTCATTGTATACGGTGGTACTGGGAGGGCTGCTCGTAGTTGGGAGGCTTTCGAGGCTATAGTTGATGTTCTCCTTGAGATGGGTGATGACGAGACCCTTGTTGTTCAGAGTGGTAAGCCTGTTGCTGTTTTCAAGACTCATAGGATGGCCCCTAGGGTTGTCGTGAGTAATGCTATGCTTGTACCTAAATGGGCTGATTGGGAGGTTTTCTGGGAGCTTGAGCGTAGGGGTCTGACGATGTTCGGCCAGATGACTGCTGGTTGCTGGTCCTATATTGGGACCCAGGGTATACTACAGGGTACCTATGAGACCTTCGCTTTCGCAGCTGAGAAGCACTTCCCAGACGGGGCCCTTGAGGGTAGACTTGTTCTAACAGCTGGTCTCGGTGAGATGGGCGGGGCTCAACCTCTAGCTGTTAAGATGAATGGTGGTGTAGCTTTGGTTGTTGAGGTTGATAGGAGGATGATTGAGAGGAGGATTAGACACGGCTACCTAGACACGTGGACTGATAGCCTTGATAGAGCTCTCGACATGGCCCTAACAGCTAAGGAGAGGAGGGAGCCTCTAAGCATAGGGCTTCTCGGTAACGCAGCTGAGGTTTACAATGAGATGTTAAAGCAGGGCATCATACCAGATGTTGTAACAGATCAAACACCAGCACACGACCCCCTAAGCTACGTACCCCTAGGTCTAAGCGTTGAGGAGGCTGAAAGGCTTAGGGTCGAGAACCCTGAGGAGTATAAGAGGAGGGCTCTTGAGAGTATGAAGGTACACGTACAGGCTATGGTTGAGTTTAAGAGGAGGGGTTCTGTTGTATTCGAGTACGGTAACAACATTAGGAAGATGGCCTACGAGTCGGGATACAAGGATGCATTCGAGTTCCCAGGCTTCGTACAAGCATACATAAGACCTATGTTCGAGGAGGGTAGGGGGCCCTTCAGGTACGCTAGCCTGACAGGCAACCCCAAGGACATATACAGGCTTGACGACGAGCTTATAGCAACATTCAAGGATAACAGGAGGCTTGTAAGATGGGTTGAGAAGGCGAGACACTACGTTAAATTCCAAGGGCTACCAGCTCGCGTTGTATGGCTTGGTTACGGTGAGAGAGCTAGGTTTGGAAAGCTAATGAACAGCCTCATAAGGCTGGGGGAGATAGGGCCAATGTGGATTGGGAGGGATCACCTTGATAGCGGGAGCGTGGCAAGCCCCTATAGGGAGACTGAGGGTATGAAGGATGGAAGTGACGCCATAGGAGACTGGCCTGTGCTAAACGCTCTACTAAACACAGCTGCAGGAGCAACATGGGTATGCTTCCACCACGGAGGAGGGGTTGGGATTGGATACTCTATACACGCTGGATTCGGCCTAGTACTAGACGGGTCCAAGGAATCAGAGGAGAGAGCTGAGAGAGTGCTAACAGTAGACCCAGGAATAGGAGTTGTAAGACACGCAGATGCAGGGTACGAGAAGTCCAGGAAGATAGTATGCGAGAAGGGGATCAAAGCCCCCATGATAGAATGCTAGCTAAACCCTAATATCAAACCCCGTAAGCTCCACGAAAAGCCTACGCACAATACGTAACGTGAAACGAGCCCATCTAAGAGCCTCCAGAGCATCCCCTCTATCGTAGAGTTCGTCAGGCGGGATTCCTGACTCCTCATCACCGTACATGGATGGCTCCCTCTCCCTCCTAAGCCTCCTAGAGATCCTCGCAAGCCTTGGGATCTCCTCTCTAAACCACTCTGGGAACCTCTCAGCCTCCCTTCTAAGCACAGGCCCCACATCATGCCATCTAGGCGGCTCTACTCCCACTAGTCTAAGTGATGCTTTTAATGCTAGCTCCACCGCTTCCTGGGACTGCCTTATAACATAAGGGTAGTTTCCCCTCCTTAGAGCCTCCCTAGCGTGCTTCAACCTCTCCATAGCCTGTCTTATGTAGGCTTCAGCCATCGCAGTGTTCTTCAAATCTCTATGACCTCCCCCGGCTTATAATCCCTCTTTAAAATCCAATACCATAGCCTGCCAACTCTCCTCCTCTCAGCACCTAGAGCCTTCAGCTTCTCGGCAATCTCGTCTAACACACTCTTGAAGAAGTCATCTCTATCGAATACTATCACCGCATCAACAACCATATCGAGGTACAAGGGCTTATGCCTTCTAGCCTCCTCAACATCCAGGATGATAGGGGAGAAGTCTAGGTGGTAACCCTCAGACCACAACCTCTCCATGAGCTCCTCAATCTCCCTCTCAGCCTCCTCGAATAGATCGTGCCTCTTAAACCTAGACCTAGGCAACCCCCTACCAACAATCAGTAGATCCAGATCACTATCCCTCCCAGCCTCACCACGAGCAACAGAGCCATAGACAACAAGGGATACAAGCCTATCACCCCATTTAACTAGAAGGGCTTTAAGCAACTTACTAACAACAGTCCTGTAGGGCTCCCCTAGATGCTCAACACCAACACGATATCCCTTCAACTTCATTTCAACTCCATTTAGGGATTCGAGTACACTGAGGAGTCCTCCTCACTAGAGGGCGTCGGAGCCGCCATGTACGGCATACAGTCCTCCCATAGAGTAACCCCCGGTAATTTCGTCATCGCCCCTGCTTTACTAAAATACATTCTAAGGTTCTTAAGCTTAACGTCTTCACTTATTAGATTCTAAGATCCACTCGAAGCTGTTATGTGTAGCTTGTTATGTCTAACTGTAGCGGTTATCCCCTATCGCTAATAGCACAGTACACGTTAGCTCATACGTTAGGCTACAACCCCGAGGATCTCGAGTTCAGAAAATTCGATAGAATCTATGGTAAGCTCCAAGGAGTATGCGAGACGTTCAAGGGGACAATGAGATTAACCGTTAGGAGGAGAGCGGGAACACTGGTCGTAGAGTACAGGGATAAACTTGTAGAGGACATAATCCCACTAACACCAGTAAAGGTGGAGGAGGACTACGCTCTCTTCACAGTATACACGCTAACAGGAAGGATACCGGTAGAGTTCAGGATTAAAGGTGATAAGGTTGAAATGCTATATGAGAGGTACAAGCTACTCAAAGTTCAAAGGGCGTAACGGGCATCTTAGTATAAAGGGCTGGAAGAGGTGAGAGTAGAACTAGGGGATGAGTTTAAGCTCACCCCCACTGAGGGGTGAAGAGCCTTTTAGGGCTACGACCCCCAACCCTACACTTACAGAAGGTTCTCCGAGCCGGGATTGATGCTTGCTAGGGTAACCCTGTTAAGCTCAAGTGGTAAGCTCGGATCAACATCATGTACGATAAGGGGTTTAAGCTTACCTAAGCTTCTCCAGTACCACTCCCCTGCCCGGCATTATGTCTAGTTTGAACGCTGTCCTGGCGTGGTTTGTCATTCTCATCTTCTTTACTATCATGTATCTTCTCACCTCTTTGGAGCTCTCGACATCCTCCATCCAGAGGTGTAGCACGCCGTCCGCTATGTGTTCTAGGCCGAATCCGAATGTCGACTTCGTCGTCATGGCGTACTGTGATACTAGGTATGCTGTCACGTTCTCCCTGTGTGTTGCTATCTTGAGCTCATAGCTGTACTTCCTGGCCATGGCGGGCTTGTCAGCCCAGAAGGCGCTTATCGAGTCTATTATGAGCCTCACGTGCCTGTACGGTGTCCTAGCCTTCTCCTCCCTGAGCACACCCAGCACCTTGTAGGCCTCGTGTATGGCCGCGGTGAGGGTCTCTATGTCTAGCACAGCGAACCACCTCCTCCTAGCAACCTCCTCTCCATGCTCCTCCTGGCTTTCCGAGAGCTGCCTGGCTATCTTGAGCAGGCCGAATATGTCTACCACCACTATGTTGGGGGTCTCGCTTGGCTCAGCCCTACTAGCTATATCGTAGGCCTTGAACTTCTCGAAGTCCATGCCGAACATCCTAGCCTGCCTTATAACATCCCTGAACTCAGCCTCCGTCGTAACGTAGACAACGGGGTCACCGGCAAGCAACCCAGCCCACGCGAAGTGCATGCAGAGAATAGACTTACCAGTACCAGGCTCACCGGTAACAGCAACCCAGCTACCTCTGGGAACACCACCCTCAAGAGCCTCATCTAGCTCTCTAATACCAGTGGATACCCTAACAACACCACCATAACCCAAACTAGCTAGCCACCCAAAGGCGTATAACTAGACACTAAACCTAATAATGCCACTAGGCCCTCTAGCGAAGAAAAGAGAAACACATTTGATACCATAGGCGAAGTTGAATTAGTAGAGCCGGTGGTTTAAATTACACCATCCTAAATCCCTAGTATTTCTAACTTAAACATAAAAACCCTTCTAGTGGAAATAGGGGAAAAGAGTGGTATTGAGATTGTAGAAATGTAGGAGAGCTTTGGGGTTACGAGAACTTGATGTCCTTGAATGTAAGTATTGCTTTTACCTCCGGCCTCAGAGAGCCTATTTTCCTTAGGTTTGCTCTTGTGAGCTTATAGTCTGGGTTCTGTGCTACTGGTTCTACGCTAGGTGTTGTGACAGCGTTTGCTCCTACACTGTACGGGTGGGCCATGATTAGGAATGTTGCACCAGGCTTTACCATCTCGCTCACCCACACTATGGCTGGTACGGAGCCGTGTGGGTTGTATACTACTACTATGTCTCCGTTCTCTAGACCCTCTCTCCTAGCATCCTCGGGGTTTACCTGTATGAAGGCGTAGGGCCACCTCCTGATTAGCACCTCTGAGTTGGGGTCTTGATAGCCTGTCTGCCATATCTCGTTGTAACGCCCGTTTAACACCCAGTACTTGTAGTCTTTCATCAGCTCAGCTACGTACGGTGGGTGGCCTAGCCATAGGGATGGCCAGGCTCTTAGCTTGTCTACAGCATATGCTCTAGCTTTCTCCGAACTCACAAGCTCAATCCTCCTCTCTACGGTTCCATCCGGTCTAGCTATGACGACCTCCTCCCTATACTGTGGGTTTAAGGCTGGCTCCATGAGGTTAACGATACCCCTAGCTTCTACCGATCCATCAGGGTTTATCTTTAGCTCTGTTAGTGGTAGGATGACCCCGACTGTTCTGAACTTACGGAGTATGTTTAAATCCAGACTCTTGAAGGCTGGTGTCCAGTACTGCACCTCCCATCCGACGCCTAGCCTGGAGAAGGTCTCATCAGCGTTCGCTATGTACACCTTGAATATCTCATTCTCAACCTCCACTCTTGGATCGCGAGCATTCCTCTCCATAGCATCCCATATCGGCTTGAAGGCGTCCCGGAATCTACGGGCCACCGGATCATCTCTCCTACCCTCAGCTTCGTAGAGCTCCACAATCCTCCTAGCCACCATAGCGTATATCCACCAATCCGGCTTAGCCTCACCCGGTGGGTCGAGCCATGCATCGGATATCCTAAACCTCCTCTCGTGAACAGACATCCTCACATCGGGGGTCTCACCGTTGTTAAACGCAACTGGTAGAACTACATGGGCATCCTCAACCATGAATGTCGGATATATGTCTTGCACTACTACGAAGAGCCCGCCTGTCTTCTCCAAGGCTTCTAGCACTAGTCTAGCGTACTCCTCTGAAGTAGGACTTGTCGTGACTTGTATGTCGAGAGCCCTTGTATCATACTGTTCTGCACTATCCCTCGCAGTAATTCCAGCGAAATCTTGAGCGAATACGTAACGTGTTACCCTCCAAGACCTCTCACTGACAGCGGCCTTAAGCCTTTGTGCTGCTGGTGCTAGCTTATAGTTATCCATATCATGAACCCATAAAACCCTACCCTCACCGCCCTCCAGCCTAAAGTCTGTTGTAGGCATGTAACGGTCTCCCATAGGCCACTTGGTCTTATAGTAACCCTCAGTGTAAACCTCACGATACCACTCGTTGAAGAGCCTCCTATAGTCATCATAGGTCTTAAGCTCTATGCCCTTCAGCTTAGCGAAATTCCACGGGCTTGGATGTAGCCTCTCCTTAACCCATGGTGGTGGGGGCGGCTCAGGCCCAGCATAGCCTTCCTGGTGTCCTCCCTGCCTCTGGCATCCTGTTCCAGGTATGCCTCTAAACGCCCCAGTCATAATGCATAGGTCGACTAGAGAGTAGATCGACCTGTAGTTTTGGTTCCATATGATACCCTTCTCATACATAAGCCATACTCTCTTAGGGTAGCCTCCAGGCTTAGGAGCTCCTAGGATCTCTGCAGCCCTCTCGATATCCCTCCTCGGGACACCGGTTACCTTCTCAGCCTCAGCAAGGTACTGGTCCAGGGTCTTCCTGTTAATCTCTAGAGCTTCCTCTAGGTAGAGTCTCCAGGCGTTCTCATCCCAGTTGAAGCCTCTCTGGGCAGCCTGCCTGTAGACCTGGAGTATGCTATCCACGGTACCCCTATACCTCTCATATATGACACGGGCTATAGCATTAGCTAGAACAATATCCGTGCCAGGCTCTGGGGCTAGATGTAGAACTCTATCACGTGCAGCTGCTCTAGCAGCCTCTACAGTCTCAGTCTTCCTAGGATCAACGATTATCATGTAGGTGTCAACTACAGGCTCTCCACCGAACCACCTCCTCTTCTCATCAGCAGTTGCACCCCTAAGGTTTGAGAGTGCATGCTCAATGAACATAACAGTACCTGTTGCATAGGAGTTAGCACCCCAGAATACCATAACATCAGCTAGTCTGAGATCGTGGAGGGAGTTATTCATAGCCCCGGGGCCTGCATCCCCTATTGCCGGATTCTCCGGGCCGAAGAAGGACCTGTTATGTATCCGGGCGAAGGCTGTTCTAACTCCGTAGAAGAAGAATAGGCCTGCTGTAACGTTCTCAATCATAGCACCTCCACCGCCACCTCCGTGGTCCATTCTGTGTGCGAATATTGCATGACCCTCCTTACCCCACCTTCGGCTCTCAACACCCCACCTGTCGATTACCCCCTTAACCACACGGGCTACAAGGTCTATGGCGTAATCCCATGTTACTACCTCAAGTCTGCCTCCAAACCTTACCATGGGGAATTTGAGCCTCCTCGCTCCAGCTACATTCCATGGGGACCAGTTCCTCTCACCATTAGTACCACCTCTTATAGAGTAGTTACCCATGTTTATCGGGCACTCAGGTGATGGAATCTGGGCTACATAAACCTCCCTCCACTCACCAGTACCTCTACCCTTAGACCAGTCACGTCTAATAGTCCTCACAACCATTGCCTCCGAGATCCACGGTATCCCTATGTTGTGTGAAAGTACTGTTATACGAGAGAAGTCCGTTGAGTCTGGTTTAAGCTCCCTATTGTACACCGTATCCCTAACCCTGTAGACTACACCGTGCTCTCCAGGCTTCAAACCACCCTCTTCACCAGCAGGCCATACATACACATCGTAGCCGCAACCTACATTGCAGAACTGACATACCGTTGCATACCTTTCAGCATTAGGAGACGGGATGACCACCCTACCTGTATAGCGGAACGACATGGCTAAACACCCCCGATATTCTTAACCCTCCCGTAGACGAGCTGGTTCACCCCAACAGCGTATATATCACCTGTCCTCTCATCAAACTCAAGCATAACCTGTGGTAGGAACTGCGTAGCATGGCCTGACACAACCTTACCTCCACGCGTTAAATCAAACTGTGTGTAGTGAAGCGGGCATACAGCACAATTGGTTTTCGAATCAAATACAAGAGGGCCGCCCATATGAGTGCATGTTGGGACGAAAGCAACAATATCACCATCAGGTCCAACACCGCCAACAGACCTCTCCCCAAGCTTAACAATCCAAACATTGAAATCAAGATACTGCCTCGTTAAAGGCTCCCCAACCTTAAGCTCCCTCACATTAACAAGCCTAACCCTAGGATACCTCGTAGGAGGAGGAGGCGGGGTCACAGCAACAGTCTCAGTACGTGTAACAGTCTCAGTAACAGGAACCTCCTTAACCTCAACCCCCCTAGGAGCCAGGAGGTAGCCTAAAACACCGCCAACAACCAAACCACCAACAGCAGCGATAACCATACGACGTGTAGTATCAACCCTCCTACCCTCTCCTTCACTCATTAATCCCACCCTAGCTAGGCCACCTTAAACAGTAAACTGAGGGGGTATAAAACCGTTACTTAATATATTTCATTTATATTTATTATAGTATGAAATAATTAAAATAATTTTAAACAGTTTTACTGCTGTATAAGATAATGTCAAAGCATAGATTAATTTAATGTAACATAAATGTAAAATATTGCATAAAATATATTACTAGTGTTCACATCAACGTGAATAATTGACAATTGGGTAATTGATGATAGGTTTTGATAACATATTGTACCTTATCTCTTTCTTCAGCCTAGGGGGTATAGGCTATGCCATTAGCCCCCATTTAATCAAATATCTATAGGTACCAGTGATTGACTTAAGACTGAGTCGTAGAGGAATATAGGAAGGTTCACAGTGTGCGATCCTCTTATCTTTAAACCCAAGCGTACTTAGTATCTAACTTTAGAGTAGCGAGTGAGCATAAAGGAGAGTTAAGAACATCTTATCTACGTCCCGGAGGTGCGTGGTAGACGGAGAGTGCTACCGTAGCTCGGGAACCCCAGTTGTGCAGCTCTGCTAACATACAATCTTATGTAAGCTCTAATCATTGATACACTAATTATTCAATGTAGTCTTATATAGCATTATAGTAAATCAGAACCACACAATCCTAGGATAGGCTTATTTAAACTTCAAGAACCACACACTAGAAGCTATCACCTCTAAGATCTAGTTCTAGCTCTTCAAGTAGCCCATCATAGTCTATGCACTCTAGGGCTGTAACCTTCCCCGTGGAGTCTCTGAATATGAATGTTGGTGTCTTGAGTGGAAGATCCTCAACGTCAACCTCCGCTCCTTCAGGTTTAGCGAATCTAACGTGTAGAACACCATCAGCCAGAGATATGTCTATGAAGTTACCTGGTAGCCTGACACCAGCACTCTTCTCTATTGCCGAGAGGAGAGCCCTGATCTCACGATCCCCAAGGGGGCTGGAGGTCTCACCTTCTGCCTTAGGAGAGTGAAAATCCTTTCGCTTCACAGCTTGAGCCATCTCCTCCTAAACCTCTGATAGCTAGACCAGCCTAATAAATAGCATATTTTAACCTTACCACCTTTGACTACAACCACGACTCTCTCAAATCATTTAGTGCTTTAAGATAGTATAGGACGTCGCTATCCTTGACGTTAACATAAACCTCATCCGGGTTAGTTAGAATCGATTGTATCACGTTAGATTCGATAATCTCGGCTCCTTTGAGGGTTTAAGTTTAGCCTTGTTGTTATCTTCTAGCCCACTCTCTTATAGCTTTAGCCTTGCTCCCCAACTGCTCCTCCAGCTTATCCCACTCGTTTAGTATGACTACGGCTTCATTTGCAACTTTTATCGCATTATCTACTCCAGCTTCTGGTACTAGGACGTCCTTGGGCCTGCTGGCTACTACTGCGCACACGCTCCCAGCTCTCACATTGTATATGTTTGCTAGCGTGAATATAGTTGAAGCCTCCATCTCGAAGTTTAACACTCTAACGCTCCTAAGGAGCTCCACGAGCCCCCTACTCCATGGCGGTGTGTAGCCCTTAAACCCAGGCCTCTCCTGTCCTACGTAGAAGCTATCCGTTGAAGCCCCTATCCCAATGTGGTATCTGACCCCCAGGTTCTCGGCCGCGAATACGAGTGCTAGGGTTACATCTAGTGATGCTACAGCCGGGTACTCTGGCATAACGTAAGCTTTACTCGTACCCTCCATCCTAACAGATGCAATGTTTATCACGAGATCACCAACATCAACATGACCAGCTATAGCACCAGTGGTACCAACTCTTATGAAGGTGTGTGCTCCAAGCCCGAGAAGCTCCTCAACAACAATAGCAGTGGAGGGCCCACCAATACCCGTTGAGACAGCGCTAATACCGACACCCTTATACCTACCAGCGTACGATACAAAGCCCCTATGATCCCCCACAAGCCTAGCCTCATCCCAGTACTTAGCTATCCTAGCAACTCTACCAGGATCACCTGGTAGCAGAACATACCCAGCTATGTCACCCGGAGACACCATTAGATGGTAAGGTCTACCACCAACCTCAGGCCTAGAGGCACTAGGCAAACCAGGCCACCAACCATAGAGGCTGGAGGAAAGGTTATACGCGTAGAAGCTTCCTTACATCCTCAACGTACTTCTTAGCCTTCTCCAACTCGAACTCCACATCGTTTACATCAATTACCCCCTCATAGAAAACCAACTCGTGTAGGTTCCTCTCCCTAGCAGAATACCTATCCCTTAAACCTAAGCTCTCCACCTCAGGCTTAACCCTCTCAAGCTCTCTCAGTAGACGCCTCCTCTCCCAGTGACTTGAAGGAGTCTTATCCAGGTAGTACAGTATTAGAGTGTTAGTGGCTTGAACTACAGCATTCCAAGCCTTCTCAGCAGCATCTCTAATTCTGATTGTATCGTTATTCTCAACACCAACCTTAAACTCCTTCAAAGCCTCCTCTACGAACCTTATTGAATCGTCCATGTAGACTTTAACTTTAACGTTAACCTCCAACCAGTTTACACCAGCTTATCATTACGTAAGGGTGTTCTTAAAGACTCCTAGCTATAATGGTGCTAGCCCTCTTCGTGCCAGAAGCTCTCCTATTAGCACCCCTGTTCCAGCCGCGCCTCTAATGGTATTATGGCCTAGGACTATGTACTTGATGCCTCCTAACACCTTATCCTCTCTTATCCTCCCTACTACTACGCTCATCCCACCCCCCTCCATCCTATCAAGTCTTGTCTGTGGTCTGTCAGCCTCCCTCCTCACTATTATAGGTTTTGCCGGTGCTGTTGGTAGATCCAACCCCCTTATCCTGTTACCCTTGAACTCCTCCATAGCCTTTACCACCTCCTCTACATCTGGCCTATGTTCTGTCTCTACAAATACAGCCTCCATGTGGCCTTCCAGTACTGGAAGGCGGTGGCAGCTTGCTGTTACCGAGATCCTATCGTTCCACTTTACACCCTTACTTGTAGGCTCTCCTAGGATTTTAAGTGTCTCCCTCTCAACCTTCTCCTCCTCACCTTCAATGTAGGGTATAATGTTATCCTGTATCATCATTGCTGGTAACCCTGTTAGACCAGCACCCGATATGGCCTGCATGGTGGATACGATAACCCTTCTAACCCCGAACTCGTCGTGGATTGGCTTAAGTGAGAGTGTTAGTATGGTTGTTGTACAGTTTGGAACCTTAGCTATGAACCCCCTCCATCCTCTAAGAGCTCTCTGAACCTCAACTACATCAACATGGTCAGCGTTAACCTCAGGGTTTAATAGGGGTATGTCTGCCTCCAGCCTCATAGGGCTACTATTGGAGACTACAACGTAGCCCCTCCTAGCTAGCTCAACTTCAACCTCGTAGAGCTCAGATGGTAGAGCTGAGAGCAGTATATCGGGTTTATACGATGATATAACGTTGACGTCTAGAGGTTCAACCTTGATATCAGCTACATCATCTGGTAGAGGTTGCTCTATAACCCACCTAACCGCATCCCTAAACCTCTGACCAGCACTCCTACCTGAGGCAACCAGGGCTACAAGCTCGAACCAAGGGTGTCTAGCTAGTAGTGAGACGAACCTCTGTCCTACAAGCCCCGTAGCCCCTAGGACTGCAACCCTAAACCTCAAGACCCCCACCTCAAACTATCACATCGTGTATGAATCTAGCTACCTCGACCGAGAGCTCCCTAGACGTCCTGATCTTAAGCGAAGGTTTATCCCTTGAAGCCTTAACCTCTAGGATTAAATCGTCGTCTAGCATTGATAGTAGCTTCAATAGGAAACCTCTACCCCCGACACCCCTACCAACAACCACTACCATACCTTGATCTCTAGGATCTAATGTGACGATCTTAGCTCCAACCCTCCAACCCTCAACACCATCCCCTATAACTGTCCCTCTAGAGCTCCAAGACCCAATGGTTACCCTAGGTTTCCCTAAGCCTAGGCTTACAGGCTCGAAGGTCTTAGAGTTAATCCTTTTAACACCATAGGTTGAGGCCTCTATAGCCTCACCATAGTCGAGGGCCTTAACAACTCTTGCCCTAGGTGTGATTAATGGATCTATGGACATGAGGCCCGGTACATCTGTCACGAGGAGAGCCTCCGGAACACCTAGTAGTGCTGCTACAGTTACAGCTGTGTAATCAGAACCACCTCTACCAAGGGTTACCACGCTACCCTCCAACCCTCTACCTATAAAGCCCTCCATGACAGGGGTTACCTTGGAGCTCCTAGCGTACCCAGCGACCTTGAGTAGGTTTAACATTGTAACCTCATAGTCTACCCTCGCATCACCATGAACTCCATCTGTTACAACTAGGTCCACTGCGTTCAAGGGCATAACGTTAACCCCCCGGTTTTCAAGAGAGTGTACTAGTAGTACCTTGCTAGCCACCTCCCCAAACGATACAATGTAATCAGTAAGGCTCCTATCGCACTTGAAACCAGCTCTCTTAAGAGCCCTCTCAAGAGACATGAACATATCGCTTAGAACCCTAAACGGGGGTCCTTGGAGCTCCCTAGCTATATCAAGGTATCCTTGGATAACCCTATCCAGGGACTCCCTACTCCCACTACAAGCTTTTAACAACCCGTCTGTAGCACCACGCATTGCTGATACCACTATGAATGGTGTGAGGCCACTCTCAACTATACCAGCGATCCTCTCCGAGACCTCAAGGTAACTCCTCGCCGATGTTAGGATTGAGCCGCCTACCTTAACCACCAGGTCTAGCACAGCCCCCCACCTCAAGGGCTATGGATAGGATGTCGTCTAGTACTGTGTGGGCTGTCTCGACAGCCCCCCCACCCCTACCTATGAACATGTAGTCCCCAACATCACTTCTAATCTTAACAGCGTTCATCGTACCCCTAACCTGGGATAGGATGTCAGTTCTAGGGATCTTCATGGGCTCTACTGAGGCCCTCCTCTCCTTGAAGTCGGCTCTTGCAATGTACTTCAACGTATACCCCTCCTTCAAAGCCAGCATAACATCTCTTAGCTTTACGCTCGCTAAGCTCACCCTTCTAACACCATCTAAGTGTATGGGTTTACCAACGACATTGGATATTATCACGAGTTTGGCTGCTGCATCAAGCCCCCCGATATCTAGTTCAACGTTAGCCTCCGCTACTCCTAGTGCTTGAGCCCTAGCTATAGCCCCCTCTAGCTCAACCATCTCATCCTCCATCAAGGTTAGTATGTAGTTACTCGTAGCATTAAGTATGCCTTCAACACCTACCACATCATGGCTCCTCATGGAGAGTAGCATATCAATGAAGGGAGATCCTCCCATAACCGTAGCCTTAAACCTAACCATAACTCCTTTAGCCTTAGCCCCCCCATAACCTCATCATATGCTAGGACGAGAGGGGCCTTATTAGCGGTTACAACGTTAACTCCGTAGTCCAACGCCCTTAAGACATTCTGAAGGGCTGGAGCTCCGCTAACGTAATCAGATGGCGTCAGCTCGACATGAACATCGGGTGTCACGCTGCTATACAGTATGTCTAAATCGATATAATCAAGACCGTATGGTTTAAAGCTTGATACACTTGAACGCGGTAAGCTAACCAGCTTAAGTAACTCCTCGACCGTGAAACCATCAGCCTTCAAAGCCATACCCTTAGAGTCGATAACACCAACAACCCTAACATCTACACCCCACCTGCTCCTAATAAAATCCCACTTATAAGCCATGAGCCTTGCAAGAGCTCTACCAACAGAACCAAACCCCACCAACGCAATCCTTATAGAGGAGGAGTAACCAGGGTTACCTAAACCCTCCAAGGACCCCCCTATACGGTTAAAGGTTACTATCCTGTTTGGCTCAACAAAACCACTTCTTCTAAACCCTTACATTGGGGTTGTAGTTGGAGTAGGGTTTATAAGCGTATCTATGTCTGTTTATGGGGGAGGTTGCAAGACCCCGCCGGCTACCTCCTTCATCCCAACTCCGATCTCGGAGGTGTCTGGAGGTTTCCCAGACATTACAGTTGAGGGGCTTAGCTCTTATAAGTCTTAATGGTAGTTCGGCTACTGGAGGCTCTGTTTTGAGCTCAGGCTACGACCCCATAGTTAGGGCCTCTAGGGTTTCAGAGCTTGTTTGTAGGAGTGAGGGTGGTGTCGAGTCTAGGCTCTACTATAGGTTTAGGGCTGATAGGTGGTATGGTGGTATTGCTACAGGTGATGTTATAGGCTGTAACCTCTCCTGTGTCTTCTGCTGGAGTTGGAGGTTTAAGGATAACCCTGCTCTCGGTAAGCCTTACAAGCCCTCCGAGGTTGTGGAGAGGATTGTGGCTATAGCTAGGGGTAGGGGGTTTGGGAGGGTTAGGCTTAGTGGTGGTGAGCC
>Ga0272447_1000301_pt1 | contig 38631 bp, 32 predicted proteins | sample YNPCB0133_FD_194589 | JGI IMG/M metagenome (GOLD analysis project Ga0272447, IMG submission 194589) | Hot spring microbial mat communities from Yellowstone National Park, WY, United States - YNP-CB-013-3 | ecosystem: Environmental > Aquatic > Thermal springs > Hot (42-90C) > Sediment | place... | reverse complement strand
TGCCACGCTGCGCGACCTCTTCACCTGTCGGCCGGTCTCCCTCCTTGCAGGCGGGCAGGCAGTTACCTTTGACTACATAATCCGCTCTCGCCCGCACAGGCAAGCTTCGCCCCGGATAGCCGAGGGCTTATGGTCTTTTCCGGTAGATAGACCAATAGAGCAGGTTGGTCGAACCGCCAGCGCACCTAGATATGAAGCAATCAACTCCGCTCGCACCCTGAGCAGATCGCCCGTCCAGCACGGCAGATGGGTCCCCGTGTGCCGCCGCAGGCGCCGCCGCTGTTCTCAGTGAGACGGCGCCACGCGGCAGAGGGCAGCGCCGGGACCATCAGAATCGGCAATCGGCGCCACCCCCGCTGCCGTCTTGCCGCAGCACGAGGTTTAGTGGACCAATGGCCTGCTCGAAAGACGGGAGAGGACGCAGGGCGGGGCGCCGGGGTCACCAGGCAATCCGGATGAGGATGCACCGGTCGGGGGTCGGGTCCGACTTCCATAGCCGCGGCAGCGGAAGACGCGCTACGGATATCGTGAGAGAACGGTCCCGACGGCGCGAGCCTGCTGCGCTGCGCGCGTCAAAAACCGACCGGACTGGTCGGCGCATCCCGCGGGGCGCCGACCCGCGTCAAGGTGACGGCGCACTGCCGGAGCGCGGCGTGCGCCTGGGCAGCGCCCCGCATGGCAGCGGCCCAGGCCCACGCGGGGTAGCGTGCAATCGTCGCCGCGGCGCGCCTGCGCCCGCAGGTGCGCCGGGGATTGGCCCGCATCGGTTCGCTGACGGTGGCCAGCGCGGTCAGTGCGCTGGCAGCATCCAGGCATACGGGCGCGGGCCCAGCGCCAGACGACGCGGCGCCGCTCCAGGGGGGGACGCCGGGCATCACACGGGCGTGGAACCAGGGGCAGGCGTGGCGGATGCCTACCAGGGTCCAGCGGGTCGGATCCTGACCATCAGTGCGTGAGGCGCGGTGGACGAGATGCAGCCCCTGCGTGTGGGCGGCGTCCCGTGGTTGGAGCAGCGGGGAACACGGCAAGCGTGCGCTCGCGTCTGCTGCAAAGCGTGCAGCAGTCCATCCCTTGCATGATGCTCTCGCTCCCGTAATGGGTCGTATCACTTATGCAGACAAGACGTCTGCGCACCCAGACGATGCGTGAATGCGCACTGTTCCTGTGCGCCAGGAACATTCCATCACGACCATCAGAGCGCTTCGGCAGGAATGCATTCCATTGGCTAAGGTTTGCTATAAGCAGCGCAGCACAGAGGATAGCACAGGGAGAAGGATCTTCCAGAGATTAGGATCCTAAGAATATTCAACGATTGAACATCCATCTGTCAATAGAGTGCGTACCACACAGTACACGGATAGATTCACATAAAGCTACCGGAGTACCGTGATGAATCAGGTCCAAATCTGCGCCAAAGACCAGCATCGTATTGAAAACGATCTCAGTGCTGAAGAGTTCGACTCTGTCTGGCTGACCGATATCAACGATCTGGACGAAAGACGCCTCTCCCGCAGTGAAGCTATCGATGACACAACACAAATGTATCTGCGCGAGATCGGGCAGGTTAGTCTGCTGAGCGCCGAAGAGGAGATTGCTTTGGCAAACGACATTCGTGCTGGTCGAGAGGCTCAGGAGAGATTGAAATCGCATCGCTTCGAATCGCTCACCGAGCGCCTGATGCTCGAGCGGCGCGTGATGCAGGCCGAAGAAGCGCGGCGACGACTTATTCAGGCGAATCTGCGTCTGGTCGTCAGCATCGCCAAAAAGTACATCGGTGGACCACTCTCCTTCATGGACCTGGTGCAGGAAGGGAATATCGGTCTGATGCGCGCGGTTGAGAAGTTCGATGCTGGCAAAGGTAATCGCTTTTCGACGTATGCAACTTGGTGGATTCGTCAGGCAATTACGCGCGCTATTGCCGAGCAGAGTCGCCTGATCCGGTTGCCGGTGCACTTGAGTGATGTTATTGCACAGTTACGCCGTGTTGCCCGGCGGCTTGAGCAGTCACTGGAGCGCGAACCAACTGTCGAAGAAATCGCGGCAGCTATCAATATGCCAGAGCATAAAGTCAAACTCCTGTTGCAGGCGTCGGCGCAACCGATTTCGCTGGAACAACCGATCACTAGTGATGGCGAAGGGCAGATCAGTGAGTTGCTGGCTGACGACGATGCCGATGCGCCCATAGAGATCGCAACCCGACGCATGCTCCAGCAAGACCTGGCGCAGGCGCTGATGGAACTGCCTGATCGTGAGCGTGCTGTACTCCAGTTGAGGTATGGCTTGACCGACGGACGCCGCCGCACGCTGGAGGAGGTCGGATCTGCCTTTGGCATCACCCGCGAGCGCACCCGACAGATCGAGGCTGATGCATTGCGTCAGTTGCGTCGTCCTGGCATTGGTGCACGGTTGCAGGCGTATCTAGAGTAGGAAAGAGCGTTCTAGGGATGGGAAACAGTGTTGTCTATACGTGACGTTTCTCCGTATTTGGCTTCGTTCCCATCCCTGTCTGCAAAGCCCATCCAAAATGTTTAACCCTATCTCCAACCCGAATCACTGTCTGTCCAGATATTTCGCTGATGTTACCGGTAGCATAATCGCCCCGAAGTCAGCACCGGCAATCGCAGTGTTCGACGCTAGCAAATCGCTTTCGATCAAAGCCTCAAAATACGCAGTCTAGACAGCAATGCACGCTGCGAAGTCCTGAAATATCGCTTCTGCCGCGTCGGTCGGACGGTAATCGCCGGGTTGGACCACTTCAGCAACGTTCGTCAACTTCTCCGGCAAACGCACCCCATGGTTGAGATTATTCGCCTAACCAGGTCGCAGATCGGGAACAAGGAGATATTTCTCGACCTCCGGCACCTTCTCGCATAATGCCTTCTCCTGCACTGCAATCTGTGCGCCGTCAGGCGGCGTCTCGGTGCGCTTCGCCTAACTATCGAGTCGGGCACACAGATTGCGCATACGGTCGCAGGATAACGCCACCCCTGCACCGACCGTCATCTGTCGAGAGCGACTATTCCTTGACCTGCGCTGTTCACGGCGTTACCAGCACGGCACCTTCGGACGCCGACGACACCAGCGCACTGTAGCGCGCCATCACGCCCCACTCATAACGTGGCGGCGGCGGCTGCCAGGCGATCAACCGGTCGGCAATCTCTTCTTCTGACAGCAGCAGATCGACACGGCGCTCGTCAAGATTGATCTCGATCTCATCCCCTTCCTGCACAATCGCAAGCGGACCGCCACGCGCCGCTTCCGGTGCCACGTGTCCGATCATCACGCCGCGTGTGGCGCCGCTGAAGCGTCCATCGGTAATGAGCGAGACCGACTGTCCAAGTCCAGCACCGACAATCGCGGAGGTAACGCCGAGCATCTCGCGCATGCCAGGACCGCCGCGCGGTCCTTCGTAGCGAATAACCACAATATCGTCCGGGCGAATTCCACCGCTAACAATGGCGGCCATCGCCGCCTCTTCACCATCAAAGACTCGCGCCGGGCCGCGATGGTAGGTGCGCTCGTAACCGAACAGTTTGACTACCGATCCTTCGGGCGCAAGATTGCCGCGCAGCACCAGCAACCCGCCTGTTGGCTTGATCGGATTATCGAGCGGACGGATCACATCCTGACCTGGCGTTTCGACGGCATCCGCCGCCTCTTCCGCCAGGGTGCGACCGGTGATGGTAATTGCATCGCCGTGCGCGAAACCGCCATCGATCAGGCGTTTTGCAATCACCTGAATGCCGCCTGCCTGATCGATATGAATAGCAGAGTACTTTCCACTCGGCATCAGGTCGCAGCAGAGCGGTGTACGACGACTGATCGCGTCGAAATCGTCGAGTGTTAGCGGCACGCCTGCCTCACGCGCCAGCGCCAGTAGATGGAGTACCGCGTTGGTTGAGCCGCCAGTAAACGCCACGCTAGCGATTGCATTCTCAAACGCTGCCCGTGTCAGAATATCACGCGGCTTCAGATCGCGTCGCAGCACATCCATAATCAACTGCCCAGCACGGTATCCAACCGAATCTTTACGCGGGTCGGCAGCTGGCACTGCAGCTGTCCCCATTGGCGAGAGACCAATGATTTCCATCACGGTTGCCATCGTGTTGGCAGTGTACTGGCCGCCGCATGCTCCCGGACCGGGACATGCGGCATCTTCAATCTCTTTCAGTTCTTCATCGGTCATCTTACCGGCGGCAACTGCGCCGATCGCTTCGTACACATGCTGGATGGTGATCTCTTTGCCGCGCCAGTGACCGGGAGCAATTGATCCGCCGTAGAGCAGGAAGCCGGGGATATTCAGGCGCGTCAATCCCATCGCCGCTCCGGGGATCGTTTTGTCGCATGCCACCAGCGCGATGATCGCGTCGAACATATACCCGCGCCCCATCAGTTCGATCGAGTCGGCGATCAGGTCGCGGCTGATCAGCGACGCCTTCATCCCTTCCGTACCCATGGTGACGCCATCGGCGATAGCGACGGTGTTGAACTCCATCGGCGTGCCGCCGGCAGCGCGCACGCCTTCCTTGACCCGCGCCGCCAGCGCGCGCAGGTTGATGTTGCATGGCATCGTCTCGATCCAGGTATTGGCAATGCCGATGATCGGCTTCGCCAGGTCTTCGTCGGTGAAGCCAATTGCCTTGAGCATGGCGCGCGCCCCGGCACGGGTGCGCCCATCGGTAATGGTGCGACTGCGGCGTTTGAGGTCGCTGGACATGGCTCCGTCCTTCCGTGATGTGATAGTGAAGATCTTTCCGAACGAGCAGAAGTGCATCCACGATTGTACCACTTTTTTCAGGTACAGCGACAGGTTCCAGAATGGTATAATACAGATATGCCTGACCTGAAGCATACTGCAATTGCGGATCCGACCGCCTTTGAAGAACGGTTGCGCGCCGTTCCGCTCGCACCCGGCGTCTATCTCTGGAAGAACGCCCAGGGGAAGATCATCTACGTCGGCAAGAGCAAGCGTCTGCGCGATCGGATGCGATCCTACTTCAACCAGACCAGCGATCCCTATGGGAAGACGGCGCGACTGGTCGAACAGATCGCCGATTTTCAGGTGATCGTTACGTCCACCGAACTCGAAGCGTTGCTGCTCGAAATGACTCTCATCAAGCAGCACCGTCCGCGCTTTAATGTGCTGTTGAAGGACGACAAGAGTTACCCATATATCAAAGTAACGTTGCATGAAACCTGGCCCCGCATCTTTGCCACGCGTAACCCGCGCTGGGAAGAGGGCGCACGCTACTTCGGACCCTACTCCAGCGCTGGAGCGGTCTACCGCACGCTTGACCAGCTCAACCGGCTGTTCGCCTTTCGCCCGCCGTCGCGCTGCCCCGACGACAAGTTTAACCGCCATCGGCGGATGGGTAAGCCATGCCTATATTACGACATCAAGCGATGCCTGGGTCCGTGCGTGCCTGGTCTGGTGAACCAGGAAGAATACCGTGCCACCATCGAGTCAGTGTGTCGTTTTCTGGAAGGGAAGAGCGACCTGGTGGTGAAAACGTTGCGCCGCCAGATGGAAGAAGCGGCAGAACGGCTCGATTTCGAGCGCGCTGCCCGGTTGCGCGATAGCATCCGCGACATTGAGTTGATCAGCCAGCGCCAGCAGGTGCTGCGTCACGACGATGCCGATCAGGACGTCATCGGTCTGGCGCGCGAGGAAGGGATGGCAGTCGTCCAGGTCTTGTGCATTCGCGCCGGGAAACTGATCAGCGCCGAATCGTTTCCGCTGCAAAATGCCGAAGGGGAGCGCAACGAAGACCTGCTTGCCTCATTTCTGACCCAGTTCTACGATACGGCTGCTGAACTCCCCGCAGCGTTACTGTTGCCGACGCCGCTCGATGAACCGGCAGTGATCGAGCAATGGCTGACGCAGAAAGCGGGGCGCAAAATCACGCTGCACACGCCACAACGCGGCGAAAAGCGTCGTCTCGTCGAACTGGCGGAACAGAACGCGCGCCAGAAACTCGAAGAACTGCGGTTGCAGTGGCTCAACAGCGAGCAACGCGCCGTGGCAGGGTTGAGCGAAGTGCGCGATCTGCTTGGCTTGAGCGCACTGCCGACGCGCATCGAATGCTTCGATGTCTCGAACATCCAGGGAAGCCACGCCGTCGGAGCGATGGTCGTCTTCGAGCGCGGCGAGCCAAAGAAGAGCCGCTACCGCAAGTTCAGGATCAAAACCGTTCAGGGCGCCAATGATGTCGCGTCAATCCAGGAAATCCTGCGCCGCCGCTTCCGTCGCGCTGCGATGCTCATCGGAGAAGAAGAACAGCAATTGGGAGATCAGCTGATGAACGGTGGCATCAACGGTCCAGCAGAAGCAGACGACCAGGAAGAAGCGGAGAAGACCGACACGCCGGGATCGCACGCCGACATTGAACGCCAGGAAACCTGGGCGGAACTGCCCGATCTGATCCTGATTGATGGCGGCGTCGGACAACTGAACGGAGCGATCCAGGCGCTGCGCGAACTGCGCTTCGACCATATCCCGATCGCGGGGGTGGTCAAGGGACCGAACCGTGATCGCTTCGACCTGTTGCTGCCTGGCGCGAGTGATGTTATTGTGCTCGAACGCGACAGCGCTGCGCTGCGTCTCATTCGCATGATTGACGAAGAAGCCGACCGCTTTGCCAAAGACTACCACCGCAAACTGCGCAGCAAATCGGCGACATCGTCGCAGCTCGAAGAAATACCCGGCATCGGTCCGAAACGGCGACAGATGCTGCTGAAGCACTTCGGGTCGCTAGAAGGCATTCGCAACGCGACCGTCGATGAACTCGCTGCTGTGCCGGGTATGACGCGCAAAGCTGCCGAAGAGTTGAAGAGTATGCTGTAGAGTTGCCTCCTACGCCCGTGCCGCCCTGCTCCGACGCGTATTGAAGTAGACCGAAATTCATTTCGGTTGCCTCGAGGGTACGCGACTCTGGGAATGTTCAACCTCGTCCATGAGGCTCAACCTTTGTGAAAACTGCTATAATCCGGTATCCCGAACTGGCCCATGGAGCTAAAGTCCTCGGCTATGCGGGGCAAAGCTCGTCTGCGCAGGCTGGTGTGAACCGTCGGAGGAAACCCCTCGGCTATCCAGGACAAAGCCTGCCTGCGCGAGCGAGACAGGAACTCTAACCTTGAGAGGCGAGGGTGTCCTGCTCTTGCGGGTCAGTCGCCGGGGGCGGCAAGAACCTGCCCGGTTCTAGAGCGGATCGCGCCTGGACATGTCCAGGCGCAAGGAGGTGCACTGCTCGCTGCCGCTCCCGATCTGCCCGCCGTCGTCTCCTGAGCGGGGATCACCGCTTCACCAAGGGTATATACACCTGGTTCAGCCCATCACTTGCGATTGCCAAACCCGCACTGATCCGGTACAAGCTCCTCCCCGCTATGGGGTCGACGTGGCTTACCTCAGCATAGATCACGCTGCCTGCTCGTGCCGTGTACACCAGCGCCGGGTAGTTCTCCGCCAGCGACAATGCCGATACCGGCGTCGTCCCATCCGTGGCGAGCAGGCGCAGGCGCGGTTGCATCCCCGCTGCCCGATTGGTCACGCGCACCACGATGGTCATATCCTGCGGTAGGGTGATGCGGAACAGGTCACGGTCGCCGGGCTGCTCGATATGCCCCCATCGGTCAAGGTTATCGGTATTCAGCAGACTAGCCGTACCGGGATCGTTCCCGTGGTCATCACTCCTCACCCCGTTGACCACTATTGTCGCCTGGGCGCTGACAGTGAAGTTCTCGCCGACCGGTACGGGCGACAGCAGCGAATCGTCTGGTTGGTACCCCGGCGGCGGCGCGAGTTCCAGGCCATTGTAGACCTCAGCTGCCGATTGATTGGGGTTGGTGAACGTGACCCGATATTGATGCGCGCCGTCCTGGGTTGGGATGAAGAGCGCCGAGTACCGTCCATCGTCGGCAAGTGCATCGGGGGTAACCCCATCATCGCGGAAGGTCAGCAGTTGGGTCTGACCGTTCGGCAGCGTGACCTCCCCCTGCACGACTGCGTTGGCAATCGGCAGCCTGCGTTGCAACGTAGCAATCAGCCGCACCGGTTGCGGGTAAGTGACATTGTTGCCTTCCAACGCGAACGGGCTAGCCGTAATCTCGGCGCTGGCCAGTGCCGCGCTGGCTGGCTGTTCCCAGATAATCCGGAGCATACTGCGTGCCTGATGCCCGGTGATGAGGTCGATGCGAGGGAGTTGGTCAGACGCCAGAGCGACATTCTGCAGTTCGGGGTGGTACAACCGGCGGGGGGCATTTGCCAGGATGCCATCGCGCGGGTCGTGCTCCGGTCGCCGGATCAGCGTCTCCCAACCGCTTGCCCGATACATACGATACTGAGCCGTTCTCGTGCTGTAATTCGCCGCCGATGAGAAGTTCAGCCAGCTGTATTGACCTCTCACAGCATTCCACTGACTATGCATCACCGATGGCGAGACCGGTGTGTCGTCCCGGCACGGTCTACTCGGTCTTGTTGGGTCGCATGGGTCATCCGTTCGGTATTCATCGTACAGCGAGTAGAAGTAGTGTCCCATTTCGTGAGCAAGGGTATACCCGCATTCTCCCAGGCGCGCCGGTTCTGCAAGTAATTGTAGCTCCCAAAGCTGTCGCACATCAGAATGAGCACACCGTACTGTGCCCTCCCGTACCCTGAGATTGTGGCTTGCGGCCAGCACTGGTCTACCCAGATAATGTCTTTTTTGGATGTCGTGTTCGGATAGATACGCACCGTGCGCAACTTGTGCGCGCCGTTCGACATCTCGAAGAGGGCATCGGCGAAGTAGCGAATCATCTCCTCGTAAACCGCCCGCTCCTCGCTGTTTGGATTGCGATACAGGCCGATTGTTAGATCCACCCCAATGACGGAGTTGTCCGGTGGGGTAGGCGTGGGCGTCCGCATGGGCGTCGCCGTCGGCGATGGAGTCACCGTCGGGATGGCCGTCGCTGTCGGCGATGGCGTGGCCATTGGGGTGGGCGTGGGTGTCGCGGTCGGCGATGGAGTCACCGTCGGCGATGGAGTCGCCGTCGGCGAGGGCGTCGTGTTGTCTATGCGCGTCCACTCCAGTGCGAGCGTCGCCACGCCCTGCTGATCCCAATGTTCGAGCAGCAGCCGATGGTAGCCTGCCGACAGTTCAACGGTGACCTCGCGGGTGAGCGACTGCGGCTGCCAGGACTCGACCACTAGCCAGTCATCGACCCAAAAACGGACGCCGTCATCGGCGCTGATGGTGAAGCGGTAGCGTCCGGCGGTCGGGAAGTTGACGTAGCGCAGCCAGCGACTGGTGAAATGGTCGGCAGGGATGTTCGCCGCCGGTTGCCCGGTCCATGAGCGGTTGAGGAACAGCTCGGAGACGTTTTCAACGTGCAACACCGGTCCGGCGAGGTCGTTGGCGAAGAATTCGCCGCGCCAGGAGGCAGGGTACTGCGTGCCGAATACCTGGAATGCGATTGTTAAGAGTATCTGCTACATAAACAGTCCCGTCAGGAGCCACTGCCATGCCGCGAGGCCATTTGAACCGTCCATTGCCTGTGCCCCACGCTCCCCACGCGCCGAGGAAGGTTCCATCGGCGCTGAAGTGCTAGATGCGGTAGTTGCCTTCATCCGTCACGTAAACCGTGCTATCAGGCGCGATTGCCACGCTTTTAGGATTAGAGAACTGCCCGTTGCCGCTACCCCACTTCCCCACGCGCTAAGGAACGCGCCGTTGGCGCTGAAGCGCTGGATGCGGGCGTTGTTGGTATCCGCCGCGTAGACCGTGCCATCGGGTGCGATGGCCAAGCCTTTAGGGCGCTCAAACTGCCCGTTGCCACTGCCATACGACCCCCACGTGCCGAGGAAGGTTCCAGTAGCACTGAAGCGCTGGATACGATGGTTGCATGCAAGGGGGCAGGGGGAAGAGGGGCAGTAGAGCATCAGAACGCCCCACACTCCCCCTTCTCCCCATGTGGGAGAAGGGGGCAGGGGGGAAGAGGGTCAACGACACCTCTCTGAACGATCCGAAGTTCTTCAGTTGCTCGGAATCAGCGCCTCATAATCCTGCAGCGTACCGCCATCAAGGCAGCACTCGATGATCCGATGTCCAAGCGGGTCGAGCTCTGGATCACGGAAGTCTGCCAGACATTTGCGGAAGAAGGCATACAAGATCGCCGCCCCCTTATCGTAAGCTTCCGGCCCAACCTCTGGCTGGGTGTCGACCTGGAGGAACCAGCGGGCGATAGATCGTCCTTCAACCGAGAGCTGGAAGAGTGCGTATCCCAATAGCGGGCAGCGCGCAGGCTGAATCTGCTCTGGAGAGAACTGAGCGTTTCCACGCCGTGCCAGGTATTCACGCGCGATCCACTGCGGCATAAATCCGACCTTCCATGCGCCGACATGCTGGTTTGGGCAGAGAATGTAGCGCATCTGCGTGTTTTCCTGAAACTGCCTGAGCAGCAGGTTGGCCTGATCGACCCGACGACCGGTTGTGAAGGGCCAGTACGAGCCGACGCCTTCGCTACTCATACCCTCGGTTTCAACGATGCTCGGATTATCGTGACCGCGCGGAGCGACCAGACGCCACAGCCAGGCAAGCGCTGGCGGCAGGATGTGGAACAACCCGATAATGCCATAGGTTGGGCGCTCGCGGGTGCATGGCGGTGTGCGAACGCCAAAGCTGCGAATATCGACCGTCACCGGCTCGAAAACAACGCCCGGAACAATCCGGCGCGGGAGAATGACGCGCGGGTTTGGGCAGGGCTTACCGGGTGCATCGTAAATATGCTCCCAGATGAGCGCGCGACTTCTAGGGACCGCATCAATATTTAGGAAGAGTAACGGCTCTTCAGGCTGTGCAGTCAGGCGCTCGAGGTGGATGTCGGTACCGTAGCGTGTGATGTGATTAACGCGGACAAACCAGCCGTCTTCGGCATCGGTGAGCCGCAGTTTGCGCTGATTGTTCTGAAGCGACGGATGGCACAACGCCATATCATCTGTCACTGGACGCAATCTGCACGCACGCGGGATCTCGAGATAGCGATGCTCGCCAGTCACGATATTCACTCCAAGCAGCAGGCGGCCATCCGGCTCTCGATGTATCTGCTCCAGCATCTCGCTTTTGCCGCCACCGCTTGCCCCCTCGTGCATAATTGTCACCACGTTGTCGTAGGGCGTGACAACCTGCACTGTGGAGCAGTGGGCAGTGACCCAGCCCTCCCGGACCCCCTGGTTAATGAGGACCCCGTAGACTCCCTTCTTGGCGCTTGGACCGGGGTAGAGATTGTAGGAAAACATTTCGTGCAGACCGTCTCGACGATTGTGAACAACGACCTGCTTGCCATCGAAGTGCGTGTGACGGAACGGCGGCGCAACGTAGATGATTGCCGTAGGATGGAAGTTGGGGGGGATGTCTTCATAGGCGGTGATACCCTGAAGCAACGCCAACCCGAGGGCGAAGAAACCGGTGTTGGCCGGAGCAATCACCAGTGCATCCTGTCCCATACCTCGCTGCCCGGCGGTGAAACCGAACATCGCCAAAGGCTGGGTCTTCAGCCACTCGAATGTCTCTCGACGTAACTCGGCAAAGTCGTAGCCGAATCGATCTTTGAAACGTGGCTTGTTCGTCGGTAGGTCGTCGGCGATGAACATGCAGTCCGGGTCACGACGACGCATATATGGTTCAGGGTAGTTAGCAGCGACACCATTGCGCACGCGGGCTACCGTTGCCTCAACAACTCTGCCTAAACCTTTAACGTCGAACGCCACCTCGAAGCTGTCGCTGCCACTGCCACCACATGCTAGATCAACGAGTTCAGCTATAGAGCTGGCTATGACCAGGCTGGGACACTTCGAGAGAATGTCAGCTGCATCAACCGGTGGGTTATACTTCTGCCAATCCATTCGATACCTCCTCTCAGAGCATTTCCTGGGGAAGCATATACGATCCACGCAGAATGAGTCAATCCTCTCAAAGTAGAGGTTTTGCAACAAATAATTTACGAAAGTGTATTTTGAGTCTTTGGAGCATTTTTTCGTACAGGAAGCCGTTCAGCAAAGGATTTTGTGACGCACAGGCTCTTCGGAACGTGACTTGGTCATCGAGTGAGATACCGGATGGAAAGATTCAGGCTAACGCAGTCGAAGGACAAAACGCAGACCATCTTGCCGGTGTGTCGCAGAGGTGATCCGGATTGTCCTCGCGTTAGAAGTCGTGGAACGGTAGCGCTAGCGTGGAGTGGATATGCTAGTAACTGTTCACACCTGGGAACGTGTCTGGAAGCAATGGCGTCCTGCCTTCATCGCGTCTACGAGGGCAAGATGCCTCGCTGCCCGGAGAAATGTGAACACTTACGTGTACCACTGCAAAACGTCGATCATCGTATCGATGATCGTGTCTACTGTCGATGAGTTCGGCTGTCAGGTGAGCGGCGTGCGAAGATCTCAAGAATGCGCAGCGCTGGTGCCGGAGACGGGACTCGAACCCGTACGGGGTTGCCCCCATCGGTTTTTAAGACCGAAGCGTCTGCCGTTCCGCCACTCCGGCTTTGCATGATCTATCTTAACATAGTCTGGCAGTCTGGCAAGAGGCTTCGTCGTTCCAGTAACGGGACAATCGCATGTCAACGGTCAAAACCCCGACCGGACAGATTTCCGGTTCATGTTCAGACCTGGTGCACTATTCTGGACTTCTTGCCGCAGAGGTGAGATATTGCCCCCTTATTCTGCATCGTTTGTATCTGCACTTCGTGTGGCCAGGAGGATGCTTCCCTGTATGATCTTTTCCATCCCTTCAGGAAGCGTCTTGTCGAAAAGAAGAAGGTCAATGCCGATCTCGAGACGCTGTGAAAAAAAGAAGAAGTATGGCTTCATTTCATCAATCGGGTTTCCCGACCGTTCATGGACTCGAAGCAGGATGTCAACGTCGCTCGTCCCCGTGTGGACACCTGTAGCCAGAGAACCGATCAGGCGCACCTCGTACAGTTGGGGAAAGGTCACCAATGCCGCAGCAGCAACCTCTTTCAGGCGTCGGATGGTCTCATCCCGATCCAAGGAGATAGCCTTCACAGAACCGAATGATTCGATCTGCCGCATGTAATCCCTCCTGCGCCTGCGTCTCGGTGAAATAATCGGCTGGCTTTCCTGAGGCGAAACCATTCGGATATCGAGGTGGGATGTAGTAGAGATCGAGCAGACGGGCGCTGTCCAGGATCTCCTTAGGTATCTCTAGGTCTTGCTGGAGGAGTTTCAGCATTTCGGTAAGCGAATGGCCCCAAAGAGTCACGCCTCGGGCCAGTCCCAGCGCTTTGATCACCTTTTCAGACGATTGCTGAAGGGTGAAACAAGCCCATTCGTAGTATCCATACTGAATATCCAGGAGGGCTCGCGTATAATCTCGTTTCCCCTGATCGTACCAGTCTTTCCAGCGGTTCATCCACGAACATCTCTTTCAGCAATTAGATACATGTCGGGATAGAGCATCTGACCATTTTCCATCCACAACAACGTCTTTACCTTAATCATTGTATGCGATCTCTTCAATGCGCGCCACGACCCCTTCACAACATTCAACGCTCAACCTTCCAACGCTCAACGCTCAACGTTCCAACGTTCAACGCTCAACGTTCAACGCTCCAACCTTCCTTCAATCTTCACCGCTCAACGCAAACATCAACTCTCCCTCACACACTACCTGCCCGTTCACAGTCGCAACCCCCGTGCCTTTGCCGATGCCGCGCCGCATTTTGTCGAACCGCACCTCCAGCCGCAACGTATCGCCAGGATAGACCGGCTTGCGGAAACGCACCCCATCGATCCCGGCGAAGAACGCCGTCTTTCCCCGGTTTTCCGGCAGACTTAGCGCCGCCACGGCGCCGGTCTGCGCCAACGCCTCAACGATCAACACCCCCGGCATGATCGGATGGTTAGGAAAGTGTCCCTGAAAATATGGTTCGCCGATCGTCACCAGTTTCTCGCCAACCGCGCGCTGCCCCGGCTCGAGTTCAAGAATGCGGTCGATCAGCAGAAACGGATAACGATGGGGAATGATCGCCATGATCTCCTGGATGGTTAGCACACGCAACTCCCTTCCAAACCTGTGCATCAGTATCGTGACACCGCAGTATACCAGAAAGAAGCCAGAGCGGTTGCAAACCGAACCTCTGGTACAATGATCCCGATCTGGAAAGGAAACAGGCTTGCAACGTGCATCTCGCTATCAACGCCATGTTCTGGTCTCAACCGACTGTTGGCAGCGGCCAATACCTGCGCATGCTCGTCCATGCCCTGTCAGCCATTGCGCCCGATGTGCGAGTGACTCTGCTCCTGCCTGCCTTTCGTCCGGTCGCTGAACCGCTGCCACCGAATGTTCAGGCGGTGCCTGTGCCCACGCCGTTCGATGGGCGCAATGCGAACCTGGCGAAGGTCTGGTTCGAGCAAATCGCCGTCCCACGAGCCACGCTGCGCCTGAACGCAGATTTGCTGCATGTGCCGTACTTCGCGCCGCCGCTACGCTCGCCGCTGCCGACCGTCGTGACAATCCTGGACATTATTCCGCTCATACTGCCGGAGTATCGAGGACGGGCAGCGGTGCGTCTCTATATGCGTCTGGTCACGCACGCTGCGCGGCGTGCAACGCAGATTATCACGATTTCGTACCATAGTGCTGGCGACATTATTCGTCACCTCGGCTGCCGCGCAGCGCGGTTGGCGGTCGTCTACCTGGCAGCTGGCGCACAGTTCCGCCCGCGCGACCGTACCTTGAGCGAAACGGAAGTTGCCGCGCGCTACGGCGTCACGCCCCCGTTCGTGTACTATGTCGGCGGGCTGGACGCGCGGAAGAACCTGGCGACGCTGGTGTGGGCATTTGCGCGTATGCAGTACGCTGGCGGACCTCCCGCCACACTGGTGATTGCCGGACGTGCATCTGGCAACGATCCACGGATGTTTCCTGACCTGGATGCCACCATCATGTTCGCCAGAGCTGGCGCGTTTGTGAAGCGCATTGATGTACCCTACGATGACGCGCCACTGCTCTACGCTGCAGCAACAGTATTTGCCTTCCCGTCGCGCTACGAAGGGTTTGGCTTACCGCCGCTCGAAGCCATGGCATGCGGTACGCCAGTAATCGTCGCTGATGCTGCCAGCCTGCCCGAAGTCGTCGGCGATGCAGCGCTGCGCGTTCCACCGGAGGACGTAACGGGATGGAGCGCTGCACTCTGGCGAATGCTGGCGGACGACGCCCTGCGCGCCGATCTGTCCCGACGCGGACTAGAGCGCGCGGCACAGTTCAGCCCGGATCGTATGGCACGCGAGACGCTGGCAATCTACGCAGCGACACTCAACAGTTCCAGTTGATGCAATGCGCATTCTAATGATCTCCAAAGCGCTGGTCAACGGCGCATACCAGAAGAAGTGCGAAGAACTGGCTGCCCTGCCCGACGTTGAATTGATCGTCGCCGTGCCGCCTGCCTGGCATGAACCACGCGTCGGCGTTATCCGGCTGGAACGACGATTTACCGCTGGCTATCAACTGGTCACGCTGCCGGTTATGTTCAACGGTCGCCACCACCTGCATTTTTACCCGACATTCGAGCGCCTGGTGCGCCGGACGCGCCCCGATATTGTACACGTCGATGAGGAGTCGTTCAATCTGGCGACGTTTCTGGCGCTGCGGGCAGGAGTGCGGCACAGAGCCCGCTGTTGCTTCTATAACTACGCCAACATCGACCGATTCTATCCACCGCCCTTCAACCTGTTCGAGCGCTACGCCTTTCGCCATGCAGCGCATGCCTTTGCATGCAGCGCCGAGGCAGCCACGATCATGCGGCGCCACGGCTACACCGGACCGCTCACCATCCTGCCGCAGTTTGGCGTCGATCCCGACCTGTACGCACCTGCGCGGCGCGACTGCCGCAACGCTACACTAGTCGTCGGCTACATCGGGCGTCTCGTGCCGGAGAAAGGGGTGATCGACCTGGTGGAAGCCGTCGCGCGGGCACCATCGGTGCGCTTGCGGTTGATTGGCAATGGCGTACTGCGCCCGGCCATCGAGACGCGGATTGCTGCACTGGGCATCGGCGAGCGTGTCGAACTGCATCCCGCCGTCCCTTCGACCAGCGTTCCCGACGAACTGCGGCGACTCGACGTGCTAGTGTTGCCATCACACACAACGCGCACCTGGAAAGAACAGTTCGGACGCATCCTGGTCGAAGCGATGAGTTGCGCCGTCCCGGTTATTGGCTCCTCATCGGCTGCCATTCCCGATGTCGTCGGCGACGCCGGAATCATCTATCCCGAGGGTGACATTACTGCGCTTGCCAATGCGCTGCAGCGTCTGGCGGACGATCCGGCGCTACGCGACGACCTTGGGCAACGCGGACGGGATCGCGTGCTGACGCATTTCACGCAGGCGGCAATTGCCCGACAATACTATCACGCGTACCGTTCGATGCTGAATTGAGATCTACAACTGGACGATGGTGCGTTATACTAAGAAAAGCAAAAAGACGCCAGCAGCATATGCTTTAGGCGAATCCACTCTGAAAAAGCGTCAATCACGTGGGCAGTCCAGGTAAAGATGAAGCACACCATCCGCGAATCTATCATCAATGCACAGAAACTTCCGAAGGTCGGAGGTATCCTGCTTAACCCTTTTCGCTGGGCGAGTCGTCGCGCCGGCGCCCCGACAACATTCCGTGAAAAACTCTACTGGACGCTGGGCAATCTACTCATGCTGATCGGCACCATCCTGCTGGCATATGTTGGCGGTATCTACGCCCAGGCGGATTACAACCGTTACGCGGCTCGCGGCGATACCGACGCACCGCTGCTCGCACCGGTCGCAGCGCCACGCGCCTCCGACGCAGAGCCAGCGCCATTCGTCGCGCCGCTGCCGTTCATTGCACCCCGTCTCAACACCGGTGAAGGACAACTTGTCAGCAATGTTCCGGACATCGTCCGGCCATCGGTCGCGTCACAGATTTCGCGCATTATCATTCCGAGCATTGGTGTCGATTCAAAAGTCGTCGAAGTCGGATGGGAAGTCGCAGAACAGAATGGACAGCAGGTCGCTGTCTGGCAGGTCGCCGAATACGCCGTTGGGCATCATCGCGGCTCTGCCAACCCAGGCGAAGGAAGCAACATCGTGCTTGCCGGTCACGTTGGCGGCTACGGCAAGGTCTTCAAAGATCTGATCAACGTCAAAGAAGGTGACCAGATTATCCTGTTTGCCAGCGGTCAACAGTACCTCTACGTTGTGCGCGAACAGGTAATGGTGCACGAGGAAGGCGTATCACCTGAACAGCAGGCGATGAACGCCCTCTACATCGCACCAACGAGCGAAGAGATGGTCACGCTGGTCACCTGCTGGCCCGACCGCGGACCGGACAAATTCAAGTATCGCATCATCGTGCGCGCAACCCCGTATGGCGCAGAAAGCGATGAGTCGCTCACCAATAATGAAGGCTGGAATGTACGCTGATGTATAGCAGTGCGCACCGATGTGCGCACAGAATCGCCTGCGCCATGAGATGCTGGTACTTGATTAAGTGAACCAAATAGCCCACTTGTGCGAAGCGAACCCCCGTGCTATAATGCCAGTATAATGTGTAGCAACGCTTTGACAGCACTAGCGCGATCATGTAGAGTCGTAAAAAGGCAAGGCAAAGCACCATGGAGTATTGTGCTGCTGCACCCCAACTGTGGCGCGGTGCTCCAACTGCGCTGCAGCGCCCGAACAGCGCCGCTGCAACCAGACTCAGCCGCAGGTCGCCTGGGACAGGAAGAAAACGTTGCATACTTTTGCGCGCGTTCTTGATAGCAGAAGCACAAGTAAGCATATGAGTGGAGGATCGCAGATCATGGCCCTCTCCCCGGAGAAAGAAAAGGCGCTGGCAGCAGCCATGAGCCAGATTGACCGCAAATATGGCAAAGGCTCGATCATGCGGATGGGGGAAGTCAGTTCCAAACTGGCGATCGAAGTCATCCCCACGGGATCGATTGCACTCGACATTGCACTGGGCGTCGGCGGCGTGCCGCGCGGTCGAGTTATCGAAATCTACGGTCCAGAGTCTAGCGGTAAGACGACCCTGGCGCAACATATCATCGCTGAGGCGCAGAAGATGGGCGGTATCGCTGCCTTCATCGATGCCGAGCATGCGTTCGATCCGGTCTATGCGTCGCGGTGTGGCGTCGATGTCAACAATCTGCTGGTCTCGCAACCCGATTACGGTGAGCAGGCGCTCGAGATCTGCGAAACGCTGGTACGCTCGAATGCAGTCGATGTGGTTGTTGTCGACTCAGTTGCAGCGCTGGTACCGCGTGCCGAGATCGAGGGTGACATGGGCGACGCGCTCCCTGGTCTGCAGGCGCGATTAATGAGCCAGGCGCTGCGCAAACTTTCCGGTGCCATTAGCAAATCGCGTGCCGTTGTCATCTTTCTCAATCAGCTTCGCCTGAAGATCGGTGTGATGTTCGGTTCGCCGGAGACTACTACTGGCGGTCAGGCGCTGAAGTTCTATGCATCAGTGCGGATGGACATCCGTCGCATTGAGACTCTGAAGAACGGTCAGGAGACTATCGGTAGCCGCGTTCGGGTGAAGGTGGTCAAGAATAAGGTCGCGCCGCCCTTCCGCCAGGCAGAGTTCGATATTATGCACAACGAGGGTATCTCCCGCGCTGGCAATATCCTTGACGTTGGGGTCGAGCTTGACATTATTCGGAAAAGCGGTGCCTGGTTTTATCTTGGCGAAGATCGCCTGGGTCAGGGGCGCGAAAATGCCAAGCAGTTCCTGAACGAAAACCCGGCGCTTGCAGATGAAATTGAGCGCCTAATCCGTGCTCACGCAATGGCAGCGCCGATCTCGATCGCATCGTCCAAAGATGACGATGATATTGTAGAAGATATAGGATTGTTCGAGGAATAGCCTTCCATGCCGGAAGGAATCATTACTGCGCTGCGCGCTCAGGAGCATGACGCACGGCACGTCAATCTGTACATTAACCATGCCTTCGCTCTTAGCGTTAGCCTGACGACAATTGCGCGTGAGCGATTGTGTGTCGGTATGTACCTCGATGCTGCGGCATACGCCCGTATCGAGGCGGCAGAATGCATCGAGCGCGCTGTACAGACTGCCCTGCGTGCGATCGAGTCCCGTCCCCGCTCGGTTGCCGAAGTGCGTGGCTACCTGCAACGCAAAGGCTTTTCGTCTGAGACGGTCAACGCAGCAATTGAACGGTTGCAGAGGAGCGGGTTGCTCGATGATGCGGCGTTTGCGCGGTTCTGGATTGAAAATCGGCAAACATGCCGTCCGCGCGGGCGTCACGCCCTTGCCGAAGAGTTGCGACGCAAGGGTGTGAACGCTGAAGTGGTTGCTGTTGCCCTCGATACGTCCCTGACCGACGACGAGACCGAGCGCGCTGAAATGCTTGCGCGCGCTGCCATGCGGCGCTATGCAACCGTTGCCGATTATCAGACGTTTGTCCGTCGGCTCAGCGGCTACCTGCAACGCCGCGGTTTCAGCGTCGATGTGATCCTCCCGATTATCGAGCGCCTCTGGCGCGAACGTGGCAGCCGGGACAGCGTGGACCCAGGCGTGAACGTTGAACAGGATGAAGGATGATCAACTATCATGGCAGATATACAATACCTTGGGCATGCATGCTTCCGTCTGCGCGGGCGTGACGGCATTGTCATTACCGATCCGTATGACCGTTCTATTGGGCTCGACCTTGGTCGACCGACGGCGCATATCGTGACGGTCAGCCACCACCATCCCGATCATGACAATGTTGCCGCCGTGCGACCGGCACGTGATCGGGTGATGGTGATCGATGGTCCCGGTGAATATGAGGTCGGCGGAGTGCTGATCACTGGTGTGCGTACGTTTCACGACAAGAACAAAGGCGCTGAACTCGGACGAAACACTGTCTACGTCATCCATCTTGATGATATCGTTTTCTGCCATCTTGGCGACCTGGCGCATGAACTGACTGCGCAACAACTCGAAGAAATCGGCAGCGTCGATGTGCTCTTTGTCCCGGTTGGCGGCGGTGAAACCATCGGTCCGGCAGAGGCGGCGTCGGTGATCAGTCAGATTGAACCGCATATTGTGATCCCGATGCACTACGCAGTGGATGGATTGGTTGGCATGAACCTGGCGCCGCTCGATCGATTCCTTCATGAACTGGGCATTAAGGACTATACTCCTGAAGAACGGTTGTCGCTCAATGCAAGCAATCTTCCCGGAGATGGTGAGCAAACACGCATCATCGTCATGCGACCTGTCTCTTGAGGCAATTGCTGAGATCGTGCTATAATGTGTGGAGTATGGTCAAAATATCCGGGTTTGCCATCTATACGCGGGTAACACGTAGACAGACACGTTGTTCTCAGCGGCGCTCGTGGCGCCTGTCAGGTTAGAGTCTCTTGAGGGGAAGGCATCACTGCCTTCCCCTCAAACCATTTTGCGTAGTTTCGTCGTTCATCATATGTTGAAGATAAAATGAGCGAGCAGGAGTAGGACATTCAATGGCAAAGTACATTTTTGTAACTGGTGGAGTTGCGTCTTCAGTCGGCAAAGGCATTACAGTTGCGTCGATTGGACGCCTGCTCAAGGCACGAGGGGTGCGTGTTTCGGTCCAGAAACTCGATCCCTACATCAATGTCGATCCCGGAACAATGTCGCCCTACCAGCATGGTGAGGTCTTCGTCACTGAGGATGGTGCCGAGACCGATCTGGACCTTGGGCATTATGAGCGGTTCATCGATGTAAATCTGACCCGACTCAGCAATGTTACCACAGGGCAAATTTACTCCGCGGTCATTCAAAAAGAGCGCCGTGGCGACTACCTTGGCGGCACGATCCAGGTCATCCCGCACATCACTAATGAGATCAAGTCGCGCATCGCTGCCGTTGCCCGCCAAACCGGGGCAGATGTGGTGATCGTCGAAATCGGCGGAACCGTTGGCGACATCGAAGGTCTGCCGTTTCTGGAGGCCATTCGCCAGATGCGTAAGGATGTCGGGCGTGACAATGTGCTGTACATCCATGTGACCCTGCTGCCGTACATCGGCGCCACTGGCGAAGTGAAGACCAAACCCACACAGCACTCTGTAATGGAACTGCGGCGTGTCGGTATTACAGCGGACGTCATCGTATGCCGTTCCGATTATCCGATCACCGACGAGATTCGCGACAAGATCGCTCTCTTCGCCGATGTTGATATCGAGGCAGTTGTGCCGCTGCACACGGTCGATTCGATCTACGAAGTGCCGCTGGTGCTGGAGGAAGCCGGTCTCGGCGCCTATCTAACGCAGCGCCTGGGATTGAACGCATCTCGACCGGATCTCGACGACTGGCGCGATCTCGTAGCGCGCATCAAGGCGCCCAAGCGCAAACTTGCCGTTGCTCTGGTTGGAAAATACGTCGAACTGCACGACGCATATATCAGTGTTGTCGAGGCACTGCGGCATGCCGGGTTGCACCAGGGGGTCGATGTCGATATCAGGTGGATTTCGTCGGAACAGATCGAAGAGGAAGGATGCGAACCGCTCCTCCGCGATGTCTACGGCATCGTTGTGCCTGGAGGCTTCGGCGACCGCGGCATCGAGGGAAAGATTGCCGCTGCGGAATATGCACGCGTCAACAATGTGCCATACCTGGGGCTGTGTCTGGGGATGCAGGTGGCCACGATCTCGTTCGCACGGTATATCATGGGACCGGAAAGCCGCGCCAATAGCACCGAGTTTGATCTCCATACACCGCATCCGGTTATCGACTTTATGCCTGATCAACTCGACATTACCGACAAAGGCGGCACAATGCGTCTCGGCGGGTATCCGTGCAAACTGACTCCAGGGACGCGCGCCTATGCCGCTTATGGCGTCGATGTCGTTGTTGAGCGTCACCGCCATCGCTTCGAGTTCAACAACAAATACCGTCGTCTGTTCGAGTCGGCTGGCATGATCGTCAGCGGAGAGTCGCCCGACGGTCGGCTGGTCGAAATCATTGAATTGCGCGACCACCCGTGGTATGTTGGTACACAGTTCCATCCGGAATTTCAGTCGCGTCCCGACCGCCCCCATCCGCTGTTCCGCGACTTCGTCGCAGCTGCGGCGAAGACCTTCCGTGAGGGGGATCAGCGACCGCTTCCACTGGAGCAGAACGGCACTGTGACGGAGCGTAAGCAGCATACGCGAGAGAAAATAGCCGACAGTCGATAGACAGCTAGGGCAAGAACGGTGCTGTGACGGAGCGTGAGCAGCGAAGCGCAGAACAGTCGATAGCAGGATCGTAACAGTGCGCTGCCCGCGCTCGTGTGATGATTACACACTATATGATGCGGGCGAGACGCCCGCACACCCAGGTGATACTGTTCTAGCGCATCAGGAACATCCCTGAACGACCATAGGTTGCCCTGGCAGGAATGTATCCTCTGAGTCCGCTGCAAATCAAGGTTGTTTCACCGCAGAGGCGCAGCGTTTGCAGCGGAAGAGGCCATATTGCGTCATTTACGCGCATGCTTTGCCATACACATACATGTTTCGTTTTTAGGTTCTCTGTGCGTTCGGCGTCTCAGCGGTGCGTGTTTGCAGCGAAGTCATTCTATCAGCAGGATTGATATCACGTGCAAATGCATGCGCCCCGGAACATGCCTGTCACCATCTGGAACAGAACATTTTCCGGGGCGCAAACGCGCTTTGTGATACACGCTGCGGAATGATCTGCTACTCCAGGTAATCGCGCAGGTGGAGACCGACATCAGGAGCGCGCAGGCGACGCAACGCTTCCGCCTCAATCTGGCGCGCGCGCTCGCGGGTCATCCCCAGAACCCGCCCAACTTCTTCAAGCGTGCGGCGCTGCCCATCCACCAGACCGTAGCGCAGATCAATGATCCGTCGCTCGCGCTCATTCAAGCGATCAAGGGCTGCGGCAAGATCACGCCGGAGCAGCTGATGCGACGCTGCTTCGACCGGCGTCGGCAGATCGCTGTCCTGCAAGAAATCACCGAGCGTATGCTCCCCATCCTCGCCAACCGGCATTTCCAGCGACACTGGACGACGCGACGCCTCGAGCACTCGCTCGATCCGCTCAGTTGGCTGACCAAGCGCCGTCGCAATCTCTTCAGGCGTCGGCTGCCGCTCCAGCACCTGCGCCAGGCGGTCGGCAGCGCGCTTCACCTGACCGACCGACTCACTCATATGCACCGGCAGGCGGATAGTGCGCCCCTGCTCGGCGATAGCACGTGTTACCGCCTGACGGATCCACCAGGTCGCATATGTCGAGAAGCGATTGCCCTTGCGGTAATCGAATTTCTCGACGGCACGCATTAGACCGATATTGCCTTCCTGGATCAGGTCGAGCAGCGAGAGACCGCGCCCAACATACTTCTTGGCAATGCTCACCACCAGACGCAAGTTCGCCTGGATCAAGTGCCGACGCGCTTCCTGCCCGGCAGCGACATCATCGAGCAACGCCTGACGCAGCTGCGGGCTGAGATCCTCTGCCGACGCCAGCCGCCGCGCAGCGGCAGCGCCGCGCTCCATGCGCTCGGCAAGTTCGACCTCCTCGGCAGCCGTCAACAACGGAACCCGCCCGATCTCCTGCAGGTAGTGCTGGATCGAATCCAGGGTCGAATCCGAATCCAGCGTCTCCTCCAGACTCTCGGCTGCAAGTTCCTCAATATCTTCAATCGGCGCCATCTCGACCTCACTAGCGATCTCCTGGCGCTCGTCAAGTTCATCCCACGTATGCTGCTCATGCATTGTTCGGCTCATGGCGCAACTCCATCTAGAGACATAGCGCGGCTCCCCCATCATGTCGGGAGGAGCCGCGCCCTCTTTTTCTCCAATAACAGGCGCGCCCAACAAGCCTGGTCGAGCGCTCGTGCGCATGTCAGGGGGCGACGAACTCGCCAGGCTCTGCGGAACAAGAACCCGACATAATCATACACTCAGTGCGCCTGCCTTGTCAATAATCAATAAACCTGAATTACACAACAACAGACTTTAGTACACTGAGGTGCTCGCTCCTATTCACTCTATTATACGACGGGCGATGCGGTTTGGATGCGGCTTTTTTGAGTAGACCAATAGAACCCGCGGGAGCGGGCTGAACGAAACGATGTGGCAGTGAAGAATAGATGGTCGGGGCGGAGGGATTCGAACCCACGACCCCAGCGTCCCAAACGCTGTGCGCTACCAGACTGCGCCACGCCCCGTCAGAGCCATTGTGAATCATACGCAAGACCAACAGGTTTGTCAAATTGCCCCTGTAGACGCGACGAGATCAGGACACCCTCGTTTCCAGGCGCGTGTGTTACCCCCAAGGTATGAACAGGTACCACGACATCTTTTCACTTCCCGGTCCTCAGTTCGTTTAGCGATTCCAGCAACAGTTCAATCTCTTCCACTGTATTGTAGTGCACCAGACCAATGCGCAGCATGCCGCCATCGGCTTCGACGCCCAGGCGCTCAGTCAGGTTGATCGCGTAGTAGTTGCCGTCCCAGCAGAAGATGCCGCGACGTCCCAGCGCTTCGGCAAGTTCGCGCGGTGTGCGTCCAGCAAGACGCACTGCCGCAGTCGGCGTGCGCATGTCGAAACGCGCTGGGTCGCTGATGCCGTAGAATGTCAATCCCGGAATTGCGAGCAGACCGGCAATCAGTCGCTCCGATAATCCACGTTCATACGCTTTGATCGCTTCCATCGCCTGCACCAGCGCCGTGCGTCGGGTTGTTGCTGGCTTGATGCGCTGACCCAGTTCTGCCAGGTACTCGATAGCCGCCGTCACCCCGGCTAACCCTGCATGGTTTTTGGTTCCGGTTTCCCAGCGATCGGGAATATCATCGGAGGCAGGACGCACCTTGTATGGGCGCAGACGCGCCAAATGCTCGCGTTTCCCGTACAGAGCTCCCATATGTGGTGCAAAGAATTTGTACGGCGAGCACGCGAGAAAATCGCAATCGAGCGCCCGCACATCAATTGGTCCGTGCGGGGCATAGTGCACCGCATCGATATACACCAGTGCACCGACTGCATGCGCCATACGTGTGATGGTCGCTACATCGTTGATCGTTCCCACAGCGTTCGACGCATATCCAACTGCAACGAGTCTTGTTCGTGGACCGATTGCACGCGCCATATCCGCCATATCGAGGGTACATTCTTCGGTGTCGATATCGACCATACGAATAACAGCGCCCCGCTCTTCAAGCGCTTTCCAGGGCGCGACGTTTGCATCATGATCCAGGCGCGTCAGTACAATCTCATCACCGGGGCGAATGTCACGCCCGAATGCGCGGCTGATCGCAAAGGTCAGCGTCGTCATGTTTGGTCCAAAAACCACCTCGTCCGCAGCGCACCCGAGAAAATCAGCCATAGCAGCGCGTGCCGCATCAATCGTTTCGTCAGTGCGGCGACTGGTTGCAAATGCGCCATGGGTATTGGCATTGTGGTAGGTCAGATAATCGGCGACAGCATCGATGACCCGTTGCGGAACCTGCGTTCCGCCCGGACCGTCGAAAAACACGGCGGGGTGTCCATTCACTTCCTGCGCCAGTGCTGGAAACTGTGCGCGAATCCAGGTCAGATCGAGGGGGTGCATACCTGTCTCCTCAACACTATCAGGTAACGCATATGGTATCACAAAAGCCAACAACCGCTTGAGACACGCTCAAGCGGTCGCTGTTCCGATCAAATGCTTAGATACAGCCTCGATGTTAGCGGGTTACCAGCGGAAGGTACACGCGCAGCTTGACCTGGAGTTCTGTTGTTGCCGTCGCGCTATTGTTCAATGGATTGCCGTCAGTTACAGGTGATGTGATCGTTGCCGTGTTGGTAAGCATGATGTCATCGGGAGCATCGTCGGCAGTCACCGTGAGAATGAATGTGTCGGTCGCTATGTCGAGTGCAGTAGCAGTGCAAGTAATAGTGCCAGATGCACCGACTGCTGGCGTTGTACAATCCCAACCCAGGGGTTTTTGCAGCGAAACGAACGATGTTCCACTGGGCGCTGCCATGGTAAGTGTGACATCATTGGCGAACTCTGGTCCGCTGTTATTGGCGTTCACTGTATAGGTGAGCATCTCTCCAGGACGAATGAGCGGTTTGTCGGCACTAATGGTTACGCTCAGGTCGGCATTGATCGTAACCGTGCTTTCGCCCGTTGCCGTGTTATTGGCGCTATTCGGATCGGTCGTCGAGCTGGCGATGCCTGTATTGAGCGTGATGGTTGTACCGACTGGTGTTCCCTGCTTCACTCTGACTCTAAGCGTAAACGTCACGTTGTCGAGACCGATGTTAGGGGCAGTGCACGTGATTGGACCAACATCTCCGACGCCCGGCGTCGTGCACGTCCAGCCATTCGGTGCATCAATCCCAACAAATGTGGTATTGGTTGGAATAGAAGTCGTGAGTGTAACAACGCTGGCATGACTGGGACCGTTGTTGGTCGCCGCGATCACGTAGGTCAGTTGCGCACCAGCACTGACCGGATCGGGTTCGTCCGATACCGTCAATACCAGATCAGCGCGGGTGGTGACGCTGGTCGTGGCCTGCCTGGTATTGTTGGCGGCGTTTGGATCGGTCGTTGCTGATGAAATCGTGGCAGTGCTGTCAACTGTTGCACCAGCGGCAGTATCCGGCTTTACCCGCGTGGTCAAACGGAACTCTACGCTGGTGAGCGTAAAAGTCGGAAGCGTGCATGTGGCCGTTCCTGTCTCGCCGACTGCCGGTGTTGTGCAGTTCCAGCCAGAGGGCGATGTCAGAGCGACGAACGTCGTGTCTGTGTCGAGCGGCAGCGACAGACTGGCGCTGGCAGCAAAGCTGGGACCGTTGTTGCGGACGGTCACGATGGCTTCAACATTTTCGCCTGCATTAATACTGGCAGGCGCGGTGAGTGACACAATTTCCAGATTTGCCAACGTGGTGACGGTAACGGTGGCAGAAGAACTGTTATTGGCGGTGTTCGCCTCCGGGATTGCTGACGAAATGGTAACTGAGAGCGGCAGGGTCGTGCCGGGCGCAGTGGCCGGGTCAACGTTCAACCGCACATTGAACGTCACGGTGCCAACCGCAAACGAAGCAGCGGTGCAGCTGAAGCTTGAGGCCCCAGATGCTGGTGGCGGGCAGGTCCATCCGCCTGGTGGCGTAATCTGATCAAAGGTTGTGTTTGCGGGAATCGTTCCCGTGACGGTGACATTCGATACCGGATCGGTGCCAGCATTGGTTACCGTGATGTTGTAGTTCAACGGATCGCCAGCATTCACCGATGACGGCACTGAAGCCAGCGTTGCCTGCAGGTCGATCGTGACGATGTCAATCTGCCAGGATGTCAGCGATCCACTCGATCCATTCTCATCTTCGGCAACATACAGCCGCCAGATGCCGTTGGGATTCGTCAGGTTGTAGACCGACAGCGCCGTTCCGTATGGTCCGGCGGGCAGATTTGGATGCACTGGCATTGGATCATTGGCGCCGATATTGGTTGGGCGGTAGGTTCCACTCACAATTGGTCCTGCATCGGGAAGGGCGCTTGCAGCGGTTGCGTCGAACACCAGATTCACGTCTGTAATCGGTGTTGCACCACCAACATCGGACATGAGCATGACTGCCTGACCGGACGGTCCTACCAGCACAATGTCGAGATCGTCAGGGAAGGTGTGTGACAGTCCATTCAACCGCACAACAACGCTGACAATCGAACCGCTGACACCGCTGACTTCGATAGTCGAGGGATAGGGTGTCGCCGCACCTTGTGCCGCAGGAGGCATCGTTACCGATCCGCCGGTTGGACTGGTGTACACCGCACGCGCAGAGGGAGCGCTGGCAAGTGCCAGTGCAAGGAATACGATGCCAGTCGTGAGCAGTGCGCTCTGTTGTAACCACGCTCTGCTGTTGTATAATCCAGGTGCGCGGAACGTCAGAAGAGCAAGCAGGCGTCGAAGCACAGATCGATCCTTCCTTGTTTTCAGTATCGTTTTTAGAAATAGTGTCCGGTGGTCTGTCAATGCGCAGCGCCTGATATTTTCTCCGGAAATGCAGGTGCAGTGCTGCCTGTTTACTGTAATACCGTCTGTCCGGATAAATCAATAGACGAACTATTGCAATATCGAATCAAAATTGCAATCATTTGTCAAAGGATCGTAAACATGCTACCCTTATCCCTGTCGGAGCGGATTGATCCTGAACCCTATGTCTCTTCTCGGACCATATGGCATTGGGGATATCGGGGTCGAAGCGTACCGTTTTGTGGACTTTCTCGTCGCTGCCAGGCAGATCTGGTGGCAGACGCTGCCGCTCCACCCAACCAGGTTCGCCGACTCGCCATACCAGGGTTATCTGCCCTTGCCGGTAATCCCATGCTGACCAGTCCCAACTGTCTGATCGCTGCCGGGCATCTGAGGGTTGATGATCTGGCAGAATGTCTTGTACATTCCGATGAAGTGCTGCCCGATTATTTCAGCGAAACCGGCAACTGCGGGGACATCCGCTCTACCGCTGGGATGTGATGGCTGCCGATGGATACTGCTGGTGGATCGAACGTTTTCGTACTGCATATGCAGTTGCTAATGTGGTCCGTGGGTTCTACAAATACCGGGAAATCCCGGCAGTCGTGTCAATCGCGATCAACGGGCAGTGGGTCGATGGTCCGCGCGATGCGCTGTTTTACAGCGGTTGTCTGCACTGGGAGATGTAGCGATTATCGTAGAAACCCGGGCTATCTCGCGCCCGAGTCACGCACTGGTCTCAATGCGCTGATGGAGCAGTTTGGGTTTCAGGGCATGCGCGTCTTTCAATTCGCTTTCAACTGCTGTGAAGGTGATCGTTTCTTACCGCACAACTATCCGCGTGCGTGTGTCGTCTACGCTGGTACCCATGACAACGACGCCCTTGTCGGATGGTTGACCGGCAGTTCAACCGACGCCGAACGCCGTGATGCGCTACGTTATTATCTGTGTGGCAATGCCAATAATTGGGCATTCGTCCGCGCGGCATGGATGTCGGTCGCAGATACTGCGCTGATAACCATGCAGGATCTGCCTGGTCTGGGGAGCGAGGCGCGGATGAACCTGCCCGGCACATCGGGGACGCACAACTGAACCTGGCGTATGCCTGCTGGCACCCTTGATCAACGAATCGCCAAACGTCTGCGCAATCTGGCAGAGATATGCTAGCGATTGCTCTGGATCAAATTGCATAGAAAGGAGTATGTACATATGAGCACAGGTGACATCCCGACACAGGCACGAGTGGAGCGTGATTTACACTGGTTGATGGATCGCTTCTGCGAAGTGCTAGATACTGTCAACGCTGAAGAGGTACGATTGTTCCTGCCCTGGAAAGGGCACGGAGATCTTCCCGATCAACTGCCCGAACGTGCGCCGCAGGCGTATTCTATTGCCTTTCAGTTGCTCAATCTTGTTGAAGAGAATGCTGAGGCGCAGGCGCGACGCGCTGCGGAAACTATCGACGGTCCGGCTGCGTTGCGCGGGTTGTGGGGTCAAACGCTCGTGCAGCTTCGCAATGCTGGACTGAGCGACGCACAGATTGCCGCCGCACTTCCGCGCATCCGTGTTGAACCGGTGCTTACCGCCCATCCAACTGAGAACAAGCGGGCAACGGTGCTGGCGCACTACCGTGAACTTTACCTGCAACTGGTGAAAGCCGAGAACCAGATGTGGACGCCACTGGAGCGCAAAGGGATCGCCGATGATGTGCGCACCATCCTGGAACGTCTCTGGCGCACTGGTGACATTTTTCTCAAGCAACTCGAAGTTACTGCTGAATTGCAAAATGTCATACACTACCTGCGCAATGTCTTTCCCGAAGCACTGGCAATGCACGATCAGCGTCTGCGTCAGATCTGGGAAGAGATCGGCAATGATCCGGCATTGCTGGACGACCCCGATTCGTTGCCATCAATCACGTTCGGCACATGGGTCGGTGGTGATCGCGACGGGCATCCTCTAGTCACTGCTGAGGTAACGCGCAAAGCGCTGCTCGAATTGCGCACTAATGCAATCGATCTGTTGCGTGAACAGTTGACTGCTATCGCGCGTCGGTTGAGTCTTTCGGATCTGCTTCAGACCCCTCCGAACATTCTAGTTGACACTGTCCAACGCTACGCTGCATTGCTTGGCGAGGCGGGACAGCGGGCGCTCGAACGCAACCCTTATGAGCCGTGGCGGCAAATGGTCAATCTGATACTGGCGCGGTTGCCTGAACCGTCCGGTGCGCCTGGTCCTGGTCGTTACACAAGTGCAGCGGAACTGATTGCCGATCTGCGCATTCTTGATGAATCGCTGGTTTCCGTTGGCGCCATTCGACTGGCACGATCCGATGTGCGCCCCTTGATCCGGAGCGTTCGCACATTTGGCTTTCACCTGGCAGTGCTCGATATCCGGCAGAACAGCGCCTTCCACGACCGGGCACTTGCACAACTGCTCACGGCGGCTGGTATCGATGGCGCTGATTTCCCATCCTGGAGCGAAGAGAAGCGACTGACGCTGATCGAAGCCGAACTGCAATCACCGCGCCCTTTTACCAGGAGCGGCATGTCTCTCGGAATGGAAGCGGAGGCAGTGCTGAGTTGTTATCGCGTTCTGGCTGAGCATATGCATACTTACGGCATCGATGGTCTGGGCGCTTTGATTGTCAGTATGACACGGCAGCTTTCCGATCTGCTTGTCGTCTTTCTCTTTGCCCGTGAAACAGGGTTGCTCATCAGCACGCCCGAAGGTCCTGTCTGCCCGCTTCCTGTTGTGCCACTTTTTGAAACGATAGATGATCTAGAGCGCAGTCCATCGATTATGCGCCAGTATCTGGCATATCCTATCGTGCAACGCAGCCTGGAGTGGCAACGGCGCAGGCATAATACTGACGAACGAGTCCAACAGGTGATGATCGGTTACAGCGACAGCAATAAGGATGGCGGTATTGGCGCAAGTTTTTGGGCGCTGCAACGGGCACAGCAGGCGCTTGCCGCCGAAGGACGGGCAGCAGGCGTGCGCATCCGCTTTTTCCACGGTCGTGGCGGAACGTTAAGCCGGGGCGCTGGTCCGACAGGCCGCTTCATCCGGGCGTTGCCAGTAGAGGCATTGGCAGGCGACCTGCGAATGACCGAGCAGGGTGAGACAATTTCCCAGAAATACGCCAACCGTATCAGTGCTATTTATAACCTCGAACTTTTACTTGCTGGCGTCACTGGTGCGACACTCCGTCCGGCGTCTCCCAGACCCGACAGCCTGGCGACTGCGCTCGAGCTGATCGCCAGAGAGAGCCAGAAAGCTTATCGTGCGTTGATCGAGCACGAACGATTCATTCCGTTTTTCCGCGAAGCAACACCAATCGATGCAATTGAGGCAAGCCGGATCGGGTCGCGTCCTGCACGCCGCACCGGCGCACGATCCCTTGCCGATCTGCGGGCGATTCCGTGGGTGTTCAGCTGGAACCAGGCGCGCTTCTATCTGTCGGGCTGGTACGGTATTGGCAGCGGTCTGGCAATGGTACAGCGGGAGGAACCAGATCTCTTTGCGGAACTGTGTGCGAGAATGCGTGAATGGGCGCCAATGCACTATCTGCTTGGCAATGTAGCGACCAGCGTGATGAATGCCGATGAGACGATCATGTGCGCATACGCAGAACTTGTTAGCGATGCCACGACACGCACGGTTATTTTGCAGAAGATCCTTGATGAATTTGCGCGCACCCGCGCGTTACTTGAACAGGTCTATGGCGGAACGCTCGAAGAGAAGCGTCCCTATATTGCCCGCCAGCTGGAACTGCGGCGAGAAGGACTCTATCGCCTGCATCGTGAACAGATTGCACGTCTGCGCACATGGCGCGCGGTGCGTGATCGTGATCCCGAAGCAGGCGAAGAACATCTCCGCCGCGTCCTGGTGTTGATTAACGCAATTGCAGCCGGGTTACGTGCGACCGGTTGATACGGTAACCATATGACGCTATTAGAAGCGTCATTTTGTGCAGATAAGGTCGAACGATGCTTTGCCGTTCATCGACGCGATCAGCGTTGGCAGACGCAAACGGGCATCAGAGGCAAACAGCGCTGCGACCGCTTCTGGAGAAGGGGTCGCCAGAGCGCCAATGGTCACGTGCGCCACCGTATCGAGCAACGCGATGTCGTCATCGCTCAGCATCTCGTCAGGCGGCAGCATGAGACCCCAGCGATCCCACGGCAGCATTTCGATGCAGTTGAGCGTCGCTAGATCGTGGATCAAGGTGCAGCGGATCGCATGCATCCCCCGGTTTTCGAGACTGCCGAAGAGGACGGGATCGAGCGAACCGGAGCGACAGCGCTGCCATGCGGCGCCGCCGCTGAGAAAACGCGACCGCGGCACGTCGAGTGGATCGAACGTGACGCTCAGCGCTGCGCGTTGAGTATCGTCCATCTGCGGATCGACCAGCACCCAGCGGTGATCATCGTCGCTCCAGTATTCGACCATCCGGTGTTCCTCGTAGCGGCGAGGGGCGAAAAAGGTGGCAAAACCGCAGCGTACCCGCGCCGGGATGCCCTGATGACGCAGCAGTGCTACCAGGAGCAGGCTGTAGTCATGGGAAGTTGCTGCCAGGCGTCGTTCCGGCGGGCGGGCGATCGTCAAGGGTCGATCATCGAGCGCCAGGATGGCTGCCAGTTTTGCGGCAGCCGGGCGCGTTTGAAGTGCTCGTTTGCGATCTTCGGTCAGGGGTGATTCGTCCAGTCCATGCCAGAAGACATGAACCAGCAATCCCTGAATGATGCGGCAGAGATCGGCAATGTCGTTCGGAAGATGGGCAAGACGAGCGTGATACATCGACAGATCGGTCAATGGACCGACCTGAGCATAGATTGTCCCGGTATAGGTGGAAGGTAGCAGGCGTGTCATATGAGTCTCCTGTGAACGATCACAGTCCCTTTTCTACTATACCGCGCCATGACGCACTGCGCAACGGGTTTTGGGTTCTGTTGTCTCTTCTTCACTCGAAGGCGTTCCGTGCGAAATCATCTGGAAAGCCTCCCATCCGGGGGTCTGATGAATATAACCCGGATTCGCCCTTGTGCCGTGGGGCTGAACCTCTCAGCTACACAAGGCAAAGCCCTCCTGTGTGGCTGGTTCGTTCCTTGAGACTTTGCCCCTCATCTCCCCGACCCCCTTCTCCCACACAGGAAGAAGGGGGAGTCTGGGCGTCCTGATGGCTGAGACGGGAGATGGTGCGCAGGGGCTTGCCAAAAAACCTGCCGCTGGAAGCGGAGATGCCCTGGGTGCGCGCGCCTCCGGCGCGCACCCGGCGGGATGTCTGCAATCGGAGAAGGAGCGCCAGAAACGTGGTCGTCCCGCGATGACGACCACTCCGTTGCGGCAACCGTTTGCCCCTCATTCCCCCGACCCCCTTCTCGCACACGGGGAGAAGGAGGAGTTTGGGCGTCCTGAAACCCAAAACGAGAGAAGAAATGCAGGGGCTTCCCAAAAAACCTGCCCCTGTAAGGCTTCCATTCTCTCAGTGAGGGCTTCAGATTGCACAATTTCTGGGAGCGCGAGCGACCCGCTCGCAGCGGCGCGCGCTGCGCGCGAACCCAGCGTTCCACCAGGCCGGGAGCGCGAGCGTCCTGCTCGCAAAGGCAGGCTGGGAGTGTGGGCGTCCCGCCCGCAAAGGCGGGCTGGGAGCGCGGGCAGCGCGCCTGCATCGGGGAGTAAAGCGCTGAGTCGATTACGTTCCGCTGAACATGCGGCGGAACCACGATTGTTGCCCCACTACCTGCTCCTGTGCTGGCACGTCGGTCAGACAGGAGTCGAAGGCCTTCTGAAGCGCATCGCCGTTCAATCCGCCGGGTATTCCGAGAAAAACCATCTGCGTGCCGGGAGGCGTGTCGCCCCACGGTTCTCCAACTGAGACCGTAATCCGCACGCCGACGATCTGGAGAATGGCGCGGCGGCCCGGCGTTTCTGCAAGATAGATGATCCCCTTAGCGCGAAAGATGGTTTCAGGCAGGTCTTGCAGAACGGTACGCAACTTTTTCAGCGCGAATGGGCGATGATTGACATAACTCCACGAGCTGAACTCAGTTGTATGGTCGTGGTGGTGGTCGTGATCGTGGTCGTGGTCGCAGTGTGGACCGTGCTCGTGGTCGTGGTTGTGGGCATGGACGCGGGGCGTGACCAACGATTGAACGTCCAGTCTGTAGCGCCCAACGCCCAGCAGCAGGCTCATCGGCACATCGCCGTAGATAGCAGGGAGAATGCGGGCGCGGGGCACGATCTGGCGCACCCACTGCTCCACTTCAGTGCGCTGCTCCTCACTCACCAGATCGACTTTGCTCAATACAACTACGTCGGCTGCGCTGATCTGATGGATGATCAGGTCTTCGTAGTACTGTTGCTGGCGCACATACTCCGCGTCGACAACGGTGATGACCGAGTCGAGATGGAAGAAAGGGCGCAATTCGGGAAGGTCGAACGTTTCCGCCACAGCCCACGGGTCGCTCACGCCGCTTGTCTCGATGATCAGATACTCCGGCGGTTCCTCGCGGTCAAGCAAGAGTAGCGCCGTTTTGAGGAGATCGCTGCGGATCGAGCAGCAGATGCACCCATTGGCGAGCGAGATCGTCTCGCCTTCGACGCCGACGACGAGTTGCGTATCGATGTTGATGCTGCCGAAATCATTCACCAGCACCGCCACCTTCAAGCCATGGTCGGCGTGGAGTATCCGGTTGAGCAGCGTTGTTTTACCTGCGCCGAGGAAACCGGTCAAAATGGTGACCGGCACGGGGCGGAGCGGCGCTTCCACAGACATGCTTATCCTCCTCATTCACAACAACGATTACGACCGACGACGCGGAGTGCAGCACGGGCATCCCGGACCGTGGAGTGCACGGGCGACCTGTTGTGGGCTGGCATAGACTGGCGTCGGCGCACTGCGTGAGCGGAAACTGAACGAACTGATGTCGCGAGTGCACAACCCATGACAGACGGGACACTCAACCGGGTCGTCGGCGCGCGCAGCAGGTCGCAACTCTTCAATCTCGATCTCGCACTCTGGGCAGGTGTAGACGTAGAGTGGCATTGGTGTTTTGTTTCCTGGAATTGTATTTCTGATATATGCTATCACTTAAGAAGTGGGATGTCAATCACAATTGTTTGACATCTCTCGCAAAACCGTGCATACTATGTGCAAAGGTATTGCAGGAATGACGCTATCGGTGTATTACGGCACAGGTTTAGTGGCGGAAAGGCTTCTTATGAGCATCTACGATATAACTGCCAGTCTTATTGACGGCACACCGAAGTCCCTCGGCGACTACCGCGGCAAGGTGCTGCTCATCGTGAATGTCGCGAGCAAATGCGGATTTACGCCGCAGTATGCCGGTCTCGAGAAGCTCTACCGTCGTTATCAGAACGACGGTCTAGTTGTGCTGGGGTTCCCGTGCGACCAGTTCGGCAATCAGGAGTTCGATGATCCTAATGCGATTCAGCAGTTCTGTACGCGCAATTATGGGGTCAGCTTCCCGATCTTTGCGAAGGTCGACGTCAATGGTCCGCGCACGCATCCGCTGTTTGCGTATCTGAAGGCGGCACGCCCCGGATTTCTGGGAACTCAGGCAATCAAGTGGAACTTCACCAAGTTTCTGGTTGATCGTGAAGGGAAGGTGTACCGCCGCTACGCCCCTACCGACACCCCCGAAGCAATTGAGCGCGATATTGTCGCCCTGCTCCGCCGTTCACAGCCCGCCGCAGCTCATTGAGTCGCAGCAATCGTCGAGCAGCGCTCCAACGCCGTCGGTTGAGCCGGCGGCGTTCTTTCTTAAGCGCGCTTTACGTTTGTTGACAACGGAAGTGATATGATCTATCATCTAACTGCGATTCCGACGAAGCACAGAAAACGAACATACACCAATGGAGCAACGGCATGCTTTCCGTCCCCTGCCGGTAACCGTGCTGTCGGGGTTTCTTGGCAGCGGCAAGACGACACTGCTCAACCATGTGCTTGCCAATCGCGCAGGACTGCGGGTGGCAGTGATTGTCAACGATATGAGCGAGATCAATATTGATGCGCAACTGGTGCGCAGTGGCGGTGCGGCGCTTAGTCGTACCGATGAGCGTCTGGTCGAGATGTCCAACGGATGCATCTGTTGCACGTTGCGCGAGGATCTGCTTGTCGAGGTGGCGCGTCTGGCGCGCGAGCAGCGCTTCGACTATCTTCTGATCGAGTCAACCGGCATTTCCGAGCCGTTGCCCGTGGCTGAAACCTTCACCTTCGCCGATGAAACGGGGGTCAGTCTGGCGGAACTGGCGCGCCTGGACACGATGGTGACGGTGGTTGACGCTTTCAATTTCCCACGCGATTTTTTCTCGACCGATGATCTGCGTGATCGCAATCTGTCCGCTGGCGAGGAGGATGAGCGGTCGGTGGTTGATCTGCTGATCGATCAGGTGGAGTTCGCCGATGTGCTGGTGTTGAACAAAGTCGATCTGGTCGATCCAGACGCTGTTGATCACCTGGAGGCGCTGCTGCGCAAATTCAACCCCGATGCGCGGATTGTGCGCACGAGTTTTGGGCATGTGCCGTTGCACGAGATTCTGAACACCGGACGGTTCGATTTCGAACGTGCGGCGCAGGCGCCCGGCTGGCTCAAAGAATTGCGCGGTGAGCATACTCCGGAGACTGAGGAGTACGGCATTTCGAGTTTTGTCTATCGTGCGCAACGCCCGTTCCACCCACAACGCTTCTGGGACCTGATCCACGATGCGTGGCCCGGCGTGTTGCGCTCGAAGGGAATAATCTGGCTGGCAACGCGGATGCAGGTGAGTGGCATCTGGTCGCATGCCGGAAACACCTGTCGGGTCGAACCGGGCGCTCTCTGGTGGGCAGCGCTGCCAGAAGGTAAACGGCCGGACGATCCCGACCTGGAAGCGCAACTGGCGCAGGTGTGGCATAGCCGGTGGGGTGACCGGCGGCAAGAACTGGTGCTGATCGGTCAGAATATGAACGAGGCAGCACTCCGCGCTCGCCTCGATGCATGCCTGCTGACCGATGCGGAAATGGCGCTGGGACCGGAAGGTTGGGCACAGTTTGACGATCCGTTTGGTGAGTGGACGGTCTGGGAAGAATCTGACGGTTGATCATAGAAGTCGTCGATCTGAAAGTGAGGATATTCATGAAGGTTGCATACGTTTTCGCTACCGATATGTCGGCCACGTACAAGTTGGGGAAGATGATCCTGCCGCAACTTGAACAGGGGATTCATGGTGCACGGGTGGTGGGGATGATGTTTTTCGACGACAATCTGTATGTATTACGTCGAGGTGATCCAATCGGTGAGCGCCTGGCGAAGATCGCAAAGGAGCAGAACATTCTGCTGATGGTGTGTGACCGGTGCGCCATCGAGCGCGACCTAGGTGAGGGCGATTTCACGCAGTGCGGCCTCGGGCAGGTGAGAGCGAAAGGACTGGTCGAGGGCGTGGTCGCCGGTTGTTTCCCGCAACTGTACGAAGCCCTGTCCGGCAATCCGCCGGATCAGGTGATTACGCTGTGAGGCGGGTGGGAGGACAAAATCGTTTCAGCCCTCATCTTCCGTCCCCTCCTGCGCTGCGGAATAGGGGTTCTGCGATAGATTTGCTGCACCATGGCACCCAAGAATCCGTGACACGAACCGATGTTCTGCTCGGCTTTAAACCTTACAAGAGCAGGTTCTTCCGGCAGGAGGGGCGGATTTGAGACTTGCCTTTCCGGTTGTGGTCATCCGTCTCGCTCCCGACGCCTTTCGTGAACAGGTTTCAACTAAGGTGATGGTATATCGTCTCGCCACGTGATCAATAAGTGAGTATCATGCTATTTGTACTAGATAAACCTTTCAGACGTCGCGGTGACCCGCAGGCCCGGATGCCAGGGCGTAAAGGTGGAAGCTGGTGCAAGTCCAGCGCTGTGCCGCAACTGTAACCGGCTGTACTGTCGGAAGCCAGGATGCCTGCCGCGACATGGTGTGTTCGACCCTTCTCGCGCTAAGGAGGAGAACTGTGTTCCTGTCCGTGTTCCCCGCATCTCACGATTACCATCGCGTTCCCTGGATTTCAGAGCGCAATTCATTGATCGCAGATCGCCGGCGAGCCATAGAGATTGACGCCTAGCGACAGCTTTCTGTCCTCTTATGAGGATTTCTTGTGCTCTGATACTCATCTGAGGGGAGCGCATAATGCCCGATCTTCCGTTCGATTTTGCGGCTGCCTGGGCGAACAGTATGCTGCAGTGCCCGGATGTGCGTCTCGATCCTGAGGCGGACCGGGCATTCTGGCAGAAGTACGCGACGCGCTACGATGAACGCGCCGGTGATACTGCCGTTATTGCGCAGACGCTGGCGATCATCGGCGACTTGCTACACCCTAATGATACGCTGCTCGATGTGGGTGCGGGAACCGGGCGTTTCACGCTGCCCCTTGGAACACGGGTGCGCCACGTGACGGCGCTGGATCAGTCGTCGGCAATGCTGCATGTGCTCAGGCGCAAGGCGTATGCGCGAGGAATCACGAATATCACGCTGATCGAAGCCGATTGGCAAGATGCAGTGGTCGAACCGCACGATGTCGTACTTGCCGCCTGGTCACTCTATCGCCTGGTTGATCTGCGTGCAGCGCTGGAAAAGATGGTTACCGTTGCGCGTCGCGCGTT
>Ga0272447_1000299_pt1 | contig 38650 bp, 34 predicted proteins | sample YNPCB0133_FD_194589 | JGI IMG/M metagenome (GOLD analysis project Ga0272447, IMG submission 194589) | Hot spring microbial mat communities from Yellowstone National Park, WY, United States - YNP-CB-013-3 | ecosystem: Environmental > Aquatic > Thermal springs > Hot (42-90C) > Sediment | place... | reverse complement strand
CACAATTGCCTCTGACTGTCCCATGATCCACCTCCGGGTCCGGCAGGATGGGGGAAGTCTCTGGCCGTCCTATGATCCACCTCCTGCCCCTATCTTACCTCGCCCGACAAAATTGGGACACACCCGGATCTATCGAGGGCGCCGTCCCCAGCGGTCCAGGGCCAGGGCCCCCAGGATCCCCAGCAACAGGAGGGCCTCGATCAGCCGCCACGGCGAGCGCCAGAAGAGCGGCGCGGGAGGGGAAGGAGCGGGTGCCAGTGGGAGTGGCGTTGGGGAGGCCGCAGGGGTTTCTGAAGGGACGGCCAGCTCGAACAGCGGCGCGGGGGTGGCTCCCTCCACCCCCAGGGCGCGCAACGCCGGGGCCTGCGCCGGGGCCATAGGGACGGGAGCGGTGGGGAACGGAGTGGCCTCCGGCCCCAGCGTTTGCGCAAGATCCAGGCCCAGCACGAGGAGGAACACGGCCGCCATGGCCCAGGCAGCCCGCCGGAGCCACCCGACCGGACGGGGGGCCGGGGCGATGTCTTCCGGCCGCAGCGCGAGAGGACAGGGCGCCGGGACCCGCGGCATGGCCCGGAGGGCCTGCACTGTCCATCGCAGGGTCTCCCATGACCGGGCGCACGCGGCGCATGCGGCCAGGTGGCGCTCCACCCGCGCCCGCGCCTCGGGATCCAGGCGGCCGTCCAGATAGAGCGAGAGCCGCTCCCGGACCCACTGATGTTCATCGAACCGGAATCGAACGGGCATCGAGGTTTTCCCCTTATTTATGGACGAGCCCGGCCGGGCAAAAGTTCCCGTTGGGCGAGCAGGAAATCCCGCACCCGCATCCGGGCCCGGCTCAGGCGCGATTTCACGGTCCCCAGGGGCACCCGCAGGATTTCCGCGATCTCCTCGTAGGAATACCCTTCGATGTCTGAGAGCACCAGGACGATCCGTTGATCCTCCGGAAGGCTCTGGATCGCCCGGTGGAGAAGCTCCGCCAGCTCCCGACGCTCCGCGTAGAACTCCGGCCCCTCCACCGGAGGCAGGGTCATCTCCGTCTCCGGGGTCTGGTCCGCTACGAACAGCGCCTCCAGGGAAGCCTGAGGCCGGCGGCGCCGGCGGCGCAGCTCATCGTAGCAGGCGTGGGTGACGATGCGCATCAGCCAGGCGAGGAAGGATCCCCCGCGGAACCCCTGGATCCCCCGGAAGGCCGAGATCAAGGCCTCCTGCACCGCGTCCCAGGCGGAATCGTGATCGCCCATGATCCGGAAGGCCACGTTGTAAAGACGGTCCTGATAGGCCCGGATGAGGGCGTTGAAGGCCTCCAGGTCGCCGGACCGGGCGGCCTCGATCAGCCGGCCTTCTTCGGAAGGAGGGAGGGAGGCGCTCATCGTGCCTGCGTTCGCCTAATCCGTGAACCGGTATTTGATAAGGGTCCACAGGGCCTTCAGGCCGTCGCGCAGGGGGCGGATCTTCTTGCCCTCTTTGAACTCCCGCCCGTAGTAGGAGATGGGGACCTCGAAGATGCGGTAGCCTCGCTTGAGGACCTTGGCGGTGATCTCCGGCTCGAACTCGAACCCCCGGGCCCGCAGGGGGATGTTCCGGATCACGTCGGCGCGGAACACCTTGTAGCCGGTCTCCATATCGCTCAGGATGGCGTCGTAGAGCAGGTTGGTTACCATGGTGAGGAACTTGTTGCCGATCATGTGCCAGAAGAGCATGGCCTTGCGCGGGCCCAGGAAGCGGGAGCCGTAGACCACCGCCGCCCGTCCCTCCTGAATCGGGCGGATCAGCTGGGGGTAGTCTCGCGGATCATACTCCAGATCGGCGTCCTGGATCAGGAGGATGTCCCCGGTGGCGTGGGCGATGCCGGTCCGCACCGCCGCCCCTTTCCCCATGTTCCGCTCGTAGAAGATCACCCGGATGTCCCCGTTGCGGGCTTCCTCCTGGAGGATCTCCCGCGTCCCGTCGGTGGAGCCATCGTCCACCACGATGATCTCGTCCGCCAGGCCCACCGCCCGCACCTGTCTCAGGATCTCCCGGATGGTGGCCCGCTCATTGTAAACGGGTATGATCACCGAAAGGCGCACCGCCCTTCCCCCTGTTCTGGATTCTTCGCCTCATTTATAACATAGATGCGATCCAGGATGAGCCGGAGAGAAGGGAGGTCTCCTTGCGGCTGGCGCTGATCACCGGCGAATATCCGCCGCTCCCCGGCGGCGTGGGGGACTACACCCGCGAGCTGGCCCGGGCCCTGCAGGCCCGGGGGCACACGGTGGCGGTGTGGACGGACCGGCGGGGCATGGGGGAGGCCGGCTCCCCGGTGCCGGTCCATCGGGTGGTGCGCCGATGGGATCTCACCGCCTGGTGGGCGCTGGGGCGGTCCCTGCGGGCCTGGCGGCCGGAGGGGGTGCTGTTGCAGTATCAGGCCGCCGCCTACGGGTTGGGCGGGGCGATGAACCTATGGCCGGTCCTTGCGCGACGCTGGATCGGCGACGCGCCCCTCGTGGTCACCTTCCATGACCTCCGGGTCCCCTATCTCTTCCCGAAGGCCGGCCCGCTCCGGGAGTGGAGCATGCGCTTCCTGGCCCGCGCCGCCGACGGGGTGATCGTCACCAACCATGAGGACGAGCTGCGGCTGCGCGCCCAGGGCCTCCGAGCCCTCTGGCGGATCCCCATCGGCAGCAACATCCTGCCTCCCCCTGGCCTCCTGGATCCCCCAGAGGCCCGGCGGCGGCTGGGGCTTCCCACCGATCGGCCGCTGGTGGGTTTCTTCGGCTTCCTCCATCCATCGAAAGGTTTCGATGTGTTGCTGGAGGCCATCGCCGGGCTCCGCCGGGAGGGGATGGCGATCGGCCTGGTGCACATCGGAGCGTCCGTCGCGCCCAGCGATCCCAGCCAGCGGGGTTACGCGACGGCCTGTCACCAGCGGATCCGAGAGCTGGGGCTGCAGGATACGGTGTGGGAGACCGGCTACCGTCCGCCGGAGGAGATCTCCCTGGCCTTCGCCGCGGTGGAGGTCTGCGCCCTGCCCTATCGGGACGGCGTCTCCTTCCGCCGCGGCACCCTGATGGCCGCCCTGGCCCACGGGCGGGCGGTGGTGAGCACCTTCCCCCGGGCGCCGATCCCCGAGCTGCGGGAGGGGGAGAACATCCTCCTGGTTCCCCCGGAGGATCCGGCGGCCCTAGCGCGGGCCCTGAGCCGGGTGCTGGCGGAGCCAGAGACGCGCGCCCGTTTGGAGGAGGGGGCGCGACGGCTGGCCGAAACCTTCGCCTGGGAGCGCATCGCCGCGCAGGTGGAGGAAGTCTTCCGAGCGCTGCGCGCCCGCTGAGGAGGGCAGATGCACCGAGGCCGATGGGTGGAATGGCCTGGAGCGGCGCTGCTCCTGCTCGCGCTGGCCTTCGGGCTGCGGGTCTACCGCCTGGACGGGCCCAGCCTGTGGTATGACGAGGCCTTCAGCATCGCCCTGGCCCGCTCAGGGATCTGGCAGCCCTTGGAAGCCCATCCTCCCCTCTTCTATCTCATCCTCCGGCTCTGGATGGCCCTTGCGGGCTCCTCCGAGTTCAGCGCCCGCTTTCTTTCGGTGGGCGCGGGCGTGCTGACCGTGGCCCTCTTTGGGGCCGCGGCAGCCCGCCTCGGGCGATCCCGATGGGCGGGGCTCCTCGGGCTGGCCCTATCGGCCACCCTCCCCTTCTGGATCTGGGAGTCCCGCGAGGTCCGCATGTATTCGGCCCTGGGGATGTGGACGGCCCTTGCGCTGTGGATGGAACTCCGGGGCCGGCCCGGGGGGACCGCCCTCGCGGTCCTGGCCGGAGTCTACACCCATTACGCGATGCTCTGGATGGTGCCCGGGTGGCTGCTCCTCCTCGGGGGGCGCAGGCGGGATCGCTGGCCGTGGGCGCTGGTCATCGCCCTGGGGGCGGCCCCAGGGGCTCTCCATGCCCTGTGGGTGGGTCAGACACAGGGGGCCTTCTGGCCGGGACGGCTGGATCTGATCTGGGCCCTGGGGACCCTCGGGCAGGCTCAGGCATTGCAGGCCCGGATGGCCGGCCTTCTCCCCCCGCCGGGCTCCCCATGGCTTCCGGGCTTGATCGCCGGAGCCGTGGCCCTTGCCGTCGGCCTTCTCCTGGGGATTCGCTCGCGGGCGGTGCGGGTTCGATGGGTTTGGCACAGCCTCCTTCCCCTCGCCATCGGGCTGGGCCTGCTTTACCGCAGCCCCAAGTTCCACCCGCATTATTTCATCGGCGTGACGGTAGCGTTCTATCTGGCTGTGGTCCTGGGCTGGGCGGGAGGGGTTCGGCGATCCCGCGGGGTCCTCTGGCTCGGGTGGTTGCTGGCCTGGGGCCTCTTCGTCGGGCCGGCGCTCCTCTGGGTCCTGGGCCACGCGGAGCAGACCAAGGACGACTGGCGGGGGGCGGTGCGAACGGTGGAGGCCCGGCGAGGGCCGGAGGAAGCGGTAGTGCTGGTGAGCGGGTTCGCCCTCCCAGCGTATCAGGTCTACGCTCGGTCCACAGCACCGATCCCGCTCCCGGCGGATCCGGTAGCCGACGTGCGCCACGTTTTAGATTATGAGAGGGTCGCCCCCGTGTTAAACGCCGTCCTTTCTGGGACCTCAGGGGCATGGCTGGTGCAGTGGGGGGATGAGATCAACGACCCGGCCCAGGTCGTGGCGGCGGCCCTGGACTGGGTGGGGGATGAGGTGGAGACGTGGGCCTTCGGCGGGGGGATCCGGGTTCGACGGTTCCGCTGGGGGAGCTTTCGCCGGCTGCCGACGGAGCCGGAGGCCCTCTTCGGTCACGCAGGCCAGCCGGTCGGGCCGAACCTGCGCTGGCTAGGTTATGGCCTCCCGGGAGGGGAGCTCCCTATCGATCGCTCGCTTCCGGTGATCGCGGGATGGCGGACGACTGGACCGCTCCCGTCCGGGCTGCGGGCCTCCCTCCGGCTGGAGTGGGAGGACGGCACGGTGTGGGGGCAGTGGGATGGGGCGCTGGGAGGCGAGACGTGGGACACGGCGCGGTGGCCGTATCCGCGCATCATCCTGGCCCGCTATGAGGTGACGGCCCAGGTGGGGACGCCACCCGGGCGATATCAGCCGCGTCTGGTGGTCTACCGAGGTGGGGAGGTCTGGCTGGACGCCCCGCTGAACCCGGTGGTCCGGGCCGCTCCGTCGCGCCCCTACGAGGACTCCCGGTGGACGGGGCGGCCGCGGGCGCAATGGCCGGGCCTGACCCTCGCCCATGTGGATCTCGAAGGGGAGCCCCGCGCGTGCCGGGAGCTCACCGTCGCCCTCTGGTGGCGGGTGGAGGGATCGCCCCCCGCGGCCCGGGTGCGCGTGCGCATCGGCGAAGCCCAGGGCGTCTGGCCGTGGAACCCGGCGCAACCCGAGGCGATCTGGGGGCCGGGGGAGCGATGGCGGGTCCGGTATCGCGTGCCAGTGCCCTGCAACCCAGGGCATTATCCCCTGGAGGTCGCCGTCGGGGAGGAGAGCGGGCAGAGGGTGGGGATGGTAGAGGTCGTCCCGTAGCGAGCGCGGATGGCCGGGCGCTTGCATTCAGGATCCGAGGCAGTCCTCACGGATGTTCCACTGACACGGGAGTGGGAAGCGGCGAGCGGAAAGGAGCCTCCTCGTGTGTAGGCGTGGCAAGCGGGGAGGGAGGCAAAGTGGGGAGGGGCGTGGGGGTGGGGAACGGTGTGCCCAACCACTCCGCGGGAATCGTGGGAACCAACTCTGGCGTTCCAGAAAAGACGGCCGGCGTGGGATTCACTACGCCGCCCTCCCGGGTGAGATAGATGGAAACGGGGTCTGATATGTAACCCCAATCTGACCTATAAACGGCTGCGCTCAGTTTAAACTCCCCCTCCCTTTCAGGTAAACGAACCCTCCGCACAAAAACAAAACGCCTGTTCGCCTTCACATCCACCTTCCAACTCGCAGCCCTTTCCCCAATTTTCCTATCCCGCGCCTCCACCTCCCAATCCTCCGGACCCTCTACAATCACACCGGGGTCGTGATTCGGCCAAACTCCCAAATCCGGGATATCTTGGGTGGCAGTGACTGAGATGATTACGGTCACAGCCTCCCCCCAGCGGACCGGTTCCATCACCTCGATTTTGACACACAGGCCCCAGCGGCACCGGCCGCCCCCCAGCCCCGCATACTCCCCACATCCCGCTAATACAAGCACCAACATCGCAAGCACCCATCGCGGTTTCATCTTCGCCCCCTTCGCCCTTATGGGCGGTTTTTCAAGACCAGGGGTAGAAACACTCGCGCCCGCACCGGCACAACGTTCACCTGGAAGGTGTCGTCGGCCGCTCGGAGGCTGTCGCTCGCCTGGATGGTCACATCGCAACGGCCTAACCAGCCGGGGATCGGGGCCAGGTTGATCCATCGATTCCCTTCCAGGCTCACCCTGCAGCGCCAGTCGGTGACGTTCGCAATCCGGAAGTCCATTTCCCAATCCGCGCTCTCTTCATCGACAGCGTATTCCACAGATCGATGGCGCGGGGCCAGGAGAACCCCTGCAGCAGGGTGCGGTCCGGCAATAGGGGCGCAAAACGCGGTGGGGTGTTGTAGTCGATGGTGTTCTGGTAAATCGCTCGCACCGCATGATGCTTGTTCCAGCCGCTGGCTTTCCAGCTGTTCCAGAAAGCGAGAAGGCGGTCCTCATGGGGGGCCTGAAGGACAATGCGAGCAATCGGAGCAAAGCCGAAGGTGGCGCTGTCAAAGCCCTCGTTCGTGCTGTCAAAGAGATCGTACAGCGCCCCTGCCACTCGTCCTTCCACGGTGTCCCCCCAGGGGAAGCGCTGGGGATCATCACTCCGGCTATGAGTTTCAAGGTCGTAATGATCACGATCAGGTACTCCAGAGCATGGCCCGGTTCTGAAATCATAACAGCGATCCCCATTCACCACCAGGGGCAAGAAATTGGCCCAGCCTTCCGTCCACGCACATAGTTGGGTTCTGCTCACGAATATGTCGTGGCCCAGGACCACACATGCAAAGAAATCATCCCAATTGGAAGGAGACCAATACCACCATCCCATGGCATTATACATGTATTGATGAGCAAGTTCATGAACCACTGTACCAGCTGAGACAGCATGTTCGTTGGATATGAAAATTCCATGAAGCGGATAATATGGCCAGAAAAAGCTGTTACATATGTTGGCCAAGATCCGATAGCAATTTTTATCTTTTTCCCAACGTGCGGTGACGGAACCCGGATCAAGGCCGGCGTGGCTCGAAACGTATTCCCATGCCCGGCGCAGATCCTGGAAGATCCACATGGCGGGGAGCGTGGGAAAGTCCCTGGGGATTTGAGCGCTCACGATCGTCATGCCCTCTCCAATGTCGTTTAGGGGAACAGTGGACCAGATGTAATTTCATCCGCTGAAATCTGTGACCCGACGTCGTGATAGGGGACTGTCGTTGTGATCCGCCTCAAAAACGAAATAGAGATCCAGACGGCGGTTCTCCGGATTGGACTCCGTTCCATCCTCATCCCAATTGAGGATCGCAGGGAAATAGAAGATCCCACTGCCGTCAGTCACGGTCGTTGCCAGCACATCGTCGCTTCCCCCGGGATCCTGATCTACGAGATACACCCGGGTGAAGCGTGCGGGCGCTGGATTGTTGTTCCGATCGGCATAAGATAACGAGCCCCGCACCGTCACCGTCCCCGGCACATATTTGCGGATGAGGATGTCATCGACCCACGGCCCCTCATAATGGACGCTGCCGTCGCTCTCGAACATCCACCCCACCCACACGCTGTCGTCCCCCGCCAAGCGGGAGGTCAGATCGAACCGTTTCTCCTCCCACCTTGCCGTCCCGTCCCACCACCAGCCGTAAAACGTCCTCCCATCATTCGAGAAGACAAACCACGCCTTATCATAGGTGGGCTCGATCTGCCGCCAGAGCCAGAAACGCACCTCCACCGCTCGGGCATCGCGGGCGTTGAAAGGGCCGTAGACCATCCAGCTTCTCATGTGGGGACGATAGAAGGGGATCACACAGGGATCGTAGCCGTGGATCCCTCCTTTCGCCGGCCAGGCGGCCCAGCGCCCCCGATGCGGGCGGCAATCATCGTCATCCCAGAAATACTCCAGGCCATCGCTGGGATTCGCATCCCACACGCGCCACCCAGCGGTCGGGAAAAACCCTTCGAAGGTCTCGCGCTTGATCTCCTGCCACCCCCCCCGAAGAGGCCGGGTGGAACGTTCCCTCCTCGGATTTAGGGGGATCGCGATCCGGAGTGGGAGAGGAAGGGGGGGATCCCCTCCGGCAGCCGGAAAGCCGGGACCGGCGGCGGACCCTCGTAGGAATCCGGAACCGGAATCGGCGCGTGGTCCACCACCACGCCGGCCGACTGCAACCATCCGCTCCCCCCGGGCGCCGTGTCCCGGATCCACAGATACCAGATCTCCGAGGCGGGAGCTCCCGCAAAGGCGGTCAACTCGGGAGCTCGACCGAAGGTGGCCCCTTGCGGACTTCGCCCATGCTCCCACAGGGGCTGCCGAGGGCCCTCCGGATCCTGGCTCAAGAAGATCTCCAGCGAATCGGGATCCGGGTGATCGATGGAATATTTGACATGGACCCGGGCGACGATGGCCTCCTCCGGCGCCGGAGGGGTGAACAAACAAACCCGAAGCCAGCGGCCGTCATCGGGGATCGGCTGCGGGGCGGACAAAGGGGCGCACGGAGCCGGGGTCAGGGGGGCGGATCGAAACCCGTCTCAAGAGACCAGGAGCAGGCTGAAGCCCAGCATCCAGATCCGTCTCAATGGCGTCCTCCTTCGCGCGGAGGGATGGGCTTATCCTCCGATCTGGCTCATCACGCGGGCGGTGGGGATGACGCCTTCGGGGAGGCCATGGCCCCAGGGCTTGCGCCAGATGGCGGCTTGGATCAGGGCCTTCATCTCCTCATCGTTGGCGCCGCCTCGAAGCGGCGTCCGTAGGTCCACCTCATCGTCCCGCAAGAGGCACAGGCGGAGCCGCCCCTCCGCCGTCAGGCGGACCCGATTGCACTGGGCGCAGAAGGGCTCGCTGACCGGGCTGATGAATCCCACCGTCCCCACCGCTCCCCGGATCCGATACACCCGGGCCTCGCCGTCCAGGCGGCCGTCGCCGACCGGCTCCAGCGGCCCGAATTCGCTCTCCAGGGTGCGGATCATCTCCGCGGTGGAGACCACTACCTGCTGGGCGAAGGGGGTCACGTCGGCGAAGGGCATCACCTCGATGAAGCGGATCTGCCAGGGGCGGGCGAGGGTGAGAGCGGATAGATCAACGATGTCCGAATCGTTATAGCCTCGAACCACCACGGCGTTGAGCTTGATCGGAGTGAGCCCGGCAGCCTCGGCGGCCAGGATGCCTTCCCACACATCCTCCAGCCGGCCCCAGCGGGTGAGGCGGCGGAACTTCTCGGGGTCCAGGGTGTCCAGGCTGACGTTGACCCGTTTCAGGCCGGCGCGGGCCAGGGGTTCGGCCAGGGCCTTGAGGCGCAGGCCGTTGGTGGTCATGGAGATCTCTCGGATCCCGGGGAGAGTGGCCATCCAGGCGACCAGCTCCACCAGATGGGGACGGACGGTGGGCTCCCCGCCGGTGAGGCGGATCTTGTCGAAGCCCAGCTCGGCGAAGAGGCGGGCCAGGCGGATCAGCTCGTCATCCGTGAGGAGCTCTTCTCGGGGGAGGAAGACCATCTGCTCCGGCATGCAGTAGATGCAGCGCAAGTTGCAGCGGTCGGTCAGGGAGATCCGGAGATATCGGATGTGGCGGCCAAACTGATCCAGAACCATGGAACCCCCTTTCAGGTATCCTCCGCCTTGCCCCGCGTCTCCACGGCCCTCGCGGTTCTCTTGCCTCTTGTATTCTATCCCAGTTGAAAAGAGCTTGTCCAAATTCCATGCGATTGGGGATCTCTAGCCGAGTGTGCTCGGAAGAGCGGGGAGGGTCCGTCCGCGAATGGGGACACGAATACACGAATGGGGCGCGCGGGGACTCCTATGGACGGGTTTGTGAGTTTGTGCAGGGTTCGTGGGCGGCCTCGCCGGGCAGCGCCGATCGACAAGGGCCTGTTCCCTCCGGAGCGGGGCAGGCCCTCGCCCCGCCAGAGGTTGGGGAGCCGCTAGGGCTTGTCCGCGCTCTAATCTTGTGCGTTCGCAGCCAGATACGAAGCGCCAGCGGGGCGCCGTGCAGAGCTTTTTCAACGCCACTCCGTTTGGTTTCGTGGCTCACTACGAACATTTCCACGAGGGGCATTGATCAGCCCTGGAGGGTGAGCAGGGGATCTGTCGTTGAGGAGGAGATCAAGTTATAATGGATGGGCTCCGGTCGGGAGCGGGAACCTTTCACGGGAGGAAAGCGTTGACCACCGCGTTGAACATCGCGCAGATCCTGTTGGCGATCGCTTTGATCGTCATTATCCTGTTGCAGGCCGGCTCCTCGCAGTTGGGAGGGGTGTTCAGGCTGGGGGACGTGGGGGTACCTCGGAGGCGCCGGGGCCTGGAGCGCACGGTCTTCAACCTTACGATCTTCTTGGCCGTCCTCTTCTTGGTCCTGGCGGTGGCGAACGTGATTGTGACCGGCAGCCCTACCGGCTGAAGGAAGGCGATGGCCACTCGTCCGCGTTATCCTACCCTGGCGCGCGGGCTCTACTTCCCCCTGATCCTGCTGGCCCTCACCGCCCTTGGCCTGGGGACGATAATGTTCTCCCTCTTCCTGCGGGCGGGCGTGGAGACGGTCCCGGCCCGCGGGGGGCATTACACCGAGGCGATGGTCGGTCCGATCACCACCTTGAACCCCCTCCAGGTCCAGCCTGGGGACCCTGAAGGAGAGCTCGCGCGCCTGATCTTCAACGGCTTGGTTCGGCTGGGCGAGCAGGGGCTTCCGGTCGGCGATCTGGCCCAGCGCTGGGAGGTCTCCGAGGATGGCCTGCGCCACACGTTCTACCTGCGCCCGAACGTTCGCTGGCATGATGGGGCGCCCTTCACGGCAGAAGATGTGCTCTTCACGGTGCGCCTGCTGCAGTCCGAGGAGCTGCCCGGTCCGCCGGAACGGACCCGCCTCTGGCAGTCCATTGAGGTCGTTCCGGTCAACAGCTTGACGGTGCAGTTCCGGTTGCCGGAGCCCCTGGCTCTCTTCCCTGATCTGCTGACTTTTGGGATCCTGCCGGCCCATCGCCTGCGCGATGTCTCGCCCGCCCAGCTGAACACGCATCCCTTCCATCTGAACCCTATCGGCACTGGGCCGTATCGGGTGGAGGCCGTCCGCGTCGAGGAGGGACGGATCCAGCAGATCATCCTCTCCGCCAACCCGCAGTATTTCCGGGGGCCGCCGCTGCTCGATCGCCTTGAGTTCCGGATCTTCCCGGACACCCGCACGGCGCTCCAGGCCTACCGAGCGGGGGAGGTGCAGGGCATCGCCCGGATCCTCTCCACGGATCTGGATCAGGTCCGCGCCCTGCCCTCGCTGAACCTGTTCTCTGCCGTGCTCTCCAGTTACGAGGCCATCCTGCTGAACCACGCTTCCCCCCTCTTCCGGGAGCCGGAGGTGAGACAGGCCCTCTGGCTGGCCTTGGATCGCCAGCGGCTGATTGATCGGTTCCTGGCTGGCCAGGGTGTGGCAGCAGACAGCCCGATCCCTCCAGGGAACTGGGCGCGCCATCCCCAGCTCCCGCCGGTCCCTTATGATCCAGCGAAGGCCCAGGCCCTTCTGGAAGCGCGGGGGTGGGTGATCCCAGAGGGCGGGACGATCCGGCAGAAGGGGGATCAGGCGCTCCGGTTCCGCCTCGCCGCGAGCGCGAATGGCTTCCATGAAGTGCTGGCTCAGGAGATCGCTCAACAGTGGGAGGAGATCGGGGTGAAGGTAGACGTCGATCCGATCCCCGGGGACCTGGTGGAACAGGTGCTGGCCCCTCGCCAGTTCGACGCGGCCCTGGTGGGGATTATGGTCCCTGGGGATCCGGATCCTTACCCGCTCTGGCACGAGACGCAGGTGGAAACCGGGCAGAACTATGGGGGGTTCCGGGATCGGGATATCAGCGAGGTGATCGAGGAGGCCCGTCGGGTCTTCGACATCGCCCGCCGACGGGAGCTCTACTGGCGCTTTCAGGAGTTGTTCCAGAAGAAGGCGCCGGCCATCTTGCTCTACTATCCGGTATACACTTTTGCGGTGGACGAACGGATCTCCGGGATCCAGGTGGGAGCGTTGCTGAACGCCCCGGCGGACCGTCTGGATAGGATCGCTGGATGGTATGCCTTGGTCCGGCGGCGTATTATTGTACGGTAGCCTCTCTGGGAGAGGAGAGATGGGGCCTCTGGAGTTGATGAATCGTTATTCGTTTCTGGTTCTCGGGGGAGCGGCCCTGCTCGGGCTAGCGGTCGTGCTGGGGCTGCGACGCGCGGGCCCGATCGGCTGGGGGATCTGGCTCCTGCTCCTGATCGCCCTGGTGGCCTTCGGGTTGTCCCGACGCGCGCAGCCATCTGCGCCCTTCTCCTCTGAGGAGGAGATCGCGGCGGCCTGGCAGAGCGGACGTCCGGTCCTGGTCTACTGGTTCTCGAATTACTGACTGGGATGCCTCTCCATCCTGCCTGCCGTGCGCAGGCTCGAAGGGGAGTGGCGAGGCGGAAAGGTGCTCTACGTGGAGGCGCTGAGCCCGGGCGGGCGGGCCTTTGGCCAACGATGGGGGCTGCGGCTCACGCCTTCCTTCGTCCTGTTCGATGCGAACGGCCGTCTGGTCCACGTCTGGACAGGCGCGATGGAGATCCCGGGGGCGGAGGAGCTGGAGCGGCGGCTACGGGATCCGGTTGCCCCGAATTGAGGGGAGGATCCCATTCCCCCTATCCCTCCGGTCGGAGGCCGGGCCATCCCCGCCGGCCCAGCCGCCGAGAAATCTCCGTGGCGACCAGCCAGGCGCTGGCCTCGAAGAAGGCGTAGGTGCGGCGGATGGAGTCCGCAGGGGCCGACTCCAAATCGGCGTTCTCTGCCACCCAGACCACGCGCTCCATCTCCTCTATTCGGTCCAGGACCTCCCCGGGCGTGCTGGGCACCGGGATGTCCGCGTAGGTGGGCCGACGTTGGTGGGGGAAGGTGACCGCGTAATCGGGGAGCCGGGGCAGGATCCCCATCGCAAGGTAGGCGTGGTGGAAGAAGAACACCTGGTCCCCAGGCCGGGCCAGCTGGAAGGCCGACATGAACCGGAACCCGGCGGCCTCCCAAGCGGACCAATCCAACATCACCCGCTCCACCAGGGCGCGGAGCTCCACGAAGGAGGGGACCGCGGAGGTCCGCAGGCTGAGGATGAACCCCTCCCGCACTTCGGAGAGGTGGTCCAGGGCGTGGTGCAGGGTGGCCTGAGCGTTTTCGTGGAGCGGCTCCCCGTGGATCCGTTGGGCGAGGGCCGCCTTGGTCTGCTCGGCCAGCTGCCCCAGTGCCCGGATCGCCTGAAGGCCTGCCTGCACGTCCCACAGGCCCATCTGCGATCACCTCCTGAATCGGGGGCGCTGATCAACGGTGCTTGGCGGCATGATCTTACCCCTCCGGGAGGGCGCGCGCCAGCCGCTCCGGTCCCTCCAGATCGTCCAGCTCGAGCCACTGGAGCGCTACCCGCTGGATCCTGGCCTCTCCCGGTCCCTCGATTGGCTCCCGATGCCCGGAGGGGGTTCCAATCCGGATCCCTCCAGCGCGCAGCGCTTCCTTCGAGCGTCTGGCGGGCTTTCGTTGTGTCTCCGTCGGATCGCAGCCGAAGATCAGGCCGGTCATAGAGGAGCGGCGCACCCCTGCAGGCGGCGGCCTTGCCGGGCCAGGCATTCATCCAGACGAGCGTTCAGTTCCCGGAGTCGCTCCGTGGGGATCGAGACGGCGTTCCGTTTGTCTGCCACCGGGTCCGGTTGAGGCCGTTTTAGGCCTCGATCATCCGTGCAGTCTTTCGTTTGATCCCCGCGTCTCCTGCCGGGAGGCCGTTGGCCTGCGCCGGCGGGACAGATGGTCCCCAGCGCTGGGCAGCGTCCCTCGGGTCGGATCTCCTGGTCACGCTCCGGTGGGGAGGGGCTTGCGCGTTTGGGGATTCCGTCCTAAAATGGAGGCGACCTGGCCGTGTGCGTGCGGCTGTGTGCAGAGGCTGGCGCCAACACCCGTGAGAAAGGGAGCCGGACTCTAGACCGGGGACGCGTTAGACGGCCTGCGCGCGGGGCACGTCAAGGCGGCAACCGGCAGGAGGCCCCCACTTGAGCGAGCAGGTGCCTCAGCCCGGCAGCCCACGGCATGGCCAGGTTTTTATTTGGGCGACAGATCTCCTGTGGCTGTGGATCGGGGAGCCCCTTGCTCTTCCTTCTGAGGGGCGTGACGCTCCAGCCAGGCGGACAGGGCCCAGCGCCGCTCCGTGACCTCGTCCAGCTGGCGGGCCAGGGTCAGGGCCCGGACGCGCAGGCCCTGGGCTTCTGCATTCCCACCCAGCGCGTCCACCGCCAGAGACCACCAGCCCAGGATGGCTCGGGCTAGCAGCCGCATCGCCTCATAGGAGGGCTGAGGCTGGGTTTCCTCTAAGTGGCTTAAGGCCGCCTCCGCCGCGGCCTGAACCATGGGGCCTTCCGGTCCGGCTGCCCGCGCCTGCGCCCAGGCGATGAAGACATCCAGCCAGCTGAGCAGGCCCTGGGAGGATCGGATCTCTTTCAGTGCCTCCAGGAGCTCCATGGTTCCCCTATCGATGTCGAGGGCTCCCCGAAGGGCTCAACTGCCCAGCGCGCGGGCTCCGGAGAGGGGAGAGCGGCACCGCTCAGGGGAGATGCCATTCCGCCGGGATCTCACGCTTTCTTCGAGGGCTGCGCCTCGGATCCTGCCTCTTCTTCCTCGTCCTCCCAGCTGATGATCCACACGCACAGGCCGGCCAGGATGATGGTGGCCACCACGAGGGCCAGCATCTGAGAGGGGGTGAGCCCCACGTCCCGAGCCGACCAGAGCAGGATGGCCACCATCCCGATGGCCAAAGCGATCCACGCGGTCAGGCGTGGATGTCGCTCCGCGAACCCCCGGATCGTTGCCCACATCGGATCCTACCTCCTCGTCGGGATTCTCTTAGAAGCGCATACCCTCTCAAATGGGGCGGGTCACCCGTTCCGCGCGGATCTGTTTGATGAGGGCCACGCGCCCAAAGGCGTCGAACTCGTGCGCGGCCTCGCGCCATGGCTCCGAGAGGCTCTCCTCCGGCCAGCGGATATACCCCAGCCCGATGTAAAAGGCAAGCGCCTCCGAGGACATCTGGGGGGAAGCATAGAGGACGCAGGCCTCGCATTCCAGGCGGCGGGCTTCCTCCTCGACCGCCTCCAACAGCTGGCGCCCCACCGTAGGCCGCAGGTCGAAGGGATGGACCAGGAAGTCCAAAATGCGGGCCACCAGGTTCTCCACCCGCCAGCTGACCAGCCCGACCAGCTCACGCGTCGGGCTGAAGGCCAGCAGCATCCCCCGCTCCGCCATCCGGTCGAACACCTCGTCCCGGGAGGGCGCCAGGCGCCCCCGGGTAGCCCGGCGGACCAGCTCGCAGATCTCATCCACATCCGCTGGCCGAGCTCGACGGATCAAAACCTTCATCGCCGCTCCCCTCCGATGAAGGATCCTGGCTGAAATCCCAGCCTCATGAGGCCTCCTCCGGGGCGGATGACTGCTCCTGCACCGATCGCCGCCAGGCAGCCTCCACCTGCCGGCGCGTGGCCTCCAGATCCCCACTGTTGTCGATGACCACGTCGGCCTGACGGATCTTTTCCTCTTGAGGAGGCTGGGCCCGGATCCGCACCCGGGCCTCCTCCTCGGCGAGCCCCCGATCCTGCATCAGGCGACGGACCTGCTCGGGCTCCGGGCAGGTCACCACCCACACGCTGTCGCAGGCCCGCGCGAACCCGGACTCAATCAACTTGATGGCTTCGATGACGATGGCTGGGACGTCCGGGTGAGCGAAGATGCGCTGCTGGATCTCCACGAGCACCGCCGGGTGGACGATGGCCTCCAGATCCTGCAGCGCCAGCGGATCCCGGAAGACGATCTCCCCCAGACGCCGACGGTCGATCTCCCCATCCGCTCTTAAGATCCCCCGCCCAAACCGGCGCAGGATGGCCTCATAGGCCGGGGCGCCCTGGCGGATCACCTCGTGGGCAATCGCGTCGGCGTCGATGACGTACGCCCCCATCTCCGCCAGCATGCGGGCCACCACGCTTTTCCCGCAAGCGATGTTCCCCGTGAGGCCGATCCGGAGTGGGCGCTTCCCCTTCATACCCCTTATGATAAGCGAGCCTCTTGCTCTATGGAAGGCTCCCCTACCTTGGGGTGTGTCCCAAAATCGTAGGACAACTGCTCGCGGTTGTCCTACAAAGCGGCCAGGCTCGACAAAATCGAGACGCGCCCTCGCCGGATGTAAACGGGAGCCGTGAGCCTACCTGGGTTAAACTTAGTCTGAGTCAGGAGCAGCCCGAAGAGGTGAAACCGTATGTGGAAAGCCTACTACACCCCGACGTCTCTGGAAGAAGCCCTGGGCCTGCTGGCCGAGCACGGGAGCCGGGCGCGCATCATCGCCGGGGGCACGGATCTGATCCTGGAGCTGGAGCGCCGGCAACGCCCGGGCGTGGAGGTCCTCATCGATATCACCCGCACCCCTGGCCTGGACACCATCTCTCTGGGGACAGATTGCCGTCTCCATCTGGGCCCGCTGGTCACCCATAGTCAGGTCCTGGCCTCGAGGCTCTGTCGTGAGCGAGCCTTCCCACTGGCCCGAGCCTGCTGGGAGGTGGGCTCCCCTCAGATCCGGAACCGGGGGACGGTGGCCGGCAACCTGATCACCGCCTCGCCGGCCAACGACACCATCGTCCCCCTCTGGGCGATGGACGCCACGGTGACCCTCCGGAGCATCCGGGGCCAGCGCACCCTCTCGTTCAATGAGTTCTACCTGGGCGTCCGGAAGACGGCGATGGCCCCTGATGAGATGCTGACGGACATCGCCTTCGAGCCGCTGCAGCCGGACGAGCGGGGGACGTTCCTCAAGCTGCCGCTGCGACGGGCTCAGGCGATCTCGGTGGTCAGCGTGGCGGCGGTGGTGGCCTTTGAGGGGGAACGGGTAGCCCGCGCCCGCATCGCCCTGGGGGCGGTGGCGCCCACCATCGTCCGGGCCCGGGAGGCGGAGGCCTTCCTGCAGGGCCAGCGCCTGACCGAGGAAGTGATCGCCCAGGCCGGGGAACTGGCTCAGGCCGCCGCCCGACCCATCGATGACGTCCGCGGGCCGGCCTGGTATCGCGCGGAGATGGCGCGGGTGCTCACCATGCGTGCCTTGCGCCAGCTGCGGGACGGAACCGAGCGCCGGGGTTTCCCAGAACGCCCAGTGCTGCTCCAGCGGCCGCGCGATGGGCGTTCCCCTTTCTGGACCCAGGTGCCGCCCGGGCTGGCCACGTGGGACGGCCGGGTGCGCCATCGGGAGGATGGGCCCGAGCCCATCCTCACCACCGTCAACGGCCGGACGGCAGCGGTCCACGGGGCGGCCGATAAGACCCTCCTGCGGATGCTTCGGGAGGATCTGCATCTGATGGGCACCAAGGAAGGCTGCGGGGAGGGCGAGTGTGGCACATGCACGGTGATCTTGGATGGCATGGCGGTGATGTCATGCCTGGTGCCGGCGCCTCGGGCCCACGGGGCGGAGATCATCACCGTAGAGGGCGTGGCTGCGGAGGGATCGCTCCATCCATTGCAGTCTGCCTTTATCCGCCAAGGAGCGGTGCAGTGCGGCTACTGCACCCCGGGCTTCATCGTGTCCGGGGTCGTCCTGCTCGAAGAGACCCCGCGGCCGACCCTGGAGGAGATCCAGCAGGCCTTCGCCGGCAACCTCTGCCGGTGCACCGGCTATTACAGCATCATCCGAGCGGTGGAGGAGGCAGCCCGTGAGGGTGTGCCGCATGCCGGATGATCCGTCGAAGGAATTCGACCGAGAGGGGCCTTCGGCCGATGGTCGGCCTACGCCGACCCAAAAAGCATCCTTTGCGTCGGCGGAGGCTGGCGCTTGGGGCGCAGCGCCTTGAGCGGCCGATTTCAATCGGCGCCAAGGCCCGCGGTCGGTGGTCGACCTGCGCTGACGGAGGAAGCTCTTTCGGCACCCGCGGAGGCCGATTTCCAACCGGCGTGACGGCGGAGGAGCCGATAAAAGGCAAGAGGATGAGCGCGGCCTCTGGATTTGGACGGGCTCCTCGACGAGGGTAAGTGAACCCATTGGGGTATTCGTGTGTCGATTCGTGGACGGCCTGTGTCGATGGAGGCCGACGCCCGGCGCGCCAGCGCCTCAGAAGGCCGATTTCAATCGGCGTGAACAGGCGGCCCGCGCAGCCCGAAAGTGATCCTCAGGTGAATGCACAACGCCGAATGCGATCCAGGGAGGGGTTCACCCATGGCCATCGGGATTTCGATCCCGCGGATCGATGCGGAGGGCAAGGTGACTGGCCAGACCCCCTATCCAGGGGATCTGGATCTGCCAGGGCAGCTGTATCTGAAGGTGAAGTGGGCTGGCCGCGCACCAGCGCGGATCCGGCGGATCGACACCCGCCGGGCCGAAGCGTCGCCAGGGGTGGCGGCGGTGTTCACGGCGAAGGACGTGCCAGTGAACGAATACGGCTTGATCTATTTCGACCAGCCGGTGATCTGCGGACCTGACAGCAAGCCCGGCGCCGATGTGGTCCGCTGCGAGGGGGATGTGGTGGCCCTGGTGGCGGCCGAGAGCGAGAAGATCGCGGCGCGGGCGGTGGAGCTCATCGAGGTGGAATACGAGGACCTTCCGGGGGTTTACGATCCCGAGGAAGCGCTGCGCCCCGACGCGCCCCAGGTCCACCCCGATTACCCGGGCAACCTCCTCTGCCATTACCGCATCCGCCAAGGCGATGTGGAGGCTGCTTTCCGGGAGGCGGCGGTGATCGTGGAGGGCACCTACCGCACGCCCTTCCAGGAACACGCCTACCTCCAGCCGGAGGCCGGGGTGGCCTACATCGATGAGGAGGGGCGGATCACGGTCGTGACGGCCGGGCAGTGGGTCCACGAGGACCGCCATCAGATCGCCCACGCCCTGGGGCTGCCGGAGGATCGGGTGCGGGTGATCTACGCGGCCATCGGTGGGGCCTTCGGCGGCCGGGAGGACATGTCGGTGCAGATCCTGCTGGCCCTGGCCGCTTGGAAACTGAGTCGCCCGGTGAAGATCATCTGGAGCCGAGAGGAGTCCATCATCGGCCACCACAAGCGCCATCCGGTGGCGGCGCGGGTGCGCTGGGCGGCAGACCGCGAGGGGCGCTTGCTGGCAGTGGAGGCGGATGTCATCGCGGACGTGGGCGCTTACGCCTACACCTCCAGCAAGGTCCTGGGCAACATCACCATGTCCATCTGCGGACCCTACGTGGTCCCCAACGTCCGGGCGGACATCCGGGGGGCGCTGACCCACAACCCCCCGACGGGAGCGATGCGGGGCTTCGGGGCGCCCCAGGCCCTCTTCATCGCGGAAACCCAGATGAACAAACTGGCCGAGGCCCTGGGGATGGACCCTGTGGAGATCCGCCTGCGCAACATCTGGCGGGAGGGTTCCCGCATGCCCACGGGCGGGATCGTGCCGGAGGGGGTGAGCATCGCCGAGGTCATCGAGGCCTGCGCTCGGGCGGCCGGCTGGCAGCGGACGGAGGCGGGTTGGGTCCGGCCAGCGGCGCCTTCCTCTTCAGATCCGACAAAGCGCTACGGTTGGGGGTTCGCCTGCGGCTTCAAGAACATCGCTTATAGCTTCGGCTTCCCGGAGCACTGCTGGGCCCGGGTGGAGCTGCACGGGGACGCCTATGTCGAGAAGGCCATTGTCTATCACGCCGGCGCCGACGTCGGGCAGGGGGCGCACACCGTGATGCTCCAGATGGCCGCTCAAGCCCTGGGATTGCCGCTGGAGAAGGTCGAGCTGCGCGCCTCCGACACCGCTTTCACGGAAAGCTCTGGAAGCTCCTCTGCCTCCCGCATGACCTTCATGGCCGGCAACGCCATCAAAGGGGCAGTAGAGCAGGCCCTGGCCGCCTGGCGCAACGAGGAGCGGCCGGCCATCGGGGAGTTCATCTACCGGCCGGTGCGCACCTTCCCCTTCAACCCTGAGACCGGCTTCTCCGAGCGCCCCAACGTGACCTACGGTTATGTCGCCGAAGCGGTCCTGGCGGAGGTGGACGTCGAGACCGGCCAGGTGCGGCCGGTGAAGGTGATCTGCGCCGACGATGTGGGGCGGGCGATCCACCCGATCAACCTTCGAGGCCAGATCGAGGGCGGGGTGGTCCAGGCCATCGGGTATGCCATCACGGAGAACTTCATCGTGCAGCAGGGGCGCATCCTCACCCGCCATCTCAGCACGTATCTGATCCCCGGGATCTCCGACATCCCGGAGGAGACCGAGAGCTTGATCCTGGAGCATCCCGACCCGCTGGGGCCGTGGGGCGTGCGGGGAATGGCGGAGATGCCCTTCCTGCCCTTGGCCCCCGCCTTGGTGGCTGCCGTCCGCGACGCCACCGGCGTCTGGTTCAACGCTCTCCCCCTGACCCCGGATCGGGTCTACGCCGGCCTGCACCCGGACCGGGTCCCGGGCGGGAGGGTGGCTCGCCTTTGAAGCGCGAAGAGGCGAGGTCCCAGGTGCGACGTGAGCAGTGGGAATGACCCTGGAGATCGCGGTGCTGGCCGCCGGCGCGGCCTACACTGGCGGCGTTTTCCTGTATGAGGAGCCGGAGGGCCTGAACGGCCGCCTCCGGCCTGGTCATCTGGCGCTGGTCCCCTTCGGTCGGGGCGAGCGGCCGGAGCCTGGCGTCGTGTGGCGCCGTCTCGCGGGGAAGCCTTCGGAAGGGCGGGGGCCGGATAAGGAGGGGCGTGGCGCTCGCCCTCGCCGGCAGGTGATCCGCCTGCTCAACGAGGAGCCGGTCCTGGATCCCCTGCGCTTGGAGTGGGCGGCAGGGCTCAGCCGGACCTACCTGGCCCCGCTGAGCGAGTGCCTGCGCCTGATGATCCCTTCCGGCTTGATCCCCCGCCGGGAGCCCATCTACGAGCGGTGCGCTCCGGATGGCTTCCGGGGCAAGCTGGAGCGCGCAGTGGCCGTCTCCTTCGCCGAGCAGGTCCTGCTGGTCGCCCTAACAGAGGGTCCCCTCGCCCATGGTGAGGTCCATGCCGTCCTGCGGGATTTCCCGCTGGCCGAGCGACAGCGGGCGCTGCGTCGGCTGCTGGAGCGGGGCTGGATCCGGCGGAGCTGGCGGATCCGAGAGGGCCGCCCCCCCACCCTTCGTATGATCCGGTTGAAGGAGGAGGGGATCCTGCAAGCGCTGCGGGAAGGAGGGATCCGGCTGGGGCGGCGGGAGGAGATCACGACGCGGCGTCGGCGCCTGCTGGAGCGGCTGCAGGAGGCGGGCCGTCCGCTCCCAGCGGACTGGCTGCAAGCAGAAACCGGTTGCACGTGTGCGGATCTGCGCCAGCTGACCCGCTGGGGGATCATCGAGCCGATAGAGCGGCCGATCTGGGAAGCCGCGGATCCCTATCCGGTGCCGGAGGAGCCGCCGCCCCTCACCCCGGATCAGGACCTGGCATGGCGGGCCATCGAGCGGGCGTTAAGGGCCGGCCGTTTCCGCGCTTTCTTGCTCTACGGGATCACCGGCAGCGGCAAGACCGAGCTTTACCTGCAGGCCGTAGCGGAGACCTTGAGGCGGGGGAAGGGCGCCCTCGTCCTGGTGCCGGAGCTGGCCCTCACCCCGCAGACTGCCCGCCGCTTCGAGGCGCGGTTTCCGGGACAGGTGGCCGTGTGGACTGGCGGGATGAGCCCGGCCCAGGAGCGGGCCGTGTGGGAGCGGATCCGGCGTCGTCAGGCCCGGGTGGTGGTGGGGACCCGCTCCGCTCTTTTCGTGCCGGTGCCGGACCTGGGGTTGATCGTCATCGATGAGGCCCACGATCCGAGTTACAAGCAGGACCTCCGGCCCGAGATCCCTTACCGGATCCCAGCTTACCACGCGGTGGACGCGGCGATGGCCCTGGCCCGCGCCCTGGAGGCGGTGATGATCCTGGGCACGGCCACTCCCAGCGTGGAGCTGCGGTATCAGGCCGAGCATGGCCTCCTGGAGGAGCTACGCCTCTCCCGACGCTTCCTGGGCTACCGGCGACGCTTGGTCGCCCAGGCCCGCCATTTCGGGGCCTCCCTGGAAGGCTTCGTTGAGGTAGAGACGGAGGCCCTGACCAGCGGCCTGCCGCCCGTCGAAGTAGTGGATATGCGACAGGAGTTGAAAGCGGGTAATGCGGGGATCTTCAGCCGGGCCCTGGAGCGGGCGCTGGCCCAAGTGCTGCGCCGGGGGCAGCAGGCCATCCTGTTCCTAAACCGCCGGGGGGCCGCACCCTTCGTGTTCTGCCGGGATTGCGGGCACCTCATGCGGTGTTCACAGTGCGACCTCCCTCTGGCCGAGCATCTCTATCCGACCCGATGGGTGTGCCACCACTGTGGGGCGACGGAGCCGCCTATGGCGCGCTGTCCGCGCTGCGGCTCCCGGCGGCTGAAGGGCATGGGGATCGGCACCCAGGCGGTGGAGGAAGCGGTGCGGCGACGCTGGCCAGCTGCCCGCGTCCTCCGCTGGGATCTGGACACGGCCCCCACCCGCGCTGCGCACGCCCTGATCTGGCAGCGCTTCGCCGACGGCGAAGCGGACATCCTGATCGGCACCCAGGTCCTCACCAAAGGGCTGGATCTCCCCCTGGTGACCCTGGTGGGAGTGATCCTCGCCGATGTGGGGCTGGGGTTGCCGGATTTCCGGGCCGCGGAGCGGACCTTCCAGCTGCTGATCCAGGTGGCGGGCCGGGCAGGACGGGGGCTGTTCGGCGGGCGAGTGATCTTCCAGACATATCGGCCGGATCACCCGGCCAGCGCCGCGGCCGCCCGCTATGATCTCGATGGCTTCTACCGGAGCGAGGCCGCCTTCCGGAAAGCCCACGGGTATCCTCCCTTTGCCCGTCTGGTCCGTCTGCTTTACTGGCACGCGGAGGCCGAGCGGGCCCGCGAGGCCGCCGAAGGGCTGGGGGAGGCTTTGCGGAGTCATTTGATGGCCAAAGGGGCTCCGCCCTCCGCGATGATCGGCCCGGCTCCGTGCTACTTCAGCCGCCTGCGGGGCCTTTACCGCTGGCACATCCTTCTGCGCGGGCCGGATCCGGTCGCCTGGCTGCGGGATTTCCCGCTCCCGCCGGAGTGGCGTGTCGATGTGGACCCCCTGGAGGTCCTGTAGGGCATCGCGATCTCGCGGAGGGGCCCGGATGGAGCGCGGATGGTGGTCGGTCCTTGGAAACGTTCTGTATGAGGCGGCGTGGATGCTGCAGCGGGCCCTGGCGGAGGCCCGGGCGGCCCGGGCGATCCCGGACACCCTGCTCCTACTGGAGCATCCTCACGTGTTCACCCTGGGGCGCTCCGCCCGGCCCGAGCACGTCCTGTGGGACGAGGCCGAGCGCGCCCGCCGGGGCGTCGCCCTCGTCCTCACCGATCGAGGGGGAGATGTCACCTACCATGGCCCTGGCCAGGTGGTGGGCTACCTGATCCTGGACCTCCACGCTCGGGGCCTGGACAAAGTCGCCTTCATCCGGCGGATTGAGCAGATGCTGATCGAGACCTTGGCCCGCTTCGGGATCGCTGCCGGGACCCTCCCGGGGGCGCCTGGGGTGTGGGTGCAGCTGGACACCATGAGTCGGTGTGCTTGGTGTCCGCCGGCCCTGCGAAGGGCTCCGGCCAAGATCGCTGCCATCGGGGCCCGGGTGGACGCCCGGGGCATCACCACCCACGGCTTCGCCCTGAACGTGTGCCCGGACCTCACGTATTTCACGGGGATCGTCCCCTGTGGGATCGCGGACAAGGGGGTGGTCTCCATGGCCATGTTCCTGGGGGAGCCGGAGGACGAGGCGGCGCGAGCCCGACTGATGGCGTCAGTCCAGGAAGAGCTCGCGCGGCGGTTCGGGGAGATCTTTGCGCTCGAGCCAGAGCCCGTGGACCCGGCCCAGCTCTGGTCTCTTGCCGATCTATCCCCAGAGCGACCTCGCAACGCAAAATTCGTTTCGCACCATCCATGAATCCGGGAAGCCCAGTAGGAGCGGCTTCCGCGGCGGCCCTCTCGCCGTTGAAGACCCGAGGTTTGGGGCGAAAGCCCCTCCTTCTATGTTTGGTAGGAGCGGCTTTCGCCGCGACCTATGGTCGTTCAAAGCCGTCTTCACCGGGAACCCTTTGCGGCCTTGAAGGCGGGTTCGGGGCTGAAGCCCCTCCTACAGGGGGATCGATGCATTGGGTAGGAGCGGCTTCCGCCGCGACCTTGCGTCATCGAAGACGGAGGTTCGGGGTTGTAGGGACTGCCTTCACCGGGACCCTTTGGGGACTCGAAGACCCGAGGTTCGGGGCGAAAGCGCCCCTCCTACAAGAAGATCGATGCATTGGGTAGGAGCGGCTTCCGCCGCGACCTTGCGTCATCGAAGACGGAGGTTCGGGGTTGTGGGAGCTGCCTTCACTGGGACCCTTTGCGGCCTTGAAGACAGGTTCAGAGCGAAAGCCCCTCCTACAGCCGCGATCCCCGCGCGCTATCGAAGGCAGAGGTTCGGGCCGAAAGCCATTCATTTCGACCGCCATCCCGGCCGGTGCGGAGGCCCCGCCCTCCGCAGATGTCCGGATCCATTCATTCCGAGCCATCCGCAAATCCGGGAAGCGCAGAGCGCAGGAAGTTGAGGTGGGGAAAAATGACAACGCCCGAAGAGGAAGCGCTGGATGCCTACTCGCGGACCGTGATCCGGGTGGTCGAACAGGTGGGCCCGGCGGTGGTGAGCATCCGGCCGATGGGATCGTCCCAGCGCCGCGCGGCGGTCGAGCTCATGGGCTCGGGCTTCTTCATCGCCCCGGACGGCTACCTCCTGACCAACAGCCACGTGATCCGTCCTATCCGCCAACCGGAGGTCACCCTGATCGACGGCCGGACGTTCCCCGCGCGGGTGATCGGCCAGGACCCGGTTACGGATCTGGCCGTGTTGCGGGTGGAGCACGAGGGGACATTCCCGGCGGCCCGGCTCGGGGATTCCTCGCGCTTGCGGCTGGGGCAGCTGGTGGTCGCCATCGGCAACCCCCTAGGCTTTCAGTTCACGGTGTCCGCCGGGATCATCAGCGGATTGGGCCGGGCGCTCCAGGGGCCCGGCGGGCGGATCATCGAGGACATCATCCAGACCGACGCAGCGCTCAACCCCGGCAACTCCGGCGGCCCCCTGGTGGACAGCCGGGGCCAGGTCATCGGCGTCTGCGTGGCCACCCTTCTCGGAGCGGAGAACATCGCCTTCGCCATCCCCAGCCACACGGCGGAGTGGGTGGCTGCCTTGCTCATCAAAGAGGGGCGGATCCGTCGCGCTTACCTAGGGCTGGTGGTCCAGGTCCGCCCGCTCTCCTGGCCCCCGGAGGCCGTCGGGCTGGAGATCGTGGAGGTGGATCGAAGGGGTCCGGCGGCCCAGGCGGGCCTTCAGGAAGGTGACATCCTGGTCCGCGTAGGAGGACAACCGGTAAGCAGCCTGGGGGAGCTCCACCGCTTCTTGGCCCACTGGCCTCCCGGGCAGCCCCTTGCGGTTCAGGTGCTGCGCCATCGCCAGCTCCGCACGTTCACGCTGATCCCCCAGGAGCTCCCATCGCCAGCGTCCAGGTGATCCCGGTCTTTTGAACGCTTGCGCGTATAATGGGAGCCGGGACAGGCCCGGGGCAGACAGCCCTCCAATCCGGCACCCCACGTCCTCCTCGAGGTGGACATGGCGGAGAACCTGTTCGCTGGGAGGTATCGCATCCTGGGCACGCTGGGCCGCGGCGGGTTCGCGGTGGTCTACCGCGCCTTCGACACCGTCCTTCAGCGTCCGGTGGCGGTGAAAGTGCTCCGCGACGATCGCCTGCGGGATTTAGAGCTGCGCCGTCAGCTGGAGGCGGAAGCCCGCCTCCTGGCCAACTTATCCCATCCGAACCTGGTGACCGTCTACGATTTCGGATGGGAGAACGAGCAGCCCTACTTCGTGATGGAATACGTGGACGGATGGGATCTCAAGGCCCTCATCCGGCACGGGGCGCCCCTGGCCTTGGATCGCGCTCTGGAGCTGTTCCTGCAGATTTGCGCCGCCGTGGGATACGCCCACCGCAACCACATCGTCCACGGCGATCTCAAGCCCCAGAACATTCTGGTTTCCCGCTCCGGCGAGGTGAAGGTGGCGGACTTCGGCATCGCCGCCGCCCTATGGTCCCGGGATCCTGATCGCACCACGTGGGCAACCCCACAGTATCTCTCCCCAGAGCAGGCGGCTGGCGGCCCTCCCACGCCGGCCTCCGATGTATATAGCCTGGGGCTCATCCTCTATGAGATGCTGACGGGCCGTCTCCCTTTCGAGGCCGGCACGCCGGCGGAGCTGATCCAGGCCCATCTGACGCAGCGGCCGCCTTCCCCGAGGGTCTTGAACCCAGCCTTGCCGGAGGACATGGCGGCGATCATCCTGACGTGTCTGGAGAAGGAGCCTGCCCGCCGCTATCGCAATGCGGACCAGCTGGCCCGGGTGCTCCTCCGCCGTTTCCCAGCCTCTGCGCCGACTCCACCACCGGAGCCCGCTCGGGAGGCAACCACCGCATCGATCTCCCCCGCGCCGCCCCTGCCAGAAGAACGGGACTGGGTGCTCTGGCTCCTAGGGGTGATGGCGGCGCTGTCCCTGCTGGGCCTGATCCCCCTTTGGATGATGGTCTACCGGGCCTACCTGGGCAGCCCTTCCGGTCTTCCGACGCCCACCCCACCCCCCACCATCGTCCCCGCGGTCCAGGTCCCCGACCTGCGGGGGCTGCCCGTGGCCGAAGCGCAGGCCCGCGCCACCGGGCTCGGCCTGGGGTTCACCGTCTTCCGGGAGGTAGAGGATCCCCAGCGGTCTGCCGGCATAGTGATCGAACAGGATCCTCCACCGGGAGCTACTCTGTATCCGGGGGAGCCAATCCAGGTCACCATCAACCGAGGCGGCCCGGCTTTCCCAGTAGTCAGCGTGATCGGCTACACGCTGGACGACCAGATCCTGAACGGCCTGCGCTCTTACGGATGGGACGTGCGGGTGGAACGGGTGTGGAGCCCGGAGACGCCCGGGCGGATCTTAGGGCAGACGCCGCCGCCGGGCGCGTTGCTGGGGGTGGGTCAGCCCCTCACCCTGACGGTCAGCGCAGGGACACGGGTGGAGATCGGGGCCAACTTCGCCAACTGGGTGATGCTGGACGCCGTGGACCTGCCGCAGCGGACGTTCCGGCCCGGGGAGGTAGTGGCGGCGACGCTGGAATGGCGCTCCTTGCAGCGGGTGGATCAACCGCTGGTGATCTTCGTTCACCTCATCAGCCCGAACGGCCAGCTCATCGCCCAGCGGGACGCCCAGCCGGATCCGTCGATCCCCGCCTGGCAGCCCGGTCAGATCGTCCGCGACCCCCTGGTCCTGTCCATCCCCGGGAACGCCCCGCCCGGGACCTACCAATTGCGGACCGGGCTCTACCCAGAGGGCAATCCGGCGGCTCGCGTCATCGTGCTCAGCCCGGGCTACTCCAGCGCGGTGAACAACAGCCTCCTGATCAGCGAGCTGACCGTCCGCCCGTGAGGGGCCTTCACGGCCCTCCAGTGCCGACCTTGAAGACCGCCCGCCAGGGCTGGTAGCGGGTGAACACCCGGTCCTGGTAGAGAACCTGGTTGTTCTTCTCCACCCTGCGCTTCACCAGCACGTCGGCCCCATCCACCGCCCACTCCACCTGAACGATGCGACCCCTCGGCATCGTGGGGTCCTCCTCATAAAGGTCCGGCCCGTGGGGGACGATGTTCGAGACGAAGGGGCCTTCGATGGTCACCTGGCGGCCGTCGTCCGCCCCGTAGATCGTGAAGGTGAGCGTCCCCGCCTCGGGGTCCATCCGCGCGGCGATCAGGATGGGGGTCTCCCGATCGTTGCGAAACTTGAAATCCACGTGGGGAGTGAAGATGGCGGCGTCCAGCCCGGGCCCGAAGGTCCGCTCATACCAGCCGACCCGATAGGCGTGGGGCCAGCGCTCCACAATAGGGAAGCCCCCGAAGAAGGCAGCCCGGAACAAGGTGGTGGAAACCTGACAGAGCCCCCCGCCCACTCCCTGGATTGTCCGACCGTTGTAGATGATCAGCGCCTCCTCGAAGCCGGCATCCACGCTGACCTCCCCCAGGTGAGCGTTGAAAGAGAACACTTCCCCGGGGGGGACGATCACGCCGTGCATCCGGGCGACACCCAGGGTGATGTTCCGCACCCGGGGCGGCCGGGAACCCTTAAAGTTCGTGACCGCCTCCGCGATTCGCCTGGTGATCCCCAGCTCCTCCGCTGTGACGGTCTCCGGATAGCGCGGAGGGATCAAAGCCAGGGCCAGGGCAACCTCTCGGGTAGGCCCGCGCAGGCTCTCCTGAATGCGAGCGATAGTGGCCGGGACGTCCACCCGATATCCCCAACGCGAAGGGGCGATGGGGATCAGGCGGCGCTGGTCTTCATCGAAGACAAAGCGGGCGTCCACGGGATCCGCCCGCAGGGTCCAGGAGATCGGCGTGAGCCATTCCCGCAGGCGTTCCTCCTCCAGCCGAGCTTCCAGATGGGGGATGGGGCTCTCGACCCGCTCCAGGGTGATCATCCGGCCCAGCTCGGCGGGGGAAATCTGCCAGGGGCCTGTGACGCTCAGGGGCAGCGTGACGGTTAACGTGTCCGTTGCGACGAACAGACGGATCGGCCCTTCCAACCATTGCGCCAGCTGCGTCCGCGCTGGCTCGACTTCTGTCAATGAGGGTTGCACAGTTTCCACCGGGAGCGTGAGCATCGCGGGTTGCAATGCCGAGAGGGCCTCCAGCAGGCGCGCCCGCGTGGCGGCGCGGTTCAGCCGGACCCCCGCCTGGGCGGGGATCACCCGGACCTCTCCCTCTCGGATCTCCAGGGCGGCATCCCGAGGGGGGCGATCGATGGCGGCAGCCATGGCCTCGATCTGCGCCTCCAGACGTTCGAGTTCCACAAACACTCGCGGGGCCACTTCATATCCGGCCCACCAGATCCGAAGGCGATCCCAGGCGTCGAGCAACCCGCGGCCGCGCCCGGCCTGCATCCCCTCTTCCAGGGTGCCCGGGATGTCGACATCAGCGCCCAGGTCCGTCAGTGAGAGGTTCCATTGGAGCCCAGGGCCCTGGAGGGTCAGGAGGGGGCGCTGGGGATCCGGCAGAGCGGCCTGCCAACGCGCCTGCGCTTCCGCTTCAGTGAGCCCGCCCAGCGGCACAGCGCCGATGGACACGCCGGGCCAGATCCGTCCGGCGTAGATCCACTCCAGCGTCGCCGCTCCCAGCAACCCGAGCCCGAGGATCAACAGAAGGATGGCGAGCAGCTGGGCGGGGGCAGCGCCTTGGCTCCGAACAGAAGCGGCCTGGCGTGCCATGGTCAACTCCTCGCCAGCCGGCGGGCCGCCCAGCTCAGGCCCACGATGCTCTTGGCGTCCCGCAGACGTCCGTCCTCGATGGCTTCCCACAGATCCATCCAGCGCATGGGGACCACACGGAGCGTTTCATCGAACTCCGGATGGGCCGGGCCCGGCGTCAGATCCCGGGCGAGGAAAAGGACGATCTCCTCGGTGCTGTAGCCGGGCGTGGGCCAGATGGTCCCCAGTCGCTCCCAGCGGGCGGCCTGATAGCCGGTCTCCTCGGCCAGCTCCCGGCGAGCGCACGTCAGCGGATCCTCTTCCGGCTCCAGGGTGCCAGCGGGGATCTCCAGCGAGACCTGACCCACCGCGTAGCGGAACTGGCGGACCAGGATCACGCGCTCGTCGTCCAGGACTGGCACGATGGCGACGGCGCCGCGATGTTCTACCACTTCCCGCAGCGTCGTCCCTCCAGAGGGCAGGCAGACCTGATCCACCCGCAGGCAGAGGATCCGGCCCTCGTAGATCCTGCGGCGCTCCAGGGGGAGCTCAGGGGCGATGAAATCCGGGCGCTCGGAAGGCGTTCCCATGGTCACGGGCTGGGGATGATCAGCCGCTGGCCAGGGTAGATCGCGTTCGGGTTGGTGATACCGTTCCGGGCGGCGATCACTGTCCACAGCATGTTGAACTTCAGCCCGATGCGGAACAGGTTGTCCCCAGGCTGCACGATGTAGACCCGCTCGCCCCCGGTGGGCGTCCCAGCCGCCGGCGTGGAGCCCGGGATCACCAGCCGCTGCCCGGGCACGATGAAGTCCGGGTTGATCAAGTTGTTCGCCTGAGCAATGGCCTCTACCGTGGTCCCGTAGCGAAGGGCGATGCGAGACAGCGTCTCCCCTGGCTGGACCACGTGGGTCACTCGTGCGGGCGGTGCAGCGGTGGGGGCGGGGCCGACCGGGGTGGGAGGAGGAATCGGCGAGAAGAACGGCGCGGGCGTTGGGGTGTCTTCAGGAGCCATCGGGGTGACCGGCAGGGGCGTCGGCATGGGCGGCATCTCTAGCGCGACCGTCGCGGTCGCCGTCGGCGCGCTGAAGAGCAGCTCCGGGGGGGTTGCTGTGGGCACGGGGCCCGATCGGGAGCGTGTGGGACGGCACGCGGCCAGGGCCACCAGCGCCGCCAGGCCCAGCCAGGGCAAAGCACGAAGTATGCGCTTTTCAGCCATGAGCGCCTCCTGCAGCTTAACGCATTGGGATTCGCAGATCCGCCCCCCTCGCTGTGGACGGAATCTTCTACACGCGTGAATGGGATGCGGTAGAGAACTGCTAAAAAGACTAACATGGATGGGACGGGTAGGCAAGGTGGAACGCTTCTTGCCCGTCATCCTGTTTCAAAGCCCGGCATCCGGACAAGCCCTCCCTTGAGGCATGGCTTTCCGGTTTCCAGTGGGTGCGGGTTGTAGACTTTCACTTTGGTCAGCCGTAGCAGAGCGGCTGGCAATTGCCCTTATCTCTCCAATCGAAGTTGACGGATCCCAAAAGATCGATTACAATGAAAAGGGATGGAGAAAGCAAAGCGCTTGCCCACAGGCGATTCGGGACGGGGCCGCCGGATGCCCGATGGGGCGCTGGCGGCCTTTTCGTTTCCGGAAAGATCTGTGCGAGCGTTGAGGCGCCCGCCGCATGCAGCAAGCGGACAGTGTAGCATTGAAAGGGGAGCAAAATCTGAATTGCTCTGTGCGGGAGGCGAATTGCAAAATGGCCCAGGCGTTACGGATTGTTCCCTTGGGAGGGCTGGGGGAGATCGGCAAAAACATGATGGCCATCGAATATGGCCGCAACGTGCTGATCATCGACGCCGGGATCATGTTCCCGGAGAACGACATGCTGGGGGTGGACTTCATCATCCCAGACTGGCAGTATTTGCGGGACAAGAAGGCATGGGTGCGGGCTATTCTCGTCACCCACGGCCATGAAGATCATATCGGCGCCCTGCCCTTCCTGATCCGGGAGATCCCGGCGCCGGTCTATGCCACCCCCCTGACCCGGGGGCTGATCGAGGTCAAGCTCAAGCAGGCGAAGGTCACCGAGGGAATCGCCCTCCACACGGTGCAGGCCGGGGACCGGCTGACCCTCGGGCCGTTCACGGTGGAGCTGTTCCGGGTCTGCCACAGCATCCCCGACGGCGTGGGGCTAGGCATCACTACCCCAGCAGGCCTGATCGTCCACACCGGGGATTTCAAGTTCGATCAGACGCCGGTGGACGGCAAGCCGACGGATTTCGCAGCCCTAGCGGAGTTCAGCAAGCGGGGGGTGCTGGCCCTGCTTTCCGACAGCACCAACGCCGATCGCCCCGGCTGGACGCCCTCAGAGCGGGTGATCGACCCGGCCTTCGACGCGGCGTTCCGCCAGGCGAAGGGCCGCATCATCGTGGCCACCTTCGCTTCCCTGATCTCCCGCTTCCAACAGGTGATCCAAGCCGCGGTCCGCCACGGGCGCAAGGTCGCCTTCGCTGGGACCAGCATGCTGGAGAACGCGAAGATCGCTCAGAAGCTGGGCTACCTGGAGATCCCTCCCGGGGTGCTCATCCGCCTCGACGAGGTGGATCGGCATCCGCCATCCCAGGTGGTGATCCTTACTACGGGGGCTCAGGGGGAACCCTCCTCATTGCTGGCCCGCATGGCCGCCGGCCAGCACCCGCAGCTCAAAATCGTGTCGGGCGACACGGTGGTCCTCTCCGCTCACCCGATCCCGGGCAACGAGGAGATGGTGCATCGAACGATCAACCGGCTCTTCCAGCGGGGAGCGGATGTGCTCTATGATCCCATCGCTCCGGTGCACGTCTCCGGCCACGCCAGCCAAGAGGAGCTGAAGCTGATGATCAACCTGGTGCGGCCTCAGCACTTCATCCCCATCCACGGCGAGATCCGGCATCTGAAGGCCCACGCCCGCCTGGCCATGGAGCTGGGGATCCCAGCCGAGCATATCTTCACTGTGGAAAACGGCTGGGTCATTGAGTTCCGGGACGGCCGGGGGCGGATCGCCGAACGGGTGCCAGGTGGTTACGTCTTCGTGGATGGGGCCCTCATCGGCGACATCGGTCCGGAAGTGTTGCGGGAGCGCGAGGTCCTCTCCCGAGAGGGGTTTGTGGTCGCCATCGTGCGGCGGGATCCCCGCACTGGGCAGATCGTTGGGCGGCCGGAGCTGATCACCCGCGGGTTCACTTTCGCTCGGGAGGCAGAGGAGCTGCTCGCTGGGGCCGAGGAGCTGATCTTTGAGACCGTGCGCTCGGCGAACGGGGAGGGCAAGTCCCGCAAGGCCCTCGCCCAGCGGATCCAGAACGCCCTCGCCGACTATCTTTACCGCCACACCCGCCGCCGCCCGATGATCATCCCGGTGGTGACCGAGTAGGAGCGGCTTTCGCCGCGACCCTGCGCCGCCGAAGGTCTGAGGTTCAGAGCCGAGGCTCCCTCCATAAGCTGAAATGAATTTCAGCATCCATACTGTAGGAGCGGCTTTGGCCGCGGCTATAGCTTTCGCCGCGACCTTTATGCCATCAAAGACCCGAGGTTCTGAGTGAAAGCCCGTCCTGCAGCCGTGATCTTTTCGCCATCGAAGACGGAGGATTCGGGGCTAACGCCCCTCCTACAAAAACCGGTTTTCGTAGACCCTTGCCCCATCAAAGACCTGAGGTTCAGGGCGAAAGGCAGAGGGTTCGGGGCTAACGCCCCTCCTATAAAAACCGGTTTGCGTAGACCCTCGCGCCATCGAAGACCTGAGGTTCGGGGCGAAAGCCTCTCCTACGGCTGCGACCCTTCCGGGATCGAAGACGTGGGGCGCCGCTGCCGGGGCAACCCCCTGGTGGGCGCGTGCGCCCTGGAGGCCGTGGCCGAGGCGCTCTCGAAAACAACCGGGGAGCTGGCCGATCGCCTGGTCGCCGCCCTGCTCGCCGGTGATCGAGCCGGCGGCGACCGCCGCAGCCGCCAGTCCGCCGCCATCCTATTGGTCTGCCAGGACGGCGGCTACGGCGGCTTCAACGACCGCTGTGTGGACTTCCGGGTGGACGACGACCCGGACCCGGTGGCGAAGCCGAAGGATCTGGTGGAGCTCCACCACCTCTACGCTGTGCCGGCCCAGGAGATCCAACGGCTGCTGCGCCACGTGGGCTTCTACACCGGCGAGATCACCGGGGTTTACGACGAGGCCGCTCGCCGCGCCCCGGAGACGCTGTTCGGCATCGAGAGCCTGGAGGAACGCCGGCAACCCCGGGATCACGTCGAGCGGGTCGCCAGGGAGTTCCTCCGCCGCTGCTTCCCCATGCTGGAGGGAAAAGCCTGATGGAAACGCCGACCGTCCAGACCGCGCCAGCTGCTCTCTACGAGGCGCTAGGGCTGGTGCCTGGCGTGGTGATCGCGTTCGTCGGGGCCGGCGGCAAAACCACAGCAGCCTGGCGCCTCCTGCATGAGCTAGGAGGACCAGACGCCCCAGCGGTGTGGACGACCACCACCCACATTGTGGAGCCGGTGCTCCCTGAGGGGATCGGCTTGCTGTTGAGCGAGACACCCTCCCCAGAGCTGCTCCGGCCTCTCTTCCGGCGGCTCCCCCGCTGGGTCCTCGGGGCCTGCCGGGTGGAGGCCCTCCCCGAGCCTCCCGACGGCCCCTACCCGTCCCACCCCCGGAAGATCCAGGGGCCGCCGCCGGAGCGCCTCGACCGGCTGATGCCTCAGATGCCCGAGGCCTCGTGGCTGATCGAGGCCGACGGCGCCCGCCGGATGTGCTTGAAGTGGCCGGCGGACCATGAGCCGGCCCTGCCCACAGAAGTCGATGCCGTGGCCGTAGTGGCCAGCCTGGAGGCCATCGGCCGCCCCATCGGCGCGGTCACCCACCGCAGCGCCCTCGCCCTCGCCCACCTCGGCGGGCGCCCCGAGGATCCTGTCGCCCCAGAATGGCTGGCCGCCCTGGTTGCCCACCCGATGGGTGGCCGGAAAGGGATCCCCCCTGGGGCTCGCCCCCTCCTGATCCTCACCTTGGAGCGAAGCTTCGATTCCGAGGCCTTCGAGAGGGTGTGCGCGGCGCTCCCGCCCGCTATCTTCGAACGCGTGGTGGCTATCTTGGGCGGCGACCCGGTCGCTCTCGCGGGACCGGGGGCTCCCCGGGTAGCCGGGATCTTGCTGGCCGCCGGGGAGGGCCGGCGGTTCGGCGGCCCCAAAGCCCTGGCGGACTGGCACGGCCGCCCGCTGGTCCGCCACGTGGCCACTCTCGCCCGGCGGGCCGGGCTGGATCCCCTGATCGTCGTGGTGGGGGCCCAGGCGGAGGCCGTGCGACGGGCCCTGCAGGGGCTGCCCGCACAAGTGGTGGAAAACCCGAACTGGCGGGAAGGGATGAGCCGCTCGATCCAGGCCGGACTACAGGCGCTGCCCGCTAACGTCGAGGCCTTCGTCCTCCTCCAGGTGGATCAACCGCTGGTGCGTCCGCGATGGCTGGGCCGACTCATCGAGGTCCATCGCGCCGCTGGGCGGCCCATGGTGGTCGGCCTCTTAGAGGAGGAGCCCCGGCCGCCCGCCCTGTTCGCCCGCCCCCTGTTCCCCGCCTTGATGGCGTTGCAGGGAGACCAGGGGGGGCGGGCTCTCGTACGGGCCCTCCCGGAAGCCGTGGCCATGGTCCCAGTGCCCGATCCATCCTGGGTGATGGACATCGACACCCCCGAAGCCTATCGGGAGGCGATCCATAATCTGTGAACCCGGATGTCCCTGACCATCATGCCTCGGAGCGATTCCGAATATGGAGCGCCTGCAACACATCCGCTCTCTGATCATCGACATGGACGGCGTGCTGTGGCGCGGGAAACGGCCGATGGAGGGCCTCACGGACTTCTTTGATTTCCTGCGCCGCCATGAGATCCGCTTCATCTTGGCCACCAACAACGCCAGCCGCTCCCGGGACGATTACGTCGCGCAGCTGGCCTGCTTCGGCGTGACGGTGCATCCCGAGGAGGTGCTCCCGTCCTGTGACGCCACCGCCCTCTACCTCCAGCGGATCGCCTCGCCGGGCGCCCGGGTGCTGGTGATCGGCGAACAGGCCCTCCGCGCCGCCCTGACCGAGGCAGGCTTTCAGGTAGTCGACGAGGAACACGCGGATTTCGTGGTGGTCGGCTTTGACTGGGGGCTCACCTATGAGAAGTTAGCCCGGGCGGCCCGCGCCATCTGGAACGGCGCCCGCTTCATCGGGACCAACCCGGACCCGGTGTGGCCAGGGGAGGACGAGCTCTACCCGGGCAACGGGGCGACCCTGGCCTTCTTGGAGCGGGCCACCGAGGTTTCCCCTACGGTCGTGGGCAAGCCAGAGCTCCTGATGTTTCAGATCGCCCTGGAACGCATGAGAGCCGCACCGGAGACCACTGCGGTGATCGGCGACCAGCTGCCCACTGACATCCTGGGCGGGAAGCGCGCCGGCCTCCTCACCATCCTGGTGCTCTCCGGAGCGACCACCCCGGAGGGGCTCGCCGAAAGCCCGATCCAGCCCGACCTGGTCTTCGCCGACATCCGGGCGCTGACCACTGCTTGGGAGGAAACCCTTCGCGCTCGCCCCTCCCGGTCTTCAGAGGCCTGATGGACACAGGAACACATCCACGCCCCTGGCTCCGTCGCCCTGGTGCGGAGGGAGAACGATGTAAGAGAAGGAACTTGCGAAGGAGTAGAGGGAAATCTGCCGGCGTCATCCCCACGAGTGCCTTAGTATGACATCACCAACACCTGCAATCGGATCGTTCAAGAATATTTTCGATGTAGACTATGAGATAGTGAAAGCTGTTCCATGAGGATTTGTCCCTTCTCATTCGGATGCTCGAGCGCATCCTGCGAGAGCTGGAGGGGCCGAAAGAGCCAGGGATTCTTCCGCCATCTTTGGGGAGCGCTTCGGATCGGGATCCTCCTTCTCCCTCACTGAAAGCAAAGAGAAGCCATGCACCGCCAGATCCTCTCCGGGCCCTGGTGGTTTCGGTCAGCGGATGGAGCAGAGTGGCTGCCGGCGCAGGTGCCGGGCAGCGTCCACCTGGATCTGCTCGCCCTCGGTCGGATCCCGGATCCCTTCCTTGGGGATGGCCTGCGCCGCGCCGCCTGGGTCGCAGAGACAGACTGGGAATACCGCTGCGCCTTCCAGCCCGACGCTGCCCTCGCCGCTGCGGAGCGGGTGGAGCTGGTGTGTGAGGGGCTGGACACCCTGGCGGAGGTCTTCCTCAACGGGGAGCGCCTGGGCGAGGCCCGCAACATGTTCCGCTCGTATCGCTGGACGGTGAAGCCCCTGCTCCGCCCCGACGTCAACGTCCTCCACATCCGCCTGCGCTCGCCCCTTGCCTTTGTCCGAGAGCAGCACCGTCGCCGCCCCCTCCCCGGCCTTGGGCACCCCGGGGTCGCCCACCTGCGCAAGGCGCCTAGCCACTTCGGCTGGGATTGGGGGCCGGAGCTCCCCCCCATGGGGATCTGGTGCCCCGTAGCCCTAGAGGGGTTCTCGATGGCCCGCATCGCCGATCTGCACATCCGCCCGCATCATCACGGGGAGCAGGTGACCCTGACGCTCAGAGCACGGACGGAACGCTGGCGGGATCTTCCCCTCTCCATGCGGATCACCCTGATGGATCCGGAAGGCGACGTCACCCGATGGGAGCTTCCCGTGGAGGAGGAGGCGTTCACGGCGGAGCTGCCCGTCTTGCGCCCCCATCGCTGGTGGCCCAACGGGTTGGGAGCGCAGCCCCTCTACGTCTTAGAGGCCGAGCTGAGGTCTGGGACTCACCTTCTGGACCGGAGGCGGGAGGTCCTGGGGTTGCGGACGCTGGAACTTCAGCGGGAGAAAGACGCGTGGGGGGAATCCTTCGTCTTCATCGTCAACGGCGTCCCCCTTTTCGCCAAAGGTGCCAACGTCGTCCCGCTCGACGCCCGAAGCCCTTTCGTGCCGGAGGAGGATCTGGATCGGCTAGTTCGGAGCGCAGCCGCCGCGGGGATGAACATGCTGCGGGTCTGGGGCGGCGGGGGCTACGGGGATGATCGATTCTATGCCCGGTGTGATCGCTATGGGATCCTGGTCTGGCAGGATTTCCCCTTCGCTTGCATGCTCTATCCCCTCGACGAGCCGGGCTTCCTGGAGGAGGCGCGGGCAGAGGTGGTCGAGAACGTCCGCCGCTTGCGGCATCGCCCCTCCCTCGCCCTCTGGTGCGGCAACAACGAGATCGAGATGCTGTGGCCCCTGTGGCGCTGGCAGGGGTGGGGGCGTGGGGCGGAGCTGGCCCGCCTCGCCGCCGCCCACGAAGGCTTCTTCTACCACACCCTCCCCGAATGGGTCCGGGCTGAGGATCCCGACCGGCCCTACTGGCCCGGCTCCCCCTCCTCCGGAGCTTTCCGCCGGGAAGTCAACGACGACCGAGGGGGCGACGCCCACTTGTGGCAGGTCTGGCACGGTCTGGCCCCCATCGCGGCCTACCGGGCTCGCATTCCCCGGTTTGTGAGCGAGTTCGGCCTGCAGTCACTGCCGACCTCCGAGACCCTCGCTGCCTTCGGGCTGCCTCCGCGGCCCACCCTCCGCGCCCCTGCCCTCCGCCGCCGCCAGCGGGACCCGGGCGGGATGCAGCGGCTTCTGTATTACCTCACAGAGCGGTTCCCGGTCCCGGAGGACCTGGAGGATCTGGCCTGGCTCACCCAGATCGCCCAAGCGGAAGCCGTGCGGCAGGCCGTGGAGCACTGGCGACGCCATCGCGACCGGTGCGGCGGGGCCCTCTACTGGCAGCTCAACGACGCCTGGCCCGCTATCTCCTGGTCGGGCCTGGATATCTACGGCCGGTGGAAGGCCCTCCATTACGCGGCCCGCCGCTTCTTCGCCTCCATCGCCCTCTCCCTTGATGCCCAGGAGGACCGCGTGGAGATCTTCCTCCTGAACGACACCCCTCGCCCCTGGCGGGGCACGATCCGCTGGTCCCTGGAGACCTTCGAGGGGCAGGCGCTCGAGCAAGGGGAAGAACCAGCAGAGGCACTCCCGCTGCACGCTGCCCGCATCCGCGCGGTGGAGGTCGGGGCGTTGTTGCGCCGCCACCGGCGAGCGCTGGCCTTCGTGGCGGAGCGATGGGAAGGGACCACACGGGAGGATCTCCGGGTGGCCCTGCTTGCCCCCGAGAAGACCCTGCGCCTGCCGGATCCTGGGCTGACGGTGGAGGTGGAGGCCCAAGGGGAGAAGTTAA
>Ga0272447_1000297_pt1 | contig 38685 bp, 29 predicted proteins | sample YNPCB0133_FD_194589 | JGI IMG/M metagenome (GOLD analysis project Ga0272447, IMG submission 194589) | Hot spring microbial mat communities from Yellowstone National Park, WY, United States - YNP-CB-013-3 | ecosystem: Environmental > Aquatic > Thermal springs > Hot (42-90C) > Sediment | place... | reverse complement strand
CCCTTTGCCTTTCAGTGCCTTATAGGAAAAGATACCACAGGCTGCCTGTCAAACTCTCTCAACCTGCGAAACTGACCATCATCTCCGAAAAAACCTACACTTGTGAAGGGGGAGGGGTGAGGGCCAAAAGTTGCCTGAACTACTCTCTGAAAGGGTACGATTTTTTGAGACTTGGGCCCGGTACGATTTTAAAGGACTCAACACTGCCTTTGTGTGATGTTGCAGGTTGTCCTCTCCTCTGGCTATGCTATAATGGAGTTGGAGGGCCGATGACACCACGAGGTGGAAACGCATTCCGTCCCAGCCGGGCACCAGCCGACGCCCGGGTGCTCAACAATCTGCCCGGTCGGTATCCGGTGGAGAACTGGCATGTCTGCTACTGGAGCGTCTCCGAAGAAGGCTCCATGCGGGAACACGCGGTCATCATCCAGTTGCCGGCAGGATACGCGGCCGTCTGCGAGCCCGTGCGCGTGGGGCAGGCCGGCTGCGTGCTGCGGGTCCGGCGGTGGGGCGTGGCATGCCGCATCTCCCTGCTGGAAGCCATCGGATTTGACCCCCTGGCCATTGCCGGCCCTGATGCCCCCGATGAGGCGGTCATGGCCATCTGCTTTGCCGCCACCCAGTTTGACCTCCCCGGCGACTTCGTCATCGCCGATCCCGACTACCCGCTTCTGCTCTTTGACCCCAGCGGGACCCTGAAAGGCTCATCCGTCAACGGCATCAGCCTCCTGGGCGCGCTGGCCTACTTCTTCTCCGGGGGGCGCGTGGCATCCGATTTTCAGCGACTGCGCCGGGAGGCCCCCACCCTTTACCGGCAGGCCCTCGCCGATCTACGGGCAGTATGGTAAGCGCAGTGTAACTTGCTGACTGAAGTCACCCTTCCTGGGCCTGCGGCCGATGGTCGGCCTTCGCCGACCCTCTCTTTTGGGATGCCCGTGGACGGGTGTCGGCCTTCGCCGACACCCGGCACGCAGGGCCCAGGGAGGACAATTTCAATCGGCTGAATAGTTACAGCGCAGTTAGAGGATAGCATAGATCGCCTCCCCTCATTTTATCATGATTTTTCAAAAGGGAAGACGGATCCATACAGTGGGGGTATCCAATTTTGCGGGCCTGGCTGCTTCGTGGGACAACTGCGCGCAGTTGTCCCACACAGTTTGTTCGTTGATCTCATTCAGGAGGTAAACAGTGTGCGACACACTGGTAGCAACAGGCCAGGCGACCGCTGATGGAACGGTCATCCTGGCCAAAAACAGCGACCGGGAGCCCAACGAGGCCCACGTCCTGGTCCATATTCCCCGTATCCGCCACGAGCCCGGAAAGACAGTGAAATGCACCTACATAGAGTTGCCCCAGGTGCCAGAAACGTACGAAGTTCTGCTGTGCAAGCCTTTCTGGATTTGGGGCTGTGAGATGGGCGTCAACGAACACGGGGTGGCCATCGGCAACGAGGCCGTCTTCACGAAAGAGCCCTACCACAAGGTCCCCGGACTGATCGGGATGGACCTGATCCGCCTGGCCCTGGAGCGGGCCGACACTGCCCGCCGCGCGCTGGAGATCATCGTCCAGTTGCTGGAAACCTACGGTCAGGGCGGGAACTGCGGCTTCCGCCACAAGACCTACTACCACAACTCCTTCATCATCGCTGACCCGCGCGAGGCCTGGGTGCTGGAGACGGTCGGAAAGCAATGGGCCGCTGAACGGGTGCAGGATGTGCGCACCATCTCCAATGGCCTGACCATCGGTTCGGAGTGGGACGAGGCCTCCCCTGGCCTGGTGGAGTATGCGATAGAGAAGGGGTGGTGCAGGTCCCGGGAGGATTTCCACTTTGCTCGCTGCTATTCCGACTTCCTTTATACCCGGCTGGATGGCTGCCGGGCCCGTCAGCGCCGCTCCACGGCACTTTTAGAGACGGACCGGGGCCGCATCACCGTGGAGACCATGATGGCAGCCCTGCGGGATCACGGGCCCGAGGCCGCCGACCCCCGCTGGAACCCCGGTCGGGGCTGGCTGATGGAGACCCTCTGCGTCCACGCCGGGTTCGGCCCGACCCGCCCCAGCCAGTCCGTGGGCGCGATGGTCGCCCACCTGCTCCCCGGTATGCCCGTCGTCTGGGTGACCGGCACCTCGGCTCCGTGCACGGGCATTTTCAAGCCGGTATTCCTGAACGGGGCCGGCCTCCCCGCCGTTCCGGGCCTGGATCGGGAACCCACAGGCACCTACGATCCCCGCACCCTGTGGTGGAGCCACGAACGTCTCCACCGCCAGGTAATTCGCGATTACGCCAGTCGTATGCCGCTCTATCGGGAGGAACGAGACGCCCTGGAAGCATCCTTTCTGCGGGAGGCGGCGGAGATGGTCGCCCAATACCGGGACGTCCACCCCGAGGAGCGTGCAGGGCCCCTGCGGGCCTTCACCGTCTCCTGCTTTGAGCGGGCATCGGCAGCCACTGAACACTGGATTGAGCGGGTGAGAAACGTCCCGGTGCGGTATCGCCCGCCTCTGTGGTTCTCCCTGGCATGGGACCGGTTCAACCGGGAGGCGGATTTCCCGCGTAGCGGACGGCAGGTGGGAAGAGGGTGGATAGTTTACGAACGTGCCAGGCACTTCTGGAAGTGCCTGGCACGTTCGGTTTTTTTTATTTCTCCATCCCTTTCAACGCCTCATAGGCAGGACGGACAAACGTCAGGGGCCAGCCTGGCTCCGTGATGGCCCACCAGTACTGCTCGTCCTCGGGGGTCCAGTCGTGATTGGCGATGGCCAGGACGAACATCGGGCCAATCCAGGGCCGCCAGTGCTCTCGCGCGTACCGGAACGCCCGTACCAGATAGTCCGCCTTCTGCTCTTCGGTGACGGCAAACCAGGAGTATTCGGGATGAATGGGGTCGGACGTCCATCCCATCTCGGTGAGAGTTACCTGCTTGTCCCCATCGCCGTAGCGGAGCATGATTTCCCGAACATCCTCCACGTGGCGGAAGCAGAAGAAGCGCTGACCGCCGTATGCGGAGTTGGCGGCCGCCTCTTCGGGGGAAACCTCCGGCGGGGCAGCGAATCCGGCAGCGTGGACGCCCAGGAGGTCAAAGTACGGCGCCGCCCCGGCCTCGTACATAGCGACGAAGTAATCCGTATCCGACATTGCGATGGGGGGTCCCGTGCCCGTCGGTGCCATCCCGGCGGAGGCGACCAGCGCGTCCGGATCGGCCTCTTTGATAGCGATATAGCAGGCCCGCAGCAGGCGGACGTATCCCTCGGGGTTGGGCGCCCGGGCTTCCCACTCCCGGGCCAGGTTGGGCTCGTTCCAGACCTGGTAGGCCCGCACCTGCCCCCGATAGCGGGCCGCGACCGCGCCGCAGAAGTCGGCGAAGTCTTCCACCGGCACCGGCAGCGCCGGGTCGTCGGGCAGGGGGACCCAGCCCGGGCGGGGTAGCCCATGCAGTCGGAAGAGCAGATGCAGACCCTTTTCCTGCACCTGCCGGACGATGCGGTCGCTGTAGCGCCAGTCAAAGCCCCCTTTGTACAGTTCCACATCCATCCAGTGCAGGTTCTGCCGGACCCAGGTGAAGCCGGCGTCCCGGATCAGGTTCAGGTCCCGGTCGGCGACCTCCTCCCGCCACCAGAGGAAGGCCACCATGCCGTATTCCGGAGACCCCAGCCGGACCCGCGGCCAGGAGGTGGGGGTGGGGAGCGGAGACGGGGTGGGGGTGCCCGAGATAGGGGGAGGGAGGGGCTGGGAAAGGACAAGGATACCCGCAATGATCAGAATGAGGACAAACAGCAGGCTGGGAGGCGAGAGTACCGGATGAGGTGAGTGCATGGGTCCCCGAATGTTATGGAAGTACCAGCGTGGCGAGGGGAAAGGCATCATCGGGAAAAAGGGTCCCGGAGGGGTCAACCGCTCTCAGACGAGGCCCACCGTTCGCCGGATATAGGCCCACTTTCAAACTATAGGAGCCTGCCGGGATCCCGGATCGCTGGATGTATCGGATATCCTGCCAGATGTCACCGGGCGCCCAGAATATCGGGCGGGAAAGCCCCATCAGAGGGTATCCGTCCCGCTGAGCAACCAGTTGCCCGGAGTCTGAAACCAGATGCAGGAAAACCGTTGCCTCTTCTCCCAGGGGTTCCAAAGATTGCCAGCGTAATGTCACTACCAGCGTCGTTTCCTCCACGTCTACCGACGCGGAGAGAAGGCGGATGCGTCCCCCAAACTCAGCCAGGAAGGGGGTTGTGGCGGCATCCCTTGGGCTTCCAACATCCCGACCGGGTAGACGGTCAGGTCTTCCCCCCCGTAGTTCGTCAGGATGACCCCAGCATATTCCCGCAAAATGGCTTGCATAGAATCACTGGTGTTCACTGGCCCAGCCCCGCCATAATGGTATTTCCAGTGCTGCTGCAGGTCCGGGAAGACCAGGCCCTCTACTCTCCGCATTTGCCCCGTGTTGACCCAGAAAAGGTCTTCCAGTTGGTCGGAAGAGCAGATGGGAATGCCCTCATGCCCCACGGCAAAGGTGGGGCGGATCGGGGCCAGGAAGAGGGGACAGTTGACACAGAGTACCGGGTCGGTGGGGACAGAGCGAACGGAGCGGACAAATGCCGCAACAAACTGCCGCAATTGTTCATACATAGCGGCGCGTTCACGAATAAAGAGTTCTCCACCTAACCCAATTAGCAAGGTTAGGAAAATTGTCAGCGCATCCTTCAAGAAACTCAGTCGCCGGGAATCCCAACGGGGGAGAGCAAGAGGAATTGCCCAAAAGAGGGCTGCTCCCACAGACGGGAGATAGAGCAATCGTGGACCGTCAATAACGTACTCAAACCCCAACATCATCCAGGCAGGTGCCGCTGTAAGAGCGAACCACCCCACGGCCAGCAGCAATAGACGGCCGCCGCCTGCCCGCCAGAGCAGAAGTCCCCAGATTAACGCTACCGGAAGAGACACCAGCAAAATGGATTGGAGGTCATCCAGTCCCCATCCTGCCGCCAGCACGTTCCGGGCCAGAGGAGCAACCGGGTACATCAGTCCCTGAAGGAAGTAGACCCCGTTCTGGTAACGGGCTTCTAGGTTCCAGATTTGAGGGGGGGTCAGGCTTTTGGGCATCATCAGCCACACCCCCACTCCGATCAGTGCACAGAGCCAGTGAAAGCGGGTGGACTGCAGTGCCTCTTTCCAACGAAGAGGCTTTTCTCGAGTGAGCAGCAGGAGGGTCAGAAGAAGCGGGAGCAGGGCGCCCGTTTCATGGGCGAAGGGAGCCAGCAGGGCCAGCGCCAGCGAGCCGACCAGGAATATGTGCTGTCGGTGGCGCTCCCACAGGAGATACAGGAGAAGAGAGCCCAAAATCAGAAAGGTGACCAGAGGGTGTGTCAGAGAGCCCACCCACGGAACAGCCTGATAACTGAAAGGAAAGAGCAAGAACAACAGCGCCCCGGCTGTGCTCAGAATCCCTTTGCGTGAAGGGGTAAGGCGGTACAGGATCCCCCAGACCAAAACCACGTTTAGCAGGTGGAGAGCCAGATTGATGCTGTGAAGGATGAACGGATGAAATGCTCCCAGGAGAGACCGCAGACCGCCCCAGATCAGGAAGGGGAATGGGCGATAATATCCACTGAACCCGGCAGAGCCCCACAGGATTTGGGAGAGGTTCCGCCCTTGAAGCCATACAAAATGAGGTATATCATCGGAGAAGAGAGGCAAGCGAAGGGAAAACCCGTATACCCAGCCTCCGATCAGGATCAGCAATAGCGGGATCAAGAAGGTCTGCCACTTTCCGCCTTGTGTAATCTTGGAGAGTCCCATCCGAACCTCAAGGTCTCCATAACAACAAAGTGCTGGTTACGGCCCATACACTTCCTGCTGCAGGAGATTCGCCAGTTTTTCCGCAACGCCGATCACATCCTCCGCGTCCGCTTCGGTCAGGGTCGCATGGGGGTCATATCGGGCCCGATTGCGCCAGTCCAGCGCCTGCCGGAAAGCCCGCCCAACTCCGGGCTCCACGATCGGTTCATTCACAATAAAGGCTCGGCTAAATTGCTGAACGACACCACTGTGGGTCTTCGGCCACTCGCCTTCCCGGAGAAGGAGCAGTCCCTTAGCGCTCAGCTCGGCAGCGTTGTACGCCATGTCAATGACGCCCCGGATGTACCCTCGCTTGCCTTTCAATGCGTGGGCCATTTCTAAGTATCCCTGAGCCAGGGCGAGGAGGTCCAACGCCTCCTGGCGGCGCATCGTGTTTTCGTCCACGCGGTATACCTCCTTTCCCGTCTCCTGAACCTCCCGAAGAAAAGCGTGGGGATGGCGGTATTCGTCCGGGCAGTAGACCATAGGAGAGACCAGTTCTCCGTGCTCCAGCATGACCTCAAAGGCGATGTCGCCCAGTGCCCGCCAGGCCGCGCGCACATCTCCGGTCGCGACGACCAGAAGGTCCACATCGCTCTCCGGCCCGGCGTCCCCGCGCAGGACGCTGCCATAGAGAATCATCCGGGCGATCTGGTCTCCGACCGGACTGCTCCGGACACGGGCGGTGAACTCCTGCAGAGCCCGATATTTCCGCTCCAGAATCGCGTCCATCTTCCCTGGATAGGCCGCACAGAGTAACAGAGCATATGTAGCGCAGGCTGCCAGGCCTGTTGACATAGGCTAGCTCCCGCAGACGAACCGCCTGCGACCTACAGGCTAACAGCCTGTGCTACGGATTTTGAAGAATGTAACGCAGGCCACCGGGCCTGCATCCAGGCTGACAGCCTGCGCTACTACTACGGTTTGGGCATGCTCATGATGGCCCCGAAGGCCGGACGGGGAACTCCCTGGGGGTCTATGATGCTGTATGGGCCATACGGGTCTTTGTCCGGGGGCAACCCGGTCTTCTGGATGTAGTCCAGGTTCCAGAGGAAGGCCAGGCGGACGAACCCCCACTGGCGCATCAACTGGTAAGCGCGGACGATGTAATCGGCCTGCTCCTGAAGGGTGTTATCCAGCGCGAACTCAAAGCCTGGAGGGGGTGGCCCGTACCCCTCCGAAGAGGCCCAGCCGAATTCGGTCACACAGAGAGGCTTCATCCCGGAGATGGCATCCCGATACCGCCAGAGGGTGCTGCGGAAGGACCAGGAGGGATGGGGATTGTCCCAGAAAGCGCGAAATGTCGCGCTGGGGTCCTGGTAAGTCTTGTCGTCCCAGGCGATGTCTGGGGGGATGTTGTAGCCATTGTGGTGGGCCCCGACACAATCGGCGTAACTCAGGAACCCCTTCGCGATCATCTCCTGATAGTACTGGAAGTCGTCCATATAGATGATCCGGTTGGGGTTCTTGGGGTCGGTGGCGGTGGCGCCCACCGGGGAGAGCGCGCCGCTGATGACGATGATGTTGGGGTCACGGCTCTTGATGACCTGATAGGCCATGCGGAGCATCTCCACGTAGCGGGCCGGGTTCACCCCCTCCGCTGTATCCCACTCCCGGTCCAGGTTCTCCTCATTCCAGACCTCTATGGCGTGTATGCGGCCCCGGTAGCGGTCCACCAGGCGGCCCAGGAAATCGGCGAAGAGGGTCAGGTCGTCCGGTGGGGCGCCCTCGGGATTATCGTCCACGTAACTGGCATGGCTCCACTCCGGCGCGCGCACGACGCTGAGCAGCACCCGCAGGCCCCGCTGATTGGCAGCATCCACCACTCCATCGTACATTCCCCAGTTGTACTGGCCCGGACTGGGTTCAATGATGTCCCAGCGGACCTGCTGTTTGACCCAGCCCAACCCCAGCGATTTCACCACATCCATCGTGTAGTTCGGGTCGCCGACCACGGCGTGGACGGCGATGCCGTAGCCGAAGACCTCCTGGCTCAGAGGAACGGCGGGTTGGGTCCCCGTTCCTGAGGAAGGGGTGGCCGTCGCCAGGGGCACCAGGCCGCCGACAGGAATCGCGGTCATCGTGGGGGTGGCCGTCGCAGCAGCGGGCCGGGGGGACTCCATCTGGGGGGCGAAGAAACCCCACCAGAGGCAGAAGACCCCCAGCAGGAAGACCACCAGCCACAGGCCGATGCCGATGATCAGTTGCTGGCGATCTCGGGTGGAACGGGACGGTTGGAACATAGAGCCTCCTGTAACAGAGGGGAAATGTCACATCGTGCAACCAGTTTTTCAGGATACGATTTCCATACGCAAGAGATTAAGAACTTCCTGGATAAGCACCGGCAAATTGGGGCGAGTATAACTCATTTCCGGCGCAGGGACACGGTGTCGCTTGATATCGGGCGGGATGTGCTTATGATGGGGGAAGGTCACTGCCAGGTCCTTGTCCTCAGGATGAGGGAAGTCATCCCACCAGCAGAGCCGTTGGTCCCCGCGGTAAATCTCATATCCATACGCCGTGATCAACCCGGCATTGAAGTCCAGTTCCTCTCGTACGCGCAAACGGAATCCTCCGATGAAGAACACTTCACCTTCTGCGACCCCTGTATAAGGGCTGGTGGACCAAACCGTCAGGGTGGAACGCTCCACCTCGGGGCGGTGAAGCAGATCAGCCACAAACCGCGCATACCGCTCCAGGGAGAGCAAAGGCGTCCCGGTTCCCATGGGCTTTAATAGACCGGTTGGAAACGGAGCACTTCGGGGACAGGCCGATCCCTCAGTTGAGCCTCATACGCCTCTTTCCTGCGGAGCCACGTCTCATAAATACCCTTCCAGCGGGTAAAGTCGGCCCGGGTTTCGTCATACTCGTCATATTCGGCCAGTTCACCAGCCATCAGCGCGTTGTAGAAATCCTCGCTCAGAATGCCGTACTTTTCCTCGTAGAGGGTCAAACGGCGCTCCAGCAGTTTCATCTCAATGACCAGTTCGTGTAATTCCATCATGGCCTCCTGGAAGGAGAGGGTCGGGCACTGGAACCAGTACCCGACCTCTCCCTTACCGCGACCCCATCACGGCGTGCAGAGCGTCGCAGGCCGGGCAGATGCCGCCGGGCCGGATGATGGCATAGCCGTTCTGCGGGTCGCCCGGAATGGGGCGCAGAAAGTCTATGTTCCAGACGATGATGCAGCGCACCATCCCGGTCTGGATGCTCAGCCGGACCGACTCCGCCAGCCAGGCCGCCTGCTCGCTGTTGTCGTTCCCGCGGGCCCACCAGAAGTTATCCGGGAACGGCTCTACCCCCTCCTGGGAGGCGAAGCCCAACTCGGTGTAGAAGAGTTGCCGGGTGCCCCGGAAGATGTTGTAGTAGAGTTCCGTCTGGGGCAGGAAGTACCAGGAGTGATGGCGGTCCCCGCCATCGGCAGGATGCCCAGAGCGGGCCGAGGGAGGCGTGGCACCGGCGTTGTGGTGCGCGCCAATGTAGTCCATACAGTTGGCCGCGCCCGCGTTCCACAACCCCTCCATCCAGGGCTTATCGTCGCAGCCGTGGGGGTAGCATCCGCCGAAGTAGCCCGTCGGGGCCGGCGCCGCGCTGATGACCGCAGTACGCGGGTTGGCCGCCTTGATGGCCTGATAGGCCGCGCAGAGAAGTCTCGTGTAGTTAGCGGGGGAGATATACCCGTTCTGCCACTCCCGGTCGATGTTTGGCTCGTTCCAGATCTCAATGGCATCGGCGCCCGCGGCGGCCATCCCCGCCACCCAGTTGGCCACCTCCTGTTCAAAGCCAGGACGGGCCGCCATTTCGGGGGGCCCCAACACGCTCACCTGAATCTTAAAGCCAGCTGCGTGAGCAGCGGCGATGACACCGGAAGCATCCGCCGGATAGCGGATCTGCGTCTTCACCCAGTTCATCCCAGCGTAGCGCATCAGGCTCGCATAGGGGAGGCTGAAGTCGGCCACGTGGCCGCCCAGTTCAAAATTGCCCCGTGCCCTGGGAGCGGGGGGAGGAGCCGACGCCACATCGCCCGCCTGGATGACAACGGTCACTTCGCTGCCGGGGATTCTGGCCCCGCCAGCCTTCACGTACCAGAGGCCCGTGTAGCGGCCCGGGTTGGCCGGAGCCTTCAAGTCCACGCTGATGTCCACGGTGGCACCCGCCTTCACTACGCCCACGGGGACGGCATCCGGACCGCCCATCTTCTCCCCTCTGGCGAAGACCAGAACGGTGTCCTGGGGCCAGTCGCAGGTGCCGCTGTTGCGCAGCCGCCAGGTTTTCTTGAACGTTTCGTTGTTGTTGAACTTCGTCCCGTCCGGCACAGTCACGTCCGTGACAAATTGAGCCTGCATACAGGCCGGGGCGGCACCGGTCGCGGCCGTTCCCGCCGCAGGGGCGGGCGTCGGCGTGGGAGTGGGCATTGGGGTGGGCGCGGCCACGTTCACCTGCGCCGCCCCCCGGCTCACTCCGGCGATGGCCGCTGAGACGGTGTACGCCCCCGCTGCCTCCGGCGCCCTCCAGCGGAACTCCGGCTGGCTCAGAGTGACCCGCTCCTCCGCCGTCTGGGGACCGTCTACTTTCCAGACGACCTCCAGCGCGGTCGGCTGCCGCAGGCCCGCCGCCACCCGGTACCCGTCCACCGCCTCCGCCACGCCGGGCATATTCCCCGCGTTCAGCAGGTCGTGGACGACGACGCCGCCCAGGTGGTAGCGGAGGGCCCAGTCCAGTTTGCGGGCCAGGAAGGACGGGGTGCCCAGCCAGACGGTGCGGCTCTCCCCCTGCGGGGTCTTGTAGGCGATGGCGTAGGTGCCGGCCGACTCCATCGGGGTGATGCTGGTCACCTGACCGACCAGGGTGAAGACCACTTCCTGCCCAGGCTGGACGGAGGACTCGGTGGGCGGCTGGACCTGGCCGAAGGGCGCCAGGGCGTCCTCCAGGCCCACGTACCGGACTCCGTCGGGGCCGGAGTCGGCGCTGAGAGAGGAGACGGCGGCGCGCAGTTTGTAGCGGCCCACCTGCCCGACGGCCCACTCCATCAGGGATTGGACCGCGCCCCCTTCGGTGTAGGCAACGGGGTTATCCGGGAGGGGGAAGATCAGGGCATCGGCGGCGCGGCCCAGCGCGGCCCAGTCGTACCCGCCGGAGTCCCAGCCGGAGTCGGTACGGGCCGGGGCCGGTACCACCACCTCCAGCCGCAAACCCTGGGCGTGCAACGCGTCGGCCAGCGCGGCCACGAAGGCCGAGAAGGCCTCCCGTCCTTCAGGCATCAGTCCCTCATAATCCAGCGCCACGCCAGCATACCCGGCCGCGTGGGAGAGAATCTCGGCAATATGGCGGGCCTGGATGTCCGGGTTCCCCAGCAGGTCCTCCAGAAGGGCCCGGTTCAGGGGCTGACCCGCCGGGCGGTTGCCCACCAGGAGCAGGGCCTCCGGGCTGCCGGAGGGGCGGGCCGGAGGCTTGCCGATGAGCATCCCGTCCGCGCCCAGGTAGAGGCCGGGGAGCATCACCTGGGTGAGAAGGCCCGCCGCGGGGCCGCCCACAGCCTCCCCGGAGGCCACCGTGCCGATGGCCGGGACCACCGGCAGGGTCTGCATCACCACCACCGAGGAGGGAAGACGGGAGACCCGCGCGATCAGCACCTCCCGTTCCCGGTCCAGTGTCCCGCCGACCCACTCCCAGGTCGTGCCGGTCCAGGTGTAGAGGTCCAGCGTCTCCCAGGGCTCGGCGTCGTTGGGGATGACCACCTCCAGCGTGGCCGGACCGGTCGTGCGGGAACCGATCTGGATACGGTAGAAGGGGCTCTTGACCTGGAGGACGGGCGGGAGGGCCACCAGAGCCTCTTTCAGGTCGGCTCCAGCGGAACCCTGCAGGAAGATGGCCTGGGGAACCGAGTCCAGCCGGACCCGCAGGGATACCCCGCCCTCCGGGTTGATGCCGACGGTGAGGCCGTCGGGATGGGATATTGATGGATTCGCCGCGCTAAGGCGGGTGTAGCCAGTGATATGCAGTCGCTGCGGCAGGGAAATGGGCGGCAGGAGCAGCGCTCCGATGACCAGGAAGGCGATGGCGCCGTAGACCCAGTTGCCGGCCGCCAGCCACTCCCCGAACTCCCGGAAGTGGTTGACGACCCGCTGCAGGGCCGAAGGGCCTTCCCTGGTCTCTGTATTGTTCGCTGCCATGGACTTCACCTCCGTATTGGCGTATTGCGTGTTCCGTTAGCGGCGGGAAAGGACAAACCGAACCGCGATGAACATCGCCAGGCCGACCAGCAGGATGCCGCCGATGCGGGCGCCCCAGCGCAGAATCTGGGGCCAGATGGACGGCCGGGCGACGGGATTCGTCTCCGGCGTGGGTAGGACAATAGCCGGAGTTGCACCACCCGAAGCACCCCGTTGCAGGGGCATAGCGGCCTCCAGTTGGCCGCCGGAGGCCAGGGCCAGCGCCACCTGGGCCGGGCCGTTCACGCCGTACCCGGCCGGGGGCTGGACGGCGACCTGATACGCGCCGGGCCTCAGCCCGGGGAAGCAGTAGGGCTCACTGATGCCGTCGGTGGTATACTGCCCCACCAATCCGGTGGCGTCGCTCAGGGAGAAGACCGCGTTGGGCAGGAGTTCCTCCGTCTCCACCTGGCGGACTCCGTCCCCGTTGCGGTCGTGGAAGGCCTGCACGCAGACCTGACCGGCCTCCGGCGTCGGGGTGGGCACCGGGGTCGGGGTGGCCTCCGGGGTCGGGGTGGCCGTGGGGCAGGAGAGGACCAGTTCCTGCCCGACAAAGATCATCTTATTGGGCCCCAGCGAACCGGCATTGAGCCGCTCCAGTTCCGACATTGGAACGCCGTACTGAAGGGCAATGCCAAAGAGCGTGTCGCCGGGCTGGACGATGTGGACCCGGCAGCCGTCCGGTCTGGGAGTGGGCTGGGGAGGGGGGGCCGGGGCAGGCGCACCGGAGGTTCCAGACGTGCCGGAGGACGGGGGGCGTGGCGGCGAAGTGGGCGGCGGGGGCGGCGGCGTCGGCGGTGCCTGACCGATGGCCACCAGACTGGCGTCGTCAATATAGACGTCGTTGTTGACCCGGGGCATTCCATCGGCCCAGTCGGTACGATGGTAGATAAAGACGGTCACCGCCTCGGCTTGGGCAACGGCTTCCACCTGAAAAAGGGTCCACTGATCCCACGCATTTCCCTCGGCCGACCAAACGATGGTGCCAGCCCACGGGTTGGTACCACCAGTGGGGTCAATGCCCACCCGGACATGCATCGGGGCGGGGTTATTGGAGTACGGTACTGTCGGGCAGACGTTCCACTGCTCACCGGGCGCACAGGACCAGGTCTGGACCCACGCCTGGAAGCGGAGACGAGTGCCCGGGGTGATCCCCCTCACCTGCTGGTAGAGGCCGGCCTCCATCTGGCGGTTGAAACTGTGAATTTTCTGAGAGAGAAAGCCAGAACGCACCCGATAGGCGAAATCCACAGATTTCATACTCCGGAACTCTGGCCGTCCCCAGGCACAGTTAGCGGGATTCGGATCGGTGTGGCAATAGGACGGAGTTACTGCGTACGACGGACGCGGGGGGTCCACCCAGAAGGCCCGCCAGCCTGGAGCAATCTGAACCTCCGGGATGCCGTCCTGCCAGGGCCAATCCGACGAGCCGCCGCTCTCAAAATCGCCGTTGGTCAGCAGGTTGGGCCCTTCCTGGGCCGTGACCGACGGTCCAGGTATGAGCATCAGAAGCACAACGATCAGGATACTCAGCAGGCATAACCACTGAACGCGAAGCCTCATCTCCTCCTCCGAACTTTCGTTGATTGAACAACAAGCGATTATAACACAGGTTGAAGGGGAGGCAAACGGGTCATGGTTGGACTTCCGCTGTGGCTGGTAGCGGGATGAAGTCCCCCAGCGGGGCGCCCGTTTCATCCAGGACGGGGACCCGCTGGCCCGTGGCCGGGTCATACCAGCCCACCCGCAGTATGTATGTCCCCGGCGGGGCGGAGGGGTCTACGTTCAATTGATAGTCGTCCCGAATGACCTCACCGGGAAACCAGCCCGTTGTCGGACGGGTCCACTCCGCAGGGACAGAATCCTGCTGGGCGTAGATGCGGCCGTCCGGCCCCACCATGTGCACGAAGACGGTGTAGGAGCGGGGGATGAGGCCGTCGGCGCGCCAGTAGAGGGTCAGGGAGAAGGTCTCGCCGGGCCGCAGGGCGGCGGGAAGTGGGCCGTGGCCCAGGAGGGTGGCCCATTCGCCGAGGCGGAGGCCCACAGGATGGGAGATGGGCGGCGCGGTGAAAGTCCGCTCCGGAACGGTGACCCGAAGGGCCCCGATGTCCACGCCGGGAGCAACGGGGGCTCCGTCCTCCCCGAGGAGGTCCAGGGACAGGGTGTACATTCCAGCGGGCACCGGGGTTTTCGGGTCGGCCGGGAGGGCCACCGGCACAATGAAGGACCAGACGTCCCGCACCAATTCTCCCCGCGTCCAGGAGGAAGTGGGAACATCGGCCCGGCCCGGCGTCTGCACGGCCTCCGCCACGACGGTTCCGTCCGTTCCCCGCAGGCGCAGGCGGGCGCGGTAGGTTCCCTCCGGTGGCTCTACGGCCCGCCAGAAGAGGGTCAGGAGGAACGATTGCCCCACTTCCACCGTTTCAGGCAGGGGTCCGACGCCCACCAGGCGGAGGTGTCCCCCTATCTCGGCGTCCAGCCGCGTCTGGATGGGGAGGCGCTCGGGGGGCGGGAACCGCCGGGGCCGCCGGACCTCCACCTGGGCCAGAGAGTAGGCAGTGGTCCCCAGGGGATTCCCTGCCCCGTCCCGCAGGTCCAGACGGCGCCCATCCAGGCCGTAGACGATCACCAGTAAGGTGTACCGGCCCGGTGGAGTTCCCTCCCACGGCGTCAGGATGTGTGGATCCCGCGCGTACTGGTCGGGGCGGAGACGGGAGGTGGGGTAGGGGTAGGCAGGGTGCATGTTGTCCTGCTGGCCGTACAGGATGCCCCGTTCGTCCACCAGATGCAGGCCGACGCTGTAGTCGGTGTTCACGGGGGGCAGAACCCGCCAGTACAGGATGACCTCCAGGGGCTCGTCCGCGCGGACCGCTGGGGTGGGCAGGTCGTATCCCATCAGGACCATCTGGTTGCCGAAATTCACTTCCAGCGGGACATCCACCCCGCGCACCTGCCGGCCATCAAAGAGGGTCCGGCGGAAGGGGTTGTCGTAGCGGTCCAGGTAGAGGGTTTTGACGACGGTCAGCCCGACGGCGAGGAGCGCGCAGGTTCCCAGGACTCCCCGGGAGAGGGGGCCGCCGAAGGACGGGGCCAGAGGGGAGGTCTCCCGCCGCCGTCGTCCCGTCCAGAGGACGGCGAGGAGCAGGAGGAGGGCGCTGAGCCCGGAGAGGCGCCAGGCCCACCGGCGCAGCGGGGTCTCCCCGAAGACGACGGTCACGGTATGGCGGCCAGCGGGAATGTCGGCGGCGATCAGGCCGTGGGGGCCGTCGGGCTCCAGAGGGAGCGGCTGACCGTCCATCTGGCCCTGCCAGCCGGGGAAGAAGTACCACAGGAAGCGGATGCGGAACGGCTGATCGCTCTCCAGGGTCAGATGGGCCTGGGTCAGGCCATATCGGGCCTCCAGGACGTGGGCCCCAGCGGGCAGGCTGGTCAGGTCCAGCCGGGGGATGATGAAATCGGGCGCAGCAGCCTCGTAAAGGGGCAGGAGGGCCTCCGGGGAAGGAATTTCCTGAACCCAGATCGGCAGATACTCTCCGGCCGCTGTTGTTCCCAGCAGCCCGCTCTCCATTTCAAAACGAATCTGGTCTAACGGAGACGGATCGCTCTGGGGCACCCGGCGTAGCGGGAAGAGCCATGGCAGGGCAAAAATCATCATCCCTCCCACCACAAGGGGAATCCAGGTCTGTCCTCTGCGCGCCAGCACGGTTGCCCCCAGGCCCGCGAGAGCTGCCAGTCCAAGAGAGGCGGGAATCAGAAACCGCCAGGGGAACTGGAAAAATTGCATCAATGGCACCCGCTCCCATACGGGTAGAGAAATCGGCAACACCAGGCCGACCAGTACCCCGGTGGCCAGCGTGAGGGCCCAACGGTGGGCACGAACTTCCCGTCTGATAAGGGCTGAGAGGGGCCACCAGGCAATGAGGGCCAGCGCTGCCTGGACCCATCCCAGACTGACCGGAAACGCAAAATTCGCCTGCGCGTAGTCTACGGGGCGGGGGGAAGCCAGGATTTCTCGGAGGGAACGGAAGTGGTTGTGGTAGTCAAAGACGGAGGGCGAGTAAAGTTGGTAAATATGCACAAAGTTTTTCTCAAAAAACGCCGGTAGCCAGAAAAACGCAGAGAGTCCGATGCCTGAAGCGAGGAAACATCCCGCGCGCAGGGCAGAACGGGGGCCGTACAGCAGGGCGCATAGGGCCACATAGGCAAGAAGCAGGGCGATTCCGATGAGAGCCGTCACGTTGTGGCTGAGAATCATTGCTGCGCAGCCTAGGGCTGTGAGGACACCGAAACGGGGTTGCTCGGACACTGCCAGCCGCCGGAGGGACCAGAACGTGAACACAAGCCAGAGCAGTCCCTCCATACCGGGCAAAGCGCTCCATTGATAGACATAATTCAGGGTAGTCGGAGCATAGATGGCTGCAAACGCAGCGACGATCCCCGCCAGTTCCCCCCAGAGGTCACGCACCCAGAGATACATTGCCAAAGCCAGGCCCCAAAGGGCCAATCCCAGACTGGCTGAGAAGGCAGTGCTCAGGGAGAACCCCATCCACCGCAGGGGCAAGACAAAGTAGTAACTGAGCGGGGCATAGTAGTTGAAAAGGGGGAATCCGAAGCCCAGCCCCAGGTCCGGCGCCCAGCGGGGATAGAGGATACCAGAACGGAGGGCGCGCTCCAGTTGAGCAACTCTATGAAAATGCAGGGCTCCATCCGTGCCGAAGAGTTGGCCGGAGAAAAGGGGCTGAAGCGCAGGGAGGATTCCGAATCCCAGAAGGGTGATGACCAGGAGAAACCGTAGAGTTGGCTTCATTATCACCACAAAGGGAAGCACAGCACGCCCTCCATAGGCGTGCTGTGCTTCCTAACCATCGTTCACCGACGGCGGGAGAGGACGAAGACCACGCCGAGGATAACCGCCAGCACCAGGAGCAGGATACCAGCGATGCCAACCATCCCCCGCAGAGCCTGGGACCAGAAGGAGGGCTGTCCTCCGGTGCCCACTGGAGTCGGAAGCACAATTTCAGGAGTAGATGTCGCCACGGGTCCCTCTCCGCGTTTGGCACCCATTGTCACGTCCATCCGGGCTGTACCCGCCAGGGCCACCATCATCTCCGACGGCCCGCTGGCCACATACCCGGCCGGAGGCTGCATGCTCACCCGGTACGAACCGGGGGTCAGGCCCGAGAAGCAGTAGGGCTCGCTGATGCCGTCGGTGGTGTACTGGCCCACCAGGCCCGCCGCGCCGCCCACAGAGAAGACCGCGTTGGGCAGCAGTTCCTCCGTCTCCGGCTGGCGGAACGTGTCGCCGTTGCGGTCGTGGAAGGCCAGGACGCAAATCTGGCCGCTCTCGGGCGTGGGCGTGGCTTCCGGCGTGGGGGAGGCCGGGGGCTGGGTGGGCGGCGCCGGCGCCGTGACCTTGATCTTCACCCACAGTTCGCTGCCGGGGATGCGGGTGCCGCCGGTCTGGAGGACCCAGTTGCCCGTGTAGTCCCCTGGGGCGGCCGGCGCGACCAGGTTGACGCTGATTTCCTTCACCTCTCCGGGCGCCACCCGTCCAATGGGCAGGGAATCCGGCCCGCCCATCTTTTCCCCGCCGACGAAGACCAGGACGGTGTTATCGGGCCAGGCATCGGTGCCGGTGTTGCGCACCCGCCAGGTCTTGGTGAACGCCGCGCCCCCGTCAAAGGCCGTGCCGTCAGGGACCGTCTCCCCGGCGAAGGCAGCCTGGAAGCGGGGGCGGGTGGGCGTGTTGGTGGGGACGGGGGTGGGAGTGGCCGCCGGCGCCGCCACCACCAGTTCGGCGTCGTCAAACCAGGCATCGTTGTGCTTCAGCGGCACCTGCCCGGTCATCCGGGCGGAGACGAAGACGGTCACCTTGCCACTGGCTCCGGCGGTGGCCTCCACCGAGACCCGCACCCACTGGTCGTTGACATTCACCGGCGCCGACCAGACGACACCGGGGTCATACCACAGCCCCTTGCCCTCCGGGTCAATTCCCACCCGGAAGTTAGGGTTCCAGCCCCCGTAGGAGGGAGCGGGGAGGTCATCGTTGCTAATATGGGAGCGAGCCCAGACGCTGAAGCGCAGGCGGGTCCCCGGCGCCACGCTGACCGTCTGCATCACGCCCCCGTGCCAGGGCATATACTGAACCCCAACGGCCTGGGAAGAAGGGCCACTCCGGTAGAGACCATATCCCCTGAAATCCCGTTCCACCCACCAGTGGGGACGACAGGGCAGCCAGGTTGGCTCCTGTTTACACTTATCTCCTGCATCCTCATGCCAGGGATACCAGTTCGGCGCCGTGCTCCCCTCCCAAGCGTCAAACCCCGGGTTGGCCAGGAGGTTCTGCATCAGGGGGCGGGCCTGAGCCCGCGGGGCCAGCGCCACTGTCATCCCCAGAAGCAACAGCATTACGCCGAAGATTCGCAGTCTCATTTTCATTCTCCCTCACTTTCTGCTTGCCCAACACTCGTTGATTATAGCACAATCCGGGGGGAGGGCAAACGGACCACAGACGACAGACCACAGACCACAGAGACAGACCACGGACCACAGACGACAGACCACTGACTACGGACGATGGTCGTCAGGAGTGCTGGCGCAGGAAGTCCAGCAGAGTCCGGTTGAACATCACCGGCTGGTCCGTTGGGGTAGCGTGGCCGGAGCGGGGAATGGTGATCAGTCGGGCGCCGGGGATGCCGGAGGCCAGTTCCTCTTTGGCCCGCAGGGGCACCACGGTATCCTCCAGACCGGCCACGACCAGGGTGGGAGCCCGGATGCGCCCCAGGTCGCGGCGGCCGTCGTAGCGGGCAGCCGCCATCATCGCTGCCCGGTACGCGGCGGGGTCGTTGGCGCAGAGGCGCTGAAAGGCCACCCGCCGCAGACCTGCCTGACCCGGTCGGGGAAAGAGTTCCTCCGCCACCAGACGGGCATGGAATGCCGGGTTCACCAGCAGGGCCCCGAAACGGGTCAGGGTCAGCCGCCACTCCGCCCATGCCTTCGGACGCAGATAGGCGAAGGTGTTGACCAGCACCAGGGAGCGCACCCGCTCTGGATGCCAAACCGCCAGCACCTGGGCCACGGCGCCCCCCAGAGAAAGCCCGACGATGTGGGCCGAATCCGTCCCCAAAGCCCTCAGGAATCCGGCGATGTCGTCGGCCATCTGATGGACAGTGTACGGACCGGGGGGCTTGTCGCTCCGGCCGTGGCCGCGCAGGTCCGGCATCAGGACCCGGTACCGTTGGCTCAGCGCTGGCGCCTGGAGCAGGAACCAGTCCTCCGCGCAGGAGCCCAGACCATGGAGCAGCACGACCGCAGGACCAACCCCCCGGGCCAGATAGTGCATCCGCAGACCGTCCACCTGGATGTACGGCATGCTCCCCTCCGAAGAATCACCAGTGCCAGGCACTTCGGGAAGTGCCTGGCACTTCCCCTATTCCCGGACCGGCACCAACCGCAGGAAGCCTCGGTTCCCCACCCGCAGGATGGCCTCCTTCTCCGGCCCAACGACCGTCTCCACACTGGTCACCTTCACCCCGTCCAGCAGGACACCCCCCTGCTGGATCAGGCGGCGGGCGTCGCTCTTGGAGCGGGTCATCCCGGCCGCGTGGATCAGGTCCACGACGTTGATCGGCCCCCGCAGTTCCCAGACGGGCATTTCCGACGGGAGTTGCCGCTCCTGGAAGACCCGGCGGAAGTGTTCGGCGGCGGCCTCGGCGGCCTCCCGACCGTGGAAGATGTCCACAATCTCCCAGGCCAGACGCTTTTTGGCCTCCATCGGGTGGAGGGAGCCATCGGCCAGGCTCGCCTGGATGCGGGCAATCTCCTCCGGCGGCCAGCGGGTCACCAGGTCAAAGTAGTTGGGCATCGCCTCGTCCGGGATGGACATGACCTTGCCGTACATCACCTCCGGTGGCTCGTCCACGCCGATGTAGTTGCCCATGCTCTTGGACATCCGCAGTTTGCCGTCGGTGCCGACCAGGATGGGGTAGGTGATGCAGACCTGGGGGGGGAGGCCGTAGGCCTCCTGGATTTTCCGGCCCACCAGCAGGTTGAAGAGTTGGTCGGTGCCGCCGATCTGGACGTCGGCCCGGAGCATTACGGCATCGTACCCCTGGGCCAGGGGGTAGAGGAATTCGTGCAGCCAGATAGCATCTCCCTCGGCGTACCGTTTGGCGAAGTTCTCCCGCGCCAGGAACTGCTGGACGGTCACCTGCGCGGCCAGAAAGATGAAGTCCTCGTAGGACAGTTTGGAAAGCCACTCCCCGTTGTACCGTACTTCTGTCCGTTCCGGGTCCAGAATCTTGAAGGCCTGCTGGACGTAGGTGCGGGCGTTGGCCTGGACCTGCTCGCGCGTGGGACGGGGGCGGGCCTTGTCGCGGCCGGACGGGTCCCCGATGAGCGCGGTGTAGTCCCCGATGACGAAGATGGCCTGATGCCCCAGTTCCTGGAAAAGCCGCAGTTTGCGCATGGTGACGGTGTGGCCCAGGTGGAGGTCGGGGGCGGTGGGATCGTACCCGCAGTAGACCCGCAGGGGACGGCCCTCCTTCAGGCGCTCCCGCAGTTCCTGGGTCATGCGCTCTTTGATCTGGTCATCGCCAAATTCGGCCCCGTGCATCAGCAGGGCAACCTGTTCGTCTATGGACAACGGCTTCATGGCTGGCTCCTTGGGGAAAGGATGCAAGGGTGCAAGGATACAAGGATACAAGGGTAAAAGGGTACAGGGTACAAGGGTAAAAGGGTACAGGGTACAAGGGTGAGATGAGCAGTGCTGGTGAGGACAGGCGGGGGCGGATTGCAGCGCGGGCGGACAGTCGGGCCCGTACAGCCGCGCTACAATCCGCTAACGTAGATGTAGGTGAGCGCTCTCCAGCCGTTCATGGTGGTTTCCCTCAAGGGGCGCTTTCATGATACCCGAATTTGCCCGGATTTGCAAGCGCGGCGCAGGGGACATCTTGTCGGACAACTGCGAGCCGTTGTCCTACACCCCCCGGTTGACAAACTCCGCAGGCTGGGTTACCATTACGGAGCATCTGGCTACCCGACAGTTTGAAATCAGGACACGGATACACACGGGTTTCACGGATCAGCACGGATGAAATCTGTACCATCCGTGCCCATCCGTGTCCCATTGAACGGAAAACAAAGGTAAGACGGGCATTTACGGCTTATCAATCCGTGTCTATCCGTAGCATCCGTGTGAATCCGTGTACTGCCCGATCAAAAGTGTCAGGTGACCAGACGGAGCATACACCCAGCCAGCAGTCCCAGAGGCGAAACTTGGAAGACACCATTCGGATGGGCCACGGCGCGGGGGGACGGATGATGGCCGACCTCATCCAGGAGGTCTTTCTGCGCCACCTGGATAACCCCCTTCTGCGCCAACTGGCCGACTCCACCGTCCTGGCCCTGGCCGGGAATGGCCGGATTGCCATTTCCACCGATTCCTTTGTGGTGCGACCGCTCTTCTTTCCGGGCGGCGACATTGGTTCCCTGGCCGTCCACGGCACCGTCAACGACCTGGCCATGCGCGGCGCCCGTCCCCTCTGGCTCACTGCCGCCTTTATTCTGGAGGAGGGATTGCCGGTAGAGGACCTCCGGCGGGTTGTCCGGTCTATGGCTGAGGCGGCCCGGCGGGCGGGGGTTGCCGTCGTCGCCGGGGATACGAAGGTGGTGGAGCGAGGCCATGGGGACGGGGTCTACATCAACACCACCGGCGTCGGGGTGGTGCCCGACGGGGTGGATGTGGGCCCTCAGCGCATCCGTCCCGGCGATGTGCTCCTCATCAGCGGCACCGTCGGCGACCACGGCATCGCCGTGCTCAGCGAGCGCGAGGGCCTGGGCTTTGAGACGGAACTGGTCTCCGACAGCGCCCCGCTGAATGGCCTGGTGGAGGCATTGCTGACGGCCGCTCCGTCCACCCACTGCCTGCGGGACCCGACGCGGGGCGGGGTGGCGGCGGCGCTGAACGAACTGGCCGTCGCGGCCGGAGTGGGGGTGGAACTGGATGAGGCGGCCGTGCCCGTCCGTCCGGCCGTCGCCGCGGCCTGTGAGATGCTGGGGTTTGACCCGCTGACCGTCGCCAACGAGGGGAAACTGCTGGCGTTCGTCCCGCCGGAGGAGGCAGAGGCGGCGCTGGAGGCATTGCGGGCCCATCCGCTGGGCCAAAACGCGGCCCGCATCGGCCAGGCGACGGCGGAGCATCCCGGCCTGGTCCTGGCCCGTACCGGCATCGGTGGGCGGCGGGTGGTGGATATGCCGCTGGGGGAATTGCTCCCCCGCATCTGCTGACTTGTCAGCCCACACAGGTGTGGTATAATTCCGTTCGTGAGGCCACCCTAGCTCAATCGGCAGAGCAGCCGCTTCGTAAGCGGCCGGTTGTCGGTTCAACTCCGACGGGTGGCTCCTGAATCTCCTGGAGGGCAACGCCCCTGGCAGCGGCCCCTGGTACTCCCACATTCCCGAGAGGCCCCGGACTCCGGGGCTTTTTCGTATGACCGATGACGACATTACCTCCGCGACCGGCAGACCCCTGGCGCCGGGCCTGGCGTGCCGCCACGGGAAACATCCCGCTGGCCGTGGGCCTCTTCCTCCTGGCCTTCTACCTCCTGCTCCTGGCCTGGATTCCCCAGTTCTCCCCCGGCCCGGCGACGACGGACCGATGGCTGGTCCAGACCCGCTTTGGCCCCTGGACCGGCACCATGTACCGGCTGGGCCTCTTCTCCCTCGCCGGTTCTCCCGTCATATCGGTACTCCTTTCCCTGCTGGCGTTCCTGCTGTTTCTGCGGGCCGCAGAACTGGCGGATGCACTCCGTTCCCGCCTCCGCGACCGGGACACCCGAAGCCAGTGGTGGGCTGGGATGTTCCCCCTTCTGGCCTGTCTGGGCGTCCTGGTTCTGCTGGGGGGACTGCTGATCGGTCACCGGTGGGGATGGCGGGAAGAGGGCCTGGTTGGCCCGGAAACCACTTCGTTTCCAGGCCACGATAAAGGGACACCGAGGTCATACCTCATTGGTTTCGGGCCCGCGCTGACCATTCGGGCCACCGATGACGCCGACCGTCCCCTGAAACTCCAGCAGACCGCCCGGGAGTCAGCGCAAACGGAACTGGTCCTGTATCTGACCCCCTCAGCCCCGGAGCGATCGTTCGCCATACCGGAGAGCGGTCTGGTGGTCCGATTGGGAGTCCGGGGCGCCCTCTCCGCCCGGAGCCCGATTCTGGTGGAAATCTTCCGTGCCCCCGGGGGCGAGCGGGTCCAGGAAGCGACTATGGATGAGGACCAGTTCTCTCTGACGGTAGACGGGGTTCATCTGAAGATTTCCCGTCAACCCTATCCTCTCCTGGCTCTCGCCCATGACCCGGGGCTCTGGCTGAAGTGGGTGGGGCTGGTTCTGGGAACGATTGGGCTGGTCGGCGCGCTGAGCCTGGGGGGACAGAAAGGACGAATTCCGGGCTTTCTCCTCTCCGCACTCTCCGTACTGGTCGCTGGCATGGCGGGCTACAGTCTGGCGACTCGCGGGGGGCTGGGCGCGCTGCCGTTCCAGTTGGAAGCCAGTGCCCTCTGGCTGGTCGGGCTGGGCGTCTGGCTGGTCCGGCGGAAAGAGGGTTGACGGTTACCCGACAATACGGTATACTTCAGACGACGGACGACGGACGACAGACGACGGACCACAGACCACAGACGACGGACGACGGACGACGGATCTCTCAGGAGGAGCGCCGATGAAGGTTTCTTGTCTGCAGGAGAATCTCTCTCGCGGCCTGAGCGTGGCCGGACGGGCGGTCTCCACCCGCTCCGCCCTCCCCATCCTCAGCCATATCCTGTTCGCCACCGATGCGGGGCGGCTCCGCCTCTCCTCCACCAACCTGGAAATGGGCATCCACTGCTGGATCGGCGGACGGGTGGAAGAGGACGGGGCCATCGCGGTCCCGGCCCGTACCATCATTGACCTGGCCAACACCTTCCCGCCGGACCGGGTGGACCTGCGCCAGGAAGTGCGGACGATGACCCTCAACGTCCGCTGCGGGCGGAGCGAGGCCAACATCAAAGGGCTGGACGCGGTGGATTTCCCGCCCATCCCGACTCCCGAAGAGGGCGCGGCCGACGGCATCTCCATAGACCCGGAGACGTTGCGGACCGCCATCAGCCAGGTAGCCTTCGCCGCCGCCACCGATGAGGCCCGCCCCACCCTCACCGGCGTGCTCCTGCGGTGGGAGGCGACCGCCGCTGGCCCCACCCTGACCCTCGCCGCCGCCGACGGGTATCGTCTGGCGGTCCGTCGGGTCCTGCTACCAGAAAGCGAGGCGGCCCGTCCGTTCAGCGTCATCGTCCCGGCCCGCACGATGACGGAGTGGGCCCGCATCTGCGGCGAACTGGTCAAGGGCCGCGACGAACGTCCGCCGGTCCACATCACCTTCACCCCCGACGGGAACCGCATCCTCCTCCAGGCCCAGACTCCCCCCGATGCCCCGGTCCCGATGGAGGTCGTGCTGGTCTCCCAACTGATCCCCGGCACCTTCCCCGACTACCAGCAATTGATCCCGCGCGACCGGAACACCCGGCTGATCGCGGGGACGGCGGAACTGCTGAAGGCCTGCCAGACGGCGCACATCTTTGCCCGCGAGAACACCAACACCCTGCTCTTCCACATCCATCCGGGCTCCGACCTGGAGCCGGGGCGGCTGGTCGTCTCCGCCACCTCCGCCGAGACTGGCAGCGACGTGACGGAACTGGACGCGGCGATAGAGGGGGCGGCCGTGGAGATTGCCTTCAACGTGAAATTCATCCTGGACGCGCTGGGCGTGGTCAACTCGCCGCAGGTGATGATGGACATTATCTCCCCCTCCAGTCCAGGCGTCATCCGACCGGTGGGCGGGGACGACTTCACCTACGTGGTGATGCCGATGACGCTGGAACGGTGATGGATCCGATCTATCCAGTCCAAACAGTAGACGAGGCTTACCACGCCTGCCATCCGGACCTGGCGCTGGAGGCGGGGGACCCGCGCTACATACCGCTGACATCTGTGCGGGGCGGTTTTGACCTGCCGGTCACCATCACTAACCATCACTAACAATATCCGCCGCACACCTCGTGGCTACTTCCATCAGCAACTGGTCACAGGCCATCGGGGGTGTGGAAAATCCACCGAACTGAAGCGGCTCCAGGCCCACCTGCGGGAGACGAAATACTTCGCGGTCTACGTGGATCCCGAAGCCCTCCTGGACCTGGGCGACGTGACGTATCTGGATGTGCTGGTGGCCCTCACGCAGGAACTGGAGCAGGCGCTGAGGGGCGAAAACATTCGGCTTCCTCCCTCCCTGCGGGAGAATCTGGACCAGTGGTTCGCCAACGTGATCCTGACCGAGGAGCAGCGACGGGATGTAGAGCGGGCGCTGGAGGCCGATTTCGGCGTGGGGCCGCAGGTCCCTGCCCTGGCCCGGATGCTGGCGGCCATCACGGGCCAGATTCGCAGCGGCAGTTACCGGCGGGTGGAGATTCGCCGCCAACTGGAGCAGAACCTGCGCGTTTTTGTCCAGCGGCTCAACGAACTGGTGGATGACGCCCGGGTCCGGTTGACCCGCAAGGGGTGGAATGACCTGGTGTTCATCGTGGACGGGCTGGAAAAGATGCACTACGCCCCCCTTCCCGATGGACAGAGCACCCACTCCGCCCTCTTTGTTGCCCATGCCGAACAACTCAAGAGCATCCACAGCCACGTTATCTACACCGTCCCCATTTCCCTGGTCTTCAACGCCAACCTGGGCGATGCTTTTCCGGACCCGACTCTGATCATCCCGATGGTCAAAATCACGGAGCCGGATGGCCGGACCCTCTATGAGCCGGGGCGGAAAGCGCTTTTTCAGGTAGTCGCCCGGCGGGTGGATGTGGCCAAAGTGATGGAATCAGAGGACCTGGTCTGGCGGCTCGTGGAGGCCAGTGGAGGGTCCGTGCGGGACCTGATGCGGCTGATGCGACTGGCCTGCTACGGCGCCACCGACTGCATCCGGGCGACCCACGTGGAAACCGCCATTCGGGAGTTGGGCCGGGAGTACGACCGGCTGATGCAGGACGATGACCTGGACCTGCTCATATTCATCGCACAGGAGCGCCGGGTTCCCGGGAACGAGCGGTCGGCCCGCCTGCTCCACCTGCGGCTGGTTCTGGAGTACCAGGACGACAGCGGACGCTGGGCCAACATCCACCCGGCCCTCCGCCTCTCGCCCCGCCTGAAAGACCGGGTTGGAGCATAGATGGAAGTCGCCGTTCAGCCGATAGAGACGCTGGTCGTTGTGGACGACCGGGAGCGCCTGGCCCATGCTCTCCGGCTGGCGCGGGGATTCGCCCTCTTTTTCGTTCGCTGCAATGTCCCCGCGTATCGGGCTGAACTGGTCGCGCACCTGAAAGCCCAACTGGCGCGTCCGGTAGTGGAGGTAGACCTGGAAGGCGAGCCGGATGTCTATCCGGCCGTGGCCCGTGCGGCCGGGTCCTCCGCTGAGGATGCCGTCCTTTTCGTCTACGGCCTGGAGCATCATTTGCCCTCAGGGGACCCGGAGCGGGCCCAGCAGACCCTGCGGGCACTGAACTGGCGGCGGGCGGCCTACCAGCGGCTGGGACGGCCTCTGGCTTTCTGGCTGCCCGAGTACGCGCTGGCGATGGTGGCCCGGGAGGCCCCGGACTTCTACGACTGGAACAGCGGCGTTTCTGAGATAGAGGTTCCCCAGCCTCAGCGGGAGGCTCTCCTGGCCGATGCCCTCGCGCTGCCGGACGAGGCGGAGGCATCCCTGCCAGTGGAGGAGAAGCGGGCCCGCCTGCGGTTGCTGGAAGGGCTCTGGGAGGAATACCGCGGGGAGAGCCTGGCCGAGCGGCAGGCCCGGCTGCAGGTGGCCCTCAAGATGGCCCGCCTTCATGAGAGCCTGGGGGACTACAGCCAGGCCCGGCGGCTCTACGAGGAGAGCCTGCACATCGCGGAGGAACTGGGCGACCGGGCCGGGGTGGCCCGAGTCCTCCATAACCTGGGCGTGTTGGCACAGCAGCAGGGGGATTACGGCCAGGCCCGGCATCTCTACCAGGAGAGCCTGCGCATCGCCGAAGAACTGGGCGACCGGGCCGGGGTGGCCCAGACCCTCCACGGGTTGGGGAATCTGGCCTACCTGCAGGGGGATTACGGCCAGGCCCGGCATCTCTACCAGGAGAGCCTGCGCATCGCCGAAGAACTGGGCGACCGGGCCGGGGTGGCCTCACTTCTCCACAACCTGGGCTCGGTGCTGCAGGCCCTGGGCGACCGGGCCGGGGCGAAGGCCTGCTATGAGCGCGCACTGCGCATAGACGAGGCCGCCTTCGGCCCCGACCACCCCAACGTCGCCAGAGACGTCAACAACCTGGGCGGGGTGTTGCAGGCCCTGGGCGACCTGGCCGGGGCGAAGGCCTGCTACGAGCGCGCGCTGCGCATTGGGGAGCGGGCCCTGGGGCCGGAGCATCCCCACGTCGCCATTGCCGTCAACAACCTGGGCCTGGTGCTGCAGGCCCTGGGCGACCTGGCCGGGGCGAAGGCCTGCTATGAGCGCGCTCTGCGCATAGACGAGGCCGCTTTCGGCCCCGACCACCCCAACGTCGCCAGAGACGTCAACAGCCTGGGCGGGGTGTTGCAGGCCCTGGGCGACCTGGCCGGGGCGAAGGCCTGCTACGAGCGCACGTTGCGCATCCTTCGGTCGCGCCTCCCGCCAGACCATCCCTACATTCGGGTTGTGGAGGAGAACCTGCAGCGGGTGGCCCTCCACGAATAGGACACGAATACACGAATTTCACGAATTCACGGAGCACGCAATACGCAATCCCTTATGAACGGCAAAGGCCTCTGGCTTCCCTTCTCCGCCGACTTGGACGGGGCGCTGGAGATGGCGGCGGCGGTCGGCGCCACCCACCTCATCTACCGGGTGGGGTTGCGGGGGATGTTCTTCGTGGAGGCCGCCCGCCGGGTGGAGGGCCGCGCCCGTCAGGCCGGACTGGTGCCTCTGGCCTGGGTCCCCCTTTCTCTGGACGACCCCTTCGCTGAGGCCGCGCTGGTCGCCAAAGCCCGGCGCGTCGGCTATGACGGCGTGGTGCTGGAACTGACCGACGCGGTGGCGGGAAAGACGGTCGCGGCGGCTACCCTGGGGCGGAAGATCATAGAGGCCGGAATAGAACTGGAGCGCCTGTTCTACGCCGCTCCACCCGACATCTGGCGGCATCCGGAGGTTCCTTACCGGGAGATGAACGGATTCTGTCGCGGCGGGTTTATGCCCTGGTGTTCCCTGACCGCCCAGCGGACCCCCCGGACCGTGGTGGATAAATGGGCGTACGGGGAACACGCTCGCTGGGAGCAGGAATGGGGCCACATGCCGCCGCTGTATCCCATTCTGGCTATCGGGATGGACGGGGAGGACGCCCGGTCGCCCGGTGTGCCGGAGTTTCTGGAATGGGTCCAGGCCCTGGCGTCCCACAACCCGCCGTTCCTGAGCCTCTACGGCATCCACCTTCTGGACCGGGAACTCTGGCCGATTCTGGCGTCGCTGGGGCCGTCGGTGCCGCCGCCCCCACAACGGCAACCGTCCCAGGCCCCCCTCACCCCTGCCCAGGAAGAGCCCGCCCCGGCCACTGCCCAGTTCCACGTCGTGACGGTCAACGATACCATCTGGAGCATCTGCAAACGGTATCACATCTCCCGGGCCCAGTTCTGGGAGTGGAACGGGCATCTCTGGGATGAGCGGGGGCTGCCGCGGGATGAGGTCTATCTGGAAGAGGGCTGGCGGGTGCGGGTAGGGTAGGAGAGCAGGGGAGCGGAGGAGCGGGGGAGCAGAGAGGCGGGGAAGCATAGGGGCGGCGGAGCGGAGGAGAAGGATGCAGGAGGAGGACTGGCTGGACCGCATGCAGTGGCTGCCTGACTTTGAAGCGGAGGGCAAAGAACCGACGGAAGGGCCAAAAAAAGTCCGGAGGAAACGCCTGGGGAGGCCATCGTCCCGAACGTCCTCCGGAGGGCTGGCAGGGCTCATCGGGATGTTGTCTCCGTGGCAGCGCTTCGTGCTGGCACTGCTGCTGTTCCTGAACGTTGCCCTCCTGGGCTGTATGTGCCTGGTGATGACCGGGCGGGCGGTGCCCTTTTCCCCCTGAGGTTCCCCGACCTCTTTGCTGACGATAAAGGGCGCAAAGAGAATCTTTGCGCCCTTTGTGTTTGACTGGGAGAGGATGAGGGGAATGAGATATGGCGATGGCCGAAGGCCGCCGCAAAACCCCATTTCTCTTAACCGGCGACCCCTTTCGGTACGGGCATCTTCTCCAACCCGGCCGCCAGATGGGCCACCGCCCGGGCCAGCGGCGAATCGGGGGCGCTCAGAGCCAGGGGTTTGCCCTGAGAGAGCGCCCGCGCCTGAGCAGGGTCAAAGGGGATCACGGCAGAGATGGGGTGCTTGAGCACCCGTTGGAGGGCATCCATTGGCGGCGCTGGATCCGGCCCCGTCCGGTTCAGTACCAGATGGACCTTTGATGCCTGGGGTTTCAAAACCTGAAGGGTGCCCACAGTGGTCTGCAGCGCGGCCGGGTCAGCGGCAGTGACCAGCAGAATCGCATCTGCATTTTCCACCACTGCCATCACCCCCTCCGTGAGCATCGCAGGAAGGTCCGCCACTACGTACAGAAAACCCTCCCGCAGCGCTCTCAGGACCGCCAGTACCATTTCCCGGGGCAACCCTCCGCCAACAACGGGGACGAAGGGCGAAGCGAGCAGATGGAGACCGGACGGGTGCGCCAGGAGATAGTTGCGAATGGTCGCCGAGCCGGGTCCGGAGGTCAGGAGGGCCAGGGCGGACCAGTTGGGGTCGGGCCGGAGGCCCAACTGGAGCGCCCCGTGCCCGGAAGAGGGAGAGAGGTCCGCCAGGCAGACCTGGTCGGGGGATGAACGGGCCAATGTGACGGCCAGATTCACGGGCAGCGTGGTCACCCCCACCCCTCCGCGCAGGCTGAGCACGGCGATGGTTCCCCCTGTTGGGCGGCGGGTGACTTTGCTGGTCAGCAGGCGGTTGACCCGCTCCAGGAGTTCCGCCATGGTGACCGGCTTGGCAATGTAGTCGTCGGCGCCTGCTGCCAGCGCGGTTTCCCGGTCCACTGGCTGGCCGCGCGCGGTGAGAATGATGATAGGAATCTGGGCGGTGGCCGGGTTTTGCCGCAGTTGACGGCAGACCTCGTAGCCGTTCATCCCGGGCATCATCACGTCTATGATGGCCAGGTCGGGAGGGGTCGCGCGGGCCTTCGCCAGCCCATCCTCCCCTTCGGCGCTCAGAATCACTTCATGTCCGCCCCGTTCCTCTAATAGCATCCGAATCATCTGGAGCAGGTCGGCGTTATCGTCCACGACCAGAATGCGGGCCATATTCTCCCTCCTTCTCCGGCTACACCTGGCGGCGTTTTCATTATACACCCGACTGGATGATTCTACAACAGGGTAACTATTCAGGTGCTGACTGAAGTCACCCTTCCTGGGCCGCAGGCCTTCGGTCGGCCTTCGCCAACCTTATTTGGGGATGCCCGTAGAACTGAAGTTTGGCCTTTTTCAGAGCAGGGGCGGGAAAATTTCCAAAACCTGCCTCCGGCGAGGCCAAAAGAGCAAAAAGAAAATATTTTTCGTTGCGGCGGCTTCGCCGCCGCAACGAAAAATAATCTTCTTTTTAGGGCTGCGGAAGCAGCGCGGTGACGGCATTCGGTCGCCGCAACCTTATGCCCCCAGCACCTCCCGATAGACCTCCAGAGTGTAGCGGGCCGTCTGCTCCCAGGAGAACTGGCCCGCCTGTTCCAGGGCCCGCCGACGCATCCCGGCGCGAAACGGTTCATCCTGGAGCAACTGCAGCAGCGCGCCCGCCATCCCCCTGGCGTCGTCCGGATGGAGCAGAATCCCCGCCGTCCCCACCACCTCGGGGATGGAGGAGGCATCGCTGGCAACCACCGGTACCCCGCATGCCATCGCTTCCAACACCGGCAGGCCGAATCCCTCGTAGCGGGAGGGAAATACGAACGCCGCTGCGCCCCGGTAAATGGCGGGCTTATCAGCCTCGGATACCGGCCCGGTCCAGCGCACCCATTCGGGCCGCAGCCCTATCTCCCGGGCCTGCCGCCGGGGGTCCGGCGCGAAGGGGGTGTCTCTGGCGGGCAGCCGTCCGGCCAGGACCAGCGGACACTCATCCCCCAGCACCGGCCCCACCCATGTGTACGCCTGGAGGGCCGCGACGACATTTTTGCGCACATCAAAGCCCCCCAGGTACAGGACGTAGCGCGAGGGCAGGCCGTAGCGGGCCCGAACCGCTTCGTCCTCCGGCCCGGGCTCCGGGCGAAAAGCGGCATCCGCCGCCAGCGGGATGACCCGCACGCGCCCCGGAGACACCCCCAGCAGGGTCAGGACGTCCTGCCGGGAGGCCTCCGAGTCCGTCAGGATCCGCGCCGCGCTGGGAGATGTCGCACTCACCAGGGCGGTGTACAGCCGCACCAGGGGGCCGCCCCGGTAGGCCCGCAGGCGCAACGGGATGAGGTCGTGGATGGTCACCACTGTGGGGACAGGAGAAATCAGCGGGGGGGCCCAGTAGGGGACATGCGCCACATCAGCGCCGGCCTGCCGGGCCCGGCGGGGGAAGACCACCTGCTCAAAGATGACCTTGTAGAGGTTCCCCCTTCGCCGGGGGTGGAGGAGGAGGATGTCCAGTGAGGGGTCCAGCGCGGTCAGATGTCGGACCAGGCAGCGGGTGTACTGCCCGCTGCCGGTCTCCGGCTGATCCCAGAACCAGGCATTGATGGCGATTCGCATCGGGGGGAGGAACGGGGTCTTGCGGCGGCGGCCTTCGGCCGCCGCCGCAAAACCCCCAACCCATCAGGCCGCAGGGGCGCCGGCGCGCGCCCGCTCCTGCTCCGCGCGCTCCCGTAACTGGGCCCGCAGGGTCTGGATGTCGCGCGGCACCAGGTAGGCCGCAGCGAAGAAAAAGAGGGCACAGATGATCCACGTGGAGACGCAAATCCAGAGAATGGCGTCGTGGAGGGAGTAGCGGTCGGCGATGATGCCCGCCAGGAGCGGCGCGGTGGCGGCGCCGGCGGACTCAATGAAGTACTGCACTGCCGCCGCCGTGCTGCGCACCTCCGGCAACGTCACATCGTAGATGGACGACGTGACGTTGGGCGCGGCGAAGGGGATGAAGAGCGCGGTGATGCAGAGCATAATCAGGAAAAGGAGTTGGTTCTCCGCCGGGATGCCCATCGTGATCCAGAGGAGCAGGGCGCCGATGAGGACGGCAGTGGAGGCCACCAGCATCCGGCCGCGCAGCGTCCGCCGGAAGAAGAAGTCCCCCAGCGACCCACCCACCAGGTAGCCGGAGGCCAGCACCAGGACCGCCGGGGCCATCGTCATCAGCACCGCGTCGGAGGAGTACCCGCGCTCCGTCTCCAGGTAATAGAAGAACCAGTAGGTGATGGTGTTCCAGGGGAAGACGCCGAAGAAGCCCTGGGTGAAGAGGAGGATCAGGCTGCGGATGCGGAAGAGCCCCAGCGCAGTCTTGAAGTTAAAGCGGTAGATGCTGATTTGCTCCAGGTCAGCCAGTTCCGGCTCGCTTCGGCCGCGCGGCATCTCCCGCACGCCGAAGAAGATAACCATGGCCAGGAGGACCCCCAACCCCCCGGTGATGTAGAAGACACCCCGCCAGCCGATGACGTCCCGGAGCATCAGCGCCAGAATCATCCCCAGCAAGTAGCCGATGGGGCCGCTGAGTTGCAGGATGCCGTAGATACGACCCCGCATCTGGGGGCCGAAGTAGTCGGCGATGAGGCTGTAGAGGCCGGGGTAGGAGGAGTCGTCAATGCCGGTGGAGGCGCGGGTGACCAGGAAAGTTCCGTAGTTAGGGGCGATGGCGTTGAGCCAGGTGGTGGAGCCCCAGATGAAGGACGCCAGCGCCAGGAGTTTGGAGCGGGCATACCGATCGTAGAGGTAGCCCCAAACCGGGTAGAGAATGGCACCAACGATCAGCGCACCGGTGGAGACGGCACCCATCTGGGTCTTGGTGATGCCGAAGGTCCGTATAATGGGCTCGGTCAGGGGGCCAATCAGGAGTTTGTCGGCCTGATGGAGGAGCATGAACATGAAGAATACGGCGACGACGAACCAGGCATAGCGAGAAGGTCGGGACATGGTTGCCTCCTGACAGGTCGCAAGGTTGAAGGGTCGCAAGTCGCATGTCGCAGGGCGCAGAGTCACAGGTCGCAGGGCGCAGGGCGCAGCGCAGGCCGCCAGGCCTGCAGCGCAGGCTTGACAGCCTGCGCCACAGGCGTAGCGCAGGCCGCCGGGCCTACCAGGTTGTAGGACAACTGCTCGCAGTTGTCCTACAATTTGGCACACCCGCCGGACCGCCTGCGCTACGATGAGCCCAGCAGGCCCTCCACAATGGGATGGAAGCGGACGTAGCGGAAGGCCTCGCCGTAGGCGAAACCGGCCCGCTGCCCGATCTGGGCCGCCTCGGAGCGCAGAGCCCAGGCCATCGCGGCCGCCGGGTCCTCCACCATCGGCCCCAGCATCGCCTTCAGGTCCAGGCCCGCCAGTTGGGCCTGGCGCACCACCTCCTCCACCAGGAAGCGCACCTGGCTCTTGTGTTCGGCCATCGCGGCGATTTTCTTCTCTATGGTGTCGGTGATGTCCACGATTTTGTTGGCCCCCGCCGGGTCGGGGGTGTAGAAGTACTTCTCCACCACGAAGTGCGGCGCCAGCCCCTCGTCCATGTGCTCCGGATAGAAGAGAGGCAGATGGCAAAAGTTGACCGCGTCCGAGGCGGCGCGGGCGACGGCCCGGTGGTCGGGGTGCACCTCGGCGATGTAGAGAGGGTCCTCGGCGATGACGACGTCCGGTTTGTACTGGCGGATGAGGCGGACGAACTGCTCCCGGAGCAACCCCGGCGGCAGCAGGGCCAACTCCAGGTCGGGGTGCTCCAGGAAGACCGGGGGCTCGGCGCCCAGGACGGCGGCCGCGCGGATGGCCTCCTCCCGGCGGATCGCGGCCAGGGTCTCCGCGTCGTACTCAAAGGAGCCCTTGTTGCCGCTGGACGCGATGACGATGATGACCCGAGCGCCCTCGGCGACCATTTGGGCGATGGTCCCCCCGGCGAAGACCTCCGCGTCGTCGGGGTGCGGGGTGAGAACTAAGACCGTTTTGGACATGTCGCTCCTTTCAGAGTTGGGCCCCTGTAGCGCAGGCCGTCGGCCTGTAACCGGCCCGGCGGCCAGGGCTACACGGCCTCACCGAAGGGGATTCTCAAACCAGACTACGGCGATGATCGTTCGGAGACGGTTGTACTCCTCGCAGTTGGCAACCAGGTCCAGGTCGCCGTCGCCGTCCACGTCGCGCGGGAGAAACTGGTCCCACTTCTCGCCGTTGAAGCGGCCCAGGCCCAGGAAGTCGTCCCCCCACTTGATCACGTGGGGAATCCAGCCCGTTGCCCCCTGCTCCATCCAGAAGACCGCGGCCCGGTCGGCGGGAAGACGCCCGTTCCGGTGCATCAGCGCACCGATCAGGTCGGGGCGGCCGTCGCCGTTCAGGTCGGCGACCTCCAGCGCCCGGCCCGGCCAATGGGTGGCCGGGTGTTTGGGAATCGGGACCCGGTCAAAGGCCACTCCTTCTACACCCCCGCGCTGGCGGAACCAGTAGATGGCGGTTTCGGTGGGGATCAGGATGTCGCTACGGCCGTCCCCGTCCAGGTCGGCAACGACGGCCTGCTCTTTCCCGACGAACTCCGGCCCCCGATAGACTTCGTGCACGGGCCAGGGCCTGCCGACCTCCGGTTGCCCGCCCGGGTTCTCGTACCAGACGACGTTCTCCTCCTCGTCCGGCGTATCCCAGTCGGCGTTGCCGTTGACGATGTCCGGGTCGCCGTCGCCGTCCACATCGCCGAACTCAAAGCCGTGGCCGCTGCGGGTGGCGGGGTCTATCTCGTGGCGGGTCCAGCGGGAGAGGTCACGAGCATCCGCCCCCGGGTTCTCCCACCAGTGAATCCCCGCCCAGACCAGGGAGGGGGAGTCCACATCGCGCCGGCTTCCCCCGGCGGTCCGGGAAGCCCGCCCCCCGGCGACCACGTCGGGGTCGCCGTCCCCGTCCAGGTCGGCGATGCGGACGGTCAGCCAGTGGCCCAGGCCGAGGGAGGAGGGGATGTCGCCACCATCGCGCCAGGAAGGACCCGGACCGCCCCAGAGGACCCGAACGCCCGCCGGGGTGTCCGTGTGTTCCACCCCGTGCGCGACCAGGATGTCGGCCCAACCGTCGCCGTCCAGGTCGCCGAAAGCGGCGTTCTCGGCGTTGGGGACCCGGCCCGCGTCTACGGCGGGCCAGGGGGTGTCGGCAGGCGGACCCGGCGGGTGCAGGGCCACCCGGAGGCGTCCGGTGAACTCGTAGTTGGTCAGGTAGTCCTCCCGGCCGTCGCCGTTCACGTCGGCACCGTCCAGGCCGTTGGGCAGCCAGTCGCCGGGATTGTCCACCGGGTGCATCCGCCACTCCCGGCCCAGTTCGGGAAACGCCGGATGGGGGTCCTCCCGGGGGACGTAGGGACGGTTCACGCCCAGGACGGCATCCCGTCCGTACAGAAAAAGGGCCAGAAGGACGGGGACCGCCAGCAGGATTCCCACGCCGGTCAGAAGAATTCGGAGCAAACCCCTCACGGGAACTGCAGTTCTCCCCTTGCCCGCCGCTCCTGGGGCCAAAGGGCGTGGTACATAAAACGGTGGAGCGGGGTCTCCACCCCGGCGGCCTCCCCCAGCCGGACCACCGCCCCGACCAGATAGTCCAGTTCCGACGGCCGCCCGGCGGCGATGTCCCGGTGCATGGACGTCGTCCCCTCCGGGGGCATGCCGTCTATGAGGGCCAGGGTGCGCGCGGGCGCGTCGTCGGGCAGGGGGACGCCGCGCGCCCGCCCGACAGCGAAGGCCTCGGCGATGGCGTCCTCCAACATCCGGCGGAGTTGGGGGACGCTGCGCAGCACTCCCACCGGGGCCCGGGTCACCGCGCCCAGACCGGCGAAGGGGGCAATGAACAGGAATTTCTCCCAGAGGGCAACGTGGATGTCCGGGGGGATTTCGGCCCGGACGCCGGCCCGCTCAAAGGCGGCCTGCAGGCGCCGGGCGCGCTCGCTGGGGCGGTTATCCAGTTCTCCAAAGGCTACGTACGGCTCCATCCCGCCGTGGCGGATGTGGCCCGGCCCCACGACGATGCTGATGATGCGGCAGAGGCCGCCCAGCACCCGCTCCCGCCCCCAGACCGCGGCCAGTTCGTCCGGCGCCTCCACCCCGTTCTCCAGCGGGACAATGAAGGTCTCCGGCCCAATGAGGGGTCCCATCCTCGGCGCTACCTCCGGTACCTGCCAGGCCTTCACGCCGACCAGGACCACGTCCACCAGCCCTACTTCTTCGGGGTTGTCGGTGGCCTGGGCCGGGTGGATGCGGAAATCCCCCAGCGCGCTTTCCACGAAGAGGCCGTTCTGGCGGATGGCCTCCAGGTGCGCCCCGCGAGCGATGAAGACGACATCCTCCCCTGCCCGGGCCAGCCGGGCGCCGAAGTAGCCTCCTACCGCTCCGGCTCCGAAAACAGCGATGCGCATCGGTTGCCTCCTGATTTTTCACCACATCTGCCATGCCAGGGCTGTCGCCCTGCACTCCGATGAATGAAATTTTGAGGGCCGGCCTTTGCCTTTGACCCCCTCATCCCCCCTTGCCCCCCTTCTTCCCCGTTGCGGGGGAGAAGGGGGAAGAAGAGGGGGTTTGGGGGGGGGGGGCGCCCCCCCCCCCCCCAAACCCCCACAATCTCCCCCGGGGCTGGGGGGAGAGTGAGGCAAAGTGTCTATTTTCAAAGCAGAGAACGCAAAGAAACATCTCTGCGTGCCTGGCAGCCTCTACAGCGAATGAAGGACGTATGTGGTCGGATAGCCCTTGTTTTATCACAACTCTCCAATTTTCACAAGCCTTCAGTGGGAAATGACCAATGACAGAGTCAAGGGTGTGTCCCCATTTTGTCGGGCCTGGTAACTACCTACCCGAATCGGTTTGCAAGTAAATGTAGCGCAGGCTGTCAGCCTGCATGCAGGCCTGGTGGCCTGCGCTACAGGGGCATGCCTTCGCCGCGTCTCTGATAGCGCTTGCCCGGAGGCCCCATGGTAGGTAGTCACCGGGCCTGACCATATTCGCAAGACAACTGCGAACAGTTGTCCTGCAACGTTTGCAGGACGGGATGAATCGCATTATAATCTCCGCCAGAAAGGAGAAAGACCGATGATGTACGTCATTATGTACGTTCTGGACGACCCGGACCGACTGGACCAGGTTCTGGACGCCTGGCGCAAAGCGGGCGTGAGCGGGGTGACCATCATTGAGAGTACCGGCATCCATCGGCGGCAGACCTGCCGTCGGCACATCTCCCTTCGTTTCGGCTTTGAGCACCTGACCGAGCAAATGGGGCAGTGTAACTACACCCTCCTGACCATCGTGGAGGATGAAGCCACCGTCCATCGGTGCATAGAGGCTGTGGAGTCCATCGTGGGGAGCCTGGATGAGCCTAATACGGGCGTGCTGGCTGCATGGCCCGCTCCCATCGTGCGCGGAGTGGTCCAGCGGAGAGAAGAGGGATGATCTGGCTGATATTTTTCCTCTCCGCCGCCGTCATCGTGCTGGCGGCCATTAAACTGGCCGAGTACGGCGACGCCATCAGTTACCGCACCGGCCTGGGCGGGATGTTCATTGGCACTCTGATGCTGGCCTCCGCGACCTCGCTGCCCGAACTCCTGACGGCCATCAACTCCATCCGACAGGACGTTGTTGACCTGGCGGCGGGCGGCATGCTGGGCAGCAATATGTTCAACATGTTCCTGCTGGGTGTGCTGAGCCTCCTGTTCTTCCGGCAGCGGGTGCTGCGGCGCGTGGCGATGAAGCACGCTCTATCTGGCAGCGTGGCCATATTCGTCATCGGCCTGGTGACCTTCTTCATCCTGGCCCGCATTCCCCTGCGCATCGGCTGGGTCGGGCTGGATAGTCTGCTGGTGGTGGGAACGGCCCTGGGCGGAATGTGGATCATCTGGGCCAACGTACCGGGCACTCCCGGAGCCCCCTCTGCTCCGGCGCCGGAGGCGGAAGAGGAGGGCATCCCCAGCCTGCGCCGCGCCATCATCGGCTTTATCCTGGCGTCTGTCGTGCTCATCCTGGCCTCCCCCCACCTGGTGCGCAGCAGCGCCGCCATCGCCGACGCGACCGGCCTGAGCACCGGCTTCATCGGCACCCTCGCGCTGGCGACCATCACCTCCCTGCCCGAACTGATCACCATCATCGCGGCGGTCCGCCTGGGCGCCCACGACCTGGCCGTCGGCAACCTCTTTGGGAGCAATATCTTCAACATGTTCGCCCTCGGCCTGACCGACTTCTTCTACGCAGGGGGCAACCTGCTGAGCGCGATCTCCCCGGACCTGGCGCTGGTCGGCCTGTTGGGGCTGTCGCTGACCGGCATCGGGCTGATCGGCAACCAGGCCCGGCTGGACCGGCTGATCTGGGTGGTGGAACTGGACGGCATTCTGCTGATCGTGGGGTATCTGGTGGGGCTGTGGTTTCTGTACACGCAG
>Ga0272447_1000296_pt1 | contig 38751 bp, 41 predicted proteins | sample YNPCB0133_FD_194589 | JGI IMG/M metagenome (GOLD analysis project Ga0272447, IMG submission 194589) | Hot spring microbial mat communities from Yellowstone National Park, WY, United States - YNP-CB-013-3 | ecosystem: Environmental > Aquatic > Thermal springs > Hot (42-90C) > Sediment | place... | reverse complement strand
GCATTCATGGACATGGGGTTGAACAACTTATTCGCTGTTGTTACGACAAACGGCTACGTACTACTGGTTAAGGGTGGTGTTATTAAGTCTGAGTATTATTGGTGGAAGAGGGAGATATCAACATACCAGGCTGTAAGAGATCTACTTAGGAACGCTGGGCTACCAACGTGGATAACATATCATGAGATGTACCTTGAGGCAATACACACCAGGGATGAGAGGCTAAGACACCTGTACCTAACATCAATTAGATTCCTAGCTGAAACTCTATGGAGTAGGGGTGTTCGTAAGCTGTACATAGGATACCCTATAATGTTAAGCCAGGATAGTGGTAACGAGTATAACACAAACATATGGTGGTATAGAAAAATAATACTATGGATTGTAGACATATTCAGAGAGTACGGCATAGAGGTTGAACTCGTACCAGAACACTACACAAGCAAAGAATGCTCGATATGCGGAGAGGTACACGATGACGGGAGGGTTTACAGAGGACTATACATCTGCAATAAGACTGGGAGGAAGGTAAACGCAGATGTAAACGCAGCAATAAACATAGCGAGAAGACAGGGGTACAAGGTGAAGATAACAAGGAAGATAGAAAGCTATTTAGTAACACATAACGGAGTAAAACCATTAAACCCCCACCGGAGGGCTAACACCCAAGACCCAGAGATTCGAAACCCCGCCCTTCAAGGGCGGGGAGGGGTCATAGAAGGTAAAACGATAGGATGAGCAGGGTGTAGCCTGCAAGGTTGAGTAGAGGCGTGAGGAGTATGGCGAGAGGGCCTAGGGATGCGCTAACAGCAATACCTAGGAGGATGGCGATGCAACCCCAGAACCCCAAGCCCTTAGCCACGTCAAAGTCGACCAACAACCAACACCAGGTAGCCTAGGCGGGTCCAAAGCTTATTAAAAATTACAGCCAAGATCTTCACAATAGCGAGCAACACTACGCTGCATAGCATGCTATGTGGAATGCCCATGTATTTTATAAAGCTGTGAGCCTCACAACTAACCTGGTGTTGGCAGTGTTAAGAGGGTTACATGTAGGTAACTTCAAGAGCCTTAAGGATGTAAGCATGGAGTTTAAACCGTTAACCGTGATCATAGGCCCCAACGGCTCCGGTAAATCTAGCATCCTACAAGCAATCCTACTCCTAAAGAAACTACACTTAAATCAAGGCAATGTAGCCATGCCCGCGTTATTTGACATAGAGGGTTACATAAACATGGGCTCATGGGACCACCTGGTTTTCGATGAAAGCAACCCTATGAGGTTTAGCCTACTGATAGGTGGTGACGATATATCATTTCAATACAATGTTAGAATTAGCAGGGATGGGAGGCTTAGCTCGGATGGCGTGCTACAGCTTGGAGATGTGGTAGTCAAGCTTCCAGGAGTCGCTGTGAACCTACCCTACTCGCAGAGAACCTCTCAAAGTACTAGTATCAATGTTAGGGGTGGTGCTCTCACACTAGGCTGGGACGGCTTTAGGGTTAGCATATCGAGCATTGTTGGATCCGTTCCTGATGGTTTAAGGGAGGGGTTACTTTTAACTGTAAACGAGTGGTCCAAGAGGGTGTTCTTCGTGCCATCACCTATAGTAATGTACAGGCGTCCAAGCGTGTCTATATCGCCGCAGCAGAGCAGAGAGGGTATCGTTAACTCGCTGAGGAGCTCCCTAGTTCCACAGGAGGAGCTCCTACTAGCACTACTAGCTAGTGATGGTAATCTTGAGGATTACGTTGAGAGCCATTTAGAGGAACTGTTCAAGATAAGGGTTAAAACTAAGGTGGTGCCACCGTATACGGTGGAAGTACGTTCAAAGGTTAGAAGGGGGAGGACTGCCTTAATAGTCAATGAGGGTGGTGGAGTGAATAGGATGGCGGCTCTCTTCACAATCCTAGGTTTAGCTGATAGAGGGTCAACCATATTACTGGAGGAGCCTGAGACAAACCTGCACCCCGCAATCCAGTACAAGCTAGCCGGTATCCTCAGTAGGGTTGTAAGGGAAGAGCGGAAACAGTTGATCATAACAACTCATAGCGAGCACCTGTTACTCGGAGTGCTAAATAGTGTAGCTAGAGGCGAGCTAAGCCTAAACGACATAACGGTATACTACATGTACAAGGATGAAAGGGGGGAGAGTAAAGTGGAGAAACTAGAAGTAGACGAGAGTGGGAGGATTAAGGGAGGTCTACCCGGGTTCTTTGAAGCTGAGGTGGAGGAGCTCCTAGAAATGCTAGCCCCGAAGAGTGTGGCTGTAGGTTGACAGAGAGGAGGCATGTTGTACTAGACCTCTTCGTATTCCACGCCATATCAGGTGACGATGTAGACCTACTCTCTAAAACCGTCGCTGTCCTCCGGCTAATCAAAGATAAGTGTCACACGATTCTATTAACCAGGGAGTTGAAGAGCGAGTATTGGAAGCGTGTCAGGGAGATCGAGAAGGGTAAGAGGAAGATCTACGTTGACATCCGCTTACTCAAGTTAATTAAAACCTCCTAGCCGATAGGGATAAGGTTGAGGAAGTAGAATACCCTCCTAAAGAGCTAGAGTTTCCTAGAGAGGTGGTTCCAGAGAAGGATCTTCCCATAGTGGGAGCAGCGTTAAGCAAGCCTGCTACCAATGTTATTATCATCACGACCGATGAACGTCACCTCGTGGATAACGAGGCGTTGAAGGCGTACCTTAAGAGGGTGAACCCAGGTATTGAGGTAATCCATTTAGATGAGTACGTTAAGCTCGACCCCTAAGGCGAGGAGGGGGCATGTTCGTGTAGCTCACGGAGGGGTTACTTTAACCCATGGTCTTGGGGGGCCTCCTAGTTAGAAAAGGGGTGGTTTGTGGTCGAGGATGTGTTATATTGTTATCTTGGCTAGTACTTCTTGTGGCGTACCTGAGGCTATTATTTCTCCTCGTTCTATGTAGTATATTCGCGTGCATAGTTTAGATGCTAGTATCACGTTGGATTCCGCTACCAGGATTCCTATCCCCTCTCCTGCTATCTCCTTTAATGCTTTCATCAGCCTCTCTACTATTGCTGGTGCTAGTCCTTCGAAGAGCTCATCTAGCAACGCGTATTTGGGCTCCACGGCTAGTACTCTTGCTAGTGCTACCATCCTCTTCTCTCCTCCACTGAGGTAGTAGCCTTGTCTATCGCTGAACCTTCTTATTTCTGGGAGCACGTTGTACACCTTCTCCAGTATCTCCTTGTATCTATTCATCTTGCCTGAGAGGAGTACAGCTAACCTTATGTTCTCCTCCGCTGTAAGCCATGGGAATACCCTTAGATCCTCCGGCATATAGGATACCCCGTGTTTAACCCTGGTGTAGGGGGGCATCCTCGTCACATCTAGGCCGTCGACGTAGACGCTTCCCCTTTCAGGTCTATGGAAGCTCATTATCGTTTTCAAAGTTGTCGTCTTACCAGCACCGTTAGGCCCTACGAGCCCCACAACCTCCCCTCTCTCTACGTTCAGGCTTACACCTCTTAGGATCTCAACCCCACCTATCCTCACATAGATGCTGTCAACCTTAAGCATAAACACCACCCAGTAGGATTCTTCTAACCTCCTCGTTACCCCTTACGCTAGCCGGGTCCCCGTCGGCAAGCATTTTACCCTCATGCATTACCACGACCCTTCTGGCGTACCTAAACACTATGTCCATGTCGTGCTCCACTATGATGGATGAAACCCCTGTTACATCGAAAGCCTTAATCAACCTCTCCATCACAGAGTGCTTATCCTTGGTTGCTACACCACTCGTAGGCTCATCTAGTATTATGAGTGAGGGTTTTAGAGCGAAGGTTAGAGCTACATCTAGTATCTTCCTGTCACCCTGGGAGAGCTCCGTAGGGTACTTGCTAGCTACATCTGCTAACTCGAAGACCTCCAGTATTCTCTCGACCTCCTCCACCACATCCCTATAGGAGCTTAGAGTTTTATAAGCCACCCTACTACGTCCGAGTCTGGACGCCACACTTACAGCTATATTCTCTGCAACTGTGAGGTTATCGAATACAGTTACCAGCTGGAAGCTCCTAGCAATACCCCTCCTAACCCTCTCTGCTAGACCAAGAGCCGTGACATCCTCCCCCTTGAACAGTATCCGACCCCTGTCTGGTTTAAAGTAACCGCTAATCAGGTTCACGAGCGTCGTCTTACCAGCACCATTAGGCCCTACTACGAAGAACCTCTCACCCCGGCCTAAGCTAAAGGAGACACCATCGACTGCCCTAACACCGCCAAAGTACTTGTAGACACCTTCAACTCTCAAGAGGATCTCTGCCATACCCCCCACCTTAGCCTAGCTCTCGTTAGCAAGCTATCAACTAGAGACATTAGCCCCCTTGGTGAGAGTATCATGACAGCTATTATGAGGGTGCCTAGGAGTAGGTACCAGTAGATGGTGTAGCCCATGGCTATGGACTCCAGGTACGTGTACACTATGGCTCCCACTATGGGGCCTATGAGGTGTGAGGCTCCACCGAGTATCGTCATGAACACTATCTTGCCTGAAACAAACCAGTATGCGAGCTCGGGGCTTACAAGCCTGGTGAGAGGTGCTAGTAGAGCTCCGGCAAGCCCTGTGTACACAGCTGATATGGTGAACGCTATGAGTTTAAGCTGGAGGGTGTTAATGCCTAGAGCTCTAGCTCTAACCTCGTTGTCCCTGATAGCCTTCAGCGAGTAGCCTAGAGGGGAGTTTACGATATACCACATCACGATATAGGCTATGGCGGCTATAGCTAGGACGTAGTAGTGGTATATGGTGAGGTACGTTAGGTAGTCGATCCTACCGAGGTCGAAGCCTAGGAGCTCAACCCTACCAATCTTTATACCATCAGTACCGCCTGTAACATGGTAGAATTTCAGGTAGAAACCCCATAGTATCTGCCCGATGGCCAGCATGAATATGGCGAAGAATATCCCCCCGTATCTTAGCACCACAGGGCCTACAGCGAGCGCCAGGGCTGCCGAGGCCACCATGGCTGTCACCAGCATGGGCTCCAGCTCCCTTAAGCCAAGATACTTCATGGTTAAGCCTACGGTGTAAGCACCTATGCCTATGAATGTTGCGTGGCCGAAGCTTAGGAGCCCTGTGTAGCCGTAGAGTAGGTTGAAGCCGAGAGCGGCTATAGACCATATGACCCCGTAGGTTAGGTATATGGCGTAGCCTGGTGCGATAAACCTTAGGATCGGGTACGCCACCCCAAGTACGGCTACGAGGATGGCGATGGCAGCCAGGCTATTACCAAGCTCCCTCCTAAACGCCTCTACCACCCCCTACCACCCCCTATGCCTTCAGGCTTCCAGAGTAGCACTATGACAGCTACAAGGTATAGTACTACGAGCTCCAACTCCGGGAATACTATGAGCGTTAATGTCCTAAGGCTACTGACTATAAGAGAGCCTACCACCGCTCCAACGAAGCTACCCAAACCACCTATAACCATGCCCACGAAGGCTATGACGAGAAACTCTGTTGACAAACCTAGCTGAACCGAGGCTACAGGTATGTAGAGGGATCCTCCTAAACCTGCTAGAGCGGACGCCAGGACAATGACTATGATGAGGAACCTCGAAGTGTTTAAGCCTAAGGCCGTAGCCATATGGGGGTCCATTGATGAAGCTCTAAGCACGATCCCGAAGGCAGTCCTATAGGTTACATACCATAGTGCTAGAGCTAGGATGGCCGTGAATAATATCACGTATAGCTTATACACGGGATACCTTAGGCCGGCTACGTCCACGAAGCCCGTCTGGAAGAATAGATTGTACGCTGAGACCGGATAAGGACCCCATATTAGCTTGAACAGGTCCTCGAAGATTATTAGTAGACCGAATGTGACGATAAGCTGGAACGCGTCACCCCTACCCTGAGAGTATCTAAGCAAGGGGGTTACAAGTGCTAGGGATACGAGGATTACAAGTATGACCCCGAGCACTAATGGTAGGACCATTAGGGCTAGTAGGTTCTCACCAAGCCTGGGCACTATGAGGGACGTCGTTATCCAGGCGGTAGCGTACGCTCCGAGGGTGAAGAGGGAGGCGTGGGCTAGATTTACAACCCTTAGGATCCCGTATATCAAGTTCAACCCGGCTATTATGAGGAAGAGGAGGGAGGAGTAGAAAAGGGTGTCTAGCACATAGATTGGGAGAGCCATCCTAAACCCCTATAGGCCTTCCAGCTATATTGGTAGGACGCCCTCCCTCCAGGTTGCCATAATCCAGTTGTATGTCATCGTGGGCTCCGTCGGGCCCTCCCAGCCTTCTGGCACTGTAACCCTCTCAACGGGGATCCTTAGCGGGTCTGCTACTATGCTGAAGCCAAGCTTTGGATCAACCCTGCTTATACCGGTTATAGCGTTCTTATAACCTTGGTGCTTGTTCGGAGGTCTAGCTCTAATGCTTAGTATACCTGCAGGGCCTAGTATTGAGGCCCCCTCTAGGAATGGTATAACCTCCTCAGGCTCAGGCCATCTCCCAAGCGCCTGGTATGCTCTCTCAACAGCTGACTTGTACAGGTATACTGATACATAAGCCCCCTCAGAACCGTTTGTTGGGTACTCCTTCCACCTCTCATAGAATCTTCTCACAAAATCCCTGTTTAACGGGTATGATTCGTGCTCTGGGTATAGGAAGTAGTAGTTTGCATGAACACCAGCTATCTGCCCTTCAGGGTAGTCTGATTCAACCATGTGCGGAGCTATACCATGGCTTATGGTTGATACCACCTTAACCTTCTTGAAAAGCCCGTAGCCTAGGGCTTGCTTGTAGAAGTTGATCCAATCAGCAGCCCATAGTGATGTAGCGAGTACGTCGGCTCCACTTGCAAGTATACTTGTTATGAAGGGCCCGAAATCTGTTACACCGAAGAGCTTAGGCCAGCCTTCGTATACAATCTCAACCCTATCCTTGCCTAGCACCTTCTCGAATACAACCTGTATGTGCTGGTAGGCGTTCCTACCGTAGGCGTAGTCGGGGTGTATGTGTGCCACCCTTACCTTATCCTTCTCCATTAGGTTAAAGAACTTTATGGCTCCTAGTGCTGCTGTAACCCCATCAGCTGACTGTATATTCGTTACCCTAAACGTGTACATTGGGTTTGTAACGGTCTTCTCGAATAGTATATCAGTGCACCCGTCAGCGAAGAATGTTAAAACCTTATACTCCTCAGCTATGGGGGCTAAGGCTGGAGTGTTACCAGAGGATATGCAGCAGAAGTGCACGTCTATCTTATCAACCGTAATAAGCTTCTCGAACTCAGCCTTAGTAGCATCAGCTCCAGCCTCATCCCTCTCAACAAACTCAAGCCTCCTCCCCAGTATGCCACCTGCAGCGTTAATCTCCTCAACAGCGAGCCTCGCACCCTTATAGGTTGGATCACCCCAAGCAGCACCACCACCCTTAGTCATATACTGAAGACCCACCTTCAAAGGAGTTGTTGGAATCCTAGCACCAACCTCAGGAGGCTTAACCTCCCCCCTCCCAGGACCAGCAACGTAGACAGCACCAGCACCGGCAACAGCACCCACGATAAGACCTCCTACAAGACCCTTAATGAAATCCCTCCTAGAAACCAACACCCCACACCCCGCCGCTCGCTACACTACTGCACTATAAGGGGATCTAATAAATCTTACTTTAGATTCCTTAACAATGTTCCCCTGTCGCCTCTATGATCTAGCGAGCACTACGACCATCACGTCCCCTGTATTCTTAGTAGAGCTTTTAGTTTAACACCTGAGATTCTAATCGTGTACCCGTCCTCATGTTTAATCAGGGTGCCTTCTACCACTAGGGTGTAGTCTCCGGGTGCTAGGATCCTCTTCTCCTCGTCGACGAAGTGCTTTACAGACCATGTGTTCATGGAGGCTAAGGTGCACTCCGCGCTCCACGGCCCCAACCTCAATGATGTGGGCTCCCTGCCTACCGCTACACGCTCACCATCCTTGTATATGGAGACTCTATCGATGTGGAGTTCGACGGGGCTACCACCGGTATTCTTAATACAGAGTTCAACAGCTGGGATCCATATCTCCACTTTAGCTATGATAGCAGCGAAGGGGTGTACGTACGGCTTGTACCTAGCGTAGCTCACCTCAAGACCCCATAGTTTGTTCAAGTAAGCCTCAACGTTGGACGCGAGGATGCTCGAAGAGTATACTGTAGCGAGCACGTTCACAGCTAAAACCGTAAGCCCCAGGGCTAGTATGACGTTCATCCTATCCAAGTCCATCGACCGCTACCCGTATCGAGAGGATCACCTAACGGTTATAAACCCCTCTAACACCTCTAGGTGTTATAGCGTTACTACCGGCAGCCATACTCGTCTCAAGGTGGGCTCTCGGGGAGGAGCTACCGGCTGTAGCCAAGCTACTAGCATACGGGGTCCTAGAAGGCGGTGTGGCAAACCTCATTATAGCAGTTACTGGTTCCATCAGAGAGCTTAGGAAATCGCGCTTACTGGCAAAACAGACTTAAGGGTTTTGACTCTACAGGTGAGTGTGGAGAGAGAAGCCAGCGTGGGGGAGGGAGCCCCGGTGAACCCGCTGGAGCCGAGGCCCCCGGCCCTGAAACGGTGATGCCCCAAGCATGGGAACCCGATCAAGAAGATGAGGAGTTTGCTTCCGGGCAGAAAACCGACAAACCGCTCGGGGGAGGCGTAAAGCCTCCCAGGGATGCGGGGAGGGGGTCACACTCTAGGGTTAGCTTGGGTACTTGAACGTGGTGCTCAGCCTTACAGATCCCACCTGGGGGATGATGCCTCTGCCTAGGAGCTTGAGTTTACCTTCGACCACTAGCGTGTAATCACCTGGCTCGAAGACTATGGGTTCTAGGTTGCTTATGTACTCCGAGTCTACTACAACCTCTGTGCACTTGGAGCGCCCTCTATCCACCGTTAGTACTGGGAGTTCTACGGGGACCACCCATTCTACGGATGGCCTTCTCTGCACTTCATTATAGGCTATGAGGGCTTCACCCTTGTACAGATGTACTCTTGTCACCTCTATTACCGCTGAGTAGCTACCGTTATTGCGTACACAGAAGGACACGATGGGATACCATATGGTGGTAGTTGCATAGACATAGCCTCCTGGAGCTACTAACGGGACTCTAACGTGTCCAATCTTGAGGCTAGCACTGGTTATCTCCAACCCTAGGAGCTTCCTCAAGTAGATATCAGCATTATAGGTTAGGACATTGGAGGTGTTAACAGTTACATGGAGGTGTAGTGCTATCAAGGCCATCGCTATTAGGAGCAAGGATACCCACTTCAATTAACTAGCACCTCCTACCCACTCACATCTAAGGGTCTGCCACACCCAGTACACTGTTTCTACTAATGCTTAAAAGTACTCGTTACCCCTAGCTAGCAGGGTGTCTCTAATGCAACCTCCTAGCAGTACCATCACACACCCTCGCTCCGCATACCTAAGCTACTCTAAGGCTCTCGGCATAGCCGCTGTTATACTCCACTTCCTGGTGTACGCTCTAGAGGCTATAGTTGCTGCGACCACTTCATCCGATCCACCGAGGCTCCTAGGGTTATCCCTCACCCTCGCCTCCCTAAGCTATAGCGTTCTACTCGGACTCCTACTCCTATCCATGTACTACATGTCAAGATACTATGGCGATGAGGGGATGCTATTGTACACCTTCTACTCCACATTCATACTCTTCACATGCTGGACAGTAGCTTACACCGCTATAGCAGACGCCTCTAGGAGAGCTGTGGAGCACGGCTTATCAGCTATAGTCCTAGACGTCGCTCTAATCCTAGCCGTGGGCTACCTAAGCTTCCTACTCTCAACACTAATGCTATATGAAGCGCTAAGGAGGGCTAGCATGGCAACAGGTAACAACTATTTTAAGACTGCAGGGATCCTAATGCTCATAGGAAGCCTGATACCCCTAGGAGGCTACATAGCCTATATCGCGGGGCTCGTGGTATTACTATTAGCCTTCTACACGCTTAAGACAATATGATGAAGCTGGGGTGCGGTGCACCATGATCTCTAGGACAACACAATACAGCTGGGTAACCGTTAGACCACCACCTATCGGGCATGGAATCCGCTGAAGCCCTTCCAGATCCGTGAGGGGTTGGAGGGTTTAAGATAGGTTGGTATCTAGTTGGAGCCTAGCTAGATCCAGTGCTGTGGTTTATACGTCCCCTCTGCCTGGTCGGGGGGTCTGACTTCAACCTCCATATGCCATCCCTGAAATCCTCCACTATAATTCCAAGAGCTCCCGCTAGGTAGTCGCTTATGAGTACTTCTACCTCCGTATCTGATATCACCGCGTCGCATACGACCGTAGGGCTCCTATTATCCTCCTCTACGACCTCAACCTCTATAGAGGATGGTAGAACGTACATCCTAATGGGGCCTGCGACGGTGTTGTAAGGCTCGACCCTCGCCTCTAGAAGCCTTGAGCGTAGGTTTAGCCTTTCAGCTAACCTCATGGGGATTACTATCTCCGGTGCGTCGGCCTCAAAACCGCGTTAACGAGAGCTACCGTTTCAACCTCAACTCCAGCCTCTAACCTCGATTTAATCCTCAGCTTTACCCTCACGGCCACCCTCCGACACCAGTCTTAGCGGGTAGAGTCTACCGATACGACCTCTCACTGGTATTCGCTCTTTAAGTCTATAAAGTCTACCGATACGACCTGGCATCCCCTTAACCCCATTATCATGGCTGATTTCGGGGTTTAAATGACTTCAGGCCCGTACACCCTCTTGAGGCACCCCTTACTCAACGGGCATGTGCTACACCTTACGCTCTTAACCCTACAGAACTCCCTTGCTATGATTGTTGTTGATGCATGTAGTAGTTTAAGCTTGTAGAGGTTGTAGTCTAGCTCTCTTAGTACAAGCCTCCTAGCGTCCTCGTAGCCCTCTGGGAGTTCAACACCGTACCTCCACGCCATCCTTCTAAGCTGCCTCGATACTGGTATTGTCGGCTTGTTGTAGGCGAAGAGTAGTGTGGAGTCAGCAGTCTCCCTACCAACACCTTTAACCCTTAACAGGATCCTCCTAGCATCCTCTACATCCAGGTTACTAACGTCCACCTCTAGGAGGAGCTTTGAAACGCCGATGAGGGTTCTAGCCTTAGACCTCCTGAAGTTCAATGGCTTGAGGAGCTCCTCCAGAACCCCGGGGTCAATCGATGCTAGAGCTTTAGGCTCTACAAGCCTAAGGTCTAGGAGCCTCCTGAAAACCCTATCAACAACATCCCACCTAGACATCTGGACTAGGATAGCTGTAACAACTATGTGGAATGGATCACTGTAGCCAGCCCACCAACTAAGACTATCACCAGGCCCGGGGAACCAGCCGTAGCCTGGGAGCAGGCTTTTAACATCCTCAAGATCCTCTACGAGCTTAGAAAGCCTCAATTAATGCTCCTATACGCTACGGTTAATGAACATTGCACACTTAAATAAGCTCATGCCATCTCCAGATTCACAGAGCCTAGTTGTGCTCAAGTTTAACACATATTTATACCTTAGAATACCATATTTATAACTGGTGCGCTCATGTCGATCCCCACTAGGGTTTTCATCGGGAGGATTAGGGTTAGGGTTTTCGGGAGGATCGGGAGGATTAAGGGCGTTAGTATCCAGAGCTCTAGGTAGATTAGTATGGCTGTTCGGTTGAGGTTGAGGATTAGGGGTAAGAGCGGGAGTGTTGTGGAGACTATAGCTCTACTTAATAGTGGTTTTGAAACCCCAACACCCCAGCTACTAATACCCGTAAGTATCGCTAAAAGCCTTAACCTATGGCCTCCAGAAGGTGCATACGAAGTAGTCCTGGATACCGCTGGTGGACCTCTAAGAGCATGGTTCTATCCTAGGAGCGCCTACGTTAGTGTTATGTGTGAGGATGTAGTGCCTAAGGAGGTTGAGGTCGACATAGTCGTATCACCTATTGCAGATGAACCCCTAATAAGCGATATGCTAGCCGAAGAGCTGGGATTGCAGTTGAATCCTTTGGTAGAGGTCTCTGGAGGTTTAGGTGGGAGCAGAGGTTAAGACGGAGTGAGAGCAGGCAGCTCTAAAGCCGTATAAACCCTACTAGGACGCTCTTAAAACCACTACTAACACTTTATCTAAAGGCTCCCATAACCGGTTACCTTAGCTGATATACCCTATGTTTTTAAACCCCCTACACTCGTGTAGAGAACATGGTGGCTGAGGGTTGTCTGTTAGGCTTGAGGTCGTCGATATCCCCGTTCCTGAGGGTACTAATGTTATTATTGGTAGGACTCATTTCATCAAGACGGTTGAGGATCTCTACGAGGTTATGGTTACAAGCCACCCTAATATAAGGTTTGGTCTCTGTATGTGCGAGGCTTCCGGGAAGAGGCTTGTTAGGCATGATGGTAATGATGAGGAGCTCAGGAAGCTGGCTATAGAGGCTTGTCTTAAGATTGGTGCAGGCCATGTCTTCGTCATATACATGAGGGGTGGGTGGCCTATAAATGTCCTAAATGATTTAAAGCATGTGCAGGAGGTTGTATCACTTGAGGTTGCCACAGCGAACCCTGTTAAGGTTATAGTTGCTGATCTAGGCGAGCAGAGGGCCCTACTAGGGGTTGCTGATGGGTTTAAACCTCTTGGTGTTGAGAGCGAGGAGGATATAAGGGAGAGGAGGGAGTTCCTAAGGAAGATCGGATATAAGAGATGACCTCCCCCACCTGCTTGAGATGGCATCTAGTTTAAAAGGTTTTCTTTCTAGAATTAATTCCAGGTGGTATGAGATTTGAGTAGGGAGGCTGAGTTTTGTAGTGATGAGCTCTTCGACCACCTGGTATACAGGGAGCTAGCTTCAATAGAGAGGGATCCGAAGCTTAAATCCGTTCTAGAAAGGTTTGCTGAGCATGAGAGAAGACATTATGAGTTCTGGAAGAGTCTAGCTGGTGGTTGTGGTAGTGTTAGCATGCTGAAGGTTAGATTGTACGTTCTGGCTAGGAGGCTTCTAGGCCTGACATTCACCCTTAAGTTCCTTGAAAGGCATGAGAGTAGTGTTGTTGAGGAGTATAAAGCTTACCTGGAGAAGCTAGAGGGGCCTGCAAGGGGGGAGCTTGAGAGGATTATAAGGGATGAGGTTGAGCATGAGAGGAGTTTCCTGGATAGACTTGCTGAGATGGAGAGTCTGGTGAGGTACCTAGGATTCATAGCATTAGGTCTAGCTGACTCCATAGTGGAGATTACCGGTGTACACGCAGGGTTCCTCGGAGCTACTGCTACAACCCTAGCAGCGGGGGTTGCAGGGCTTATAGTTGGGCTCTCAGCAGCTATAGCGATGGCTGGTGCTGCATACCTACAAGCTAAGCATGGTGGGGTTGGGGAGGGGCTTAGACCGGGTGCCTCCGCTACCGCTACGGGCACCTCATACTTCTTAGCTGTAGTGTTACTAGCCCTACCATACTTCCTTACAGAGTCAATGCTACTAGCTTTCACAGCATCCCTAATCCTAGCTATCACTCTAACAGTTTCATTCACCATATACAGTAGTGTTATAAATGATAGGGATATTAAAGGGGAGGTTGCAGAGAACCTATTAATACTATTTGGGGTTACAGTAGCATCATATTTATTCGGCACCTTCATAGGAGAGGTGACAGGGTTAAGAGGGTTGATACACCACTAGCTTAAACCTCAAACCCACGTTTTTAAGCGTTAGGCATGGTTCATAGCATAGTAGGGTGCTCTAGAGTGGCTTTGGAGGAGCTTTTTGACAAGATTGAGCCTAAAAGCCCGGGTCAGGAGGAGCTTAAGAAAGCTCTACTCTCAGACAAGGATCTGGTGGGTGTGTTCGGCCCTACTGGTACTGGTAAGAGTTTATTCGCCATAGCCTATGGTTTAACAGCTGTCTATAGGGGTAAGTATAGGAGGCTCGTCCTATCAAGGCCCATAATAGATGTTGTGAGTGGGAGGGAGATAACTTTATTCAGCGAGCCTGAAACATATTTCAAGCACGCCTCGGAGTACCTTAGGGATATACTAGCTGGGTTTGCCGATGTTAAAGCCTTAGAGGATGCCATATCTTCCGGTAAGCTTATCCTAGCAGATCCACACTTCCTCAGAGGTAGGACCTTCGACGACTCTGTGATAGTGCTAGATGATGCTCAGAGCGTCCCAGCTGAAACCATTGTTGAGATTGTAACGAGGATGGGTAGGAATAGTAGGTTGATAATAGCGGGAGACCCCATATTCCAGAGGACAGCCGAGCTTGGAAGGGATGGAGCTACACTAGCTAGAGAAATACTCTTTGGAGAGGAGACGGCCGTGGTGGTAGATCTAGGCGTAAAGGATATCGTTAGACCTGGAGCTAGGAGAGGTGTTAAACTCCTGTTAGAGCTTCAGATGAGGAAAAGGGTTTTAGATGAGGTGGAGAAGAAGGTTAAGGATACAGCTAAGGTTTACGCTGCCGATGCTGATATAATAACTGTGGCTAACCTAACAGAGGCTAAGAAGAGATGGGAGATTACAAGCGAGCACGCACCAGACGTTCTGATAGTTGTTAAGGAAGGCCACCTAGGCAGGATCATAGGAGTTGGGGGTGAGAGGATACAGAGTATAGAGAAGGAGGTTGGGTTAAAACTTAGAGCGATACAACTAACTCTAGACCTCAAGGAATTCATAAGAGCCGTACACCCAGTAGCGTGGATACACAAGCACATAGTAGACTTCGACTTCGCAGGAAACAGCCTAAAGCTAACAGTAGCCCGAGGCCACATGGGGCCAATGCTAGGTCAAAAAGGCTCCTACATTAGATTCCTAAACGATGTAATGGAGAAGCTCATAGGAGTTGAGGTTAACGTAGTTGAATCTGAGGAGGAGGTTGAGAAGGCTAGGAGGAGGAGGCGTTAGCAACACCTCCAAGGAGGTTTTCTAAACTCTAGCTACTCCTCCTCGTATATCTCAACATAGATCCTAGCCTTAACCTTCTCACCTGAGAACGGGGGTGTCGTTGAGCCTAGGTCTACTGCGAATACCACACTATTACCCAGGTCATCGGTAAACCTAACCTCAGCTACATACGTGGGTTTAGGCCCTCCTGATTCGAACATCTTTATCATAGACTCGTATATCCTTGATATGGCCATCTGGAACGCTACGGGGCTGCTGAAATCCTCAGGTTTAAGGGTTACAGTGGCGAAGTTCTTCACTATCCTCCCAACACGTGCTGACCCCTCGTAAACCCTGGATACTCCCTTCTCCCTTTCACCCATTACAAGAGCACCGCTACCTAGTTCTAAGTCTAAACCTAATTAAACTCTATGGAGACGGTCATAGCTTCTAGGTTAAGAGCTATTTAAGGTTTACTGGTATTCATACGTTAGAGGTTGCCCTTCAGGCGTGGTGGTTGTGTTGGAATTGAGATGTCTAGGTTTGAACTATACGGGCCTAAGGTCGATGTGAGGCTTGTTGAGAGGCTTAAGTCTATAGAGGCTAAGTGGAGGGCTCGATGGTCTTCTAGTAGGCTTTTTGAAGCTGACCCTGACCCCTCTAAGCCTAAGTTCTTCGTTACATTCCCATACCCCTACGTCAACGGATACCCTCATCTTGGAGGGGCGTTCACTATTCTAAGGGTTGATATAACTGCTAGGTTTAAGAGGATGAAGGGCTACAATGTGCTGTTCGCCCAGGGATGGCATGCTACAGGCGGCCCTATAGTCTCGGCTGCTCTCAGGGTTAGGGAGGGAGATCCTAAGATCATATCAGATCTTAAACTTATGGGGATCACCGGGGATGAGGTGGGTAAGTTTGCTGATCCAAGGAATTGGGTTGATTTCTTCAGTATGGGGTGGAAGAGGGATTTAATAGCCTACGGTATGAGTATTGATTGGAGGAGGGAGTTCTACACAACATACCTTAACCCCTACTACAACAAGTTTATTGAATGGCAATACCTCAAGCTTAGGGAGAAAGGGCTTGTGGGCATAGGGGAGCACCCTGTAGTATGGTGTCCTAAGGAGGGGAAGGTTGTGGGAGATCACGATAGACCTGATGAGTATGCTGGTATAGGGCCTGTGGAGGCCACCATAATGAAGTTCAAGTCGATGGAAGGCTATGTAATACCAACGCTAACGTATAGACCTGAAACGGTCTTCGGAGTAACTAATATCTGGGTTCACCCTGAAGCAGTGTACAACATAGCTGAGGTCGATGGGGAGCTCTGGGTTGTCAATAACTATATTTTAAGAGAGCTGGAAGACCAGGGTTTCAAGGTAGGATTAAAGGGTAAGATTAGAGGGGTGGAGCTCCTAGGCAAGATCGTTCTAAACACCGTTACAGGTTTAAAGATTCCAATCCTACCAGCGTGGTTTGTAGACCCGGAGCTTGGAACAGGTATTGTAATGAGCGTTCCAGCACACGCCCCCTACGATTACATAGCGTTAGCTGAGCTTCAAAGTAGAGTGGAGCTCCTGGAGAGGTATGGTTTAGATGTGGGTATAGTTAGGGATCTGAAACCAATACCTTTAATCAAAACCCCAGGCTACTCTATAACACCGGCCAAGGACGCTGTTGAAGCTCGCGGTATTAGGAGTCAGGTTGAGAGAGATAAGCTTGATGATGCTACGAAGGAGGTCTATTCTAGAGAGTACTATGAGGGGGTCCTCCTGGAGAATACCGGTGTATGGGCTGGTAGGGTTGTTAGCGAGGTTAAGGATGCCATTGTAGACTGGCTCGTCTCAATGGGTATCGCTGTTAGAATCTACACTCTACCTCAGAGAGTTTACTGTAGGTGTGGTTCTAGAACACATGTTAGGAGGGTTAGGGATCAATGGTTCCTCCTCTACAGTAAGCCTGAGTGGAAGAAGCTAGCTTTCGAAGCACTAGAGTCTATGAACGTTTACCCGAGGGAGGCTAGAGAGGAGATGAGGAGGGTTATAGAGAGGTTTAGGGATTGGGCTTTCACTCATAAAGGTGAGCTTGGCACAAGGCTACCTTGGGATCCTGAGTGGGTTATAGAGAGTCTGAGCGATTCAACGATATACATGGCCTACTACACCCTAGCTAAATACCTCCAACACCCGGAAGAGTACGGTATTAAGCCTGATCAGCTTAAAGAGGAGTTCTTCGACTACGTACTCCTAGGATTAGGCGATCCCGTTAGCGTCTCAAAATCCACCGGGATCCCCGTGGAGCTAGTGGAGGCTATGAGGAGAGAGTTCTTATACTGGTACCCTGTGGATTTAAGGATTAGCGGTAAGGATCTAATGTATAACCACCTCGTATTCTACATACTACACCATGTAGCCATATTCCCTAGGGAGCTGTGGCCACGCGGTATAGCTGTTAACGGGTACATAATGGTTGCTGGTGAGAAGATGAGTAAGAGTAAGGGTAACTTCATACTCCTAAGAGAGGCTCTCGAATGGTGGGGTGCTGATGCAACAAGGTGGGCTGAGGTTATGGCGGGGGCCGACTCCACACTAGAGGATCCAAACTTCGACCCACGTGTAGCTGATAGCGCTGTGGAAGAGCTCAACAGATGGATTGACTTTGCTAGAGAGAACTATGGGAGGGGTAGGGATAGCTGGCTTAAGATAGATGAGTGGTTTGAGAGCACGTTAAACCAGACTGTGAAGAGGGTCTCGGAGCTCATGGAGACAACAATGTACAAGAGCGCCCTGGTAGAGGGCTATTACAACCTCCAATCAAAGTTCAGATGGTACCTTAGGAGAGCTGGAGCACCTAACAGGGAGCTCCTAAAGAAGTTCATTGAAATCCAAACACTACTAATAGCCCCAATAGCACCACATGTAGCTGATGAGGTTTGGGAGGGTATAGGTAAGGAGGGCTACGCCTCAATAAGCCAGTGGCCGTCCTACGACGAGTCTAAGATCAAACCAGAGCTAGACATGGCGGAGGAGGTGGTGAGAAGACTCCTAGATGATGCAAGGGAGGTGTTAAGGTTAGTTAAGCAAGCCCAGAGGGTGAAGATCACAGTAGCGGCAGAGTGGAAGTACGATGTAGCATTCAAGGTTAGAGAGGAGCTCTCCAAAGGCCTAACGATAAGTGATGCAACTAGGAAAGTCATTAGGGAATCCAAGGATAGAGAGCGTGTAGCACAAGTAGTACAAGCTATAATGAAGAACCCTGAAGTACTCAACACACTAATACCCAGAAGCCTGGAGCTCGAAGTCCTGAAAGAGTCAGAAGACTTCCTATCAAGAGAGCTAGGAGTCACAGTAGAGGTGGACGTAGAGGAGGAGAGTACATCACCTAGAAGACACATAGCACTACCAGGCAAACCAGCCATATACGCATACTAACACAACTTATAAAGCTTAACCCTCCTAGCACCCTTCAACACTACCTCACTACAAACTTCTCCTCTCAACTCCATGCTTTTAAGAGCCTTATAGTAGCCTCTAAGGGTGTATCTAGGATTCTCCCTCCACACCCCATAAGCTGTTAGAGGTCCTCTCTCACTTAATACCTTGAAGATGACATCTTTTAAACGCCTCTCCCTCAAGGTAACCTTGTAGGGTTTAAAGCCCATGGTTATAACCGCTATGGAGCTCCCAAGGTTTTCTGCTATAGCGTAGCTCGCTGCGGATATGGGTTTTGTTATGAAACCCCTCTTTGCAAGCTTACTCAACACCTTTAACACCTCATACCCCTCAACATGGAAGATCCTAATCTCAGGTCTACTCACCACTACCTGTCCTCTTGAATCCCTTATCATTGCCGCTACAACGTTATAGTTCACATCTAAACCAGACCTCCTAAGATCCTCGATACCCTTAGCTAGGGAGTACGCTAGAACCCCTGTCTCCATGGGGACAACTATGTTTTCAACATTTAACCCTCTCTCGTAGATCTCGAAGATTATAGTTTTTAAACCCTCTATTGTTAGGGGGTTCACGTACTCGATAGTGTCATCCCGTACACTCATACCACGTCTTAAGGCTAGCTCTACACCCTCATTACCTATGAACTTAAGCAGGTCATCGAAACTCGCTTGATGGAGATCCTCCATGAGTATCTCGATCTTAACTGTGTCCTTGAGATAGAATATGAGGGAGTAGGTGAAATCCTCAACGTAACTTGTAGTAACGTACTCTAGGTTAACGTCTCTAATATACGATGCGATGACGGCTGATGATCTGTCAGCATAGGATCCTGTTGGGTTCTTCCTCTCATTCTTAACTAGAACCCCCTCCACCTTACTGACCGGCGTTAGACCCTCACCACGGGATATCATTTCATTGAATCTTGGTAGGAGTGAGGAGTACCTCCATATACCAGGCTTGGACCTATCAATTCTATAGGCGTACTCTTTGTACTCTACTGTTACGAGCCCACTACAGTAAGGGCATGTGAGTAGAGGTCTGCTTACAATACTTCCACAGACCGTGCATTTGAAGTTGAAGTTTAGGGAGCCCATGTTATTGTAACCATAGCCTATTTTAATGCTACCTCTTTATGAAGGATAAGAAGTATTTGTAGACCCCCTTCTCCCCGGTTATCTCAGGGTGGAATGTTAGTGCTAACATGTTGTTTTGCTCCGCTGCAACCCCTATCTCGCCTATGGATGGATGGTTTATGTAACCGGTTACCCTTGCTGGAGGCCATGCACTCTTTATACCTGGAGCTCTGATGAAGGCTCCTTTAACCAACCCTATGTTCTCTACCCTCACCGTTGATATGAATGAATCCCCCTGTCTCCCAAAGATGTTTCTTACAACCTCTATGTTCATTAGCTTTAATGTGAACTGGTTTGTTTCACCTACAACCCTGTCTGCAACCTTTGCGGCTAGTAGTATTGCTCCAGCACATGTGCCCATTATTGGTAGCCCTTTCTCCGCTAGCTCAACAACCTTAGTGTCTAAGCCTCGACTACTTAGAAGTAACCCTATCGTTGTAGACTCTCCACCCGGTATCACTAGGGCATCTACACCTTTTAGATCATCTATCCTCTTAACTGCTACAGGTTCTACACCCTCTATCTCACGTAGTATTTGGATATGCTCTAGGAAATCGCCTTGTAGCGCTAGAACGCCAATCTTAACCACTGCTACTCACCTCTAACCTGCATGAGCTGCTCTGGTTTAAGCGTCCTCACATCTATACCCATCATAGAAGCCTTCTCTGAGACCATTCTCTGAGCCTCAACTACAACCTCAGGATCATCATAATACGTTGTTGCCAGCACTATAGCTCTAGCCCTGCTCTCTGGATCGGAGCTCTTGAAGATTCCGGAGCCCACGAAGACACCGTCAGAGCCAAGCCACATCATCAAGGCTGCATCCGCAGGTGTAGCTATACCACCGGCAGCAAAGTTAACCACAGGGAGTCTCCCCAGCCTAGCAGTCAGCAATGCTAGCTCGTAGGCGACTTTATTCTCCTTAGCGTAAAGCCATATAGCTTCAAGATCACCACTTAGATAATAGCCTCTAAGCATCGCTATATCCCTATTCACAATCTTCATATGCCTAACCGCCTCAGCCACATTCCCTGTCCCAGGTTCACCTTTAGTTCTAATCATCGAGGCCCCCTCATAGATCCTCCTAAGAGCCTCCTGTAAGCTCCTAGCACCGTTAACAAAGGGTACCTTGAACACCCACTTATTAATATGTGATTTCTCATCAACAGGGGTTAAAACCTCACTTTCATCTATAAGATCAACACCTATCTCCTCAAGGAGCCTCGCCTCCTCCACATGACCTATCCTACACTTAGCCGAAACCGGTATGGTTATAACGTTCATAACGCCAGTTATAACGTTAAGATCGGCTGTCCTAGCTACACCACCAGCCATCCTCACATCATAGGGGAGCTTATCCAACACCATAACCCCAACAGCGCCAGCCTCCTCAGCAATCTCAGCCTGCTTCTCATTAGTAACATCCATTATAACACCTCCCTTAAACATTGATATAAATCCGTATTTAACTAGGGGAGTGCCAGTCCTAATGGGTAAAACCTCCCCTCCCGCCTCCCTAATCCTATCCCTAAACTCTAAGAGCTCGTATATGAGCTCGCGCAACCTCTCGAGGAACACGTATGAATCTACGAGCTTCAACACTATCACCACTACATGGTATTAGGTTCTAGGTAGTTATGCGTTATTGAACGTTCAATAGAGCCTATGAAATACTAGGGAAAAGTTTTAGAAGGGGTTATTATGTGGTTAGGAGTTTTTCTACAGGTATTACTGGTTTCTCCTCCTCTATTAGCTTGAGGTCCACCCCCTCTACTAGTGTGGCTTCCGGTGGTAGTGGTTTTGGTGGTTCTCTTTTCTCCATTGGTGGTACTACCTTTGCTATCCTGGTTTTCCTATACAATCTAATCTTGTATTTTAGTAGTGTGCTTCTAAGCCTTTGTATTGCCCCTGCTGGGTCAACCATTTTAGGGCATACCGCGCTACATGAGGCTGCGAAGTGGCATTTGAATATGCTTCCTTCAACGTCTAGGAGTCTTAGTCTCTCCTCCCAAAGCTCATCTCTTGTATCAGCTACGTACCTATAGGCTTGTGTTAGTGCTTGTGGTCCTAGGAAGTTGGGGTCTGAGGCGTACACTGGGCATGCTGCGTCGCAGAGGCCGCATGATATGCATAGGCTGTACTCGTAGTACTCCGCTAGCTCATCTAGTGTCTGGGAGTATTCTAGGGTTGGCTCCTCCCTTTCCCTCACATCACGCCTCATTATGTATGGTTTCACAGCCCTATGCTTCCCGAAGAACTCTGTGAAATCTGTTACCAGATCCCTGAGCACTCTGAAGTTGTATAATGGTTCTAGCTCAACAACAGGCCTCCCCTCAGAGGCTACCTCAGCAATCTGGGTCTGGCATGCTAGCCTAGGCCTCCTATTAACCACTAAACCACAACTACCGCAAACCCCCATTCTACAGCTATACCTGAAGACCAGGCTGTGATCCCTCTCAGCCTTAACCCTCAAGAGTGCATCTAGAACAGTCATACCCCTATATGTTTCAACCTCGTACTCCTGCCACCAGGAGCTCCCAGTCTCAGGGTTATACCTTCTAACTCTAACCTTAACAACCTTAGGTGGTGTCCTAGTAGCAGCTTTTAAGTCGAAGACCATGGATGCCTCACCCAAGCTCCGGAAGCCCTACTATTGTGTGAATCGCTACTAGGAGCAACGCTATGATAGCTAGGATTGATAGGATGTTTACAGCAAACCTTAACCTCTCGTTTGAACCAGCCCATTCCAGGAGCATGCCCCTAAGCCCGTTAACACCGTGGATTACAACAGCTATTGATAGTAGGATTAGTAGAGGCCAGAACCTCTTCACCTCATCATAGATGATCTCAGGGCTCATGGTAGACGGGAGATTCTCTACACCGTGGAGCCATGGGATTCTAACAGCTAAATGCCATGATACTAGGAGTATCATGAGGATAGCCGTCACATACTGTATCAAGGCTATAGTGCCAGCCTTCATATCAAACCACCTCACATAAGGAATATTACGTAGCCCATTAGAGCCCATATTACTAGTGAGAGGATGAAGACAACGTAGATTAACGTCCTCTGGTAACCTTTAAGAGATGGTGGTATGTAGGGTGGCTTAGGCTTCTCAGGCCTCCCAATACCTAGTGCTAGGAGCTCCACTAATAGAAGTCTAATCCCGTTGAGAGAGTGGAATACAAGGGCTCCCATAGCTATGAAGAATAGTATCGATACCGGGTTGACGCCTGATAGTCTTTGAACCTCCTCCACCCAGGCCTCCCACCCAGCCCTAGCCGGTGTATTTGTTGATACTATGTGTAAGGCTATGAAGCCTACCAGTATAACCCCCGTTAACCTGTGTAGTGTGAAAGCCACCCTCTCAGGGTTACCCTTAATATCAATTATCCATGGGTAGAAGCTCGCCATTACGCCAAGCCTGTTGCTTGCAAATCTAAACTTACCCCTCTCCACATCACAACACCCCCTAGTACTTCCTCTCCGTAGGCTTCCAAGTTGTTATCCTCACAGGCTCATATGATAGGCTTACATCGTCCTCCCCATATCTTATGGCTAGAGTGTGTTTAAGCCAGCTAGAGTCATCCCTCCTTGGGTAGTCGAACCTATAGTGTGCCCCACGACTCTCAGTTCTAGCTATAGCGCTTTTAGTTACAACAAGCGCTACATCTAGCATGTTTAGGGTCTCTATAGCTAGGATTAAATCCGTGTTATAAACCCTGCTCTTATCCTCCACGTAACCCTCCCTCCTCATCGCCTCCCTAAGCTTTATAATCTTAAGAGCTCCACCCCTCATCGAATCCCCTTCTCTGAACACGTAGAATCTCGTATCCATAGTCTCCTGGAGCTCCCTTCTAATCTGGTAGCTTGGCGTCCCAGACTCTCTTCTTACAAGCTTGTAAACCCAATCCTCCTCAGCTAAACTCCTCTCCCTAGACGGGCCTCTAGCCTCTTTAACCCTTAAAGCGTACTCTGCAGCTAGCATCCCAGCTATACGCCCTGATACTAGGCACTCCGTCGTACTATTAGATCCAAGCCTGTTAGCTCCGTGAATACTTGCAGCTGCAGCCTCACCTGCTACGAATAACCCTTTAATCCACCTACCCTCCACGTCGAGAGCCCTATAGTAGGTATCAGTATGTATACCACCCATGGTATAGTGTGCTACAGGCCTAACAGGTATAGGCTCCTCAACAGGGTCTATTCCCGCATGTTTAAGAGCTATCTCCCTTATAGCTGGGAGCTTCTCATTTATCTTATCCTCCCCCAGGTGCCTTAGGTCTAGGAGCACGTATTCCAGGCCTGAGACAGGATCCTTGAAACCCCTACCCTCCATAATCTCTGTCATCATAGCCCTTGAAACTATATCCCTTGGAGCTAACTCCATCCTCTGAGGAGCATACCGGGCCATAAACCTCTCACCCTTACTGTTCAACAGGTATCCACCCTCACCACGAGCAGCCTCCGATATCAAGATTCCACTAGGCACCAAGCCCGTAGGGTGGAACTGCACGAACTCCATATCCTTCAGTGGGAGCCCGGCTCTAAACGCCATCGCCAGCCCATCCCCTGTTACACTGTGGGAGTATGTTGTGAAATTGTATATCCTACCAGCACCACCAGTAGCTATTATAGCCGCCTTAGCTTTGAAGAGGTAGATGTTTCCATCCCTTGGGTTTAGAGCGTAGAGACCTCTAAACTCCCCCTCCTCAATGTTTATATTGGTTACAAACCACTCATCATACCTCTCCCAGCCATCGTACTCCAGTAACTTGTTGTAAAGCGTTTGCATCTCGTAGAACCCTGTTTTATCAGCCGCATAGAGGGCCCTATTGAAGCTATGGCCTCCAAAAGCCCTCTGAGCAATCCTACCATCAGGCCTCCTACTCCACGGTATACCCCAGTGCTCTAGGAGCCTCATCTCCTCGGGGGCAAGTTTAACCATAAGCCATACAACATCCTGGTCAGCAAGGAAGTCCGAGCCCTTAACAGTATCCCAAGCATGTAGGGAGAAGCTATCACCCTCCTCCCTGTAGAGAACAGCAGCAGTACCACCCTCAGCAGCAACACTATGACTCCTCATAAGCTGAACCTTACTAATAACACCAACACTAACCTTCTCACCGTAAACCCGTTTAATCTCAACAGCAGCCCTAAGACCTGCAATCCCAGAACCAACAATAACAACATCGTGCTCTACACTCTCAACCCCAGACAAGCTACACACCAACTAAACTGTATATAACAAAGAATTTAAATAAATATGTATTTAAAATCAATCAGGAAAAGTACAACCTATAAGTAAGCCAACGTGCTAGTCTATGCAATAATGTTGAGAAAGAAGCTTTAAAGCTCGAAATGGATGGCATCGAAGGCACTCTACCAAACAAGTCATAGGAACCTAGATATAACGTTCCCCCCTAAGCTACTAGAGCTCCGGCAGCTGAACGCGTTCTGAAGATGTTTCGAGTTTTATATTAGTTTATAAGGGTTGATGTTAGAAAACTCAAACCTCACCCTATACTAGCATACAGAAATATAAGCTTCAATCAAAACACTATGTAGAGACCTCCCCCCGTTGGGGGAAAAGAGGTTGTGTGAAGTTGTATGTTAAATCAAAGAAGTTGTTGGATGTGAGGGAGGGTTCTCTATTAACACTAGAACTTAAAAGAGCATACTATGTGCCTGTAAGCGATTCTAGGGTTTCAAATCTCATAACATGGTATGTTGTAACACTACAGAAGGCTATAGATATAATATGGAGTAATATTAGGTGGGAGCTTAGAAAACCAAAGCTTGTAAGAAGGAATGGTATGCTACAGGTAGTGATGGGCTTGAAGCTACACAACCCAATAATACCTAGGGGTGAGAAGTTTAACAGAATGCTTAGAGATACTCTTATGAAGGATAATCCATACGCAGCACACTGGGTAGACGCTATTATAAGGAAAGCATACTCAACCATAAAATCATGAAGGAAGAAGTATCTAAAGGGAAAAGCTAGAAAAGCTAAACCCAAGATTAAGAGGAGATTCGCAAAATGCAAAATAACACTAATGAAAGTAGACTACAAAGAGAAAACCATAAGGATAACAATGAAACCGCATGAATACCTAGAGGTATCATGGAGGGGGGCGTGGTTTGAGAAGAGGGTCGAGGGATGGCTAGTAGGGGAGGTTATATTAAAAGATGATAGGATAATAATACCATTCAAAAGCTATAAGATCGTTAAGGTCATGGATATAATTGGATGGAATAGTAATGAGCTTGAACTAACAGGATACACACCGAGAATAGGATTCATACACATAGATCTAAGACCGCTACAAAGCATAAAGATCGTATATGAGAGGAAGAAAGCAATAGCACAAAGTAAGGGTAAGAGGGAGTTATACGAGAAGTATGTTATGAGAGAGAGGAATAGGGTTAGGGATTTCATTAACAAGCTTTCATCACAACTAATAAGAACATTCCCAAACACACTACACATATTCGAGGATTTGGATAAAGAGGATATGATAGATAAAGGTAGGGTTGGAAAGGATAGGAGGAAGAGGAATGCTAGAACACCATGGAAAACAATACATAGAAGGATAGGTGAGAAAGCCCTAACAGCGAAGGTCCCAGCTAGGAACACATCTAAAACCTGCTCCCGATGCAGGTTTAAGGTTAGAGACCTAAGGGGGCAGGAGTTTGAATGCCCGAGGTGCGGGTTTAGGATAAACAGGCAGAAGAATGCAGCAGTAAACATTAGGAGGAGATACCTAGAAGGAGGGGGGAGGGGGAGGAGGGGTAAGCACAGGATGCGGGGGTTCCCCCACAGAGATGAACTGGAGGAAACAATGAAGGTGGATCTGTGGGCAGGGATCACCCAAAGCGGGCAAAGGCTAATGACATGGTGGGGCGATGATAGAAAGCCCCACCTGAAGCCAATGAAGCCAAGGGCTTCAAGGAGGCCTCACATCAAACAATATAAACCTCCTTGAAGCCCGAACCCCAGCTTTATAACTTTACGATAACCTATAAGTTTTAGAGGTTAAATGTTCTATTGGGTTTGTATGCATGCGTGATGAGGAGGTTTTAGCTAAGGTTACCCTTGTTAAAGGTGTAGAGGCTGTTAACGTAACCGCTATTGTTGATACCGGAGCTGATGTCAGCATTATATCGAGAAGGTTAGCTGAGAAGCTTGGATGCCTGAGCGAGCTAGAAGAGGTTGAGGAGATGGAAACAGCTAAGAAGGGGGTTACGGTTAGAATTGTAGGCTATTGCATACCATCGAGGATAATGTTTCAGGGTGAGAGGGTTCCACTAGCCTTACTTTATGTAGCAGAGGATTTAATAGAGGATATGATAGTAGGTAGACATGAGATAGATCTATGGGGCGTGGTTTTCACGAGGGAGGGTCCGAGAGCTACAAGGAGGGTATTAAGGGTTATTTAAACTTGGTAAACCACGTAGCCATGAGTCATTAAAGTCACCCTAGGATCGAAGCAATAATAATGTATAGCTTTGAAGTATTTGCTTTCCTAAGGGCTCCTGGGATTGATTGCTTGGAACCCCCTGAAGCCCTGTTATTTAAGGGAGTTCTTTGCATAGTGAATCCCCTGGTTCTAGTAGCACCTCTGTATCGGGTTGCCCGTGTGCTTGTTTCTCTGTCTCTATGTTAGTTTTAGGATTTTCCTTGGTGTCCTGGTTGCTAGCATTATCTTAAGCCTTTGTATTGCTCCTGCTGGGTCTACGCCCTTTGGGCATACCTTGCTGCATGCTCCTACGTACTCGCATGCCCAGACTCCATCTCCTCTATCAACAGCGTCTAGCCTCTCCTCCCCTCCTTCATCTCTCGAGTCTACGGTCCATCTTAGTGCTTGTGCTAGAGCCTGTGGTCCTATGAAGCTTGGTTTCTCGTATACAACGGGGCATGCTGCTACGCATAGCCCGCACATTATGCAGTAGCTGTATGCTAGGAATTCTGCTAGCTCTAGTGGTGTCTGCCTATACTCTGCTACTGGGTTGAACTGCTCCTTCACATCCTTTCTTATAAGATATGGTTTAACCCTCCTATGGTTGTTGAATAGGAGCTCGTTAAACCTCGTTACGAGATCTCTTACTAATGGGAAGTTGTAGAGTGGCTCTACCTCAACCTCCGTGGTTCCAAGGGATCTAAATGTTGTTTCACATGCAAGTCTAGGTGCACCATTTATAACCATACCACAGCTACCGCATATACCCATTTTACAGCTATACCTAACAGCTAGTGTTGGATCCTGCTCCTCTATAATCCTCAATAGCGCGTCTAAGACCGTGGTGTACTTCCCAACCTTAACCCTATACTCCCTATAGTAGAAGCCCTTACCAGGCTCATACCTCCTAACCCTAACCCTAGCCTCTCCTAGCAAAACCAACACCTCCCACAACGTAGACGAGGCCTATGATGCCGAAGAGGAGGGATAGCAAGGCTAGGAGTAGTAGCAGGAGCTCCCTCAACAAGCCTCCAACACCTAGAGCTGTTAAAACCATGAAGACCCATAGCACCAGCAGGGTTCCAAAGTAACCTGTATAGTGGGTCATAGCTATCATTGAATCCCTCAAACCCATCACCCCGCTAGGAGGAATGCTAGGAAGCCTAACACCCATAGTATGAGGAGTATGTAGAATAGAGCTAGCATGCCTATATACCTAAACCTATACCTCTCCCTCAACATCTCCAAGGCTGTCTCAGCCAGGGAGCTTGATATAACGCCCTTACTTAGAGCTAGTAGAGTACCTTTAACAACAAAGTAGAATAGCGGTGTTAGTATGAGCCAGTACACTACTAGCGATAACTTTACAATAGCCCAGCTAGCTATGCTGAGAAGGTAGAGTAAGGCTATAAGAGCTACCACCATGGAGTACGCTATGGCCACCCTGTATGATGTAACGTGGATCCAGCCTTCGAAATGGTATCTTCTAAGCTCAGGTTTAAGTCTAGGCCTCTCCACCTCCCAACACCTCCTAGTACCTTCTCTCCTCCGGAGCCCACCTTGTTATACGTACCGGTGTGTACGATATTACAGGCTCCTCTCCAACCCTGTAGTTCACCAGCGTATGCTTAAGCCAGTTTACATCATCTCTCTTCGGGTAGTCGAGCCTGTAGTGAGCTCCACGACTCTCAGTCCTAGCTATAGCTCCAACTATTATAATCTCAGCTACGTCGAGCATGCTAGCTATCTCAAGTACATCCCTCAGGTTGTTATTATACGTTCTCCCAGTGTACTCTAACCTTACATTGCTAAACCTCTCCTTAAGCCTCTTAAGCTGAGACCAAGCCTCTGATAGTGTTGATCCGTGCCTGAATATACCTACCCTCTCGTCCATCATCTTCTGGAGCTCCCTCCTAACCTCGTATGGGTTCTCTGAACCCCTCTCACTGTGGATGAGCCTATCGAAAACCCTAGACTCCTCTACCTTAACCCTCCCAGCTAGGCTTACAGACATTTCAAGAATTGTATCAGAGGCTTTCATAGCATAGCTGGCTGCGGCAGCACCAGTAAGCCTACCCCATACAACGCACTCGCTAAGAGCATTACTCCCAAGCCTGTTAGCTCCGTGGACACTAACAGCTGCAACCTCACCTGCAGCCCATAGGTTTGGTATAGGGCTCCCATCATTTAAGAGAACCTGGCCGTAGGTGTCAACGTGCACGCCACCCATAGTGTAGTGGGTTGCAGGCCTCACAGGTATGGGCTCCTCAACCGGGTCCAAGTTAATCAACTTCCTGGTAATCTCCCTAACCATTGGAAGCTTCTCCCTAAACACCCTATCTCCGAGATGCCTTAGATCTAGGTGTAGATACCCTAAACCCGACTCCTCATCCACGAAACCCCTACCCTCCATAATCTCTGTCATCATAGCCCTTGAAACTATATCCCTTGGAGCTAACTCCATCCTCTGAGGAGCATACCGGGCCATAAACCTCTCACCCTTACTGTTCAACAGGTATCCACCCTCACCACGAGCAGCCTCAGTTATGAGAACACCGCTAGGCACCAAGCCCGTAGGGTGGAACTGCACGAACTCCATATCCTTTATAGGTATACCAGCTCTATAAGCTATTGCTATCCCATCCCCCGTACTAGCCTGGGATACAGTAGCGAAACTATAAACTCTACCAGCACCACCCGTAGCTATTATACCAGCCTTCCCCATGAAAACCCTCATCTCGCCTGACTCGAGATCCACGGAGGTGACGCCTTTGAAGAGACCGTCCTCCAAGAGTATTGATGTAGCGAAGTTCTCGTGGAAAAACTCCACATTATCAAACCTCTGTAGGTTACTATAGAGAGTGCTCATCATGAAGAACCCGGTTTTATCAGCAGCATAAGCAGTCCTAGGTATACTCATACCACCAAAAGCCCTTTGAGCAATCCTACCATCGGGAAGCCTACTCCAAGGGGTCCCAAGGTGGTCGAACAACCTAATCTCCTCAGGGGCGAGCCTAACCAGAACCTCAACGGCATCCTGATCAGCTAGGAAATCAGAACCCTTAATAGTATCATAGGCGTGCAAATCAAAACTATCGCCAGCCTCCCCAGGATAGAGAACACCACTAATACCACCCTCAGCAGCAACACTATGACTCCTCATAGCGTGAAGCTTACTAACAACAGCAATTCTAAGCCTCCCACCGGAGATGAGAGAAGCCTCTAGAGCAGCGCGCAACCCAGCCAGCCCAGAACCTAAAACAACAATATCATAACGTAAAACCTCCACTAAAGCCACCACATGAGAAAACACGAGGAGCAGGTTAAAGCTAAGAATACGTATCAAAACCACCTATATTATACTTAAAGATAATATTATTAGAATAACAATACGGTGTAAAGCAGATCACATCTATAAGCCACGCCTTCTAAAAGAATAAACCTGGAGTCCTCTTTTGATAAAGCCCTGAGGAGGTTTTATGAAATGGGTATTGCGGAACCCCAGCTTAAGCACCCCTCATGGCATCCTCGACGGATACCTTCAATAGAGTTTAATGGTATACCAGATGGTACACCATTGATATACATACAAGCCTTTAGTTGTTTGTAACCAAAAAGGTGAGAGTTAAGGGCTAGGATGCCAATGAGCAGTAGCAAGGTTGAGCCCAACGCCACTAGGCTCCCATCTATGGGAGTGCTCAAGTATCATCACTACACCCACATGCGCAGTGTTTACACAATATCACCATCGATACTATGCAGTGTCAACCAAGACTTACAAGTCAATAGTGGCTACAGGCAAACACAGATATTTGTATTCACCATCAAACTCGTAATAGCCTCTAGGGGCGGGAGGCCCCTGGGGTGGGGAAGTCTTCCGGTGATTGCAGGGGGAACCCTGAGGTCGGAGATATGGCAAATCAAATGGGTGTGAAAGAATATCAATACCCGTTGGGGGCAAGCTGGTCTTAGAATTATCTTTTGTGGTAAAGAGTTTTAAGGGTTAACGTTTGTATAGGGGGTGGGTGTGGGGCCGTCGTCTAGCCTGGCTAGGATGCCAGCCTGGGGAGCTCGCCCCCATTGGGCCCGGATCGCTGGTGGTCCCGGGTTCAAATCCCGGCGGCCCCACCACCTTTGTGCATGTAGACTTTATCCTTATCTATGATGTGTATAACCTTGTATCCTAGTTGTGTAAGGCTATCTGATATGAATCTTCTATGGCATTTGAGCCATAGCTTCTCTTTGCACATTAGGGCTACTGGTTCTGGGTTCTCGTTTATTATGGTAACGAGCTTTTCTAGGCCTTTCTTGTAATCTTCTGTTTCCGTGTAGGCTTTATAGCCTCCGCTTCTGAAGCCTCCTAGGAGGTCTCCGAGCCATGTGTAGCTTATGCCTTCCCTCTCTAGGTGTTCTTTTAGTTTGGAGCTTTCGGTCCATGGGACTCTCCTGCTCTTAGGGAATCTCCTAACGTCTACTAGTATCTTCACATTGTGTGCTTTCAGTATTTCTAGGAGCTCCTGGAAAGATCTATTGCTGTGTCCTATTGTGTATACTGTTTTATCTAAGGTGTCTTCACCTTTTATCCTAGGTTTAGATGCTTTCTAGACTTGCTAGTAAGCCTCCTATCTCTTCTAGCTCTCTGGGTATATCTTCTAGGTCCTTTGGGGAGTCTATGCTCCTCCAGTAGTATGGTGGTGTTTCGTATTTGACTACTGCTAGTTGCCCTCTTGATGCTAGTAGTGGGAAAGTGCTCCTCTCTATATCCCCTTTCTCGGGTAGATACTCTATTATATCCTTTTTTAATGCGTATACACCTGCGTTTACCCAGTAGTCTCTGAGTGTTGGCTTCTCCCTGAATCCCTTTACCCTCCCACCTTCAATATCTAGTATCCCGTAGGGGCTTCTAAGGGGTACTGAGGCTATGGACGCTATTACATTATCCTCTAGTGTTTGGAGTAGCTTTTTAGGATCTAGGTTGGTTATTATATCACCGTTAACAGCTATCACCTTCTCCATCCTACCTATTATGTGGGATGCGTTCCTCAAAGCACCTCCTGTCCCGAGGGGCTCGTCCTCAACTATGTAGGATACGTAGACACCGTACCTAGCACCGCTACCTAGAGCCTCTATTATCTTCTCCTTGAGATAGCCTACTAGCATGAAGATCTCGTTAACACCATAGTATCTAAGCCAGTCTATAAGATACTCTGCTATAGTCTTGGAGCCTAGGGGGAGGAGTATCTTTGGCACCTCCAAGGTGTACGGTCTAAGCCTCTTACCGAAACCTCCTGCAAGCACAAGGGCTACAGTCACAACGGCCACCTCATAGTTATAGATGCTATGGGGGGTTAAAAGTTAGACTACAACCGAGGAGGGTTAAGCTTATTGTTTTCCACCGCTACACCTAGTATAAGGTGTGCTAAGCTTGGGTGTTGATCTAAAGGATCTCATAGTTGAGGGCGCGAGGAGGGAGATTGAATTACAGGCGTTGAAAGGAGAAGTTATAGCCCTCGACGCCTACAACATACTCTACCAGTTCCTCGCAGCTATAAGACAGCCTGATGGAACTCCTTTGATGGATAGAGAGGGTAGGGTTACAAGCCATCTAAGCGGCCTCTTCTACAGGACTATAAGCCTCCTAGAGGAGGGGGTTAAACCTGTCTACGTCTTCGACGGTAAACCACCTGAGATGAAGGCTAGGGAGGTTGAGGAGAGGGCTAGGAGGAGGGCTGAGGCTGAGGAGAAGTATAGAGTTGCACTTGAAACCGGGCTCTTGGAGGAGGCTAGGAAGTACGCTCAAGCCACCGGGAGGCTTACAAGCGACATGGTCTCAGAGGCTAGAGAGCTCCTGGACGCCATGGGGATACCGTGGGTTCAAGCTGAGGCTGAGGGGGAGGCTCAAGCAGCATATATAACGGCTAGAGGTGAGGCCTACGCTACGGGAAGCCAGGACTACGATAGCCTGCTATTCGGGGCGAGAAGGCTTGTAAGAAACATAGCTATAACAGGTAAGAGGAAGCTACCTGGGAGAGACGAGTATATCGAGGTTAAACCGGAGCTCATAGAGCTAGAAAAACTACTAAAAACCCTAATGATAACAAGAGAGCAGTTGATAGCAGTAGGGGTGATAATAGGAACTGATTACAACCCAGGAGGGGTCAAGGGATACGGGCCCCAGAAGGCATTAAAACACGTTAAAGCACTAAAAGACCCCGTGAAAGCGTTACAAGCAATACCGAAAGCAGAGTGGGGCGACGTCGACCCCGTGAGAATATACGAGTACTTCCTAAACCCCCCAGTTAACAAAAACTACAAGATAGAGTTCAAAGACTCAGACCCAGAGAGGATAAAAGAGATACTAGTCTACAAACACGACTTCAACCCAGATAGAGTGGAGAAGGGGATAGAGAGGCTCAAAAAAGCATACAAAGAACACTTGAAAGGAAAGCAGAGAAAGCTAGACACGTGGTTCAAGTGAGCTCCAAGAGAACCCTAATAACCCCATCAAAGTCAACAAGGTTAAACAGCTCCAAACCACCAGCAAACCTACCAACACCCCCGACAACAGGCATAGCCAACAACCCCAAGCTCCACCTTTAAACGCTAGAGTGGGAGCGATTGAGTGGCGGGCCCGCCGGGATTTGAACCCAGGACCTTCGGCTCCGGAGGCCGACGCTCTATCCTGGCTGAGCTACGGGCCCTTCCGGGTTTCGATCTCCTTTCAACTCCATGTAACGGATTCCGCACCATGGAGGGCTTCGTCATTGTGTATTGTTTTGCAATCGCTGGTTTCCACTCTGTCTTCTATTGTTACACCTCTGTTTTCTCTCCCGCGGGCCCCTTATGGTCTTGGTTAGGGGAGGGGGTATTTAAGCTTTACCTCATATCACCCCTAGGCCTGCTAAGGATTTGTTTTAATGTGTGCTACATGTGGGTTTAGGGTTTGAGGGTTCCCTGGCTAGAGGGTTGGGTTCTGGGAGTATAGTTTAAGTTGCGCGCACGCAGTCCGGCGTTGAAATTAAGTTTATGGGGGTATGAGGGTACAAGGGCGCACGAACGCCTTACCCATGCCGTACGAACGAGACCCCATATCCATGCAAGCCCCTAAACTCAAGTTAGACTTTCACAAGCCAAGGCTCTCTAATACTTGAAAATCCTCAGTCTACGTCCAAAACCGGGGAAAAAGACAAGGTAACACTGAGATCCCTCAGGTAACCCCTAGTGCTAGTAGCAAGATCTCATATCCAGGAGCCCTGTGGAGGCCGTCTTCGGGGTTCCAGGTGTGAGAGCACGTCTAGAACCTATGGTAACGTGGCCTCGTCGGCATGATGTTTGTCGTGAAGCTCGCTATGGTATCTATGCTCACATATTGTAAAGTCCTTTGAACTCTCTCGGCTCATATGTGTACTTAGGAGAGCTGAGGTCTAATACAAAATCGTTATCCAGTCATAATCTTATCCTTGATCGCGTGATGTGAGAAATAGGGTCCTTGTAAATTGGGGAAAGGGGAAGTTAAAGAGTAGGGGTAGCAGGGGTAGCCGTGTGATCCTCGTATCGGGTTTACTTCTTCTCCTCTTCCTTCTTCTCAGCCTTCTTGGCCGCGTCTATCCACCTGCTCTAGTGACTCTCCTGGTTAGAGGCTGACCCTAATGAACTCTCATGATTGTAAAGCGAGAGGCTGGCAACGGGACTCACGAGGAGTCTTCAAGTTACATCGGGCGGCTTGAGAGGTACTTGGTATGGGGAGGGGCTACCCCTTAAGGCTTAGCAGGAAGGTGGGTTGGCTTGAGTAGTGTACAGTATATGCTATACGCTATACCACCATCGGGCGGTAGACCTTTAAGCTGGTTGGGCCTGGAGGGCCGGTCGAGGGGGTCTTAATCGTCGCTAGAGGGTTACCTTTAACAGCTTCCCCTAACTGTCTTACAGTCCTACCTATAAAACAGCATAAAGTTTAAATAGTGGTAGGTCTGGGAGGTTATAGTAGAGTGGGAGGGTGGTCGTACTGGAGTTCTCTACGGCGAAGAACCTAGGGCTTGGGGGTTCTATAGCCGTCATAATAGGTATTCTCCTCTCCGTTATACCCGCACTCAGCTTCCTAGGGTTAATCCTGATGCTATTAGGGGTTATACTCGTACTCGTAGCTTTGCGTGGTCTGTCAGAAGTGTATGGGGATAAGAGTATATTCAGGAACGCTCTTGGAGCCACTATAGCCATTATACTCTCGTGGATCCTCTTCTTCGTATTCCTTGCAACACTTTTACTCGGCCTACTCGGAGTGATGGCGGGTGAGCAGAGGGCTACAGGGGCTCTAGGGGCCTCCGCTATCGCACTCATACTCGTAGTGGTGGCCGTGGCTGTCTCAGCAATCCTATGGTATAGAGCTCTTGGAGCCCTCTCAGCCAGGTCTGGGGTTGGAATGTTCAGGTGGGCCGCGGTCTTCTACGCTATAAGCGCGGTGATATTCGCCGTCGGACTCCTGCTAACAATAGTGCTAATAGGTATCTTCATAGTGCTCATAGCTGGGGTCGTAAACCTGGTGAGCTTCATCCTACTAGCCTTGGGCTTCTCAAGCTTAAAACCACCTGTAACGCAAGCACCCCAGAGTGGGGTGTAAATCCTGTTAAACCCTCATAGCTTTTTCTTCGCACATTCCCCTCCCCTTTCCAGCTCTAAATCGAGGTTGTTGTAGCGGTTACCTTAACCTAGCCACCGTGGGGGCTTTAAGTTTGAAATCATACTTGGTGTTTAAGCCTTAGGGTGAACGTATAGACGTTTACTTGCGAGCTCCCTGTAGTAGCTTGATACCACGTAGGCTCTTGCTTCCACTGATGGGTGTGTTGATAGGGGGCTCGACATCATTATGTACTTGATTAAACCTGATTGATGGGCCCGCCTCCGCGGGCCCCCCGTGGTCTTTATGTACTTGACTAGCCTAACTAGGCTTGAGGGGCTTGCTCCCGTGAGCTCGCCGTAGGCCATTGGGATTATGTAGAGGGCCTTCTTAACGCTTGGCTGGAATCCAGCCTCCCCACTCTCCACCATCCTCTCTATAGCCCCCTCTATCTTCACCAGAGCCGAGGCTATCCTGGTGTCCCCTGTTACCCTAACCGAGTACATGTCCGCTAGGTGCTCTCTGATCCCGGAGAACGCTAGCACCCCTATGTTAGCCAGGTACGAGGCCACAGTTAGGAGTAACCCCACCATGATGGCTATTAGCCCTATTACAATTGCTATGAGGACCGCGAAATATGCTCCGAGGGCTACCTCCTCCTCTTTCTCACCTCGGGATTTAGTGTATTCAATGGTTCTTTGAGCTCCTTTCACCGTACCCATTATGTAGCCTACACCGAAGAGCAGGGAGAGTAGCCCTACTACGTATGTGAGGAACGGTGTTAGAGATACTGCTATCATGTAGGCGTTATCCCTGTTAGCTATGTGCCCCAGCTCGTGCACCAGGACGGCTTTAACCTCACCCCTGTCTAGCACCCTTAGGAGCCCGCTGTGGACTACGACCGCCTTCTTGAACACGTTGCCTACTGCGAAGGCGTTGGGCACAGGGGTGTCGACAATGTAGAGCTCGACCTCCCCCCTGTAGCCGGAGCTCCTCTTAACCTCCTCGAACAGCTCGACAACCCACTCCTCCCCGGCCCCAGGCCTCCTAGCCTTGGAGGTGTACAGGACGAGGTAGGGGGCTACGAGGTACTGGGCTATGAATAGGATGAGTAGTATGACGGCGAGGTATGCTAGGCTGGAGAGGCTGGCAACCCTGAAAACAGCTAGGACGAGGAGGGCGACAGCAAGAAGACCGGGGATGGCTAGGAGGGATGCTAGAAACGCGGCACCCCCAACAACCCTCGAAGCACTAAAACCCCTACCGATGAGCCAGTAGACTGGAGGGCCTACGAGCAGGATGCTACTCAAGACGCTCACAGCAATACCCGCGATTATGAAGGTTGAGATTAAATCCAAGCCTACCACCAGCCCATAAAACAACCGGAGACAGCCCCCTAATAAACCATACTATACACGGTTAGGGAGTCACAGGACTTGAAATAACCAGGGTTTAAATACTTTCAATGCAAGATGATTGTAGACCCGTGGATTAAAGTATAAAAGGTTTAGCTATGCCATGCAGATGTTGCACTTATAAAGAACCATTCAGCCCTATAACCCTCCGCCATCACTACTCCGTAGAAGTGCATATACTGAGACCGCGGGGTCCAAGGCTTCCCCCGATGAGGTGGCCATAGAGGACTTCAAGAGCATAGAGAGCCTATCCTTTAAGCTTAACTAGTGTTAACCTAATAGCGGGCTCTAAAGCCTCGGGTGAAATCAACGTGCTAGAAGCAATATGCTTCTTCCTGAGAGCACTATCGAGGGAGGAGCTCCTAGAGGTACCTAAAGATACCATACTACTGGAGTGTAAAAGGCTTGTTCCTACATTGCCTAGTTTCAAGCATATTTAGGTTTCCGGGTTGAAGGGTATCTCTGAGGGTTCTCTAGGCGTGGGTCGTATGTGGGTAACGGTTAGGGTTGGTAGTGAGGATGGTTCTAGGTTTGTTGAGACTAGAGCTCTCGTAGATACGGGGGCTACGTTAACTGTTATACCTAGGGGTATTGCCGTGCAGCTAGGTCTTAGGGTAACTGGTAAGTCTAGGGTGGAGACGGGGGCCGGGGTTATGGAGGTGGATAGGTCTAGAGCTTACATCGAGATCATGGGGAAAGCTGATATCGTGCCCGTGATAGTCTCGGATATGATTGATAAGGTTTTGATCGGTGTGACGACACTGGAGATACTTGAGCTTGAAGTAGACCCGGTGACCGGGAGGCTTAAGGAGAGAACATTGCTCCTCTACTAACATCTGGGGCGTGCCGGGTGCCTGGAGTATAGGCTGTGTTCTAGTAATGTTGTTAAACGCCTATCCCACCCTTACTAGTATCCTAGTGTCTCCTCAACCCCCTGTCTTATCAGTGATACTGCGAGGGCCGCCATTAGCAGGCTCATGAACTTATCTAGGATTAGTAGTCCTTGTCTCCCCAGTAGTCTTACTATGCTATCGCTTAGCGCTAGTATCATGTACGCTAGCACCATGTTAACTGTTATCGCAATAACGGCTACGTGTGGCCCCGCTGTGTATTTTATGAGGAGGGTTACTGATATCGCTGCCGGCCCTGCTAGTAGCGGTGTCGCCAGCGGTACTATAGCCATCCTCTCGGGCTCCCCCCTTAGGAAGCCTAGTGGCGCCTCTAGGAGTAGTGCTAGTGATGCTATTAGTAGTAGGAGGCCCGCGGCTACCCTGAAGTCCGCTAAAGTTATGTTAAGGAGCCGGAATATAGCGTCCCCTATGATGGCGAAGGCTAGAAGCATGAGTGCCGCCACCACTATGGTCAGCCTTAGGACTCTAGCCCTCTCACCACCACTTAGCCTTGCGGTGAAAGCCTGATAGTATGGTGTCGTCCCTATGGGGTCTAGGACTATGAATAGCATGACTATGGATTTCAGGATGTCCACTAGGGTTTCCTGCACCTGGACGACACCCCCGCTTGCTACCCTCTGTTATTTAGAGGATATGGTCACGTCTCTTAGCATAACAGCTGGTGTGTAGACGTTGTACATGTTGTCAAGCTCCCTCGATAGACCCTCTATGTTGTCCTTGAAGAGGTTGTAGAAGTTGCCCGATATCACTACACCTCTAACCACACCCTTGAACTCTCCATCCTCTATGAGCTCCCCGTATGTTACTGTCGCGTTTAAATGCCCGCTCACAGGGTTTGAGAGCCACTCTCCTATGGTCTCGTATACCACAAGCCCCCTT
>Ga0272447_1000295_pt1 | contig 38768 bp, 28 predicted proteins | sample YNPCB0133_FD_194589 | JGI IMG/M metagenome (GOLD analysis project Ga0272447, IMG submission 194589) | Hot spring microbial mat communities from Yellowstone National Park, WY, United States - YNP-CB-013-3 | ecosystem: Environmental > Aquatic > Thermal springs > Hot (42-90C) > Sediment | place... | reverse complement strand
TCACCCCGTCGGACCGATTCACGATGTCGGGGCGCATGGCGGTGAAGCCGCGCAGGAAGGCGTTTCTGGCACGCGGTAGGCGGATGGTGAAGGTCTGGAAGGCTACGCCGGTGCCCCCGCGCCACGGGCAGTGCAGCAGAAACGCCTGCTTGCCGTTGAACAGCCCGGCAGGCTGGCAGGCGACACCCGTTTTCTCTTCGAAGTAGCTGCTCCAGCCGGGTGGGAACAGCTGTTCCTGCCCGCCGCGATAGGCATAGCCGACAGTGTATAGCCCGATTTCGTCCAGATTCAGAATCGGTGCATCAGGCTGAACCACGAACGCCGTTCTGTTGTTCATCGCTTGCCCCCCCTGTCTTCGTCGCACGACGGCTTTGCCACCACGAAAGGGCGACGGATGCTATCGCCAGCGCCAGCAAGGTTGCCGCAATGGGATGTTCGACAAAGATGCGCCAGCTTCCCCCTGAGAGTATCAGCGCGCGGCGCAGGTTCTCTTCGGTCATCCTGCCGAGGATGAGCCCCAGCACCAGCGGCGCAATCGGGAAGCCCCACTGCCGCAACGCCCAGCCGATGAAACCGAAGACAAACATCACCCCGACGTCGAACAGGCTGTTGTTGATGGCGTAGCTACCCACCACGCACAGCACCACAATGAGCGGGAACAGGTATTGCCGGGGGGCGCGAACCGTCTGTGCGAACAGCTTCGCCCCTGCCAGACCGATGGGCAACACCAGCAGGTTCGCCACCAAAAGCCCGATGAAGATGGCTGCCAGCAGGTTCGACTGCTTCTCGAACAGGTCGGGTCCGGGGCGCACCCCATGCATGACCATCGCACCCAGAATCACCGCCGTTACCGCGTCGCCCGGGATGCCCAGCGTCAGCATCGGGATCATCGCGCCGCTGGTTACCGAATTGTTCGCGCACTCGGCGGCGGCAAGCCCCTCTACGGAACCCCTGCCGAACTCCTCGGGACGGCGCGACACCTTTTTCGCCTGGTCATACGCCACAAACGCCGCCACGTCCCCGCCCACGCCCGGCAGCGCACCGATAAAAGTGCCCGTCACGCTGGCAAGGAGAGTAGGCGCGGTGATTCGCCCGTAGTCGCTGCGAGACGGCAACACCCGACCAATCTGGCGGAACAGGCTGCGGTCGGGTTCTGGTAAACTGCTCTGATACAGCACCTCGCCCAGTGCGAACACCCCCACCAGCACTGGAATCAGCGCAAGCCCTTCCAGCAATGGAGTCAAGCCAAAGGTGAAGCGGGGTACCGCAGTGATGGGGTCCATGCCAATCGTCGCCAGCAACAGCCCACAGACGCCCATCAACGCCCCCTTCAGCAGGGAACGCTCCGACAGGCTGGCGATAACGCTCAGCCCGAACACCGCCAGCGCAAAGTACTCCGCAGGTCCGAACTTCAGCGCGAAGCGTGCCACCTGCGGGGCAGCAACCATCAGCACCAGCGTGCTGAAAACGCCGCCGACCACTCCCGTGATGCACGAGATGCCGATTGCCAGCCCGGCGTTGCCTGCCTGCGCCATCGGATAGCCGTCCAAACTGGTAGCGGCGGCAGCAGGGGTGCCTGGAGTACGTATCAGCACCGCCGGTATCGCTCCGCCGTACATCGCCCCCACGTACACCCCCAGCAACACCATGAGTGCAGGCAAAGTCGGCAGCCAGAAGGTGAACGGAACCAGCAGTGCCACCCCCATCGTTGCGGTTAAACCCGGCAGCGCGCCAATCACGATGCCCGCCACCACCCCCAGCAGCATCAGCCACACGGTATTCCCGGTCATCAGCTCACGCAGCGCTTCCGTCATGGCAGTGCCACCCCCAGCGCGCGGGCAAACAGCCACCAGATGCCCGTACCAGCGGCGACTGCATAGACCAACGCCGTCCAGAGCCGTGGGCGAGCGATGGAGAGGCTGCCTGCCAGCAGAAACAGGATGCTCGCTGGCAAAAACCCCATCCACGGCAACACCAGCAGGAATAGCAGGACCAGCAGCCCAATCCGCAACGGGCGGCGCAGGTCGGGAAGCGACAGGGTGGAGCCGATTTGGGCGCGTACTCGTCGGGTGATTAGAAGTCCCCCCGTTAACAACACCGCCAGAAACGCCAGTAGCGCAGGAAAATAGAGATAACCGACATCCCCGCGCGTGAGGTGGACGCCCATAGAGGCTATCAGCGCCCGATTGAGCGCGCTCTGCTCCTGCACGAACTGCCGAAACGCCTCTCCCTCAAGCCATGCGAGCCGCACGCCGCGCTCCTGCATCAACTGGCGAAACTGGGGCGTCTCGAAGGCTTTCCGGAAGCCTTCCATCAGCCGCTGCCGACGCTCTGGCGGCACTCCCTTCGGCAATGCGAGCCCGCCCCACGCACCGATATCTATAGCGTAGCCCAGCTCGGGCGCGGCGGGCACATCGGGAAACATCGGGTCGCGCTGTTTGCTCAGCACGGCTAACATGCGCAGCTTGCCCGCCTGCACCTGCGACTGCACCTCCGTGGGACTGACGCATACCACATCTACGTGTCCCCCCAGCAACGCCTGCACGGCGGGCGCTGCCCCGCCAAAAGGAACATGCTTGAACTTCACCCCTCCAGCCTCTTGCAGCGCCACCGCCGCCAGATGCCAGATGGAGCCGGTGCCAGAGTTGCCTGCCCGAATCGCTTCGGGACGGGATTCGGCATCGCGGAGCAGGTCTCGCAGGCTGCGCCATCCCGAATCGGCACGCACAGTGACTGCGGCTGGATTGTAGTTGGTGCGCGCCAGCAGGTCGAAGTCATCGGGCGAGATGGGGCTGAGGCCGAGATGCGGCAGGATTGCCAGCTCCGCCACCACATAGGTCACTGTGTAGCCGTCGGGTTCGGCGTGTGCGCCGTAGTTTAGCCCCACAGCGTTCGCGCCACCCGGCTTGTTTTCCACCACCACAGGCACCCCGAACTCTTCCTGCGCCGCTGCTGCCAGCGCGCGCGTGAGCGTGTCGGACAGTCCACCGGGAGCAGGCGGACAGATAATCGTGATGGCTCGCGAAGGGAATGTCTCCTCACGCGGACGGCAGCCCCCAAGGCTTGCTGCCGCTATCATCAGGCACACCCATACGCCCCAACGCCAGATTACCACACGCGCCTCTCCTGCACACTGAGTTGACCGGTGCGCACGCGCTCGCGCAGGTCGTCGGGAAGGAACGCCAGATAAATCTGACAGATACCCGTCCTGTCCGAGTTGAACAGCACCATGCTCCCATCGGGGCTGAACTGCGGGTGCGGATGCGTCCACTGCGGATGCCCCTGAGAGCTGCGCGGGTAGCACAGCGGGCGATAGCGCCCGGTGGGCACATGCACCAGCTGCAAGCCCTCATCGGGCCAGTTGGTATCGGAAACAATCCATTCGCCGTCCAGCGTGGAGGCGGAGTGCCAGAAATACACTCCCTGCGCGAAGGGCTTTGGCTTTTCTTCGCCCAGCCCGATTTGCACCAGCGCACGGTCTGGCGGAAGGGCGCATCCCTGCACGCGCTCTGTACTTCCCAGCAACGTGCAATGTGCGAAGTCGTAGCTGCTGGTATACACACCCCGCACGTTGCCGTCATAATCGAGAAGCAACCACGTCTTTTTGCCCTCGCGCATCTGCCAGAGCAGTATACCTTCACCGCCCGGGCTGACGGAGTGCATGGCGAAGCCTCCCCTTTCTCCTTCGGCAATGAGGGTGGCTTCGGAGCCGTCCGTGCGAATGCGCAGGATGCCGCCGGTATCGTGTGCAGTGGTTACCTGGGCGAAGTAGTAAACGCCGTCCGGTGAAATGGCGCCCGCTCCCATACTCGCCACACCATGCGGCACAGCGATTTCCTCTTCGCGAAAGGTGTGGATATCCACCTTCCACAGTGTTGCCTGCCGGTGAAAGTACACACAGTCGTCTTGCGGCGACATGACAAACCCCGCCGCACCTTCGCACTCGGTGAGCTGGGTCAGGTTTGTGCCGTCTGTGTCCACGCGGAACAGGTCCCACGGCGCATCCCAGCGTGCCTCACGCTGGGAAACGAAGATGAAAGTCTTCGAATCGCCCGTGAAGTTCCTTCCAAAATAGGGCAACGCCATGCTCATGGTGGGGAAGCTGGTCACCTGCATCAGGCGCACGCCCGTGCGGGCATCCACAAACTCGATGCGCTCGTGGTTGTAGGTGGTTCCTTTTGCCATTCAATCCCCCTGAAGCACCCATTGCTCGTTGAAGCGGGCATACTTGATGCACGATCCCTTGCCAGGCTGGCTCCACGTGTAGGTGACGTGCAGCGTGCCATCCTTCGCCTGAATGATGGAAGGATAGGAATAGGAACCTGTGCCCGGCGGGTCGTTCTCCAAATACCGCTTCCACTTCCACGTCCTGCCCTCATCATCCGAGATGAGCACCGCGAGGCGATGGCGTCCCTGTTCGGTGTCGTTGCACACCATCGCCCATCGCCCGCTCTGCAGGCGAATCACTTCCAGCCCGGAACCCGGGTTCGGAATATCGTCATCCACCACCGGTGACCATGTGATGCCGCCGTCGCGCGACTCGCTGCGCAGCACCCGTTTCGGGGGCGGTCCGTTGTCACGCATGTAGGCGACCAGTGTGCCGTCGCTTTTTTGCACGAGGCTGGGCTGCACCCCTCCAAAGCTGATGAGGGGGCGGCTCGCCTGCCACGTCCTGCCGCCATCATCGCTGATCGCCATGATGGAGAAGTCAAAGCCATCGGAGTAGAGGGGCACGATGATGCGCTTGTTGTCCAGCACGAAGGGATGCACGCGCGGCATCCAGCCCATACGGTGGAAGTATTTGTCTGCAGCGTTTTTGCGTCGCTCGGCGAGATAGGCGAAAACCTCCTGCTCGCGCTCAGGCGGGAATATCTGCCGAATGCGTTTCTCGTCTTCGTCGCACTGTTTGGCAACCATTTGCACGAACTCTTCGCCCGGTTTGAGGATGAGGATGTCGCTGTGCGTCCAGCGTGGCGCACCCGTGCCGCGTGGGTTGTCCGAAATCTGATAGCGCAGCAGGGACGTATGCCACTGGTTGGCAATCACCGCAATCCACATCAGCCACAGCCTGCCCTGCGGGTCGACGAACATACACGGGTTGCAGTCGGGGAAGCCGACGGTATCTGCCATCAGAAAACGTCCGCTCCACGCTTTCGCCCCTTTGCGTTTGCGCATACCCTCGACCTTCACGTCATCCGCCGTACGCTCGCCCGAGCCGTTATACCAGCACACCAGCAGGTCGCCGTTGGGCAGTTCCACAATGCAGGAACCGTGGTTGTGCCAGTGTTCTGGGGGAAACAGCGGTTGCGACTCGTAAAGCGGCTTCTCTGCCCCGGCTGGCAAGACCAGCATCAGCAACAACATCAGTACACCCCCTGTTCGCATCGTTCGTTCCTCCTGAAAGCCCGTGCAGCCACCACGAGGAGGCTGGTGCCTATCTATGGGTTCCCGTCAACAACCTTTCTGCCCGCAAATGCGTTCTGCGGGTTCTTGGCCGTCAATTGCTCTATCTCTCCGTCCGTGAGACCTGCTTTGCGCAGCGCGGGTATCAAATGGGTCCACAGGCAGGTGTATTCGCGAAAAGTTCCTCCGTTCGGTTCACCCACCTGATACCAGCCCGCGTCGTGCGATATCAGCACCTGCCTCAGCAAGCCCTTCTGGCGCAGGTGTAGGATGAGCTCCACATGCTGCTCCACCGTTTCGGGAGATACGCCGTCGAACTCCACCCATGCACCCCGCTCCGCTGCCCACACATGGATGGATTTATCGCTCTCCATCTGCGCGTGAACCCAGATGAATGCGGAAGGATGCACGCCTATCTGCTCCAGACGCTCGATCTGTCGGCGTGCTGCTGCGCCCGGGCCCGTGTGCGAGGCGATGGTCAATCCCGTTTTGCGATGGGTCAGCCCCGCCGCCTCCAGCAGACGCATATCCACCTCCGACGGTTCGGGGTCGACGCCGATCTTGATAAAACCCGGACGGATACCTGTGCCCTCGATGCCTTTCTGCGCTTCGGCAATCCACTCGCGGGCGATTTGCTCGGCGGTGAGGGAGTACACTCGGGCGGGCAGATATTTGTCGTTTGCCGCGCCATACCAGCCTGTGTTCGTGAGAATGTACAAACCGCTGGCACGGCTCAGGCGTTGCAGCAACTTCGGGTCACGCCCCAGATAGGCAGGGGTACACTCTACCAGCGTGCGACAACCCGTCTGCCGCAGTCTCTGTAGGTAAGGCAACGCGACGCGGAACACCTCGTTAGGGTCGTAACGCGACCTGCTCACCCTATCCGCGCCGATAAAGTCCACCAGAATATGCTCGTGTGGCAGAACGACGCCGAGTTTCTCTGGCGATACACCCCCTGTCACGGTGATGATGTGATGACGACTACCCATTGTCGCTGCCTCCCTTTGGTAGGGGAGATTCTCTCTGCGTCGGCAGCAGTCCTGTCGTCCCTGCTACTTCATCGTCGGCACGATGATGCCGCGCAGGATAATCTTCTGGGCGAAGATGAACACCAACAGCGTGGGTAAGGCAGCGATAACCAGACTCGCCATCCACACCCAGGGGTAGCTGTCGCGCCCTAGCTGCCACAGGAAGACCATCATCGTCCACATTTCGGGCTTCTGCACCACCAGAAACGCCCACATGAAGCCCCCATAAGCGGAGGTGAACGCCCCCAGCGCAATCACCGCCAGAATGGGCATTGCCAGCGGCACGGTGATGTTCCAGAACATGCGCAGTTCGCCCGCTCCGTCCAGCATCGCCGCTTCGTAGATCTCCCGCGGCAGGCTGTCGAAGTAGCCTTTCAGCAGGAAGATGCCCATGCCGCTCGCCAGACCGGGCAGCACCAGCGCCCAGTAGGTGTTCAGCAAGCCCAGCTCTTTAATCAGCAGGAAGTTCGGTATCATCGCCACCTCGGCGGGAAACGCCATCGTCGCCAGCAGGAACAGAAGCACCTTGTGCGCATAGGGCAGGTTGAAACGCGATAGCCCGTACGCCGCCAGCGGCTGCACGCTGAGCTGCCCTAGCACCGTCAACAGCACCAGCACGAAGGTGTTCCACAGGGCGCGCCCGTGAAAGAGGATGTAGTCCAGCACCAGCCGATAGTTGCGCGTCAGGAACTCGCGCCGAATCTCGCCTTTGTTGCGCCAGAAGGTGAATACGTCCGTCTCGGCGCGGGGCGGGTAAATGTCCTCCCAGCTCTGCCACTGCGTGCCGTGCGCGGCATTCACCGCCTGCAACGTGCCGTATTTTTTGCGCAGCCAGTCGCGCCACAGCCCCTCGACGGTGATGAGACGCTTCGCCTCAGCAGGCACCACGGTGTCGGTGAACAGCACCCAGTCCGCGAAATACAGGTCGTCCTGTGGCAGGGTCGCGGGGAATCGGCTTTGGGCAAGTTCGGGTCGCTGTGGGTGGCGTTCGCGCAGGAACTGTTGCCAGCGGGCATCCCAGTCGCCTTCCGCGCGCACGAAGAGTAGTGGAAACCGCTCCCGCACATAGCGGTCCCACAGGGCGCGCCATCGGGGGTCTTTGGGGCGCTCGCTGGGGAACAGCACCTCGTTGAGCGACTGGTAGCGAGTGCCCAGCAGCGCGTTCAACTCGTTCACCCCGCCGATGTGTCGCTCCACCCACGTCAGGAAAGCGTCGGTCGCCAGAACCGCCATCAGGTCGTGCGCAGGCAGAGTGCGGCGGAACTCCAAATACAGCTGTCGTAGGGGAGCGGTCTCCTTGCGCGACTTGTGCGTCAGGTCGTACTCGAACGGCGCGACCTCCGTAAAGTTGGTGTAGCTGGTCTCGTATTGGCGGTTGAAGGCATCGATATCGTTATTGAACTTCTGCATCAGCCAGCGAGCATATCGCTGGTTGGTCGGACGGGTACGTCGGTCGTCGATGAAGTGCGCTTTCACCCACTCGTCGGGAAGCGTCTTGATGCACTCCAGCCAATCCTCTACCCGCTGCACCACTTTGGGGTCGTGGACGCGGTAGTCGGGGATTTTCTCCAGAAAGCGGAAGCTGGTGATGTCCAGGCGATGAATACGTCGGGCGATGTTGAAATCCGCGCCATAGCGGTCGCTCATCCACTTGCGGAACAGGGCGGTATCGTCGCGCAGGTAGGCAGGGATGACGCGCCAGTCATCGAAGTCGGTGTCGGAGGTGAGGGACGCCCCCACCATCAGCAAGAAGGGGTAAATCATCGTCACCGAGCCCACAATCAGCACGGTGTAGATGAAGGCGTAGACGGCTCGGGCGGTCAGCGTGCGTTGTTCACAGGGTCCGAACAGCGACATCGCCTATGCCTCCACCGCGTGCGCCGCGCGGAACTCCACGCGCTTTAGGATGCGCAGCTGCAGGATAGTGAAGCCAATCAGCACTGAGCCCAGCACCCACGCCATCGCGGTCGCGTAGCCAAAGCGCAGATACAGGAAGGCGTTCGTCCAAATATGGATACCCAGCACCATTGTGGAGTTGGCGGGACCACCACCGGTCATCACGAACACGTTCTGCATGGCGTGAAAACTGCCGATGAACGCGCCGATGAAGTTGATCATAATCAGCGGCTTGAGCGACGGGAACATGATGTACCACATCTTGTGCCAGAAGGTGCCCCCGTCCACCGCGATGGCTTCATACAGGTCTTCAGGCACGGTTTTGAGTGCCGCTAAGTAGATGAGACTGCCCGGTCCTGCCCCCGCCCACACTCCAGGAATGACGACACAAAGCATCGCCAGCCCGGGCGTGTGCAGCCAGTCGATGTATTTCACCTCTGGTGAGACAATACCCAGCGCGTGCAGAATAGGCATCATGATTCGGTTCAGGAAGCCGTAGGGCGTTGGGTCGTAAAACATCTTCCACAAGAACATGATGACCAGCCCAGTAGTGACAGCGGGCAGGTAGAAGATGACTCGAAACAGGATTTTGCCACGCGGCACCTCGTGCAGCAGCAACGCCAGAAAGATCGGCGCGACGAAGCCGATAGCCAGATTTAACGCCACATAAAGCACCGTCGCCCGCACGGAGTTCCAGAAGTCGGGGCTGGTCATCACCTCGATGAAGTTCGCCAGACCCACAAACGGGCTGTTGCCGTATAGCTTGTAATCGTAAAACGCCATCAGGGTACCGCGAATCAGCGGCAGATACTGCCACAACGCCACCGTCAGCAGAGCAGGCAACATCAACGACCACGCAAGCATCGTCGTGTAGCGCCGTTTTGCCCCTCGACCGACCACATGTGTCGCCTGTGTTGTCAGCGTACTGCCGTGTACTGCCGACTGCTCGCGCATCGCCCACACGAAGCCGTATACCACCAGCGGCGCCACCAGCAAGAAGATGATAGTACCCAACGTGTTGCGTCGTCGCTCCACTTCAGGGGGCACCACTCGATAAAGCTTCTCATTGACCTCCTTCATGCTGGTCTGGATGACCTTCGCGGGGTCTTTGTACTGTCCGCCGTCGTAGAGAATGGTATCGATGGGCACCGCTAGCTCGTGCCCTTCGACGTGCTGGTAGTAGGGGTCGTGCGGCTGGATGCGTCCGTACTTGGGTGCCTCCTCCATCGCCCGACGGAAGGTCGGCTCGTAGTCCTCATATTCCTCGGTGAAGCCGAACTTTTTGAGCATCTGCGGGCGGATAAGATGCGGGTAGCCGTTCTTGACATACACTTCGGTGATGATGCGCTGTGCCTCTTCACTGCAGCGGAAGACGAGATAGTCCCACGCCGCTTGTAGCACCTTCGGGTCGCGTGCGGCGCGCGCACTGATGACCCAAGCGCGTCCCCCCGTGAGTGCAGCGCGTACACCGCCCTCTCCTGCGCTGGGTGGTGGACCAAGCCCAATCTGGTCAGGACGCAAGCCCCCTTGCGTTAGCACCTGGTCAATCACCTGCGGGTTGATATGGTCGAGCATCATGGCGATCTCCCCGCGCAAGAACATCTCCACCGGGTCGCCGCCCACGCGCACCACACCCACATACACGGGTTGCCCGCGCAGGTCGCGTCCGCACTGCTTGCAGTGGAAGCGGGTTTGCTCGGGCTTTACGGGTATCCCCGTGCCGCAGACGCGACAACTGATGCGTTCGGTTGGCGTGCGGATGGGGTTCTCTTCTTTGCACTTCGGGCAGACAGCGACGGGCAGGTTGTTGGGCGTTTTACAGTCGGGACAGCGTGTCCACTCCGTCCAGCGCAGCTTTTTGTAGAAGCGTAGGGCACGTTGTCCCGGCTCGCGCCCATAAGCGACTTTCCAGCGCACTGGCTGGTTGGCAAGGCTGCGCCCACACTTTCGGCACAGGCACTGCTTATCTTCCTGTTTGAACTCGTTCACCGTGCCGTCGTAGGGGCAGGTGCGCTCCTGCAACGTCATGTCGCCGCCCGCCTGATACACGAAGTTGGTGAAGATGTATCCTGCGGTGTAGCCAGTGCGCAACGCCGTGCCGTATTGCCCCGTCTGGAAGCGTGCGCCCTTCACATGTTTCTCTGGGTCGGTCAGCCGTTGCGCGAATTCGAAGTACTCCTGCCAATCCTTCGGGGGGCGCGGCGGCACGATACCCGCCTCCTCGAACAGGTCGCGCCGATACCACAACCCCAGTATCCAGTAATCGCTCACCACGGCATACAACCTGCCGTCTGGACCGCGCGCGGCGTCGTAGTGATGTTCGGTCAACCCCAGCGAAGGGGGCTTCCAGTGTGGGTTGCGCTTGCGATGCTCGCGGATAAGGTCGTCGACGGGATACAGCAATCCCTGTCGAATGTAGTTTTGCACCTGCCGAATACTCAGGTCAAAAACATCGGGCGCACGGTCGGCAGCGAACGCCATCATCTGCTGCGCTTCTGCCAGTCCCTCTGGCAGGGCAAGCCCTGTTACCCGCTCGAAGCGGTAGTGCGGATACTTCTTGAAAAAGGCATCAAAAACCGCCAGCTCCGCCTTGTTCTGCACACCTGTCGCGCTGCGCAGCGGGATGTTCGCCAGGCGAATGGTGACTATCTCCTTTTTTTCCGCCTGGCTGTCCGCCGCCAACAGCATAAGCATCCCAACTGTAAGCAGAAGCCTCCACGAGAAACTGCGCGTTCGCATCTCCTCTGCATCACCTCTATGGCACAAACCGGCTGTCGTCCTCCACAAGCCATTCTCGACGATTATTCGGTTAATCAATTCGTTACAGACACGGCGTTATCCTTCGTGCGGGGGGCGTTGGTGGACGCAGGAGAGTCGTGAGCATCCGGCGAAATAGTCGCGGTCAGACGCAGATGGACAGAGACGAAAAACTGTTCGGATGACTGCCATCCTGAACGAAACGAAGAGTCTCCAAGGGGCTTCGTTGTGCGCTTAGCAACCCTGCAAGCTGTTCCGCTGTGAAGCGTCTGGAATCGTATGGAGCGCATCGCGATTATGCGAAGACGGGACATAGAGCATTTGAACCTTTGTCTGCAGACCGTCAGCGCTCTCTCCGAAAGCGTGCGCAACGCGCCAGATGAAGCGTTAGGCGTGGTGTACACCCCTCGTGAACTGGTGCAGTTCATGGTGCATCTCGCGCAGCCCCTGCGCGAGCGGTGTCGGGTGCTGGAACCCGCCTGTGCCGACGCCCCCTTCCTGACCGAGTTCGCCAACCGCTACGGAACACAGCACGAACTGGTCGGCGTGGAGATCGACGCGGAACGGCTCCTGCTGGCGAAGCAACGCCTGCCTACTGCCGCGTTTGTGGAAGCGGATTTCCTGCTGTGGGAGCCTTCCGAGCGCTTCGATATCGTTATCGGCAACCCGCCCTACGGAATCATCGGTGACGAGAGCCATTACCCCATCCACGTACTGCGCGAGCGCAAAGCCGCTTACCGACAACGATGCACCACCTGGCGCGGCAAGTTCAACATTTATGGCGCGTTCATCGAACACGCCACTCGACTGCTTGCCCCTGACGGCAGGCTGGTGTTTGTGGTTGCCGCCAGCTGGCTGGTGCTGCAGGACTTCCAGCGGCTTCGCGCCTACCTTGCACAGCAGGGCAGGTTGCGTGTTTACTACCTGGGCAAAGCCTTCCCGAAACGCAACGTGAGCGTGGTGGTGCTGGTGCTGCAGAAGGGAGCGCAGGGGCTGGAACTGTATGATGGCATGGCGCACCTCGCCCTGCACAAGAGCCGTTATTCGGGGGAAATCATCCGCTTTGAAAACGCGGAGTGGTTGGAGATGGAGCAGTCGGGTGTGCCGTTGGGGGAGGTGTTCACCATCCGCTTTGCCGCTCGCAGTCCTGAAGTGCGCCGTCATCCGCTGGTGCGCCAAGAACCCCTTGCGGGGGATGTGCCCATCCTGACAGGCAGGAACCTGCACGCGGGCTGGATTGACTACAACACCTGTTATTCGGGTTACTGGATGCCTCTCAAGCACGCGACGGATTTGCGGGATTTCTACGGCTTCCCGCATCTGGTGGTGGCACATACCAAAGGCACGCGCGTGGTAGCTGCACTGGACGAGCGGTGCTACCCCTGGCGGGAGGAGTTCCACCTGATACCGAAGGTGGCGGGGATTGACCTCCGCGCTGTCGCAGAGTATTTGAACAGTGAGAGGGTGCAGCGGTACGTGCAGTCTATGTACAGAGACTTTGTGCCCCATCTGACCGCGATGATGCTCAAGCTGATACCGCTTTCTCCCCACTGAGGGACGTTTAGCCCGTGCATGGCGGGCAGGACACCAATCGCTCGCTGGTGAACTCAAGCGTGGCACCATTCATGAACTGGAGGAGAACCAGGATGCAAGCGTATCGCGCGATACTATGCTTAGCAACAGCGTGGGCACTGGTTTTGGCGTTGCCTTCATGGTCCAGACCTTCCATAGACCTTTCCGACCTACTCCAGCAGATGGTAGACCTCGAGGCGTTGACCTTGAGCCCGCAACCCGGCGAGCGGTGCGCACAGGCGTCCAGTTACGACCGCGCCAGCCGCGTGGAAAACGGGAAGAAGGTAGACTGGTTCGCCAACGGTGATGCGGGACACTACCTGCGAGTTGAGGAGCGTGCCGGACGCAGGGAGATGGTGATGGCAGATATTCCCGGACCAGGTGCAATCGTGCGCATCTGGTCGGCGAACCCCAAAGGGACGCTGCGACTCTACTTAGACGATGGGGAGCAACCTGTCTTGGAGGGCGAATTCGCCAAGCTGTTTGACGGCTCGCTAGGCTACCCGTTCGTACCGCCGTTTGCTGGCGTCCGTTCCAGCGGCGCGAATCTGTACTTCCCGATTCCCTACGCCAAGCGTGCGGTGTTGACGGTGGAGGGCGGCGAGGGCATGTACTACCATGTTAATTACCGAGTTTTCCCACAGGGAACATCGGTCGAGACCTTCTCGTGGGCGGCGGTGGAGCGCACGCGCCCGCTGGGGGAAGCGGTGGCTAACCGACTTCGAACGCCGTACGACACTTGGCGTGCGCCAGCGCGAGCGCAAACACAGCCCATCCGCTGGACGATTGCGCCTGGCAGCACGCGCGAGCTGCGCCTGCGAGGACCTGCCCAAATTGTGGCAATAGAGATGAAACCGCAGGCAAGCGACCTGCAGACCGCACTACGGGCAGCCGTGCTGGAAATCACCTGGGACGATGCACCATCGCCGTCGGTGTGGTCGCCGCTGGGCGATTTCTTTGGCACAGGGCCTGGCTTTAGCCCCTATCAGGCGCTGCCCTGTGGGATGCTGCCAAACGGCACGATGTACAGCCATTGGGTGATGCCCTTTGCCCGGCAAGCGGTGCTGCGCGTGCGCAACGACGCTGACGAACCGTTGCGCCTAGAAGGTAAAGTAGTCGTACAGCCCATTCGCTGGAGCGACCGCCGACTCTACTTCCACGCGCAATGGCGCACCCAGCACCCTATCCGTACCCGCCCTATACGCGACTGGACGATGGCGGAATCCTCAGGGCGCGGAAGGTTCGTGGGCGTCGCCCTCAGCGTGGCGAACCCTGTAAAAGCCTGGTGGGGCGAAGGAGATGAGAAGTTCTACGTGGACGGCGAGCTGTTCCCCAGCACCTTCGGCACGGGCACCGAAGACTTCTTCGGGTATGCTTGGGGCAATCCAACCCCGTTCATGCACGCCTACCATAACCAGCCCCGCGCCGACGGACCCGCCAACTTCGGCCATGTGTCCAATAACCGCTTTCTAGTCATCGATAACGTGCCGTTTGGGAGAAGTTTCCGTGCCGATGTGGAGATATGGCACTGGGCTGATACCACGGTTGGCTACAGTGCAATCGGCTACTGGTATGCCCAGCCAGCGCAAGGCGCACGAGCGTTCCCTACCTTGCGTGAGCGCTTGCCCATGGAGTTGCCCGAATTGCAGGTATACCGTGAGCCAGACGCCATTGAGGGCGAGCAGATGCGCGTGCTGCGCCATACTGGCGGCAACGTCACCGTGCAGGATATGCAAGGGTTCGGCGAGTCGTGGAGCGGGCAAAAGCAGCTGTGGTGGACGGGCGCGCAACCAGGGCATGTGCTGGAGCTGGGGTTTGACGTTGGCAGCGCAGGCATCTACGAACTGGTTGTGGCGATGACCAAAGCGGTGGACTACGGACAGTTCCGCCTATGGGTCAACGACAACCCTGTCGGCGAGGTAATAGACCTTTTTAACAACGGGGTAATCCATACAGGTAAAATCAGCGTAGGCAAGGTTCAGTTGAAGCAAGGACAAAACGTGCTGCGCGTGGAGGTAGTGGGCACGAACCCCAACAGCACGGGCGACCGCTACATGTTCGGCTTGGACTTTATCAAGATACAGGAAGTAAAATGAACGTCCCAAGGGGACCCATAGCGCCCCTTCGTCCCAATGTAGGAATAGTAGGGCAGATAGCGTATTAAACGACGCGCGACAGGAAGGGAGGTCACAGCATGTACTGGTGGAGGGTAAGCCTAATGAGTCTACTAATCGTGCTTTCAGTGGGCGCATCGGCGCAGCGAGTGCTATTCGACTTCGAACGCGAAGAGCAGCTAAGCGAGGCTGTACGCAACAGCGTTCAAGTGCAGCGGGTGCCAGCGGCAGGCAAACTCACTGGGCAGGCACTGCAGGTGGAGTTTCAGCCCGCGGAATGGCCCAACATCATGTTCCGCCCTGCGAAAGCGTGGGATTGGACGGGGGCAAGTGCCTTAGCGATAGACATCTACAACCCCAACAACGAGCCGGTGTGGCTGGGTATTCGCGTGGACGATGACCCGCGTGCAGACGGCGTGAACTACTGCCGTCAATCCACCACCACTATCGGTGCGAAGGAGACGCAGACCTATGTGATGCCCCTTGCCTTCAATCCGATGGACTTCGGGATGCGGGGACTGCCCCCGCTGGTCGAGGGAGGCGGCATTTTGCTGGGGGTTACTAACCCACATAAGCTCAATGTAAGCCATATCGTGGCGTTTCAGGTGTTTCTTCATCGACCACCGAAACCCGTGCGGTTGCAGATAGACAACATCCGTCTCATTCAAGGCAGTGTGCCAGTGAAAGGCATCGTCGATGCGTTCGGACAGTGGACTGGCGGGGATTGGCCTGGCAAAATCAAGAGCGTCGAAGACCTACATCGCCTACGGCAACAGGAAGCCGAAGAGCTGAGAAAACAACCTTCCTTGCCTGACCGTGACGAGTACGGAGGATGGGCAAGCGGTCCCAAACTGCCAGCGACCGGATACTTCCGTGTGGCAAAGCACGGCGGCAAGTGGTGGCTGGTCACCCCAAAGGGCACGCTGTTTGTGTCGCTGGGCATGGATTGCGTGCATACTGGCGACGCCACCTTCATCACGGGGCGCGAGGAGATGTTCACTTGGCTGCCTCCTGACGGCGACCCGCTGGCACGACACATCGGCTACCATTCGGGCATTCACTCGGGACCTGTTAAGGAGGGAAAAACCATTAACTGGTATGCCCTGAACCTAGAGCGGAAGTATGGGCAGAACTTCAAGCCCGTATGGATGCAGGTGACGCTGCAGCGGTTGCAGTCATGGGGGTTCAACACCATCGCCAACTGGTCGGATTGGGACTTCCATCGCAACGGGAAGGTTCCGTATGTGGGCACAGCGCACATCGGTGGCGACCACGCGCGTGTTGCCAGCGGGCACGACTACTGGGGCAAAATGCATGACCCGTTTGACCCCAAATTCGAACAGAACGTGCGCAACGCCTTGCGCCCCTTGGTACAGCGCATCGGCGATGACCCATGGTGCATCGGCTATTTCGTCGACAACGAACTCAGCTGGGCTGGCGCAGGCGAAGAGGGCGGTCGCTACGGACTGGCATACGGTGCGTTGAGGGAAGATGCTGCCAACTCGCCTGCCAAGCGTGTGTTCCTGCAACAGCTACGTCAAAAGTATGGGCAGATTGAGAAGCTGAACGCGGCGTGGGGCACTTCCTTCGCCAGCTGGGAGGACATGGAGAAACCCGTCGAACTGCCATCGCCAGGCAACGATGCCCGACGAGCCGACTTCGCGGCGTTTGTGAAAAGCTTGGCACGGCAGTATTTCCGCGTTGTGCGCAACGTGCTGAAGGAGCTCGCGCCAAACCACCTGTATCTGGGATGCCGATTCGCGTGGTATGGGCAAGATGCCGTCGAGGCAGCAGCGGAGTACTGCGATGTCATCAGCTTTAACATCTACGCGCCGCGAGTGGAGCGCGAGCGATATGCCATCTTAGAGCGGTTAGACAAGCCCGCCATCATTGGCGAGTTCCACTTTGGTGCGCTAGACCGAGGAATGTTTCACACGGGGCTGGTGGCGGCAAAAGACCAGCAAGACCGCGCCCGCATGTATAAGGACTACCTGACCAGCGTGCTGACGCATCCCAACTTTGTGGGCTGCCACTGGTTCCAATACAACGACCAGCCGTTGACGGGACGCTGGTTCGACGGCGAAAACTACAACATCGGCTTTGTAACCATCACCGATACGCCCTATCCCGAAATGGTGCAGGCAGCGCGGGAAATACATGGAGCGGCGTATCGTATCCGGTCGGGGCAATCACGCTAATCGCTCGTCCAGCTGCAAGCCTAGCTGCTCCGCTAAGCGCACTGCACGCCAGTATTCCTGCGAGGTGATGCGGCGGTTGATTTCGGCGTACCGCTCGGCGGAGACCATGCCTGCCGGGCGGTATTGCGCCATCACATTGACGTAGGTGTCGGGCGCAATCTCTTCCGCAAGGAAGCGCAGGATTTGCTCGGTTCTCGCTACATCGCCTGGCATCACTAAATGCCGTACCAATACCCCGCGCTTTGCTAATCCATACTCGTCGAATTTCAGCACACCGACCTGCCGATGCATCTCGCGGATGGTACGGCGAGCCACTTCGGGATAGTCCCGCGCCTTTAGGTAACGGTGCGCCTTCTCAGCATCCCACACCTTGAAATCGGGCATGTAGATGTCCACCACGCCGTCGAGCAGGCGCAGGCTCTCCATCGAGTCGTAGGCGGAGGTGTTGTATACGATAGGCAGTCGCAGTCCGCCCTCCACCGCGATGACGAGTGCCTCTAGCACCTGCGGCACCACATGCTCGGGCGTCACCAAGTTGATGTTGTGGCAACCCAGCGCCTGCAGGTGCAGCATCATCCGAGCCAGCTGCTCTGGCGAGACCAGAACACCCTCCCCTCGATGACTAAGGTCAAAGTTCTGGCAGAACACGCACCGCAAGTTGCACCACGAGAAGAAGATGGTGCCGCTACCGTTCCACCCACGTAGGCAGTCCTCCTCGCCGTGATGGGGGAAATAGCTGGACACGCGCGCGTATCTGCCAGTGCGGCAGATACCCTGCTCATCCACGAGGCGGTTCACCTCGCAATCACGGGGGCAAACGCGACACGCTTCAAGGGACGCGACTGCCTCTTCTGCCCGACGCCGAAGCTCACCAGTGCGATGCAGTGCAAGGTAGGCAGGCTCGAAGGTGTCAGACGGCAGTAAATACCGCCCGGACACACTGGCTCCGCTTAGCATCAACTGTCACCTCCCCTCCCATCATAACCTATTTTGGCACAAAGGGGAAGGGGCAGGAAACAAGGCAGCTGTCGCGAATTGATGAGCGACGCATAAGTAGGCGAAGCGCGGAGGTGTAACGATGCGAACAGGGATACTGGTCTTTTCGTTGGGGATGGTGTTGGCGTCGGCGGTAACAGCGCAGAAAGTCAAGGTCGACGGCAAGCTGGGCAAAGAGATACTGCTGTTTAACGGCAAAGACTTCTGCGGATGGACCTACTTCCTCGCCGACCCCAACGTGAAGATGGAGGAGGTGTGGAGCATCGACGGCGACAGGGGAGTCCTCATCTGCAAGGGCAGGCCGGCAGGCTACATCCGCACCGTCGCGGACTTCACTAACTACATTTTGAAGTTAGAGTGGCGCTGGGCACCCGAAGACAAGGGCTGGCGCAACAGCGGCGTGCTGCTGCGAATGCGTGGAGCGGACAAAATCTGGCCCAAATCGGTGGAAGCGCAGCTGATGAGCGGGAGCGCGGGAGACTTCTGGCTCATCGACGGGGTAACGCTGGAGACCGACCCCGCCCGAATCAACCGCGATGCCCCCACGAACCGAATCAAGGCGAAGATGGCGGAAAAGCCCATCGGTGAGTGGAACGAATACGAGATTATCGTGGACGGCGACCGTATCGTGCTGAAGATTAACGGGCAGGTGGTCAACGAAGGCAAAGGCGCGGAAGTGGTTCCAGGCAAAATCTGCCTGCAGTCCGAAGGAGCTGAAATCCACTTTCGTAACATTCGCTTAATACCTATCCTGAAGTAACAATCGCAGTGGCGGGTATAATGGGCTAGACAAAACAGACTCTCCCGAAAGGATGAGACAATGCACGCACGCACTGGCACTCTGCTTGCACTGATTTGGTGGCACACCATCCTCGCTGTTCACGCGCACGAACTGGGCAAGCTGCGTAATCCCCACATGCCCGTGCCCACACCTGGTACGGCGCAATGTGTCGTGGCGACCACACGCGACCTGCCCGGCGGCGCGAAAGCGCAGGGCAAGCCTGGCGACTATGTGCTGCGCAATCATGATGCCACCTTTGTGATTGCTGCGCCGCGCATGGCGGACGGTTATTCGCGCTACGGCGGGCGAATACTCGACGCCGTGCTGAACGAACCAGGGCACGACGAAGACCTGTTGGGCGAAATCTTCTTTGCCATCGCCGACGAAAAAAGCCTGCTGAACCTACGCGTGCTACGCCCAGAAAAGGCAGAAATCGTCTCGGCGGGCGGCAACGGCACCGCAGCGCACCTGCGAGTAACTGCCGTCGATGACCGGTTCCCCATTGTGGACACCACCATCCGCCTGCCGAGCAGCCCGCAAGGCGTACAGGCGACCATCGACTACATCCTGCCTGTCGATAGCCCCACGCTGCGCATCCATGTTACTCTAACGAACGCGACAAACGCCTCGAAGACCTACACGCTGTTCTGGGGACAGATTCTGGGCGACGGCTTGACCACCTACATCCCACCGTGGGGTAGCGCGGAGTACGCAATACAGAAAGCTGGGGGCCCCCCGCTGCTGGGGCTAGTGCAGACCCTGCAGGGCAAGATACCCATGGTGGCTGCATTGGGCTCGCGTATCGGATACGGCTTCTTAATGCAGACCGAGCATATCCCCCAGATACTGAAGGCACAGGACATATACTTGCTGGCTCTGGGACGCCCCGTTAACCTTGCAGCGGGACAGTCCGCCGAGATAAAAGCGGCTTTAGCGGTGAGCGACGGCGATATGGAGCCCCTGCGTGCCGAGCTACTGCGACTGCGCCCCACCGAAAAGACGTGGCAGACGGTGCAGGGAACGGTTCTTACCACTGACAACCGCCCCGTGCCTGACGCCCGCGTGTACCTGCTGCAGCAAAGCGGTGCAGAGACGTGGATGCACACTGCTACCCGCACCGACAGCAGGGGGCGCTTCGAAGCCAGAGTGCCAGCGGGTAGCTATCGGGCAGTGGTGTTCGCGGACGCACACGCGCCTGCGGAAGCCAACCTGCAGGAGAATACCGCCATCACCCTGCAGCCTCCAGCGCGTTTGCAGATAGCTGTGCGGGACGAGAAGGGCACGTTTCTGCCCTGTGCGCTGGTGTTCCAGCGGTTGAGCAGTGCCCTACCCAACGCTGAGCGTGTGCGCTACGGGGAACAGGGGGACTACGGACGCTTCGACCGCGTTTACTACAGCCTCTCTGGCAACGAAACCCTCGCAGTGGAGCCGGGCAGGTACCAGATTACCGTAACGCGCGGCTTCGAGTACGAGATCGCCCAGCGCGAGATGAACCTGCAACCCTCCGCCACTGAACAGTGGCAGGTAACTTTGGCGCGCACAGCGAGATTACCCGGTTATCTCTCAGGTGACTTCCACGTTCATGCCCTCCCTTCGCCCGACTCCAGCGACCCGTTAGCAGACAAGGTGAAGGCGTACGTGGGGATGGGCGTGCAGATACTAACGGCGACCGACCACGACGTTCTCACCGATTACCAGCCAGTCATCCGCCAGATGGGGTTGCAGCAGTGGATTACATCGGTAGTGGGATGCGAGATTACCCCCAACTTCGGTTTAGGGCATTTTAACGCCTATCCGCAGCGTTACGACCCATCGAAGCCCAACAACGGCGCCATCGAGTGGTACGACCTGAGTGCAGCGCAGATTTTCACCGCTGCCCGCGCCAACAACGACGGTGACACCATCGTGCAAGTCAACCACCCCCGCAGCGGCGGTATGGGCTACTTCCAGTGGGTGGGGCTAGACCCTGTAGCGGGAACCATCGCGCGCCCACAGGAGTTCTCCCCAGACTTCGATGCCATCGAAGTGTACAACGGAGTCGATAGCGCCCAGCTCGCCCAAACCCTGCCAGACTGGTTCTACTTCCTTAATCGGGGCAAACGCTACATCGCTATCGGCAACACCGACAGCCATCATGCCTACCGATTAGAGCCAGGCTTCCCCCGCACCTATCTCTACTTCGGACACGAGCAACCTGCGCGGGTGACGCCACAGGATGTGGTGAAAGCCATTCGCAGCGGCAATGTAGTGGTGTGTGGCGGTCCGCTGATCGAAGTGAAAGCGCAGGGCAATAGTCCACTTGGGGCAACGGTGCGTGCCACCAGTGGCGTGGTCGAAGTCTCTATCCGCCTGCTAGCGGCATCGTGGGTGCGCGTGAACCGAGTCAAGGTATATGTGAACGGTGAGGTCGTGCAAGAGATACCAGTCGAACACCCTTCCAACCAACCGCTGAACTGGCAGCAGAGGGTGAAGTTACAGATGCAGCGCGATTCGTGGCTGGTGGTGCTGGCGGAAGGGGAGGGGTTCACGGCGCTGTATCCGGGTGTGCGCCCCGTCTCCTTCACGAACCCGATATATGTCGACGCGGACGGCAACGGCTGGACCCCGCCAAAGTGAGGCGGCAAATAGGAAAACCCGCCTCCCATGCCGTAAGATACCCCCAAAAGGCATGTAAAGAGGAGGTGGATGCGATAATGCGGTGGACAGCAACGGTTGCGCTGGTGATGGTTGTCGCGGTTGCCGGGGTGGGCGTGGCGCAGGAAAGACCCCTGAGACCCCCGCGAGGAGCTATCGTCCTGTTTGATGGAAAGGACCTGTCGAAGTGGGTATCGAGAGACGGCAGGTCGCCAGCCCGATGGGACATCGTGCCTGGTGGGGCGATGCAGGTCAAACCGGGCACTGGCGACATCATGACGCGCGAGGAGTTCGGCAGCTTTCAGTTGCATATCGAGTTCAAAATCCCCAACATGCCCCACGCCAGGGGACAAGCGCGCGGAAACAGTGGCGTATACTTGCATGGTCTTTACGAAATCCAGGTGTTGGATTCCTACCAGAACCAAACCTATGGGAAGGGGGGCTGCGGCGCCATCTACGGCATCAAAGACCCCGACAAGAACATGGCGAAACCGCCCGAGCAGTGGCAAACCTACGACATTACCTTCATCGCGCCGAAGTTCGACGATGCTGGTAACTTAGTTGCCAAACCGCGGGTGACCGTACGGTGGAACGGCGTGCTGGTGCATGATAACGTCGAAATACCGCAGATTACGGCTGGTGGTATCAGTGACCGGATGCGCAAGACCGGCCCCATCCTGTTGCAAGACCACGGCGACCCTGTGCAATATCGCAACATCTGGATAAGGCCGTTGAGAGATTAGTCCATCTCTTAGCTGAGCAATCTGCGCTGGCGTCTGGGCGACGCCAGCGCCAACTGTTGAAGTAGACGGGGATGTCCCGTTATGTGGCGAACTCACAAACATGGTTTCATCCGCGTAGCTTGTATGGTCATCACAGGGGAACCCAAGAAGAGCTGCTCTGTGTCCCCTGTGGTGAAGCTGTCACGCACGCGAGAGCCGCACCGCGATGTCCCGCTCAATCTGGGGCAACTCTAATTTCAGCCCAGACGGCTCTACAGTCAGGGTCTGGGTAGACAGCGGCTTGCCTGCATAGGTATCCCAAATCTCCGCACGGTAGCGACCGGGCGTCCACTCAGGGATGTGCAGCAGGCTAGGCGGTACTCGCTCGGGTGGACTCTTGAGTATATTAACGTGATACCACGTGTGCTGCGCATGTTCGATGTACAGCAGAGAAGTCGTCTTGCCATGTAAACCAAACAGGCGCAACGGTGGCTCGGTCTGCCTGACCGCCTTCTCCAGCAAGTAGAAAACGAGTATCCAGTCGTTGCCGATATTGACTACCCTAACGCTCTGTCTTCCTGGGGGTATTTCCACCACATATTCGCCATCATACTGGTGGAGAGTTTCTGTCCTTTGAGTATCGTCGGGGTCGGGCATGTTCTTGTCCAGCACGCGCCGCCCGTTGCGCTCCACAATGAGATGCGCCCCGCCATGCCCCGAGACGCCTGTCACGAAAATACGCAGGCGCGTGGGATGCGGCAAGTCGGTCTCGAAGGTAACCGGATTGTGCTTGTCGCGATGGTTGCGCAGACCATGCAGCACTCCCGCCACCTGGTCCCGAATAGTTATCCCTCCCGCAGCATCTATCCGCACCGTAGTTGGGCGGTTAGAACGGTGGGGCTCCCACAACGCAGGTCCTTGCAGGAGCAGGTCAGTGTACACAGACGACGCGCTATTCGGTTTGAAGGAAAAGGTGGCGTTTTGTATCCGGCGGAACCCTTCTTGCGGGAAGTTCACCCCCTCTAGGAATCGGCTGAGCGCAGCGAAATGGTAGTACAGGTCGTTCGGATGGATATGGTTGTCCCACCACCACAGCATGGCGGTTCCCGCCGCGCCGTCCATGACTGTGCTCCAGATACCGCTGTGCAGGGCGATGCCAGTGGGGTCTGAGCGTGAGTCTTCGCCCATCGCCCCTGTGCCGAACTCCGCCACGTAATGGGGCTTTCCGTATGCCTCCTTCTTGTGGTGAAAGGAGGTCAGGGCGACCGCCACATCGCGCGAGCCATAGTTGTGGGTGGTTGTATAGTCTATCACAGGCAGGCGGTCAATGACCTCGCGCCCGTTCGAGTCGGCGAAGCTGGTGGTGATGAGATGCTTCCACGGGTCTAGCTGGCGCAAGTATTCGCCCATCTCGCGGTGCCAGCGCGTGATAAGGTCTAAATTGTAGGCGTCTGGCCCCACAATGTCCACCTCGTTCCAGAACTGCCAGCTCAGCACGTGGGTACACCAGCCGTATCGCGCCACCAAGTAGCGCAACTTATTGCGGTAGGCGCGAAGCATCTGTGGGTGCGTCCAAAACTCGATAGGTTCCCTCAGCGGGCCACCGTTAGCAGCGTTATGCGGAGTCTCTTCCCAGTAAGGGAAGCCTCCATGCTGCCGTTTGCGCAGCTGGTTGAAGCTATCAAAGCACAACATCACGTACATGCCCAGCCGACGCGCCAGATTCAGCACGTAATCCAGTCGCCATGCGTTGGCGAGGTCGATCCTGCCGATGCCATAGCGATCACGCGGTTCACCGGTTCGCTCCAAAGCAAAGGTCGTCCAGCTCGGACTCAGCCATACGCGGAAGTAATTGCAGCCTGCTTGTGCGTAACGGGGCAGCCAGTCGTCGTAATCGTGTGTGCCGCGGCTGCCACCCCAGCACACGTTGGCACCGATTGCTAGGTAAGGCTGACCGTTATCGAAGGCGAAGTAACGCTTGTCCTGATTGCTAAGTCTCACGAAGCCCGGGTTGTTAGAAGATACACAACCAAAGCGAATCGGCTCGGAACGCATCGTTTTGCCTGTCCGGTCCCGCACGGTGACAGTCACTTGGTAGTTTCCCACTTCGGTGGGGGCAAATCGGATGCGCCAGTGCGGCTCGCCTGTGGGCACGATGCGCTCTTCGCGCCCTTCCAGACGTCGGGTGTACTCGCGGTAGTAGAAGCCTGGAACCCGCATCGTCTTGCCAGAAGGGGTGCGGAAGTCTGCGTCGACGGCAATCTCTTCGGGGTCAAAAGCGTTGCGGTAGGTCGCCTGCAGGTTCAGACGGAGCTCAATCCGTTCGTAGCGTGGCACTTGTCTTCGGCTGGGCTCTACCGATAACAAGCGTAGCGGGCGGTCATCCGAGATGGGCGGTTGAACCGACTGCATGTGCTTATCCTCCTACGCGCTGCAAGGTTTGCCGTAACTGTTTAGCGAAACGGGGAACAGCCTGTTCGGCGGGGTCGGTATACTCATACTCAATAGAGATGTAGCCCCTATATCCCGCCTTCTGCAAGATGCGCAAGGCGCGGTCATAGTCCACCTCCACCAGCCTTCCGTTGCTGCCGCGATAGTGGGTCTTTGCGTGGGTAGTGACGACGTAGGGCGCCAACTGCTCAAACTGCGTGTAGATGTCTCCCGTGAAGTTGCCGAAATCCAGATTCAGCCCGAACCAGGTGCTTTGCACGGCGCGATAGATGCGCAGCACCTGTTCCGCTGTGGACGTGATGCCCCCGTGATTCTCTAGCGCAACGACCACGCCTTGCACTGCCGCGTAGTCGATGACCTCGCGCAGGCAGTCAATCACCCAGTTAAACGCCTCTTCCTCGGTGTGCCCTTCGGGCACGGGGCCCGCGAACACGCGGATGCAAGGCGCGCCCAGCACGACAGCGTGGTCAATCCACTGCTTGGTCATCTCGATGTGCTGGCGTCGCTTCACGGGGTCTGCTTGCGCGAAGTTATTGCCCACTGCGGTGCCTGAGATGTGCATGCCGTACTCAAAGCACGTCCGCTTGATCTCGTTCAGCGTGGCGCGGTCGGTGGCAGGAAAATAGTAAGCGGTCAGTTCCACGCCATCCAGTCCCATCTCGGCGCAGGTGCGGATAAACTCCTGCAGGCTCATCCTTCGGCTGGTCAGCAGGTCTCGGTACGAGTAGGCACAACAGGCAAGTCGCATAATCCCCTCTCTAAAGCCGCTGTTCTGCTCTTTCTTTTTCCACGCGCCTTAGTTTTCCTGCTCTCGCCGATAGTTTACGAAGAGACGGTGTCCGATAGTCAGGGAGAAGAAGGCAAATCCTGCGAGTTGGCATGGCGTGCTGCTTGCTTGCGGTTCCTCCAGTAGGCGTAGCCGAACCCCGCCGCTGCCATTGCGAGCAGCAGCACTACCATCGCTACGTCCAGCCGTTTCAGTATCTCTCTGCCGAACCACTGCGATAGATACGCTACCAGAAAGAAGCGCATGCCCCGGCCCACTACGCTCGCCAGCATCATCGCCACGATGTTGAAACGAAACACCCCACTGGCAATGGTGAAGACCTTGTAGGGAATGGGGGTAAACGCTGCGATGAACACCGCATACACTCCATAGCGGTTGTATAGCTGCTCCACACGCTGAACCTTCTCTTCCCCGAACATGCGATGCACTAACGGGTAGCCTCCGTATGCACCGATGACCCATCCCAGCACTGCACCAAGCACGCTACCTACTGTGCAAACCGTTGCCACCAGTGATGCCGACGGCGCGTTGGGGGTCAACACGAGACCAATCATCAGCACATCGGGCGGCACAGGAAAAAAGGACGACTCGATGAACGCCACCACGAACAGCCCCGTCAGCCCGTAGGCTTCCACCATCTGCATCGCCCACTGGAACAAACTGTGCATGGTTAAAAACCTCCTCCTGTAATTATAGGCGGTAACAGGCAAGGTGTCTACAGAAACGGCGGTGAACTTAGAGGCACAGCTGTCCTTCGCCGCCCTTGGCGACAAAGGACACGCTTACCGGGGCGATGAAGCCTGTCGGGGCATGACAGTAGACGGAGCGACATGCGCGACCTGTATCAACATCACGCGCTGGCTGTCGCGCCAGATACACCGTTCCTTGCCCCAGTAGACGACAAACACATCTCTGCCATCTGCTGCACGGGCCCAGTGGTTCTCTCCCCCGCCGGTGCAGAGTGCTACGTATGCGCCCGGCTCCACCATTAGCTCTTCGCGGAAGATGTACAGGCGTTCTGCCAGTGTGTAAGGGTCGGCACAGAAGTAGCTTTCGTCAGTCACTGCCCAGCCGCGCAGGTTCTCATAGCGCAGGGACTGGTTGCGGATAACCACAAACTCTCGGCGCGGATGGTCCCCCGTTTCCACTCCAATCACGCGAAACATGCAATACCTCCCCCAGAAGAAAAGGGGTTGCAGGGGAGAGACCCCCCGCAACCAATGTGGCAGCCCGGTTGACTAAGAGCATCCTGATGTTGCCCCGCAGTTCAGGCACTTGTAACACGCACCGTTTCGCACCATGATCGAGCCGCACTCGGGGCAGGGCGGTGCGTCCGCCTGGAGCTGGAAAACCAGCTGTTCCGCCGCACGCAGGGTCTGGACAGGCTCCAGAGCCTTCTCGGCGAGACCAGTGTGGTTCTCGATGGATGCTACCTCGCCTGCTGGCTGCTGCTCTGGTGGAAGAAACTTCAGCGCAAGCCATCGGAAGATGTAGTCCATGATGGACTTGGCGAAGCGAATCTGCGGGTTATTGGTCACGCCCGACGGCTCGAAGCGCATGTGGGCGAACTTGTTCACCAGCGTCTCCAACGGCACGCCGTACTGTAGCGCAAGCGAGATAGCCGTGGCGAAGCTGTCCATCAGCCCCGACACCACCGAGCCTTCCTTGCTCATAGTGATGAAAATCTCGCCGGGTTTTCCGTCGGGATACAACCCCACGGTGATGTATCCTTCATGCCCGCCCACGCTGAACTTGTGGGTGATACTGTGGCGCTCGTCGGGCAACTTGCGGCGCACTGGGCGCGCTTCCTGCACAGGTTGTTTTTCCAACTGTTCGCTGGTCTTCTTGGTGCTGAGTGGCTGCGTGCGTTTTGAGCCGTCGCGGTAGATGGCGATGGCTTTGATGCCCAGCCTCCATGCCTCGATATAGGCACCCATGATGTCGTCCACCGTGGCGTCGTTAGGCATGTTTACTGTCTTGGAAATCGCGCCCGACAGGAAGGGTTGCACTGCGCCCATCATCTTGATGTGTCCCATGTAGTGGATGCTACGCTGACCGTTGGCGGGCTTGAAAGCGCAGTCGAACACAGGCAAGTGTTCGGGCTTCAGGTGGGGTGCGCCTTCAATGGTGTCGGTGCGCTCGATATACGCCATGATGTCTTCGACCTGCTCCTGCGAGTATCCCAGCCGACGCAGCGCCTCAGGTACGGTGCGGTTGACAATCTTCATCATGCCCCCACCCACGAGTGTCTTGTACTTTACTAAGGCGATATCGGGCTCTACGCCAGTGGTATCGCAGTCCATCATAAAGGCGATGGTGCCGGTCGGTGCAAGCACGGTTACCTGCGCGTTTCGGTAGCCGAACTGCTCGCCCAATGATAGCGCCTGATCCCAGCACTCGTAGGCGGCTCGCAGCAGGTTGGGCGGCACCGTCTCTTTCGCCTCGATTTTGTCCACGTGCGCGCGGTGCATGCGGATGACCTCTAACATCGGCTCGCGGTTTCGGGCGAAGCCAGGGAAGGGACCGCCGCAGTCGCGTGCGATGATGGCGGACTGGGTATACGCCTCGCCCGTCATGACGGCGGTGATGGCTGCCGCGTAGGCGCGTCCGGCGTCGCTGTCGTACGGAAGCCCTCGTGCCATCAACAAGGCACCAAGATTGGCGTAGCCCAGCCCTAGCGGGCGATAGTCGTGGCTGTTGCGCGTGATTTTAGGGGTGGGATACGCCGCGTTGTCCACGATAATCTCCTGCGCGGTAATCATGATGCGCACCGCGTGCCGAAACGCCTCGACGTCGAATCCGCCATCGGGCTTGCGGAAAGCCATGAGATTCAGGCTCGCCAGATTACATGCCGTGTCATCTAAGAAGACGAACTCACTGCACGGATTACTCGCATAGATACGGTCGGTGTTCTTGCAGGTGTGCCAGCGGTTGATGGTATCGTCGTATTGTAAGCCGGGGTCGCCACAAATCCAGGTTGCCTCAGCGATTTCGCGCAGTAGGTCGCGAGCGTTGTAGGTGTCTGCGACTTCACCAGTGGTTACGTAGCGTGTTTGCCAAGGCAGCCCTTTTACGGCGGCTTCCATAAAGGCGTCGGTGACGCGCACCGAGTGGTTGGCGTTTTGGTAGGAGACGCTATCGTAGGCTCCGCCTGGCACGTTGAAGCTGCCATCGTAACCCGCTTCGATCAGCGCCCACGCTTTCTTCTCCTCCTCCGCTTTGCACCGGATGAAGGCGAGAATGTCGGGGTGGTCGGCGTTCAGGATGACCATCTTGGCAGCACGGCGGGTTTTGCCTCCGCTCTTGATGACTCCTGCGAAGGCGTCATAGCCCCGCATGAAGGAGACTGGTCCTGACGCCGTGCCTCCTCCAGCCAAATGCTCTCGCGACGAGCGCAATCTGGAGAAGTTCGTGCCCGTGCCCGAACCGTACTTGAACAACATTCCCTCCGTCTTCACCAGCTCCAGAATGCTTTCCATGCTATCTTCGACAGAGTTGATGAAACATGCACTAGCTTGCGGCCGCTCGCCGGGCACTCCGACGTTGAACCACACGGGACTGTTGAAGGATGCCTTCTGCATCAACAACAGGTGGATAAGCTCTTTGTGGAAGGTATCGGCGTCTTCTTCGGTGGCGAAGTAGCCGTCCTTGCGTCCCCATGCGGCGATGGTATCGGCGACGCGGGAGATGAGTTGTCGCACGCTGCGTTCCCGCTGAGGGCTTCCCAACAGGCCGCGGAAGTATTTAGATGCCACCACGTTCGTTGCCAGCTGGCTCCAGAACTCTGGCACCTCGACGTCCTGCTGCTCGAACACCACCTCGCCGCGTTCGCCAGTGATGGATGCTGTACGCAGCTCCCAACGCACTTCGTCGAAGGGATGCACATCGGGGCGGGTGAAGAACCGCGCAAAACGCAGTCCAGGAGCCTGCTTCTCCTCGACAGAGGTGACAGCCTCTGCCGCCGGCGGGGAAGTCTCCTCGATAATCTCGAGTTCGAAATGTTCCTTCGTCGGTTCCATGGTGAAGACTTGTCCTCCTTCCTCCATCAGGTTGCAGCGGACGGTATCTATTTTTGGGTCTGCCGCCGCTGCCGAGTGAGCATGTTCACCAGCTCGCGGAATTGGGTAGCGTCCTCAAACTGGCGGTAGACGGAGGCGAAGCGCACGTAAGCCACCTGGTCTAGCTGCTTCAGCCGCTCCATTACCATCTCGCCGATGTCGGAGGAACGCACTTCCCGCTCCCCGCGATTGATGAGCGCCTGCTCGATCTCGTTGGTAATCTCTTCCAGCGCATCCATCGAGATAGGGCGCTTCTCACAAGCCACCTGCATTCCGCGCAGCACCTTGTTGCGGTCGAAAGGCTCCCGACGTCCGTCGTTCTTCACCACCATAAGCTTCAGCTCCTCGATTTCTTCGAAAGTGGTGAAGCGACGACCGCAGCTCAGGCACTCGCGCCTTCGCTTAATCGCCTCGCCATCGCGGATGGGGCGCGAATCCAGCACCCTATCCTCAGGATGCCCACAGTATGGACATTTCACTTCAGACTCCCCCTTGCCGGCAATGGGGTATTGCCCACATATTGGGCATCTCCATATATATCACACAACATATAGGGGTGTCAAGGGGTTTTCGCGGGATTTTCAAAAAAATCACGGTGCTCTTTCGTATCTTAACTATGCGAGTCGGGCGCCAACTCGTGGTTACAGCGAACCCTCACCTCTGCGGTAGCGCCTTGCCCACTGGGTCAGATCCATGAGATGATGGTCGCTTAACCTACTGTCGTCTTTATCAGCCGCCCATCCCGCAGGGTATACACACGGTCGGCATCGGCAAGCATTTCAGGGTCGTGCGTGACCACCACCACCGCGCCCTGCTCGCGGTACTGCGCCAATAGTTGAATGACCGCATGTCCGTTCAGGTGGTCTAACGACGCGGTTGGCTCGTCGGCAAAGATAATCTGCGGTCGATGTACCATTGCGCGCACCACGCACACCCGCTGCCGTTCCCCGCCCGATAGTTTGTGGGGATAGCGATTGGCAAGGTGAGACAGCCCCAGTCGCTCGAACAGCTGCAACGCGCGCTGATGCGCCTCGCGGTTACCAGGCACCGCCACCAATACATTCTCCAGTGCGGTCAGGTATGGCAACAGGTAAGGCTGCTGGAAGACGAACCCGAAGTCGCGCCGACGCAACAGCATCCGCTCGCGCTCGCTCATCAAGTGGATAACTAGGTTGCGGTAGCGCACTTGGCCGCTGGTAGGCACCTTTAAGCCGCTCATCAGGTAGAGCAGGCTGCTCTTGCCCGAGCCAGACGGACCCATGATGCCCACAAACTCGCCTGCGCGCACCTCTATCGATACCCCGTCCACGGCGGTTACCACGCGATCGGCTTCCTTGTATGTCAGGGTGACCTCATCGGTGATGAGCATCGTCCTCACACCTTGCGCTCGATGACCAACACAGGGTCTAGCGCCAACAGGCGCGGACCAACGGATAAGGCGGCAAACGCCAGCACCGCCACCGGCACGGGGATGGTATAGCGGTAGGCCATCCAGTCCATCGGGTTCAGGAGCAGACCCCGCGGCTCGAACACCCACAGATACAATGCCCACAGGATGCCCATGCTCAGTAGCACCCCAAGCACCCAGCCAAACACCACCATGAGCACTGTCTCGCGCAACACCCGTCCTAGCAGCATCATCCGCGTGTAGCCCATCGCCGCTAGCAGGGCGAACTCTGGCAACCGCTGTGTGAAGAAGATGTTCGATAGCATCCCCATCATGATAGCAATCACCAACACCACAATTGCGATGACAATGTTCATGATGAGATACAGATTGCGCAGGGAGGAGCGCAACTCGCGCACCAGCTGTCCATAGGTGAACAGCCGCACCTGCCGCTTGTCCAGCGTCTTGTCCATCCGCTTGTCCAGCTCTGGCTGTAGCTCAGGCGACGGCGCGGCGACCACCAGCTCCTCCATCGGGGGGAAGAAATGCTTTTGCACAAACTCCTTCGGCACGACAGCGAACCAATTTTCGCCGTCCAGTAAGCCGACCAGCTTGATTGGCACTGGGGAGAAGCTGTCTTCGATGTCGGGTGCGGAGACGATATCGCCCAGCTTCAAGTTGCGGTTGCGAGCGATGCCTACGGACACGGCGCATGCCGCTTCACCCTCGCCGGGCAACCGCCCTGCTACCAGCCTCATGCGCGTCAGGCGCAGCATCTTGGGCATCTCGTCCTGCGTCAAGCCAAACAACACAAACGGAAACTTGCCGAAAATGGTGTGGATGTTCGTGAAGCAGACGCTGATACGGTATATCTCATGAGCTAGTGGCTCTGAGCGGATAAGAAACTCTACGGTGGGGGGCAGCTTCTCCCCGTTTCGCGGCACCGCCACCAGAAAGTAGCGGTTGTAGCCATACACGGTCAACACGGTAAGGTCAATACTACGAATGATACTGACCACCGTGCCAATTAGTACCACCGACAGCACGATGACCAGCGTCACTGGCGCGGTGCGCGACAGGTTCCGCCGAAAAAAGAGCCATGCGCTCAGTGGATTGCCGACCGCTTTCGGTACTACGGGTGCTTCGCCTTCCGCCTTCTCCACTGTCTGCATGTCTGAAGTATACTTGACGACAGGCGGGTAAAATCAAGGGAGCCTACCAATCGCTCTTGCGATACTCGTTCCACACTTGCCGGTACTGTTCTATCGTTTGATGGGCGATGCGTTTCCAATTGTAGACGGTCTTCACGCGCCGATACGCCTCTGCCACCATCTGCTTCGCCCGTTGCGGGTTCTGTAACACCTCCAGAATGCCCCATGCCAGACTGTCCGAGTTGTTTAACCAAGTGACAATGCCCGTTACATTATGCTCAACCACCTCCCGTAACCCGCCAGCATCGGAGACCACCACCGGAATGCGTGCCGCCATCGCCTCTAAAGCCACGATACCAAACGGCTCATACAGGCTGGGGAACACCGCCACATCGGCAATGCGGTAAATGCGCAATAGCACATCATCGGGCACGAAACCCGTGAAATACACATGCGGCGCGATGCCAAGCCAATGCGCCAGCTGCACCAGATGGTCGCGATAGCCCCCTCCTACAATCAGCAACTTCACGTTGGGGTAGGCTACTCGCACTTTGGGAAACGCCTCTAGCAACACGTGCGCTCCTTTCTCGCGCACCATCCTACCCACGAAGAACAGTATCTTCTCGTCGGGAGCAGCGTAGTTGTGGCGGAAGGCTTGTCGAACCGCCTCTTCAAACTTGAACTCGAACTTGCTTGTATCCACTCCGTTGGGGATGACGACAATCTTGTCCGATGGCGTCTGCAGAGCGAACTCCACCTCCCCTTTCATGTACCACGAACAACAAATCACCCGCCACGCCTCGTAGCTAAGCTGCCACTCCACGCTGGCGATATAGCGCTGCAGGTCGTTATGTAGCCCATTGTTGCGTCCGTACTCAGTGGCGTGGATAGTGGCAAGCAGGGGAAGGCGATAGGCGTGTTTCAGGTATGCTCCGCTGTAGTGCGCCAACCAGTCGTGGGCGTGGAGGATGACGCTGTCCCCGAAAGCGCGTTGTTTGAACGGTTTGCCCGCCTGCAGCCAGCTGTTGAGTAACTCCTCTGCTTTGAACCGCATTGCGTTGTTTAGCAGCTGCACCCAGTGGACAAAATCATTGGCATGCTCGGTGACTGGTAAGCGATACACATGCAGATTGTCGTGCTGGCGTTCGTAGGCGGGTGCGCCTGGAAACTCCGCAGTAAGCACATGCACCTCCACATCCTCTTCTGCCAGTGCGTGTCCTAAGTCGTACACGTGCCGCGCAATCCCTCCCACAATCTTGGGAGGATATTCCCATGAGAGCATAATCACCCGCATCGAAATATCTGACCTCCTGTGTCGGAAAATGCCTCAACATCTGCCGCTGAAGTGGGTGGGCCTGATGCGCGTGGGTAGTTCCTCTGTTACCCAGTGTGCCCCCCATTGGACCACCGTGTTTAGGGCGACCGTTGGCAAGCCGAACGGACCATGCGCCGTGGTTGCGTCGCTTAAGAGGGCGGTTTCGGCTTCCTCTGCCCCGAAACGCGGCTCCTTGCCAAGCAGATTGCCCAGTCGACGTGCCAGCCAGCGAACAGACCCTCTTTCTGCACCTAGGACGTTCAGCGCCAACGGCGGGGACTGTGCTAGTAGCAAAGACCGCAGTGCCCACGCACGGGCGTCTCTTGGGCAGATGAGTTTCACCCACCTCAGTGCCAGCGAAACCGACTCGCCCGCCCGTACCTTCTGCGCCACATCCTGCACCACCCCATAACGCAACTTCACCGCGACGTCCAAACGAAAAAGAGCCATTAGCGTGCCCGAAAAGTACCCAAATACACGTTCTCTGCCCAGTGCAGACCGCGCGTGCTCAGCGACAGGGGCAGACGGACTTTGCTTAACAGCACCGCCACTGACCACTGGCATCAGCGGATACAGGTTACCAGTGGAAAACACCACGATGCACGACCCCCGATAGCGTCTCGCAACGTAGGCAGGGATAACGGTGTTCCTCGCCGAGGTGAGTACCCACGCGCTCTTTCGCCTGCGTGCCAAGACCGCCTTTCTGTTCGCGACACAGCTGTCCCTCTCCTGCCAAGAAGAAAGGTGCTGGCTCTTTGTTCAGGTGTCTTCGCGGTTCGCGGGGCAATGAAGTGCTGTTTGACACCAGCGGGAGGGCACAGTACAATAACCTTCAGCATGGCTCAAGAGACCCACAAGGTAGCGCGGGCGGCGGCGGTGATGATGGTGGCGATTTTCGTCAGCCGCGTACTGGGGCAGCTGCGTGACACCGCCATCGCTGCCTGGTTCGGGCAAAACGCCTATACCGACGTGTATCGAGCGGCGTTTTCCATTCCCGATTTACTCTTCTTCCTCATCGCGGGCGGCGCGCTCTCTTCCTCCTTCGTGCCGGTGTTCACCGAATATCTCACGCGCGGGCAAGAAGCGGAAGCATGGAAGGTCTTTTCGGTGGTAGCCACTTTCATGACGCTGGTGGTGACAGGGTTAGTGCTTATCGGTGAAGTATTTGCCCGCCAGCTAGTTCCGCTGATTGCTCCTGGCTTCCAACCCTGGCAGCTGGACATGACTGCCACGCTGACGCGCATCGTGCTACCAGCGCAAATCTGCTTCTTCTTAGGTGGACTGATGATGGCAACGCTTTACGTGCGTGGGCATTTTTTGGTGCCTGCGCTAGGTCCCATTATCTATAACCTGGGCATCATCGCAGGAGGCTGGATGCTTGGGGAACAGCTAGGGGTTGCTGGACTGTCGTGGGGGGCACTGTTTGGCGCCATCGTGGGCAATCTGTTGCTGCAGATGGCTTTCCTGCGCCGGGTAGGGGTGCGTTATGCGTTCAGCCTTGACCTCAAACATCCGGGCGTGGTGAAGGTCGGCAAGTTGGTGCTACCCGTGATACTGGGGCTATCGTTGCCGCAGGTGTTCGTGTTGATTAACCGTGCTTTCGCCTCGCTGTTGCCGCCAGGGGCGGTATCTGCGCTAGACAACGCTAATAAGCAGATGCAGGCGCCGCTGGGCATCTTTGCGCAGGCTATCAGCATCGCTGTGTTCCCCACCCTCAGCGCACAGGTAGCACGAGGTGACATGGAGGCCTTTCGCCGTACCTTGCTGCAGGGCTTGCGGGCACTATGGTTTCTCACTCTGCCCGTTTCCGTGCTGATGATCATCCTCTCCACCGACATCGTTTCGATCCTGCTCCAATACAAGAAGTTCACCGCATACGACACACGCATCACCGCTGAGGCGCTGGTGTTCTACTGCATCGGGTTGTTCGCCTTTTCCAGTCAAGCCATACTGAATCGCGCCTTCTATGCCGTGCAGGACACGGTCACCCCCGTGGTGATTGGCACGTTGACCACACTGGTTTTTATCCCCTTGAACTGGTGGCTGATGGGACCTCTGGCACATAAGGGGCTGGCACTGGCGGGGTCCATCGCGGCGATACTACATGTGGCATGGATGCTGTATGCGCTGCGCAAGAAGGTGCAGATACCGATCCACCGGCTGTGGCTGCCGTTAACGAAAGTCGTGTTCATTAGTTTCGTGTCGGCAGGGGTGGGATATCTCATCAGACATGAGTTATCTGCATGGCTTCAATTGCTACAATGGCATCCGAAGCTGGTGTCGCTTTGTAACATCGTGGTAGTGAGCCTGGCGAGTGGTGGGGTGTACCTTGCTCTCGCCAGGCTGTTGGGTGCGGAGGAGGTAGGGTATGCGTTAAAGGTAATACGCCGCCGCCCGCAGGGAGGCTAGTTGTCATCGCACCGTAGTCTATTGAACGAACATGTTGTCTTTTGGCGTTGGGTTGGCGTCCTTACCACCTCCGCAGAGAGCGCCGTGGGGAACCCCCCAGCTAGGTTAGAGCGAGATGACCATATCGGGCGGGTTGCTCGCTAGTGCCTGATAAAGGTCGGGGAAACAGCCCACCTGCACTCCGTCGACCGTATCCACGACTTGACAGTCAGCAGGCTCACGCAATCCCTGTCCCGTTGCTGGGTCACACCATCGGGGTTTGCCTTTCGCCAGGTTACGCTCCAGCGCGCACATGTCGCACATCATTAGCAGGATGTTGCGTTCTTTTGCCACTTTTGCCAGACGCTCCCCGATGGGGTCGCCCTTGCGCAGCACGAACGTATTGTCATCGAAGAAGAACATGCCGACGACTTCCACGCCGTGTGTGCCTGCCTCCAGCTGGGGCAGAATCATCTGCGCCAGTTTATACGAAGCCGAACGCGGCATGATGAACAGATAAGCCACTTTCAACTGCCCTTCCTCCTCGTTCTGAGTTGTCATGGTGTTGTAGCTGCGCTGCTCTACAGTACATCGTCGGCAGCTAGGCAGCCGCTTTCAGCCATCCCGTGGACTGGGATGGCAAAGTCGTGCCCGACCTTCTGGAGCAGCGCGGGACAGAGAAACGGTCTTATTTAACCAGCGGGTGGAGCGCGTACAGAGGGGATGCAAAGAACACGCACCGGGCACAGGAGGGTATCCCATGAGCATGGAGCGTCAGTATCTTCTGGGATGGGCACACCGAAGGCTTGCCCTTCCAGTAAGCAGGGAGAGTAGTGCAACGAGCAGGTGTAACAGTCGTGCTCGCCGTGCCCCAAACCTTTCCATTGTGCATAAGCCGCGTCCGAAGGGCAGAAGGCATCGGTATGTTGGTGATAAGCAGGCACAAAAACCTGCATCACCAACCACAATACGGTGAGCCAGCGCAGCGTGGTGCTACTTCGACTGCTCTTTGTGGCACGTTTCACCGATTCCACCTTCCGCCTTCAACACCGTATCACACAAAAGACGGGTTGTCAAGAGGGCGACGGTGCTTCTCGACCAAAGATATCCTGAATCCTCGCGACGACCTGCTTCGGTGGGGCATCACGCCAAAGCAGGTCGTCGTTCGCGGGTGGTAGCGTGGAATGGTCGGTTACACGCGTCCCTTTCGCTGCAGGTCGCGGATGATGCGCCAGCCGATGAGTTTGACATCCTGCTCCTGCAGGATGCGACGGATTTCGCTGTCGGTGGTGATCAGCCGAAACTCCTCCGCGCGGTCTTTCCACGATCCCGCGATGTGTTGCATCTCTTCGGTGGGGAGCGCGGGATGGATATATAGCTCAGTCACGCCCGGCTTGAGTTCTCGTAACATGCGCCTCCAATATTGCGTGATACTCTCACCTGGTTTGCGACCGCCGTGAATCAGGTAGTCTGGGAACAGGATGCCTTGCTCCAGCACGTTCTGCCGCATGTCGGGGTAGCCGAACTGAGCCAGTAGCTCTTGCGAGCCCATGCGCACGGGCAGGTTGAACTCCTTCGCCAGCGGCACGTACACCTCGTAAAAATACTTGTCGCTGTACTGTAGCGTTCCCATGTGCGAATCGAGGTGGGTGATGTCGATACCGTTGTCCATCGCCATTTTGATTTGGGCACGGGCTTCCAGCAGGGCCTGCTCGGGAGTGGCATGTTGGTACACCTGAGGCACGTCGGTCCACAGATAGCCCTGCGGGTCTAGCAACCCTTTTAGCTTACACCGGTCGCCCACCAGTCCCCAGCGGTAGTACTTCCACTCGCTAGTGTGCGTCAGATGAACGCCGAAGTCTGCCTTCGGGTGGGTGCGCGCATATTCGGCGATCTGCAAAAACCAGGGGCAGGGCACCATGATAGAACCAGAAGTGATTAATCCCTTTTCCATGCCCTGGATCGTTGCCTGGTTCGCCGCGTAGCTCATGCCCACATCGTCAGCGTTGACGATGAGCAGCTTATCCGTAGGCTTGTAGCCTAGTTTTACGGCAAGTGACGTCTGTTGTGCCATTTGTAGCCTCCTGTGCTTCCACGACGGTGACGTTGCGAAACTCCAATGAGGATGACATGCCCTCGGTTGCGCCAGCTTTGCGTATCCGTTCCATGCAAAAAGCGGCTCTTCCTGCTAAGGAAGAGCCGCCGGGCATTCGCAACGACAGGCTAGAGCAAGATTTCTGCGGGCATTGCGAACACGCGGAGCGCGGGTTTGCGCCGCTCTTCAAAGCTGCCAACGAGCTGTTTCAGCTTCTCAGTAACCTGCTGTGCTAACTCGTCAGACATCACGCTGAGAAAGATGGTGTTTTGGCCAGGCATAATGGGCGAACCGAGCCGTCGCCCTGTCTCTCCCACCCCCGAGAGCCCAGAGTCGCGCGTATAGCCTGGAACGTGCAACTCGTCTAGCACCTTGACCACGCGATAGTCAATGCCCGTCTCACACACAATCATGAGCATTTTCATGGCGTCCCCCCTCCTCTCGAACGCTTCACGACTCACGGGCAGAAGAAGAGTGATTCGGTAACAGATGCTATCCAATTGGAATCGTATCACACGACCGAGGTGATGTCAACTCCTCATGCAGATAGATGGATGTCGGATTCAACATGCCTATCACCGCCAGCTGCTCCCGCTGCCCGTCAATCAAATAGGCATCGATCAGGTCGTTCCGCAGCGTAGGGGACACGCTTAGCATCTGCTGGGTTGCAGGTAGCGCCCCGCATATGGTATACTGGGTTGCGCAGAGGGTGTATCCGTACCTTGTCAAGTAGCGAGGCACTACCCGAAACAAGCGCGGGGCATGAAAGACTTCCTGCCTGACCTGATCGCCATCGTGGGGCCAACTGCCACTGGTAAGACCGATGTGGGCATTCTGCTCGCGGAGCGGCTGAACGGCGAGATTATCTCGGCAGACTGCATGGCGGTCTATCGGGGGATGGACATCGGAACTGCCAAGCCCACACCGGAACAGCGACAACGCATTCGTTTCCACCTCATCGATATCTGCCACCCGGACGAACCTTTCAGTGTAGCAAGGTTTCAGCAGTTGGCGCTGGAGGCGATACGGCAGATA
>Ga0272447_1000294_pt1 | contig 38768 bp, 34 predicted proteins | sample YNPCB0133_FD_194589 | JGI IMG/M metagenome (GOLD analysis project Ga0272447, IMG submission 194589) | Hot spring microbial mat communities from Yellowstone National Park, WY, United States - YNP-CB-013-3 | ecosystem: Environmental > Aquatic > Thermal springs > Hot (42-90C) > Sediment | place... | reverse complement strand
GCGCCACCGCAGCCCTGTCAACTTTGTGGTCAACGTATTGTGCGGGCTGATCGCATATTGCCACCGGCCGAGGAAGCCGTCGCTCAATCTAGCTGCCTTGGCCGGTTAATCCGAACTCACGTTATTACACTCGGCCTGTATGTATAAAAATCTCGCTCTCCACGCTCTTGGGCACAGCCTGCCTTTTGACCAGACGTGTGCGCTGGCTAGTCGGCACGGCTTCTCTGGGGTGGACTTGGACCTCGATTCCCTCAAGCGCATGGCCGCTTTGCAATCCGTAGAGGCAGTCCGAGGGTGGTTCGCCCAGACCGGCTTGCGCGCCGGCGCGTTTGGGCTGAGCGCGCGATGGCACGCGGATCACGATGACGAGACGTTTGAGCAGAGCCTGGCCCAACTGGCCGATGACGCGCGTTTGGCCACTGCGCTGGGCTGCTCGCGTTGCGTCACCTGGGTGATGCCTGGTTCGGACGCGCTGGACTTTCGCCAGCACTGGGCGCTGGCCACGGCGCGGTTGCGGCGCGTCGCGGCGATCTTGGCCGAGCATGGCGTGCGGCTGGGACTGGAGTTCGTCGGGCCGTTGACCTTTCGCGCGCGCTTTAAGTTTGACTTTGTGCACACCTTGGATGGCGCGCGTGCGCTCGCCGCGGCAGCCGGCGCGAACGTCGGCCTATTGGTGGACAGCTTTCACTGGCATACCGCGCATGGCTCGCTGCGCGACCTATCCACCCTCTCCGCGGATGAGGTCGTCTACGTCCACGTCAACGACGCAGTGGCCGGCCGCACGCCCGATGAGCAGATAGACGGTGAACGCGAGATGGTCGGGAGCACCGGAGTCATTGACATTCACGGCTTCTTGGGCGCGCTGCGGCGCATTGGCTATGACGGGCCGGTCACGGTTGAGCCGTTTAATCAGGCCGTGCGCGCCATGTCGGTTGAAGACGCCGTGCGGTTCACCGGCGAGTCGCTTGACCGCGTCCTCGGCGCGCTGGGATGAGCCTGGTGCGGCCCTCGCCCCCTTCTCTTGGCCCACAGGCGCGCGACCAGTAGGCCGGCGACCGCCGCGCCGAACAGTAAAGGCTCCGGACGGCTGCCCAGCGACTTGACCGCCAGCGCAAAGTGCAACACGGCCAGCGGCACCGCCAGGTACACCAGCCGGTGCAGGGCTTTCCAGCGCTGGCCGAGCCGGCGCATCCAGCCGCGCGTGGAGGTGATCGCCAGGGGGATCAGGATGAGAAAGGCGGAGAGGCCGGCGATGATGTAGTACTTCTCGGCGATCACCTGCGCAATCTGGCCCAGGTCTATCCCGTAATCGAGCACCACGAACACGCCCACATGCAGCGCGGCATACAGAAAGCCATACAGCCCCAGCGCGCGCCGGACGCGCAGCGCCGGGCGAAAGCGGAGCAGGCTGCTGGCCGGCGTGCAAGCCAGCGAGAGCACCAACAGCACCAGCGCCGCCTTTCCCGTGCGGATCGTCAGCTCCTGGATTGGGTTGGCGGTCAGGTTGTACTGGTAGCTATCCCAGAGGATCGCGCCTAGTGGAATCAGCGCGCCGACGTGGACAATAATGCGCAACCAGTCCATCAGTAGTTGGCCATCAGGTCCATGCCGGCATATAGGCTGGCCACCTGCTCGGCGTAACCGTTGAACATGAGGGTGGGGCGGCGCCCTGGTTCGCCGATGCGTCGCTCGGTGGCCTGCGACCAGCGTGGATGCGGCCGGTTGGGGTTGACGTTGGAATAGAAGCCATACTCATGTGGGGCCATCGTGTTCCACAGCGTCTTGGGCTGCTCGGCCACCAACTCGATCTTGACGATCGCCTTGATGCTCTTGAAGCCATACTTCCACGGCACGGCCAAGCGCAGCGGCGCGCCGTTGGAATTGGGCAGCGGCTTGCCGTAGAGGCCGGTGACCAGCAGCGTCAGATCGTGCATGGCCTCGTCAATCCGCAGCCCCTCGGTGTAGGGCCAGGGGTAAAACGTCAGCCCGCGCTGGTTCGGGTACTGATCAGGGTCATAGAGCGAGACGAAGCGCACGTAGCGCGCCTCCGATGTTGGCTCGACCTCGCGCAGCAGCTTGGCCAGCGGGAAGCCCAGCCAGGGGATGACCATGGACCAGCCCTCGACGCAGCGCAGGCGATAGATGCGCTCCTCTTGGTCGAACTTGCGCCGCAGATCGTCCAAATCGTAGGTGCGCGGGTTGCGCACCAGGCCATCCACGGTGACCTTCCACGGTTCGGCCTTGAAGTTGGCGGCTAGGCGCGCCACTGCTTCTTTATCCAGGGTGAACTCATAGTAGTTGTTGTAGTTGGAGATCACCCTGAATGAATTGGCTGGGTCGCCCAGCTCGTCGCGCTTGTCCGGTGAGAACATGTCAGAGGCGAGGTCAGCTTCTTTTGCTGTGCCTGTCAGCATCTCGCCGATCTGGCCGCCGCACGCCGTCAGGCCGAGGCTAGCTGCGCCGAGCATGCCGAAGCGGAGCAGCCGGCGACGAGATAGATATACGTGCTCCGGCGTGATCTCCGATGAGCGGATCTTCTCCATGTTTTTGTCTAGACCGATCATATTCGTTGAGCTTACGCGCAGATAAATTGGGGATGTGCACAGCTAGGCGCAAGGTCTCTCATGAGAAGGTCGTGCGCCTCGGCCCTAGCCTACGAGTGGATGCATGAGCAAATTAGCCACTATCGGCGTGTTCCTGCTCACCATAAATCAGCTCAATGCTCCCGCTGAGCAATAGCACATCGCCCGCTTCCAGTGGGCATTGCTGGATGGGATGACCGTTCAGCAATGTCCCCCCGCTGCTGTTCAGGTCCACGGCCAGGAAGCGCGCTTGGTCTGCCTGCCAGCGCAGCTCCAGATGGTGGCGCGAGACGCGTGGATCGTCAAGCACGATATCGTTATCATGGGCGCGGCCAATGCGCACGCATGGTGAGGTCAGCGCGATCTGGCGATGGCTATCTACGATTAAGAAGGGTCGGCGTGGCAGCGTGCTCGGCAAAGGCGGCGCTGTGCTTTCTCGTGGTCTGCCGAGCAGGCGTTGGGGCAAGCTCCTGAACCAGCGCATGATGCGCAGGCATCGCTGAGTGTGGCGTATGATCACAACTCCGTGGACTCAGAGAAAGTCATCGTCACACTGCCAGGGCTGAGCCGGCTGGCTGCTGGCCTGCTCCGCAGCATGCGGCCTAAACAATGGACCAAGAACATCTTTATCTTTGCCCCGTTAGTTTTCGATGGCAAGCTCTTTCAGCTCATCCCGTTCATCAACACGCTGGCAGGCTTCCTCGTTCTGTGTTTGCTCTCCTCAGCAGTCTACCTGATCAATGACTGCGCGGACGTAAACGCGGACCGCGCCCATCCAACCAAGCGCCATCGCCCGATCGCGCGCGGCGAGGTGCCGATCTCGGTAGCAGTTGGCTGGGCCGCCGTGCTGGTGATCGTTGGGCTGGGTGTTGGTTTTGCGCTCGACGTGCGCTTTGGCGCGATTGCCGCTGGCTACTTCCTGCTCACCACGCTCTATACCTTTAGCCTCAAGCACGTAGCCATCTTAGATGTCATCGTCCTGGCAGCGGGCTTTGTGCTGCGCGTAGCTGCCGGCACGCCATTGGTGGAGGCCGAGCGTTTCTCGCCCTGGCTCTACACCTGTATGGGCCTGCTGGCACTGCTAATCGGCTTCGGCAAGCGACGGGCTGAGCTGGTGGAGATGGCAGGGGCGAGGGCGACGCGCGAGGCATTAGGCGACTATTCGCTTGCCCTCCTCGACCAGGTAATTGCGATCGTCACCGGCGCGCTGATCGTCTCATATACCTTCTACACGTTCTCTGCTCCTCAGTTGCCCCCTAACCACGCCATGATGTTAACCGTACCGTTCGTGATCTACGGCCTGTTCCGCTATCTTTATCTCGTGCATGTGCGGGGGCAGGGTGGGGCGCCGGACGAGTTGGCGCTGTGGGACAGGCCGCTGCAGGTGACGTTTGTGTTGTGGGGGATGCTAGCGATTGCCGTGTTGTATGTCCTGTCTTAGGTTTTGAATCGCGTTGTCCATCTGGCTTGTCATCATCACCAACGCAGGAGCACGATGGTTCGTGATCGCAAGCCAGCACTGCGCTGCTCTTCGTGCCAGCAAACCGCGACGCGCTGAGTCTGCTCATGCGCAGAATGACACAAGAGCAAGGCATGGCCGGTGCTGGATTGCGGCCAACTTCGCTGAGTGTTGAGAGCCTGTTGCTGGGCGGCCGATCTACGCGGAGATCTGCGCTTATTCGCGTGGCGGCTGAGCGCGCTGCTCGATTGCTTTGGAGGCTTGGAGGTGGCTAGCTGGCCCGATTTGCGATCTGACAAACGCTCCGTCGCTTTATGGGCCCGGCTGGATTCGAACCAGCGACCAATCGGTTATGAGCCGACTGCTCTCACCGCTGAGCTACAGGCCCCGTATACTGCTGCCTATGTTACCAGAATCTCCGCGCCGAGGGGGTGCGAGCCTGGTCTCTCAATAGCGCTTTCTGTCTCACCTTCGCCGTGCCTCCTGCATGAAAGGGCTTGCGATTTGCCGTGAGACGCACAAGCCCTTCTCGGGCTGATTGACAATTTCCTTGACCTGAGCTACTTTTACTTGTGCAGTGGGGTGAGCGCCGGCCGGCGATGAATCTCGCAACTCGTTTTTTGTCCTGTGATCTCTAAACAGACTAAGGAGGGAATATGGCTGCTAAGAAGATTCTGATGCTTGTGGGTGATTACGTGGAGGATTACGAAGTGATGGTGCCGTTCCAAACGCTGTTGGCGGTGGGGCACGCCGTTCATGCGGTCTGTCCCGGCAAGAAGGCCGGTGAGAAGGTGCGCACGGCCGTCCACGATTTCGAGGGTGACCAGACCTACAGCGAGAAGCCCGGCCATAACTTTGAGCTAAACGCCACTTTCGACGAGGTCAAGGCTGAGGACTACGATGCGTTGGTCATCCCCGGCGGGCGCGCACCGGAGTACATTCGGTTGAACGAGCGCGTGCTGGAGATGGTGCGCCACTTCGCTCAGGCCAATAAGCCGATTGCGGCGATCTGTCATGGAGCGCAGGTGCTGGCCGCCGCCGGCGTGCTCAACGGCCGGTCGTGCTCGGCCTATCCTGCTGTTGGGCCGGATGTGACGCGCGCTGGCGGCCATTACGTGCCGCTGCCGGCCAACAAGGCCCACGTGGACGGCAACTTGGTGACAGCGCCAGCCTGGCCTGCGCATCCGGAGTGGCTGGCCAAGTTCCTGCAGGTGCTGGGTACCCAAATTACGCCGTAGCTCTCAGCGCTCACCTGTTGCCGGTTGCGACGCTCACCTCGACCAAGGGATGCTGCCAACCGGTTTGCGTTTGGGATGCGCTCATACAAAAACTGATGGGGGCTTCTCGGATCGCTGGTCGTTAGCGCGCACCAGTTCCTCGAAGCCCCCTACCTTTCGCTGTCGCTCGTTGCTAGACTTATTCCTCCTCGTCCTCTTCGTCTTCTTCCTCGTCCTCTAGCTCCTCGTCGTCCCAGAACAGGTCGTCGTCTTCCTCGTCCTCGAGCAACTCGTCGTCATCCTCTTCTTCATCGTCGAACATGGCGAAGTCCTCCTCGTCCTCCTCGAGCTCTTCCTCTTCTAATTCCTCGAACGAGACCTCGTAAGGATCTTCGAGCAGTTCGTCATCGTCCTCAGCTTCGTCTAGATCGTCCTCCAGCAGGTCGTCGTCGTCTTCGGTCACTGAAGTCTGGTTGCGCCAGGTCGTCGGTCGTCCATCTTGGCTGATCGGGAGTGGCAACCAAGCCTCTGGCTTTGTTGCTTCGGCGACCAGGGAGAGTGTGGATGATGCGATCATTTGTTACCTCGCTTTTGAATAGGTTATTGCAAAGCGACATTATAGGTGCTGGTCAGTGCTCGTGATCACTGGGCGTCAGGGCGGCAGCGAGCGCCTGCTCACGGCTGGCGAAGATCGGGAAGATGGCGCTAAATCCGACCATCTCTAGGATCTCTTGAACCGCTGGCTGGAGGTTGCACAGCATGACGGTACTGCCCCGCTTGCGTGCGTTGTTACGACCAGCGAGCAAGACGCGCAGGCCGCTGCTGGATATGTAGGTTAGCTCGCCCAGGTCTATCACGATCACGCGATAGCCGGAGAGCTGGGCATCCATCAGCGCGCGCTCAAGCTGGCTGACTGTATTGGCATCCAAGCGGCCAGCCACGCTGAGCATCACGACAGACTGATCGGCGAGTGACTGGCTGGTGATGCTAAGGGAAGAAGTCATAGGTTTTTGATCAAGGTTAGACGATTGAAACGGCCGGACTGGCCTGCTTGATTGTCGGACATGCAGGACTCAAAGCACACGTCGTCCATCATGCGTTGAATTAGGAACAATCCAAGCCCGCTCACCTGGGTATCGGCCTCAGTGACGCGCTGGGGATCATACGCTGGTATGGTTCGCGGATCAAACGCCGCCCCTGTATCTATGAGCGTGATCACAATGCGTCGGCCCTGCTCTGCCCGAACCATAATGTGAATCTGCCCGTTGAGTTGGTGGGCGTAAGCATGCTGAACAATGTTTGCACAGGCTTCATATACGGCCAGTTCGATCTGATGAAGGTCTGACGCGGAGAAGCCAAGCTCCTCGGCGATCTTGCGCACAAAGCCGCTTGCGACATTGAGCTGGTCAATCTGTGCGGGGATGGTCAGAGATGTCTCACGCACGTCCATAGAAGTTATCTCCACGCCCAAGGTGGTATTTTGGAGTATCTGCCCTGGGCATAGGTTGCGCCTCTGCCAGCGAGGTATCTCCCTGTTGACTACTCACTGCCATACCGATCAACAAACAGAGCAACATGACTGAGTTGTGAAAGTCTATGTTAAAGAAGTAATGGTCGAAGATGCCGCTGAACAACGCGCCGACGAGCGCGCCGTGCGCGCCTAGGAAGAACGCTGCTCGCTCCGGCGACGTGCGTGAGACGGCCGGCCACGTCCGTACCGCCCCAAGCAGCACTGCGCCAATCGTGATCATGAACATCGCAAGTCCAACCACGCCCATTTGCTGGGCGATCAGGAGATACATGGAAGAAACGCCGATGTATAAGTCAACGTCGGGCGTCCCGACGAATCCAACCCCCAGCAGCGGGTATCGCTCTATCAGTCGCAGCGCATCCCGATACTCTCCGAAGCGCATCTGGGTTGCCAGGTCGCGCCCTTGGAAGCCCTCGACAAAGTGTTGGACGAGCGCTTGTGTTTGCGGCAGCAAGAGCACCGCGCTCCCCACGAGGCCCAAAATAAGCAATGCAGAACGATGACGCAGCAACCCGATCAACAACGCGCCAAACACGAAACCCAGCATTGCTGCCCGCGATACGGTGAGCACCAAAGCGACCACGATGAGCGTCAAAGCGAGGAATGTAAGCCAACGCGCCATGACCGGCTTCGGTGTGAAGAGCTGCGGCAGCCCCAGCACGCCTACGACCAATAAATAGCCGCCGTAGGCGTTTGGATCAATCCACAAACCAGTCGCGCGTTGCATGAGCGCTGGATCGTCCCGGATGAAGCGCAGCACCTCCGGGCCGCTTGGATAGCCGAACGGTCGCAAGGCCGATAGCAACCGGATCGCCAGGTCATCCGGCATCACGTATAGGGCGATGCCCAACGCAGCCGAGGCTGCGCCGACCAGGATCATCCAGCGCACGGCGCGCTCGTGAATGGCTAGGTTGTAGGTGATGGCGACGATAACTGCGATCATCGCCAGGCTCAACAGTAGCTCGGCGAACCGGCGCACGACGAGCGGCGCCAGCGCTCCGTTGGGCAGGCCGATGATGAACGTAAGCAGGGCCGTCGTTATCATCGCTGCCAGCGGGCCGTTGATCAGCGTCCGGCGCAGCGGCATATCGGGGGAGCGACCGAGCTGGCGGCCCACCCACGCCGTAATCAGCCCAATCATGGCCAAGTCTAAAAAGGTTGGGGTGAAGCCGAATTGCACGGGCAGCGCGAAGCGCGGGAGCAGACCAATCACGACGATCAATGCGAAGAGGGCACGTTCGACGCTGCTGATCGCCCATGCGCCTAACGGCACGGCAACGACAACTGCCAGCAGGATCAGCGGGTTGACCATCGCAACCAGGAGTCCGGTGCACAAGCCAGCCAAGACCAACCACGGGCTGATCTGTCTTATTGGCAGGGAGGAGCCTGAAATGGACATAGCTCTGGCCCGCTTACGCAGCGCGGTCCACTTGGCCGCCGATCAGGCGGCCATGCTGATCGTATAGCTTAGGCGCGGCCTGGGCACGCGCTGCCAGCGCGTCCACCACCACCCGTCGGATGTCGCGCCGCGAGGGCACCTCATACATCACGTCGAGCAACACGCGTTCGATAATCGCGCGGAGCGCGCGCGCGCCACTCCCGCGCTCCAGAGCCTCTTCCGCTACTGCGTGTAACGCCTCCTCTGTGAAGACCAGCTCCACCCCATCCAGACTGAGCAACCGCTGGTATTGCTTGACCAGCGCGTTGCGTGGGCGGACCAACACTTCGACCAGGGCGTCTCGGTCAAGCGGGTCGAGGGTGACCACAACTGGCAATCGCCCGACCAGCTCTGGGATGAACCCATAGCGGATGAGATCATCTTGGATGACGTGGCGTAGGAGGTCCGCAGGCCGCTGCGGCGCGGGTCTGTTTGGCCCGTAGAGCGGCAGCGTTAGGTTGCGCCTGATGCCTAGCCGTTCTGCAATGATCTTGGTCAAGCCCTCGAACGTGCCGCCGCAGATGAACAGGATGTCGGTGGTGTCTATTTGTAGCATCTCGGCCTGCGGATGCTTGCGCTCGCCGTCGCGCGGGACATAGACGAGGCTGCCTTCGATGATCTTGAGCAGGGCCTGCTGCACGCCCTCGCCGGAGACATCGCGGGTGATGCTGGGGTTGTCGGCGGACTTTCGTGCGATCTTGTCTATCTCGTCAATGTAAACAATCCCGCGCTGGGCGCGGCGAATGTCGCCGCCGGCAGCCTGGACCAAGCGCACGAGGATGGTCTCGACATCCTCGCCGACATAGCCGGCCTCGGTCAGGGCCGTGGCGTCGGCGATGCAAAATGGCACATCCAGCAACTTGGCCAGCGTCTGGGCCAGGTAGGTCTTGCCGCTGCCGGTTGGGCCGATGAGCAACACGTTGCTCTTGGCCACCTCAGTATCGGCAAAGCGCGCTTTGTGCTCGATGCGTTTGTAGTGGTTGTATACTGCCACCGAGAGCACGCGCTTGGCTGCTTCTTGGCCGACGATATACTCGCTAAGGTGCTTGTATATCGTGCGCGGCACCAGCGGGGTGGGCGAGGTGTTGGGCGTGCGAGGTTCACGCGCAGCGCGCCGTTCTCCTTCCAGGATCTCCTGGCACATCCGCACGCATTCGTCACAAATGAACACGTTGCGCGGGCCAGCGATCAAGCGGTTGACGTGCAGCTCGCTTTTGCCACAAAAAGAACAGTGGTTCACTGACGCGCTGCTCCTGGACATCGGCGCCAGTATAACCCCATACGTTCCAGTTCTGCTCAGACGGATATCCCGTCAGGTGAACTATCGTCGCAGTCCGCCATCTCGTAGCGCATGGCAAGTCTACTCAGGAGAGGCGAACAACGCTGAGCTACGTTGTTTTGTATTGCAGCTTGCCCGTCGAACACGAGGATTTGCCAGGAGAGCTTCCATTGCCCGCTTCGTGCGAATGCTGCTCAGACAGTGCTGTCCCAGAGGAGCCTCTCTGAGTTTATATCACTCCGAATTTGAGCACTCCCCCGATGCAAGCCATAGAGTCCCAAGCTATAATCAACAAAAACGTTAACCAATGTGCCATTCACCGCCGGCGAGAATTTGCGTTATCGGCAGAATCTGAATGATCTTGCGCTGGCTGTCATCGTATTTTCTTCAAATCGGTTAAGCGTAGTTAAGTCAAGAGGGGCTGTCGGTTATCAGTCCAGGGGAGATTGCAAAACTCTGATGCGTTGACATTCCACTAAACTTATGGCACGAAAGAAGAACGCGGAGACCAAACGCCCAATCGAAGCATACGAGCATCGGGATAAACAGCGCGTCAACAACCCGCCTGTGGGCCTGGTGACGCCCGAAACCGACCCGGACGCTGGGCAGAAGAAGAAGCGCTACGCCTACGACCCCCACCTCGACCCGCAGCTCGTCTGGGCCGGCAAGGCCGAGCGCACCTCGTTCGAGGTGCCGACCGTCTCGCTGCACGTCCACGAGCGGATTGACCCGCGCACGATCATCGAGGCGGTGCGCAAGCGCGACGGCGAAGATGTTTCTAGACAACTCCCGCTCTTTGAAGCAGAGCGCAAAGCGCCGCTGCGCCAGGCCATCGAGTTCTACCAGCATAAGCACGGCTGGACCAACCGCCTGATCGCCGGCGATTCGCTCCTGGTGATGAACTCGCTGCTGGAGAAGGAGGGCCTGGCCGGCAAGGTGCAGATGATCTACATTGACCCGCCCTACGGCATCAAGTACGGCTCGAACTTCCAGCCCTTCGTCAACAAGCGCGACGTGAAGGACGGCAGGGACGAGGATTTAACCAGCGAGCCGGAGCAAATCCGCGCCTTCCGCGACACCTGGGAGCTGGGCATCCACTCCTACCTCACCTACCTGCGCGACCGGCTGCTGCTGGCGCGGGAACTGCTGACCGAGAGCGGCAGCATCTTCGTGCAGATTTCCGACGAGAACGTGCACCACGTGCGGGAGTTGATGGATGAGGTGTTCGGGGCGGAGAATTTCTGCAATGTTGTCTCGTTTGTCAAGACCGGCGGGAAAGGTGGCGAGTTACTCGATACTGTCAATGACTTCCTGGTGTGGTATGCAAGGGACAAAGATAAGATCAAATTTCGCCAACTCTATTTTCCGAAGGTCTTTGGAGGCGAAAAAACAGCGAGTTATGTTTGGATTGAGTCTCCTGATGGCAAGGATAGGAGACGACTCACAGCTGTGGAGCAAGAAGAACAGCAACTCCCCAAAGGCTGGAGATTGTTCTCGGCGCAAAATCTGACATCTCAAAGTGGTGGGGACACCTCCAGGTTCCCAGTCAAATTCGAGGGCAGAGTATTTGTGCCCACGAAGAACTTCTGGAAAACCAATGCCGAGGGAATGGAAAATCTAATCAAAGCTAATCGGCTAATTGTGGCTGGAAATAGCTTGAACTATGTAAGGTATCAAGACGACTTCCCGGCTATTCCTATTAACAACATCTGGACGGACACTGCAATAGCGGGCTTTTCTGGCGAAGAGAAGGTATTTGTTGTCCAGACCGCTAAAAAAGTAGTCCAACGCTGCCTCCTGATGACCACCGACCCAGGCGATCTGGTGTTCGACCCGACGTGTGTGCGGAAAGGGACGCGGGTGTGGTGTGTGCGGGATGGGGGCAGCCCCCCTATTGTCCCCCCGCACGCGGGGGGACGCTCCCTCCCCGCTTGCGGGGCTGGCCGGGGAAGGGCTGGTCGAGGAGAGGCCAACCAGGAAGGGGCCACACTGATCGCCATCGAATCCATCCAACCTGGCGACTGGGTTCTGGGGCATGACGGGCAACCGCATCGCGTCGTGCGCGTGATCCGTCGGCCATACCGCGGCAAGATGATCGGCATCCGCCATGAAAAAACCGACGCGACGCTCTGGCTCTCCGCCGACCACAAGGTGCTTGCCAAACGCCGTCCGCGCTCACTGGGAGGTCATAATGATTGGTCAGGCATTCCCCGAGGGTTGCGAGGGCGAAGCAAAACGTTGCGGCGCGAAATGACCCCGCCGGAGCGCAAGCTGTGGACGGTGTTGCGCAACGGCCAAACCGGTTTCACCTTCCGACGCCAGCATCCCATCGGTCGGTACATAGCGGACTTTTACAGCCGCGACGCCCAGCTCGTCGTCGAGGTGGACGGCATGCTGGCCCACAGCAGCGAAGAGGCGCTGGCTCACGATCAGGCCCGCGATGCCTATCTCCGCGGGCTGGGCCTGGAGGTGCTGTGCGTCCCGGCCAGGGAGGTGCTGTCCAATCTGGAAGGCGTTTACGAAACCATTCGACGCACCTGTCACCTTCAGCTCAGCGTCGAAAAGGCCGAGTGGGTGGAAGCGCAGGACCTGGCTGTGGGTGATTGGGTCTTTTTTGGTCCGCAGCGGGTCGCTGTGCGCATCGCTGAACTCCACACGCAAGAAACCGAAGAGGACTTGTACGACCTGGAAGTGGAAGATGCGCACTCTTTCATCACGGAGCTGTGCGTTGTGCACAATTGCGGCAGCGGCACCACGGCCTACGTGGCCGAGCAGTGGGGCCGGCGCTGGATCACCTGCGACACCTCGCGTGTTGCGATCACCATTGCCCGCCAGCGGCTGATGACCGCCGTGTTCGATTACTACGAGCTGGCACACCCGCAGGAGGGCGTCGGCAGCGGCTTTAAATACAAGACCGTGCCGCACGTCACGCTTAAGTCCATCGCCAACAACCCGGAGATTGACGGCATCTACGCGCGCCTGCACCCGGCGGTGGAGGCGGCTCTGGCTGAGCTCAACGCAGCGTTAAAACTCTCCTCTTCCAACAGGAGAGGGGCCGGGGGCGAGGGCTATCCGCGTTTCAAGATCACCACCGGCGGCCGCGCCGGCCACTACGTGGACTTCGCCGCGCCCGACACGGCGACCTTCACCATGCCCGCCGGCCAGGTGGTCAGGGTCAACGAACTGGTGGAATGGGAAGTGCCTTTCGAGTTTCCCGCTGACTGGCCGGAGAAAGCGCGCGACCCCTTCGAGCGTTTCCATCAGGCCCGCCGCGCCCTTCAACGGGAGATTGACGCCGCCATCGCCCGCCACGCGCCGCAGGAGACGCTCTACGACCAGCCCTTCGTGGACAAGAAGAAGGTGCGCGTCAGCGGGCCGTTCACCGTGGAGGCCGTCCCTGCCCCGGCGGTGAAATCAGTGGACGAATTGTTGGCCGACGTAGGGGCGACTGGCCAGTCGCCCCTACAAGCCGATACGTCCATTGCCCGCTCGGGCGAGACGCTGCGCCAGGCAGAATGGCGCGACGAGCTGCTGCGCACCGGCATTCGCGGGAAGAACGGGCAATACATCCGCTTTGCCCGCCTGGAGCCGCTTCCCGGCTGTCGCTGGCTGCATGCCGAGGGCGAGACACGGCCCAGCGACGAAGGGGCGGGTACCGTGCGCGAGACAGGCCCGGCCTACGACCCCATGCGCGTGGTCGTCTCCTTCGGCCCGGAATATGGCCCGCTCGAGCAGCGGCAGGTAGAGTACGCCTGGCAAGAGGCGCGCAGGCTCGTCCCGCGGCCAAAACTGCTGATCTTCGCCGCCTTTCAGTTCGACCCCGAAGCGGCCAAGGATATTGACGAGATGAAGCCCGAGCTGGCCGGCATGCAGTTCCTCAAAGTCCAAATGAACGCCGACCTGCTCACCGACGACCTCAAGAAAAAGCGCGCCAGTAACGAATCCTTTTGGTTGATTGGGCAACCTGATGTGGAAGTGCAGCGGATCACCTCGGGTCCCGACGAAGGCAAGTTGCGCGTCGTGGTGCACGGTTTCGATTACTACAACACCAAGACCGGCAACGTCGAGTCGGGCGGCGCAGACAAGATCGCCGTGTGGCTGCTCGACACCGACTACGACGGGCGCAGCCTCTACCCGCGTCAGGTCTTCTTCCCGATGGCGGGCGAGGATGGAGGCTGGGCAAAGCTGGCAAAGAACCTTAAGGCCGAGATCGACGAGGAGCTGATCGAGGCGTACCGGGGCACGGTCTCGTTGCCCTTCGCGCCGGGCGAGCATAAGCGCATCGCCGTTAAGATCGTGGATGACCGGGGGATCGAGAGCTTGAAGGTGATGAGCCTTGGCTGAGGACGTGTTGACCGATCCTGCTATCTCGCGCAACCGCGAGTGAGCAGATGGCGCATTTCGAACCGGAGAACGTCTATGAACTCGCTTCCGAAACGGCTGAAGAAGGAACCTCTCATCGAAGTGATCTGGCAGGTCCAGTTCGATGATAGCCAGGGGGTCGGCAATGTGTTGCCTGGTATCTTGTTCAACGAGCTCAGAAAAGGTGGTCGGAATCTTAAATTATACCGTCTGCCTTCTGCCGACATCCCGGCTTCTATCGCGCAGATTGATCCCAACCTTCGTTTTGCGCCAAAGATGTTGATGGAAGAGGTTGGTGGCGCTTTTATCTGGCAGGTCGGTGATCGGGTGATCACCCTCAACTGCCGCAAACCCTATGTGGGCTGGGACAGGTTCAAAGAGACTGTGGTGGCGCTGACCCGAATCATCGAGAGCAACCAACTCATCCCGCGCCCTCAGCGCCATTCGTTACGCTATATTGATTTGCTGAGGGATGAGTTGGCCGCCGATCTTGCGGCGCTCAAGCTAACCCTGAAACTCGGCGATCGAGAGATCAAGAATCGCATCCAAATGCGGCTGGAAATTCCGGATGCGCAGTGTGTGCATGTCATACAAATCGCTACCGCAGCACAAGCCAATCTGGGGGGAAAGCAATTGACGGGCACCATCATTGACCTGGAGACGCTACCGGTGGAAACGCCCGACAACTGGGATACACTACGTGGACAGCTCGACTTGCTGCATGACCACTCAAAGCAGTTGTTTTTTCGTCAGATCCTAACAGAAGAAACGATCCAAAAACTTGATCCAGAGTATTAATGATGTCAGCCTGCACGTCAACCAGTGTGTCGCTGTCCCCATACTTGAGCGCGCCGGCCATGGCCTATCGGCCTAAAACTACCAACCAGCTCAGCAAGCCACAGCATCGAGATTCCCGGTTCATTGGCTACCAGCGTGAGCGCTCAACCCGAACACGGGCGCGACGTAAGCCACAGCATCTGGATTTCCCGTCCATCGGCTACAAGGCTGGCAGCGCCTTGACGACCGCGCCGCAGAACTTCGAACGTCAGGAAGACATGCTGCTCGACTACCGACCGAGGACGGAACTGGGAGAAAAGCTGTTGGCGTTGCGTCGCGCATATATAGAAAAGGGTGGCCGACTGTTGTCGGCTGGTGAGTTGGAAGAAGAACTACGCTCGCGCCGTGGAGGAGTCGGCGATGCCTAAACGCGCTTACATTGATACAAGTGTGCTGATTGCCGCCTTCCAAGGCAAGGGCGCGCTTGGACGCCGCGCGCTCGAGGTGCTCGATGACCCGGAGCGCGTCTTGATCGTCAGCGATGCAGTTCGACTGGAGTCGCTCCCGAAGGCGCGCTACAACAAACAGGAGTCCGAGGTGGCTTTCTACGAAGCTGTGTTCAACAGGGCCGATAATTTGCCCTGGGACAGCGCAGCCCTGCAGAATGCTCACACAATAGCCGAACGCTATGGTATCGCAGCCATGGATGCCATCCATGTGGCGCTCGCGATTGCAGCAGATGTAGATGAATTCGTCACGGCTGAGAAACCGAACAAGCCCATATTTCGAGTCCGGACAATCTCCATCCACTCGATTCAAGATGTGAGCAGTCCTTGAATGCGCAAACAAGAACATTGCTACCTCGTAGCGCTGAAAGGCACTCCTGGTCTTCTGAAGAGCCAGGTGTGCTCCCCGATGGCCGGCGAGAACGAAGGCTGGGCAAAGCTGGCAAAGAACCTCAAGGCCGAGATTGACGAGGAACGGATCGAGGCTTACCGGGGCACGGTGTCGTTGCCCTTCGCGCCGGGCGAGTACAAGCGCATCGCCGTTAAGGATGACCGGGGGATCGAGAGCCTGAAGGTTATAGAAGTATGATCCAGCAACTCAGCTTCTCAAGAGCACAACTGGTTGACTTTTGTCGGCGTTGGAAGATCACAAAAATGGCTCTGTTCGGCTCGGTACTGCGCGAGGATTTCCGACCCGACAGCGATGTTGACGTGCTCGTTTCCTTCTCCAACGAGGCCCACTATACGTTACTGGACCTGGCACGTATGCAGAGCGAACTAGAAGAGATTTTCGGCCGGAGAGTGGATCTGGTCGAACGCTCTGCAATAGAAAAGAGCCGCAACTATATTCGGCGCAAATCCATCCTAAGCTCTGCGGAGACGATCTATGCGGGATGACGCCGGATACTTGCTGGACATGTTGCTCGCGGCCCGTGATGCCACAAGTTTTCTCGCCGGTTTGACCTGGGAACAATTCGAGAACAGTCGGCTGCATCAGAACGCGGTCATCAAGGCTATCGAGATCATCGGCGAAGAGGATATCGCCCCAGACCCGTGCGGCGCATCCTGAAATCCCATGGTCGGAGGTGATCGGGATGCGTCATCGGCTGGTGCATGGCTATTTTGAAGTAGATTTGCAGAAGGTATGGGACACCGTTCATCGTGATCTGCCATTGCTGATCGCGCAAATTAGTTCCCCCGGAGGAAAGTAATGCCCCGCACCACCATTGACCACCTGATCATCAATTCGCCTTACGAGGAGCCGCAGCGTCACTGGCGCTACGACCGCCAGACGCGCACCTTCGAGCTGGTGGCGGGCCGCCGGCCAGCGGGCTATGTGGTCGCTTCGGGCGATTCCCGAGCCTTCGACGACCCCGGCATCTTCGTGGAGATTCCCCTAGTCAACCGGATCCGCCCGCGCGTCAAAGCCTGGCGCGAGGCGGGTTATCCGGGCGTGACCAGCATCACCAGGCGGCTCCTGGAGCACTGGCGCGATCCGGAGGCGTTCGACGCGCGGCGTTTCTTCTTCTGCCAGTTGGAAGCGGTCGAGACGCTGATCTGGCTGGCCGAAGCGCCCGCCGCCGAGCGGGTGGGCATCACAATCCCCAGCGACGGTGGGGACTTTGATCGGCAGTGCTGTAAGATGGCCACCGGCACGGGCAAGACCGTCGTTATGGCGATGGTGATCGCCTGGCATATCCTCAACAAGGTGGCGAACCCGCAGGACGCGCGTTTCTCGAAGAACGTCCTGGTTGTCGCACCTGGGCTGACAATCAAGAACCGCCTGGCTGTGCTGAACCCGGCTGCGCCGGACAACTACTACGAGGCGTTCGACATTGTGCCGTCTGCCCTGCTGGACAAGCTGCGGCAGGGCAAAGTGCTGATTCGCAACTGGCACGCCCTGGCCTGGGAGAGCGAGGCGCAGATCAAGAAGCGGCGCAGTGTGGACAAGCGCGGCGTCAAGAGCGACGAAGCCTACGCGCGCGAGGTGCTGGGCGAGATGGCGAACGCCCGCAACCTGCTGGTGATCAACGACGAGGCCCACCACGCCTGGCGCGTCAACTGGGAGGCGGAAGGTAAGTATCTGCGCCAGCGTGACTTAAAAGACAGCGCCGAAGAAGCCACGGTGTGGATCGGCGGGTTGGACCGGCTGCATCGTTCGCGCGGCATCCTGATCTGCTACGACTTCTCCGCCACCCCCTTCGCGCCGTCGGGAAAGAAGAGCAGCGAGGAGGCGCTCTTCGGCTGGATCGTCAGCGACTTTGGGCTGAACGATGCCATCGAATCGGGGCTGGTGAAGACGCCGCGCGTGGTGGTGCGCGACGATGCCGTGCCGGACGCCAAGACCTACAAGTCGCGGCTTTACCACATCTACAACGATCCGGAGGTCAAAGACGACCTGAACCGCAAGGCCAACCCCGAGGAGCCGCTGCCCGACCTAGTGCTGAACGCCTACTACTTGCTGGGCTACGACTGGCGCGAGACGTTGAAGGCGTGGCGCGAGGCCGGGCTGCGCACCCCGCCGGTGATGATCACCGTCTGTAACCGCACCGAAACCGCGGCGCGGGTCAAGCACGCCTTCGACTCGCGGCGCATCCGCATCGAAGAGCTGTGCGACCCGGAGCGAATCTTGCATATTGACTCGAAGGTGCTGGACGAGGCGGAGGCCAAGGAAGAAGTCGATCGTGAGCAGTGGATAGCGGATAGCGACGACGAAGCGGCACCAGAGGAAGACCAACCATCCGCTGCCCACCGCTCACTTACGGCCGCCCAAAAGGCGGAGCTGCTGCGCCAGACCGTAGACACGGTGGGGAAGCTCGGACAGCCGGGCGAGAAGATTCAAAACGTCATCTCCGTCGGCATGCTGAGCGAGGGCTGGGACGCGAAGACCGTGACCCACATCATGGGCCTGCGCGCCTTTACGAGCCAGCTCTTGTGCGAACAGGTGGTGGGGCGCGGCTTACGGCGTATATCCTACGAGGTGAACCCAGAGACGGGCCTGCTCGAGCCGGAGTACGTCAACATCTTCGGCGTGCCGTTTACGTTCCTGCCGCACGAAAGCACCGCAGGCGGCCCGCCACCTCCCCCCGCGCCCAAGACCGCAGTCGAGCCGGACCCCGCCAAAGCGGAGTTTGAGATCTGCTGGCCAAACGTGGTGCGCATTGACCGCGTGTTTCAACCCACGCTGACGCTGGATTGGTCGAAAGTGCGTCCGCTAGAGCTGGACGCAGCACAGACGGCGCAGGTGGCCGAGCTGGCGCCGATCCTCGAAGGCAAGCCCGATGTGACCAAGATCAGCCGCATCGAGCTAGAGCGGCTGGCGCGAGAGTTCCGCACACAGCGCATCATCTTCGAGACGGCGCGGGATGTCTTCGACCAGGTGAAACATGCCTGGCGGGGCAGCCGGGAGGTCTTGCTGGCGCAACTGGTGAGGATCGTCGAGCAGTTCATCGCCTCCGACCGCATCACCATCACGCCGCCTTTGTTCTACCAGGACGAACTGCGCCGCCGGCTCATCATCACGCTCAGCATGTCGCGGGTCGTCCAGCACATCTGGGAGGCAGTGCGGCAGGAGAACACCGAGAAACTCGTGCCCGTCTTCGACCGCGACCACCCGATCCGATCAACGGGTGACATGCGCACCTGGTACACCAGCAAGCCGTGCGAGCGCACGCGGAAGTCACACATCAACGTCTGCGTCTACGACAGCACATGGGAGGCGTCGGACGCCTTCGCCCTCGACAACAGCAGCGAGGTGGCTGCTTGGGCCAAGAATGACCACCTCGGCTTTGAAGTGTTCTACGTCTATCGCGGGGTCGTCCGAAAGTATCGGCCCGACTTCCTCGTTCGGCTGCGCAGCGGCGACATGCTCGTCCTGGAAACGAAGGGCCAGGGCACTGCAGAGGAAGAAGTTAAGCATCAGTATATGGAAGAATGGATCCTGGCCGTCAATGCACACGGCGGATTCGGACGCTGGCGTTGGGCGGTGGTGCGGCACCCTGGCGAGATTCGTGACGTGATCATGCAATGTGAGAAGGCGAGCCTATCCGTGCCGGATGTTCTCCCTTGAGGGTCGTCGTTTCACTCTTTATGACGGCGTGTCGTGCCGCCATCGGCGAAGTATCTAATCGCCCGACGAGCCCGCACAACGCCCTTGCTGCGCCGCGCGCCGAGAAGATTCATTGAGCCGAGGCCACGCCGACTGAGTGACCCCGCAATCATGCAAGGGTCTAGGCCCCTCGCTGCTGGTCAGGATGAAAGGTGAAGCAGGGTGCCGGTCACTCTCGTGTGCTTACTACTGAGCATGCCGGGTTAGCCCTGACCCTGGGCGAAGGGCGCGTCAATCTCTGAGGAAGTCGCGCAGCTTGCGCGCGTGCGCTGGCAGGCGAAGCCGGCTGAGTGCCTGGGCTTCGATTTGGCGCACGCGCTCGCGTGTGACGCCTAGCTTTCGCCCCACCTCCTCCAGCGTATAGGTCTCGCCGTCGAGCAGGCCATAGCGCAGTTGCAAGATGCGCACTTCGCGCAGCGGCAGCGTGGAGAGGATTTCCTCAAGCTGTGCGCGCAGCATCTTGTTGGTGACCATCTCTACGGGCGCTGGGCTATCCTCATCCGGGATGAAGTCGCCCAGCACGCTCTCCTCCTCGTCGTCGGTGGGCGTCTCTAGGCTGATCGGGCGACGGGCGACCTGGATCATCTGCTCCGCTTTGCGCACCGTAACGTTCAACGCCTCGGCCAGCTCGGCCACTGTTGGGTCGCGCCCAAGCTCCTGGGTCAGTTGATGACTGGCCCGCAATAGGCGGTTGATCTGATCGCCCATGTGCACCGGCACGCGGATCGTGCGGCCCTGGTCAGCGATCGCCCGCGTCACGGCCTGGCGTATCCACCATGTGGCATAGGTGCTGAACTTGTGCCCTCGCCGCCAGTCAAATTTCCTGGCAGCTCGGATCAAGCCGATGTTGCCTTCCTGGATCAGGTCCAGAAATGGCACACCCCGACCGATATACTTCTTGGCCACGCTGATCACCAGGCGCGAGTTGGCGTTGATCAGATGCTCGCGGGCAGCCAGGCCATCCTCAACCAACAGATGTAGGCATTCCTGCTCTTCGGGCGTCAGGTCAGCTTCGGATTGCAGTCGCTCTCGCGCTTCGCGTCCGCGCTCCATGCGCTGGGCCAGGTCCACCTCTTGCGGCGCGGTGAGCAACGGCACGCGCCCGATCTCCTTCAGATACAAGCCAACGGTGTCGTCGGCCTCGATGGCCTCGAGCAGGCCATCATTGGTTCGTTCGCCGAACTCGTCTTCCTCTTCCTCTTCGTCGTCAACTAACTGATCGGCGGCTTCGTCCTCGCTGGCGACGACGCTAATGCCCATATCGGACAGTGCAGAGAACAGCTCTTCCAGCTGATCGATGTTTTTCTCGGCGTCTGGGAATAGGCTCAAAATATCCTCGTAGGTGACATAGCCCTTTTCGCGGCCGATATTGATGAGCTGTTCTTCGCTGCTCAACTCCTCGACGGCCAGAGCTTCGATGGAAGCCTCAGCCGCCTCCGGTGGGGCGGGCGCAGGTGAAGGGGAAGGCGCGGTGAGGACCGGCTCAGCCGCACTGCGCTTGGCTTTTCGCGTGGTGCGCTTGGTTGGCTGCGCGCGTGCTGTTGACTTCTTCGTCGCCTTGCGCGCCTTTGCCTTCTTGGTGCTCTTTCGGGTAGCCATCACTTAGTGTTATACATACCCCTATGAGACTTGTGTTAAAGAGAGCTTGGTTTAGCCGGTGTGGGGCATCGTGAGCTGGCTTAAGTATTAACCTTGCGGCGAAGATTGTCAAGTTCAGTATGTGAAACGTGTATACTCTATTCCTTCTGGGTCGAATAAGGACGCCTGCGCGCCGCCGTCATCCGGCCAAATAGGGATGGGGCTGGCGAAGCCACCGGAGAAGCCGCAGTTGTCCGCAGCAAACAGTACATTGGTGTAGATGCGGCAAGTCTGGCCGGCAGCGAGTACTGCGTTGCCGGGAAAGACGAACACGCCCAAGATCGCCCCGTCGGCCACGCGGATCGCCCGCAGCGTCCAGCCGGCCAAGTTCACCTGCTGGGTGCCCTCGTTCTGTATCACGACGTGCTCATCGCCCTGGTTGGGTTCGCTGCCAACCGCTCGGATGGTGCTGATGCGGACGCTGCCTCGGAAGACCACCGAGCCGGACGGCACAGGCGTGGCAGCCGGCGTCGGCGTTGGCCCAACGGCAGTTGGTGAAGGCGAAGGGGGTGCAGTCGGCGGAGGGATCTCCGGCGTGGCCGTTGGCAATAGCGGGGACACGAGCGGGTCCACAAGTGTTGCGGCGGGCATCGGCGCCGGCGTGAACGTCGGCGGCAGCGTCTCAACCGGGCGCGGATCTGGAGGCAAAGGGGGAACAGCGTCAAGGGTGGGCAGGGGTGATGCTGTCGGCGGTAGCTCCGTGGTGGGCATAGCAGCCATAGGCGTCACTGTCGCTTGGTTATCTGCATCGTGGAAAGCCTCGCGTGGCCCTTCTGTTGCGACGCTCAGCGTGGTTTGCTCCGGCGAGGCGGGTGGTGCACCGGCTTCGGGCGTCGGCGCGCTGGTTGATGTGGCGCGTGGGTCCGGCATTGGCTGATAGGCCGCCGCGATGATTTGCCGGGTGCGCCCCAAGCTAGGGCTCAAGACCAGCGCTGCCGCCACCATGGTCAACATCGAGCACACCGTCAGGAGCGTCAGCGTGGTGGCGGCCAGCAACTTGAACCATGCGTCTGTGCCGGCGACTTTGGATTCGGCGTCCTGTTGTGCTTGGGCGACGCGCGCAAACATCTCTCGGCGCGTGAGCCACCGTCCGCCCAGTGGCCCTTCTAACGCAGCGAACGCTTCGGGAAAGTAGACTATCTGCGCCCGTCGCGTGTGCGGGTCAAACGCCAGCCGGCAGCCACACGCGCCGCAGGACCATATGCGCCCCCGGCGGTCGAGGGCTGCTTGCCAACACAGCGGGCAGGTGTCAGGTGGGAGATCGCTCAGCATCATAGTGGAGGTGCCGCTATCCGAGCGGCGCGGGCACCATTAGACGAGTAGGGCGCGTTCGGCGGTCAATCTCCCACGGGTAGACGATGTATGCGTCCGTGACCGCGGCGTAGTAGGTGGGTTTCTGGTTTGGGAAGAGTGAGGCGGATGGCTTGTAGTGCAGAACGGCGGTTTCGGTGGTGGCGCCGCTGGCCTCGATGCGCCGGCGCACCGACATGATGTGCCGGCCATGCGTCCACACGTCGTCCACGATGAGCACGCGCCGATCGCGCGTGAGTTCCTCAGGTGGGAACTGAAGGAAGGTGGGCCAGGCCAACAGGCGTGGCGCGTTGTCGGCCGGAAATTCGACCGCCGCTGTTAGAATATGCTTGATGTCCAGTGCCTCAGCGATCATCCCGCCAGGGATGATGCCGCCGCGCGTGATCATCACGAGCAGATCGAAGCTTCCCACCATCTTGGGGATGAGCTGATCGATGAGTGCGTCAACGTCGGCCCAGGTTAGGACTTCTTGCCGGGGAGGTTCCTCTCTGTGCATCCTTGGACGACCTTCCTTAGCGTATCTCGCTTGAGTGTACCTGATAGCCCATGCAAACTCCCGCAGCCAGCCGCCTGCCATCTTCCAGAAGCCTGGCGCTCGCCATCGCTGTTGCGCTGATTGCTGGGCTGGTTGGTTTGGCTATCGTCTTGTTCATCGCCAACATCCGCAGCATTCGCCCGTCGGCCAGCGCAGGGCTGCCCGACGCAGCGGCGCTTCAGCTTGTGCCCACGCCCATCCCAACGCCCACGCCTCTGCCGCCGCCGACCGATACGCCTCCACCCCCACCGCCGCCACCGACCGATACGCCGCCGCCCCCACCGCCGCCACCGACCGATACGCCGCCGCCCCCACCGCCGCCCACGCAAATACCGCTCGAGCCGCGGATCGAGCCCACGCCTGAGCCTATTCCTACCCCGCAAGCGGACCTGCCGCCGCGCAGCCCTGAACGCATTCCGCGTTCCTCAGTGCGGTGTGGCGTGCGCGTCGTGCATGTGGTCAAGCCAGGGGAGAACCTGTTTCGGATCGCGCTGCGCTACAACACGACGATCCTCTCGATCGCACGGCGGAACAACATTAGCGATCCGCGCGTGATCCGCACTGGCCAGCGCTTGCACATCGTTACCTGTCGCTAGCGCGCCTCGTCCTCACTGGGTGAGGATGGCGATGTCCGTCATCGGCACGACTTGAATCCACGTATTGCCTGGCTTCAGCGCTATCTTCTTGTCGTTCACGTCCAGCAGCTCGAAGTGCCCGATCATCTGCGGATTGCGTCGCCAGCGCCCGCCGACCTCCATGCCATCGCGAAAGACGCGCAGCGGGCCTTCGCCCCACAGTTGAATCTCGATCGAGCGTGCGCCGCTCACATCTTCCACGATTAGCGTGGTGACGTGGGGCACATGCACAACCAACACGTTCGCCGCTGCGATCTGCTCGCCGGTGAGTTTGTCTATCTGTTTCTCATTGCGCAACGACTTCAGCCATCTGCCGCTTGTGGGTTCGTAGGTCCAGATCACGTTGCCGGACTTGTATCCCACGTTCAGCACGCGCGTCGGCTTGCCTTGCGGTGGGCTGGGGTCGAACGTCCAGGAGCGAAAGACCGAGGGCTTATTTACGCCGCGGCTTTCCAGCTCCTCCCACGCTCGAACGGTGTTCGCAAACAGATTGTGTGGCGGCAAGCGATCCGACGTGCGGAAGGCGGGACAGGTGGCGCACTCCTTGCCGCCCATGTCGCTGATCATGGTCAGGTTATTGCGATGGGCGTATGAGTTGCGCATGAGCGGCTTGACGCCTGGGCTGGTGCCGGAACACAGCAGCGCGGCGTCGAAGATCGCCGGCAGTTCGATGTCAATCAACCGGCAACTGCGCACCGAACCCACCTTGGTCGGCGCATTGGTCAGGAACAGCGCGGTGAAGCGCGTGATGCTCCCCTCAGAATAATGCTCCACCACCACGTCGGCGCTGTTCAGGCCGGATTGGGGGCGCACATCCGAGGTGTTGGCCACCTTCACCAACAATGGCCGTCGCCTGAGCGCAGCGGGGTCGGTGAGCGGCAGGCCGGTGAAGGGGTTGATGCCGTCGGCCTGGCCGTTCACTACGGCCGGCGCATCGGAGACGGGACCAGCCGCCTGGAGTTCGGCGGTGGGGGTTGGTTGCGGCGTTGGCGTGGGCGCGCGCGTCGCAGCGGGTGAGGCGGCGGGCGCGTAAATGGTGACAATTGGCTCGAAGGGCGCTGGGGTGGCTGCCGGCTCGCTCGCCCCGCAGGCGGCCAGCAGCATACTCGCCAGCATGAACAGCGCATATTGATGACTTTTGACTCGCATAGCTCGTTGAAGAAGATATGAGTTCAGCAGGGCAGCCACAGCCTTTCGATAATTTTAAGCCTGCCTCTTCTCTTTATGTCCTCTGCGTCTCTGCCAGTTCGCTTGCTCCGAATCTTCTTATCACCTTCCAAGCGGTGTACTCGCCTTGCCCCGGCCGAAGCGCTGGTGACGCCGCCCTATCTCGGCCAAATCGGCGCTCCGCCGCGCCAGCGTGATGGGGTCATCACACGGGGCGCCTATCAGCTTCCTGCGCTATTTGTGTATTTCGCGTTTAACCGTCTCGTAAAGCGCATCGGCGTGTAGCTCGCGCAGCGAGAGGCAGCGCGCATCCATGTGGTCGGCCAGCTTGCGGGCCAGCCCCTGATCAAAAGCGACGTGCTCCATGTTGATCACCACCGCGCGGATGCGCTCATCACGAATCTGGTTGGCGATGCGGTGGGCTTCCACCTGCGGGGGGAGGTTGCCCACGCTGACGTTGCCCGCTCCATCGGTCAGCAGGATGAGCAAGGGTCTGACTTCCGGGTGCAACCGGCGCTCGCGCAAGATGACTTGAAGCGAGAGCAACAAGCCGGCGCTCAGCGGCGTCTTGCCGCCGATCGGTATCTCCCGCAGCGCCTTTTGCGCCAGCTCCACAGACGAGGTGGGGGGCAGCACTAGCGTGGCGCTGCTCTTCTGGAAGACGATCAGCCCCACGCGGTCGCGGCGCTGATACGCATCGGTGAGCAGCGACATGATCGCGCCTTTGGTCGCTGCCATGCGCTCGGCCACCGCCATGCTCCACGAGGCATCCACCACGAACAGGATCAGATTCGCCGCCCGTCGCACGCGCACTTTGCGGTGTAGGTCGGCCCTTGAGATGTGGAAGGCCGGCGCCGTTTGGCCTTCTGCTTGGCTCGACAGAGACCAGCGCTGCCGGCGGGCGAGCTGATGCACGGCGGCGCTGCGCAGGGTGGCATCGAACGCCACGTCGTCGGCGCGGCCCTTCAGCGGTATCGCCTTGATGTAGCGCCCGCGTTTGCGCTGGGTGCGCGTCGCGCTGCGCTTGCCGGCGATGTTGCGCGTGATCCTATCCAGCGGGGTCATCAGCTTGCGCGCGCGAAAGGCCTCGCCCAAGCTGGTCTTTTGTCCGCCTGACCACTCCGGCGCGCTCTGGGGGGTTTGAGGAACCGTCTGTGGTAGTGGGTGGGCGGGGCTTTCCGAGCACGCCAAGTCCTCGTTCAGCCCCGTCTCGCTTTTTTTGCGTTCTCCGTGGGCGTTGGCGGGGGCTGTTGTGCGCCATTCGACGCCTGTGCTTGGGCCTGTTGCTCGATTTGCTGGAGCTTCTCGCTCAGCATGGCCATCGCCTGCTCAGTGTCCTGAAAGGGATGGCGCTTGAGCCGATGCGGCAGGGCCAGCTCAGCGGCCAGAAGAATATCCTGGTCGGTGATCGCGTCTCGACCGACAAAGGCCGCGTGGGCGCGCGCGGTTTTGAGAATCACCAAGTCGGCGCGATGCCCATCTACGCCCAGGCTGGCGACCAAGTTGGCGATCGTCGCCAGGTCGCGCTGGGTGTGCCTGATGTTGGGCAGGCGCTCGCGCGCCTGGGCGATCTCTTGGGTAAGCGCGCGCTCCTGCGGCTCCCACGCCTTGATGAAGCCGACGGGGTCGCTCTCAAACGCCAAATTGCGTTCCAAGATCAGCATGCGCGCCTGGGGGTCGCGGACGCTCGTAACGTCCACGCACAGGGCAAAGCGATCCAACAACTGCGGCCGCAGGTCGCCCTCTTCTGGGTTCATCGAGCCGATCAGCACAAAGCGGGCCGGATGGCTGAAGCTGATGCCCTCGCGCTCCACCACGTTTACGCCCATCGCGGCCACGTCCAGCAGAAGGTCCACCACGTGGTCATCGAGCAGGTTCACTTCGTCCACGTAGAGGACGCCACGGTTGGCGGCGGCCAGGATGCCCGGCTCGAAGTGGCGCTCGCCTTTCTGAATCGCGCGCTCTATATCGAGCGTGCCGACTACGCGATCCTCGGTGGCGCTGACCGGCAGGTTCACGAAGCGCGTTTTGCGGCGCACGATCTTGAATTGCTCGCCGGCGGCTGCCCGCCGCTTCAGGTCCTCGGTAAAGCCCGCCGGATTGGCCGGGTCGCAGGAGAATGGGTCGTCCTCAATAACGTCTATCTCGGGCAGGATGGCCGCCAGTGCGCGGGCAGCCGTGCTCTTGGCGGTGCCGCGCTCGCCGCGGATGAGCACGCCGCCGATTTGGGGATAAATCGCATTCAGGATCAGCGCGCGCTTCATGCGGTCCTGTCCGACGATTGCGGTGAAGGGGAAGATCACAGCCATGCGCAGCGATCCTATCACAGGCAGCGCGCGCTTCACCGATGTAGGGTGCATGCATGAATAATAGGCAGAGCGCCACGGACGGCATGCCCTCCGTTTGCGGGCCATGCTCGCTCAGAGCATCACTTCGCCGGCTCGACGATGAACCGCGTCGGCAAAAGGATCGAGGCGAAGCGCTCCTCCGCCGGCGGCGAGGCGAAGGCCGGCGCGCGCTGCTGGGTCAGCGGGTCATACAGGCCAACGAACACCAGGTACTCGCCGGCCGGCGCGTCGGGCGGGATGTTTAACGGCATCCTGTCTTCCACGATCTGCCCGCGTTGCCAGCAGGTGGTGGGGTACTTTGAGCGCACCGGCATCTCGTCATGCTGGGCGATGCGCATCTGGTCCTGCGGGTCGGCGGCCACGTGGACGAAGGCTTTGTAGGCGTGTGGGATTGGCCGTTCTGAGACGCGCTCCCAGTAGAGGACGACTTGTCCTTCGCCCCCCGGTTTGGCCGCTTGAAGCTGATAAGCGCGCAGCGCGATCGCGCCGTCGCTCATGAAGCGCGTGTCAATCCGCACAGCCTCGGCGGGGATCTCGACGCGCGGATAACGCTCCGGCGTGATGCCGTAGTCAATCAGCACCCGCAGCACCCCGATCTGGACGACGCTTTGTAGCACGAGCAGCCCTAACACAATGGCCGCGCCCCGGCGCGGGAGCGCCGGCAGGATCACGCCCGTCGCGCCCAGGAAGAGCGGCACGAAGTAGAGCCACACGCGCCCGGTCTCGCTGCGCGCCACGTGAGCCAGGCTGAGCGCAGCGAGGGTGATCAAAGCAGCCGACGTGATGGGCAGCGCGCGCCGCCAACCGGCCGTCAGCGTCAGGCCGACCAACGGCAAACCGGCCATCGTCAGCAGGTCCCACGGATGCCAGAAGACGAACGGCCAGAACGGGAACGCGATCCCCAGATGGCTATCGAACACCACCTGATAGAGCCGAAACGGGTCGAGCCCGCTCCACAGCCAGGCGGCCAGCCAAACCGTCGCCGCCCCTGCGGCCGCGCAGAGGATCGCGGCGACCCACGTGCGCCAGGCTTTCAGGAGGGTCGGCAGCGGCGATTGGCTGAGCAAGCGGGCGATGGTGTAAATGACCGCGATCAGGGCGATGGGCACCGCGCCATAGGTGATGAACGTGGCCAGCGAGAAGGCCAGGCCTGCCAAGCCGGCGTCGCGCAGGCGGCGCGCGTCGGCGAACCGCTCGCAGCACCAGAGGATCAGCGGCGTGAACAGCGCGACGCCGCGGTCGAACTGCGATACCCACAGCCCAAAGCCCGGCGTGAGGGCGTATAGCCCAACGGCCCACTTCGCGCTGCGCGCGCCGGCCAGCCGCTTGAGCCAGGCATACAGCGGCCAGGCGACCAGCATGGCCAGGATCACCTCAACCGTCATCCCGAACAGCGCGCCGGCCAGCCAAGGCGCCGGCGCATCCTCGCCCAGCAATCCCAGACAGCTCTGCGGGCGCAGCCAGTCGGCGATCGCCCGGGTGAACGCCGGCGGCAGATGCCGGAACAGGAACGTGCCGAGCGTGAAGATCAACGAGAGGGCGGGCGGATGGCGGGATTGATGGACGGGGTAGGTGGGGGCGCGCTCGGCGTAGCGGCCGACGAAGTCGCGCACGTCCTCCACCGGCGCGCCGACCGTCCAGTAGCCGCCGGTGGCCCAGGCGAAGGTGCGGCGGGCGACGCCGGCGAACGGGTCGCCCTCAGTGATCGCCGTGGCGAGGAGCTGGATGATCAGGCCGCCGGCGATGAACAGCGCGACGAGGCCGAGCGTTTGCCTCTTGCTGTTGTCTAGGGTGGGGTGGAGCAGCCGCCACAGCCCGCCGGCGTAGCCGGCCAGCGCCAGCCCCAGGGCGAGCAGCAGTCCTCTGGGAGCGCTGAAGTCGCGCTCCCAGAGGATAAGCACATCTCGATGCGGGTAGAAGAGCAACGCAGCGACGTAGACGAGGGTGAGCGACGCTGCGGTGATGAGCGCGGGGTGGCCGGCTAGCCCCATAGGTGCGGGCACGTGTTATTTCGCATAGGCATATATGTCAAGCGAGACAAGCGAAAGACCACATCATGCTAAGAAGCACTCGCCAGCGCACGCTCCAGATTCTCACGCAACTGCTTATACGTAGCCTCGCTGATCTCCCCGTTGGCAAAGCGCAGATCCAAATTGACTAACGCCTGCTCGATCTGCGCCTTGCTCGGGGGAGCAGAGGGGGGTTGCTGCGGCTGTTGGGGTTGGGCCATGCCCTGGCGGATCGCGTCGGCCATCGCCTGGCCGATGCCGATGCCCGCGCCCAAGCCGGCGCCGATCCCGGCCCCGCCGCCGCCTTCGTTGCGGGCCGCCTCGCGCATGGCCTGGCCGGCTTGATACTGTGTGTACGTCGCGCCGACCGCGCCCATTGCGCTGCGCGTGGCGATCGCCTTCGCCGTCTCCTCGCCGGGCTGGATGCTGACCACGTAGACCTTGCGCAGGGCGATCCCCAGCGCCTCGAAATCGTCAGCGGCTTTGGCTTGCATGGCTGCGCCCAGGTCGGCCTGCAACGCGGCCAGGTCGAGCAACGAGCGGGTCTTCATCGTCGCGCCGAGCACGGTGGCGAGTTCGCTCACCAGAATGCCTCGCAGGTAGTCCTGAATTTGGGTCGTGGTGTATATGCCCTGCACGCCGACGACCTGATTCACGAAGCGTTGGGGATCTTTGATCTGCATCGAATAGGTGCCGAAGGCGCGCAGTTGCACCATCCCCAGCACAGCGTCGGGGACGGTGATCTCGGCCGGTGTGCCCCATTTCATGTCCACGAACTCTTTGGTGGTGACGAAATAGACCTCGGCGGGGAAGGGGGTGCGGTCGTTCGTCGCCAGGCCGATCAGGTTAGAGAGCAACGGCAGGTTGGCCGTGGTGAGGGTGTGGCGGCCCTCGGTGAACACGTCCAGCGCCTTGCCGTCGCGGTAGAACACCGCCACCTGCGCCCCGCGCACGATCACCTGCGAACCCAGGCGGATGTCGCCGCTGCCCTGTTCCGGCACGCGCCGCACGATCTCGTTTGGCCCTTGGTCGGGCCACTCAATCACGTCAATAATTCGAGCCATTTGGAAATCCTCCTTTCGCTTATACGCCCGTCATCACCTTGTTGCGCTGGGCGAACAGGTCGGTCGTCGCCCGCACGGCCTGGTTGGCCTGGGCGAGCGCCGTTTGCAGCGCGACGGGGTCGCCGGCGGCGCTCTCCAGCGCGTCGAGCGCCGTTTTGATCTTCTCCAGCTCCCCCACCAACTGCTGGTCGAACGCTTCAAGCTGGTCGAGCTGTTCTTCCTTGACGCGCACGGCGTCGAAGAAGCCGGCGTAGCCCTGGGGCGCGTGGCGGATGCGGTCAATCAGCGTCTGGAGCGCGGTCTTCAGCGCGCCCAGCGCGCTCATCCATTCCACCCCCAGCGCCTCTAGAACGCGGTTTTGGACGGCGGTGATGCGGTCCAGTTGGATGGTGTAGTCGCGGACCAACGCCTCGCGCAGCAGGCGGTCGGCCTCGCGGCGCATCTCCTTCTCCTTATAGCCTTTGTAGCCGGGGAGATTGCCGAAGAAGGCTTCGATCGCCCCGCGCTGTCTGCGGATGTTCTCGTAATTCGCGCTCATGCTCACTCCTTTTTGCCTGCGTCACGAGATGGTGAAGACCTCGCTGCCGCAGTATGGACACTTGATCAGCCCCTTGCCGGCCAGGGTCAGCGGCCCGCCGCACTTTGGACACGTCCCGCCCTTGAGCTTTGATGCGTCGGTCGAGTAAAGGACGCCCGCCTCCCAGTCCACGTAGCCGCTGAACAGTTGCTTAGCGATTAAATCATAGATGAGCTGCTTCATCTCGGCCCGCGAGACCCCCAGCTCGACGGCGGCCATGGCGATGTCGGCCTTGCCCTGCGTCTGCACCAGGCCGAGCAACTTTTGTTGACGCTTGACCTGGACTTCCTCGGCGGCCTCCTGCCGGCCTTTGTTGAGGACGTAGATGCCGGCGCCGACCAGCGGCGCGGCGACGATGAAGACGAAGCCCAGCGCCAAGATGCGCCCGCCAGTCGTGCCGATCGAGCCGCCGAAGGCCCAGGCCGCGCCGATCAGGAAGATGCCGGCGCCGATCGCTATCAGGATGTAACCAAGTGTTTTGCCTTGACTCACGGTTCACACTCCGCTCGTTAGCCGAAGCCCCCTCTGCCGCCGCCCGACCCGCCGCCGCCGAAGCCCCCGCCGCCGCTCCAGCCGCGCCCGGTGCGACCTGTGTTGCTAGGGGCCGGCTGGCTGGTCAGCGTCGTCGCCACCGAATCAAACATGCTGGCCAAGCTGCGTTCAAGCGAGTCGATGCTCCCGCCGAGGCCGCGCTCCAGCCCCTCGATGCCGCCGCCGGCCCGTGCTTGGCCGCTGATGTCGCCGGCCTGGGCCGTCTGCGGCGCGGCGGGGACGCCCGCCGAGGAAGTCGGGACGTGGAGCGGCCGATAGGGAGACATCGGCACATACCAGGGTGGGGGCGGTGCGTCAACCGTCGTGAACTTCCTCAGCCACGAGTGATCCAAGCCGAAGGCGATCGCGTAGGGCAGGTATTTGTCAAACAGGTCTTTGGCCTCCTGGAGCTTGGTATACTTCTCGATGTTTTGTAGGTAGCGCTTAAAGGCCTCCGCGCGCATGCGCATCTCCGCGCCCTTGCGCGTGCGCAAAGGCATGGCGCGCGCCACCACGTAGAGCAAAAGGCCTGTCATGAGGAGCGCAGCGGGCAGGCAGATGCTGTACTCGGTCAGGTCGCTCAAGACGGACACGGCGATCACGAACAGGACCGCCGCGATGAAGATCACCAGGTTGGCCAGCGCGCGATAGCGCTTGCGCGTTTGATCGGGCGAGCGCGTGTAATAGCCGGCCTCGACCAGCGCCTCGTAGAGCGCGTTCTGTATCTTCGGAATCTCGGTGTAGAACCGATTGCGAAACTCGGAGAGGCTGTGGCGGCCCCGCGCTATCCCCAGCGCCGCGACCAGCGCCTGTTCGTAGGGTCGCAGCGCGACCTGGCCGAAGCGCTCGCCCGGCTCGATCTGCCAGTCGCTGGTGGTCAGCAAGCCGCCCATCGTCGGGCGGGCGTATTCGCTGATCTTGAGCACGCCGCGGCGGGCCAGGTCCACCAGGGTTGCCACGATGTCGCGGACGTCAGCGGTCTCGTCCACCAATGTGCCGGCCAGGCCGGGCGAGAGGTCTGGCGGCGGCTCGGTGAGGTATTCGGCCACCAGGCCGACGTTCGGGTCGCGCCCGCGCGCGTAGTAGAGGGCGATCACCGCCGCCGGCCCGCCGAAGAAGACCAGCAGGCCGGCCAGCAGGGCGATGAGGTCGTAGCGCGGCTTCTCGAACGCCTCGAAGCGCCGCCGTTCGTCGAAGGCGCGCTGCCAGGGCGGCGGCTCGCCGCTCACGATCCCGTGGGGAAACTGGACGCGCACCTCCATCTCGCGCCCGCTGGGGATCGGCGCCAGCGCTTCGGCGATAACGACGCCCTCGTTGAGGCCGCGCAGGTCGGCCCGGACGCCGTAGACCTCGGCGTTGGTCGCCGAGGCACCGGCGGGCAGCCGCACGGTCACGCGCGCGTCCTGGACGGGGAAGCCGGCGCGGTCGGCATACACCGCCACCCAATAGACCTGATCGCCATCCGGGTAGTAGCGCAGCGCGCCAGAGACCGTGTAGCGCAGCGTGAAGGTGCGCTGCTCGTCCCTGGCCGGCCGGGAGAAGTAGTACTTGATCCGCAGCATGTCGTCCTCGGTCTCCGTGAGCTCGACCTGGATCGGCCGGCCGTCTTCGAGCACCTGGACGTCGCGCACGTCGGTCAGCCGGCGGCGGTCAATGTCGCGGAAGCCGAAGCGAAACGTGCCTTGCGTGAAGCGGATGACGTTGGTCTCGGTGATCCGCAGGTCGCCGTTGGGTTGTACGTCAATCTCCGTATCCAGGCGCAGCCAGACCAGCGACTTGCTCTCGGCGCGGGCCGGCGCGGCGATGCAGATCAGGATGCCCAACGTGAGCAGGACGATGTTGAGGGAGGGCAGCAGCTGGCGCGCCGTGGTGGTCATGCGAGTTCAGGTAGTGTAACGCCGTTTTGTGAAGGCTGCCACGCGCTCGGATGCGTGCGCGCGCCTGACGCACTCTGGCGCGTCCATGGTCAGGGGCAGAATCCTGGGTAGGCGGCGACACCGCCGTCGTCCACCCTCTCAGCGAGGATGGATGTTGGCCGGTGAGTAGCGCACAAGCGGCTGCCTCGTCTGGTGAGCGCGCCTGTCATCAGGCCAGGGTGCGATGGACCACGCGCCCGTTGACGATGGTCAGGACCGAGCGCGTCTCGGCGATGTGCCGGGCCAGCTCGGCCTCCGGCAGAGCGAACAGGTCGGTATCGAGGACGACCAGGTCGGCCAGCGTGCCGGCCTGTAGGCGGCCCTTCTCGCGCTCCTGAAACTCAAAGAACGCGCCATCCAGGGTATAGCCGGCGATCAGCTCGTGCAGCGTCAGGCGATGGTCGGGGAAGGGGCTGCGCGCGTCGCTCAGGTCGAGCTTTTGGCGGCAGAGGCCGGCGCGCATCCCCTCAAAGGGGTTCATCGTGACCACCGGCCAATCGCTGCCGAAGGCCAGCGGCACGCCGGCGTTCAGGATCGTCCGCCAGGCGAAGCCCCAGGCCCAGCGCGCCGGCCCCACCAGCGCGCGCCAGGGGTTATCCGGATCAGTCCCGAAGTCGGCGTGGAGCGGCTGCATCGAGGCCAGCACGCGCAGCCGCTTCATGCGCGTCAGGTCAACCGGGTCGATCACCTCGATATGCTCCAGGCGGTGGCGCGCGTCGCGCGCGCCGTTGAGCTTGCGGGCGCGCTGGTAGGCGTCGAGCGTCGCGCGCACGGCGGCGTCGCCGATCGTGTGCACGAAGCACTGTAGCCCCAGGCCGTCGGCAGCCACGATGAGCGTCTCCAGTTCGTGAGGGTCGAAGTTCGGCGTGCCGCGTTCGCCGCTGCCGTCGGCATACGGCTCCAGCATCCAGGCCGTCTTGGTCTCGATCACGCCATCGGCGAAGAACTTGACGCAGCCGGTGCGCACGAACGGCGCGGGAATAGGGAGGAATTTGTTCTTCTCCAGCTTAAACCAGATCTCCCGCGTCTCGTGCGCCCAGTCCTCGATCGCCTCCGGGCGCGTTCCCGGCTCCACCAGCAGCGGCACGTAGATGCGCACGGTCATCTCGCCGCGCGCCTCAAGCTCGCGATAGAGCGAGAGCGAGTAGGCGTCGCCGTCCATGTTGTGCACGCTGGTGATGCCGTAGCTGGCGCACAGTTTGAGCGCCTGGCGCAGCAGGTCGAGTTCCTGGTCGCGGCTGAGCGGCGGGATCAGGGCGCGCACCAGGTCCATCGCCGGCGGCTCGCGCAGCTCGCCGGTGGCCAACCCGTCCTCGCCCATCACTACCGCGCCGAACGCGAGCGGGGTCGGCGCGCCGCGCAGGATGCCGGCCCGCTCCAGGGCGGCCGTGTTGGCCCAGGCAGTGTGCAAATCGAAGGCGATCAGGATGACCGGCCGGTCGTGGACGACGACGTCCAGCAGGTGGCGGGTTGGCGCGCCGCCCTGGGCGAACAGGCTGTATTGCCAGCCCTGGCCGATCAGCCATTCGCGCTCAGGGTGCGCCTCGGCAAAAGCACGCAGGCGCGTTTGCACGTCTTCGATGCTGCGCGCGTCGCCGAGCTGGAGGTCGTGCAGATAGCGCGCGCCGCGCAGCAGGTGGAAGTGGCTATCAATGATGCCGGGCAAGGCCAGCCGCCGGCCGGCGTCGATCACCTCGGTCTGCGGGCCGATCCATTGGTGGGCGTCGGCATCGCGGCCTACCCAGACGATGCGATCTTTGTAAATTGCCAGCGCCTCGGCCCATGGGTCATGGCGGACCTGGGTGTAGAGGCGCGCGTTGCGGAGGACGATTGAAGCAGCAGCCATCGTTTGGGTAATAGTGTAATCGAGGCAGGCAGGGGTCATCAGCGCCCTGCCTCACCTGTCATCCTGAGCGGCAGCGCAGCCCGTGTGCAAGGATGCATTCACAGCCAGGGGCAAAACCCTGGGTGGGCGACGGCAATGCCGTCGCTCACCCTCTGTCGTCCACCCTCTATAGAGATTCGCCTCTGCTGGCAGCGTCGCTTGGTGGAAGGTCGCCCCCATGCGTGAATGCGCCCGTTGCCCCTATTGGTGAACGCACCCGAATAAAATGCCTTTGCAATGCGCCTCGACCACATCGTCTTCCTCGTGGACGACCTGGACGAAGCCATCGTCGGTTGGCGGCGGGAGGGCTACACGGTGACGCCCGGCGGCGTCCACGCCGATGGCCTCACCCACAATGCGCTGATCTGCTTCTCCGACGGCGGCTATATCGAGCTATTGGCCTTTCGCACGCCCAACGCCGGCGCGCACCGCTGGGCGCACTTTCGCAGCTTCCCTGGGCCGATTGACTACGCCCTGGCGCATGATGACCTGCCGACCTTCGTCGCCGAGCCGACAGGCCAGCACCTTGGCTACTATGCATACAGCGAAGGCGGACGCCGCCGGCCCGACGGGATGGAGATCCGCTGGCGAACCAGTTGGCCGCCCGCGGACGTGCCGGGGCTGCCCTTCTTGATCGAGGACCTCACCCCGCGCGAGTGGCGCGTGCCGGGTGCGAGGCGCGCAGCCACCCCAATCGTGCCCAGCGGATCGCCTCGCTCACCGTAACGGTGAATCGGCCAGAGGAAACCGCCCAGCGCCTGGCGCAGCTCTGCGGGGCAGAAGCCGAGCAGCGCGCCGAGCGCTGGATCATCGCACTGGGCGAGGCGCAGATCACCGTTCGCCGGCCACTCCCTACGGAGGGCGACTTGATGCGCCGGCGGGGCGAGGGCATCGTCGCCTTCACCGTCGCGCTGGAGGGCGGCGCGCTGCGCTTTTATGCGGCTTAGAACGACAAAGCCCCGCAGCGTCTGCGGGGCTTCGTGCGTGATGCGTCAACCAAGCAACGCTACGGCGTCGGGGTGGGCGTAGGCGCCGGCGCGGGTCGCGCGGGCGCGGCCGGCGTTGGCTGCGCCGGCGCGACCAGCTCCTCCGTCGGCAGCATGAACACGGGCAAGACGCCGCCGGGGTCGCCGCCGGCCATCACGCGCGGCAGGACGCCATCCCAGCGCTCGATGAAGCGCAGTTGGAGGAGCGCCGGCGAGATCACCTCGCGTTGCAAGCGCAGCGCTTCCGCCTCGGCGCGGGCCACCTCCAGGCGGGCCTTGGCCTCCGCCTCGGCGCGCGCCACCTGCTGTTGGGCCTCGATCTGCGCGCGGCGCAGCTCGTTCTGGGCGCGCAGCGCGTCTTGCTCGGCCACCTGCTTGGCTTCAATTGCGCGGGTGAACTCCTCGCTGAAGTTGAACTCGGTGATCGCCACGCTCTCGACCAGGATGCCGCGCACGGAGAGCCGCGCTTCGAGCACATCCCGGATCGCCGAGGACACCTCGGGCCGGCGGGTGATCAGCTCCTCGGCGGTGAACTGCGCAGTGGCTGCCTTCAACGCCTCTTGCACCGCTGGGTCCACGATGCGCCGCTCATATTCCAAGCCGATCTCGCGCACCAGCGTGTCCACCGTGGTCGGGTCAAGCCGATAGTTCAACACAACCTGCGTGGACACGATCTGCAAGTCGCGCGAGGCCGCCGTGGCGTTCGACTCGTAGCGCTGCGTCTTGACGTCCACTATGACCACGTTGGAGATGAAGGGGACGCGAAGGTGTAGTCCCTCGCCCAGCACGCCGATGATCTGGCCGAAGTTCTTGAGGACGCCGCGCGTGCCGGCCTCGATCACCGTGTATGAATTCAACAGCACGAACGCGACCAGGGCCACGACCACGCCGAGGCCCACCAGCGCGGTCGTCCGGCCGGAGGCCGGCCCGTCTCTTCTTCCAAATCCTCCAAAATCCTGTCGCATGTCTTCCTCCTTTGGGTATATCCAAGTCGCAGACGAGCACATGCCAGTGCCGCCCTGCTCATGATGCGAGGCGCACCCAGGACGCCCGCAACGCGGGTGTGATTAAACCCTCGTGATTCAAATCTAGTGTAGGCACGTGAGCGTTCCATGAAGGATGCTTCCGTGATGATGAGCGAATGAGGGCCACCACGCCCTGCCTGACCCTGTCACCCTGAGTCGCGCCTGACTTGCGGGCCGGCGACGCTGGGCGCAGTGTTCACCGGCCAGCGCGGCTCTCTCGTCGTCGGCAGGATGGTGGCTTCTGCGCGGCGCAGGTCAGCGGCCAGCGCCTCCAGCGCCTCCTTCAGTGCTCGTCGGCAGCTCACAGTCGCGATGCCCATCTCCGCAGCGATCGCGTCCAGGGGGCGGCCCTCCAAGTAGTGAGCGGTGAGGGCCAGGTAGCCGCGCCAGGCCGGATCGCGAAGGGGCGCGGTCGGCCGCAGGCGCGCGATCGCGTCTTGGACCACCGCGCGCATGGCGGCCACCTCATCTTCGCCACTCTGCGCGCGGCGGGCTTGCACCAGCCGGCTGCGGATCAGCGGATGGCGGCTTAGGCCGGTGGGGTGGTGCCAGGACCGCAGCAGAGCGCGCAGCGATTTCAGCGTCAAACCTGCGTCTTCGTTAGTCTGCATAATGGTGAGCACATTTTATCTCGTATATGCCAATCCTGTGCGCGTGGGGTGCATTCACCAATAGGGGCAACGCGATTTCTGGACACCCCGCTTCTGGGCCGCAGAAGACGCCGGTAGGGACGCTGTGCTTTCTATTTTCCGCGTTCTCCGCGTGAGAATTAGCCTTGCCCCTGGCCGTGAATGCACCCTGCGCGTGGGTCGCATTCGCGGCCAGGGGCGGGCTGGTCCTCGCGCGGAGAAAGCGCAGCATCCCCGCTGAGCGCCCAGAAGGCGGCGCTTTCGGAGGGTCGCGCCGCCCCCTGCGGGTGAACGGGGTGCATTCACAGCCAGGGGCAAAACCTTGGGTGGGCGATGGCACTGCCGTCGCCCACCCTCTACAAGATTTGCCTTCGCTGGCAGCATCGCTTGTGGAAGATGCCCCTATGGGTGAACGCACCCTAACAGCGGCGCGGCTGCCCGACAGTGCTGGTGGCTGCGGGCGCAAGGCGGCTGATCAAAGGTTGATCAAAAGTTGATCAAAAACCCCTTGCCAAATTGGGCTGAACCCTGTTATGCTTGATGTACGCAAAAAACCTGGAACTGAGCATTGTTAGGAGCACACCATGAGCACCCTCATGTTGAGACTGACCCTGTTGATCGCCTTGTTGATGGCGGCGTTGCCGGTTGGGCTGTCCGCGCCGCGCGCGGCGCACGCTGTAACGCCGCCGCCGCCCGGCAGTTGGCCGTTCTATCGCTATGACATGCAGCGCACCAACCGCGTGCCGTCGTCGGTCGCCAAGGGCAACATCACCCAGCCAGCGATCAAGTGGAGCTTCCCGGTGGGCGGGGCGGCCTCAGCCACCGCGGCGGACATCACCGGGCCGAACGGCACCCCGGACGGCGTGCCGGAGATCATCGCCTGGGGCGGCGGGCGCGTGCGCGCCTACGACAGCCAGACCGGCAACCCGCTCTGGATCAGCGAGCTGCTCCTCGGACCATCAATCCAGGTGGTCTATGCTGGCGACGTGGACGGCGACACCAGCGCCGAGGTGTTGGTGTACACGCGCTTGGGCACCGGCGGCGTCGATCCCAGTTGGCGTCTCTTTGCGCTCAGCGGGGCCACCGGCCAGGTGCGCTCGCAGATCAGCGGATACGCCTTCGTAAGTACTACGTCAGTTCGGATTTACACGAGGTCAAGCGGGGCTCTAACTTGTGCTGACGGCAAACAAGCCTCCAAAGAGCCCCAATGGATAGTTTACTCGAGCTGTTCTGCCACGTCGATGACTTTTGCA